>Ga0307516_10007622_pt1 | contig 12398 bp, 8 predicted proteins | sample 19_EM_MG_FD_203310 | JGI IMG/M metagenome (GOLD analysis project Ga0307516, IMG submission 203310) | Populus trichocarpa ectomycorrhiza microbial communities from riparian zone in the Pacific Northwest, United States - 19_EM | ecosystem: Host-associated > Plants > Roots > Unclassified | place...
ACTGCGGCGCAGCGCAGGCCCAGATGATGGCCGACGGCGAGTTGCGCATCCGCGTCGACGACATCGTCTACCACCTCGTGTTCGGCGAGAGCCAGCTGATCGGGGTGACGATGCACGGCAACGTGCAGGTCGCCGAGTTCGCCTCGCCCTACCGGTGGATGGGCAACCTGCTCCAGTTCTCCGACGCGCCGCGCGGTCTGCGCTACGAAGTGCAGCTCGGCACCAAGTAGCAGGCGCTCCCCGTCGAGGTGCATTCCGGCGCTCTGCACGGCCATCGCAGCCCATTTGCGCGGCCGGCCTGCGCGCCACGGCGGCCTTTTCCTACAGGCTGTTCGCCCTATCGTCGGTAGAAATGCAGGGTTGCCAACGCCGCCCTGCCCATGCCCTCCAAGTCCCCCGCTTTTTCGTTCAAGGTGCTGACGGTGAACACCCACAAGGGCTTCACCTTCTTCAATCGAAAGTTCATCCTGCACGAGCTGCGCGATGCCGTGCGCAGCGTGAGCGCCGACGTTGTCTTCCTGCAGGAGGTGCAGGGCTCGCACGAGAAGCACCCGAGCCGTTATGTCAACTGGCCCGAGGCGCCGCACTACGAATTCCTGGCCGACACCATCTGGCCCGAGTTCGCCTACGGCCGCAACGCGGTGTACCCGAGCGGCCACCATGGGAACGCGGTGCTGTCCAAGTTCCCGATCGTCCACTACGAGAACCATGACGTTTCCATCATGGGCCCCGAGCGCCGCGGCATGTTGCATTGCGTGCTGCGCGTGCCGGGCCCCGACGTCGAAGTGCACGCCATCTGCGTGCACCTGGGCCTCGCGGAGGCGCACCGCAAGAAGCAGCTCGAATTGCTGTGCCACCTGGTCGACCACAAGGTGCCGCCGAATGCGCCGCTGCTGATCGCCGGTGACTTCAACGACTGGCGGCGGCGCGCGCACCGCGTGCTCGAGCGCTGCGCCGGCCTGCGCGAGGTCTTCGTCCATGCACACGGCGTGGCGGCCAAGACCTTCCCTGCGCGCTTCCCGATGCTCGCGCTCGACCGCATCTACGTGCGCAGTGCCAAGGTGCATGCGCCCGTCGTCTTGCCGCGCCGGCCCTGGTCGCACCTGTCAGACCACGCCCCCCTGGCCGCTGAGATCAGCCTATGAACCCGATGACGCGTTGGACGCCTGGCAACCACTTCAAGTTGCTCGAGAACGGCGAGGAGTTCTTCCCGGCCGTGTTCGACGCCATCGCCCACGCCGAGCACGAGGTGCTGCTCGAGACCTTCATCCTGTTCGAGGACAAGGTCGGCAAGGCGCTGCACGAAGTGCTGCTCGCGGCCGCAAAACGCGGTGTGCAGATCGACATGCTGATCGACGGCTTCGGTTCGCCCGACCTGTCGCCCGAGTTCGTCGACGCGCTCACCAGCGCCGGCGTGCGGCTGCGCGTGTTCGACCCGCGGCCGCCGTGGCTGGGCGTGCGCACCAATGTGTTCCGGCGCATGCACCGCAAGATCGTCGTCGTCGATGCGAAGCTCGCGTTCGTCGGCGGCATCAACTACTCGGCCGATCACCTCGCCGACTTCGGCCCCGCCGCCAAGCAGGACTACGCGGTCGAGGTGCGTGGCCCGCTGGTCACCGAGATCCACCGCTTCGCACGCGCTGCCATCCACGCACCGGCCGGGCCGCGACGCTGGTTCACCCGGGGCGGGCGCAGCGAACCCGTCCCCGAGCTGCCGCCAGCGGGCGAAGCGCAGGCGCTGCTCGTCACGCGCGACAACAACGCCCACCGCGACGACATCGAACGCCACTACCGCATCGCCATCCGCGCGGCGCGCAAGCGCGTGGTGATCGCGAACGCCTATTTCTTCCCCGGCTACCGGCTACTGCGCGAGCTGCGTCGCGCGGCGCGGCGCGGTGTCGAGGTGCGGCTAATCCTGCAGGGCGAGCCCGACATGGCCATCGTCAAGACCGCCGCCAACCTGCTCTACGACCACCTGCTGGCGGCCGGCGTGAAGATCTACGAATACTGCAAGCGCCCGTTGCACGGCAAGGTCGCGCTGGCGGACGACGAGTGGGCCACCGTCGGCTCGAGCAACCTCGACCCGCTGAGCCTCTCGCTCAACCTCGAGGCCAACGTGATCATCCGCGACCGCGGGTTCAACCAAGTCCTGTTCGAGCGGCTCGACGATCTCATCGAGCACAACTGCAAGGAGGTGTCCCACTCGCAGGCCGGGCACAACAACCCGTGGTTGGCGATCCGCAGCTTCGTCGTCTTTCACTTCCTGCGCCGCTTCCCAGCCTGGGCCGGCTGGCTCCCCGCCCACTCGCCCAAAGTCGTGACACGCGGCGCCGAGGACACCGACCTGAGAACGCAAGGCGGTGCCGGCAATGAAGAAGCGCTGCACCATGGGCACTGACATCGTCAGCGCTGCCCCGCCGCCCGTGCGCTCGCAGGGCCCGGCCTTCACCCGCAGCAGCTGGTGGCCGCTGGCCAAGCGCACAGCGACGCTGGTGTTCTTCGGGCTGGTGGTCTGGCTGCTCGTGGCCCAGGCCAGGTCGGTCGACTGGGCCGAGGTGATGGTGTCGATCCGGGCCTATCCGCCGCAGGTGCTCGCCGCTGCCGCGGGCTTTGCGATCGCGAGTTACGCGATGTACTGCAGCTTCGAGCTGCTGAGCCGCCGCTACACGGGCCACAAGCTCAGCACGCCGAAGGTGCTGGCCGCCACCTTCATCAGCTATGCCTTCAACCTCAACCTCGGCGCGATCGTCGGCGGCCTCGGCTTTCGCTTCCGCCTCTATTCGCAGATGGGTCTGCCGCCGGACGTGATCTCGCGCGTCTTCGGTTTCACCATGCTCACCAACTGGCTCGGCTACATGACGCTGGCCGGCGTGGTGTGTCTGGTGCAACCGCTGGCCTTGCCGCCGGAGTGGGAGATGGGCGCCGTCGCATTGAGTGTTCTCGGTGCTGCGATGCTCGCGCTGTGCGGCAGCTACCTCGCGCTGTGCGGCCTGTCGACACGCCGCTGCTGGACGATCCGTGGCCACGAGCTGTGTCTGCCGTCGTTCCGGCTCGCCCTGCTGCAGCTGGTGGTGTCTTGCATCACCTGGATGATGATCGCCGCGGTGATCTACGTGCTGCTGCAGCACCGGGCCGACTACTTCACCGTGCTGGCCGTGCTCCTGGTCTCGGCGGTGGCCGGCATCATCACCCACGTGCCGGCGGGCTTGGGCGTGACCGAAGCGGTGTTCGTCACGCTGCTCTCACCACAGATTGCGCAGACCGAACTGCTGGCGGCACTGCTGGTGTTTCGCGCCGTGCACTACCTGATGCCGCTGGCGCAGGCGACGGTGCTCTACGCGCTGTTCGAAGCGCGGCTGAAGATCAAGGGCCCTATCCCGCCGAACGAGCCGCTGGCTTGAGCAGGCCCTCGCAGGCACCGCGCTGGCCGTCGGCCTCGGGCAAAGAGGCGCACATGCCGTCGAGCTGCCCCTGCAGGCGCTTCACCACGTCGCGGTGTTCGGGCGCCTTCTGCCAAGCCACCAGCCTGTCGCCCACACGCTTCAAGGCCCGGGCGCTGCGTTCGTAGAACGCGTTCGGCGTGGCGGCGGCTTCGGTGAACACCTGCCCGGCCGCCTTCTCGATGCGCGCTTCGTCCTGCGGCGCCAGCTCGACCAGCGCATTCACATAGGTCGCGCCCCACTGCAGGCGCGTGGCCGGGCCTTCGCTGCGGTTGAAGGCTTCTTCGTACCAGTGCAGCGCCTCGGCCTTGTCGCCGCGCTTCTTCGCATTGCCCGCCAGGCCGAGCATCAGGTAATAGGGCGAATGGCTCTTGGCGAGGTTGGCCTTCAGCAAGGCGTCGGATTCATCGGGCACGCCGGCTTCTTCCAGCAGGTCGGCCGCGGTGGTGATGACGGCCTGCCGCTCGTAGCCGTCGGTCGTCTCGCGGTCGGCGCGGGCCACGTGGTCGCGCACGTCGGCCAGCAGCGCCGGCGGTACGCTGGGCTTGGCGTCCTTGGGTGCGTCGATGTGGGCGAGCTGGGCGCGGGCATACAGCGCCGTCAACCGGTCGGCGCGTGACAGGGTCGCATCGTTCGCCAGCCCGGCCAGGCTCGCGTCATAGGCTTCCAGCAGCTGCTGGCGCTGCGGCGTCTTCGGGGTGCTGAGCGCGCGCGTCAGTTCGACGGCGTTGTAGCTCAGAACGTCCATGTGCACGCGCGAAGGCTCCGCATCGCGCAGCACGGCCAGCAGGCGCTCGCGCGCGGCGGCATCGGGCTTGGCCTTGCCATCGCTCGCCGCCCAGGCCTTCAGGAACAGGCGCGTGTCGGCACCCGCGGTGTCGTGCGGACAGGCCGCCGCCAACTGCTTCAGCACGGCCGGCAGCTCCTTCTGCGGCACGATCTGCTGCTCGTCGGTGTCCCACGAATAGAAGGCCAGCATCTTCCAGTCGTTGGCGCTCAGGCCCTTGCCGCCAGAGCGGGCTTCGGCCAGCACCGCCTTCACCGGCCGCTGCGCATTCATGCCCACCGTGAGCACCTGCGTGTACTGCTGCGCGTCGACCTCGCCGGGCAGCCGCGTCAGCTCATCGCCAGCCGGACTGAACAGCACCATGGTCGGGTAGCCGCGCACCTTGAAGCGGGTGCCGAGCTTCTGCGCGCCGGGGCTGTCGCCGTCGATGTAGACCGGCACGAAGGCACGCGAGCGCTCGATGAAGTCCTGCCGGTTGAAGAGCGTCGCCTTCACCTGGTTGCACGGCGGGCACCAGGCGGCGCCCCAGTAGACAAAGACCGGCTTGTTGTCGGCCTTGGCCAGAGCAAACGCGGCGTCGACGTCGGCATCGCTCACTGCCTGGCGCCAAGCGATGCCTTTCGCGGCTTCGGGTGGTGCGGCGGCGCTGGCCGGCGCGGATGGGGCCGCACTCGTGGCCACAGGCGCGGACGCCTCTTGCCTGGAACAAGCGGCCAAGCCCATCAGGACGGCAAGCAGGCTCAGCTGAAATCGGGCGCGTAGGTTCATGGAGGCAGTGTCCTGGAGAGGCGTCGAGCGTACCAAGCCAGGGGCACAACCGCAGCGTCCTACATGCGAACGCGGTGTTTGCCGAGGGGTAGGGAGCGCCCGGCTGCCTACCATCGCGCGAGGCCTGTCTGTCCTGTTGTCGACTCACGCCCACCCACTTCGGCCATGCCCGCCTGTGATGAACCTGCTGTCGCGTCTGCCCGCCCCGGGCCGCAAGATGAAAGTCGCACTGGGCGTGCTGGCCGCCTTTGCGCTGCTGCTGGCGCTGTTCGACTGGAACTGGTTCCGCCCCGCGCTTGAGCGCCACCTGACCCGCACCTCGCAGCGCAGCGTGCAGATCGCCGACCTGCACCTGGGGCTCGATTCCGCGCTGCAGCCCACCGTGCGTCTGCGCGGCGTGCGCATCCAGAACGCTCCCTGGGCCGACCCGCGCCCGTTCGCGGTGGCCGGCGAAGCGCGTTTCACCTTCGACTGGGCAAGCCTCTTCCAAGACGTGCGCGTCGTCACGCACCTGGCGCTGGTGGACGCCGACATCGACCTTGAACGCCAGGCCGACGGCCTGCGCAACTGGCGCCTCACGCGGCCCGACGACCGCGGCCCCGCCCGCCTACGGGTGCTGTGGCTGGAGGCGCACAACAGCCGCCTGCGCGTCATCCACCATGGCCTCGGCCTGACGCTGCAGACCGCCTCCACCACGCTGCCCGCGGCCGACGGGCCGTTCACCCAGCGCATCGAGTTCAGCGGCAGCTTGCACGGCACGCCTTTCAGCGGCGACACGCTGGCCGGCCCGGTGCTGAGCCTGCAACGCACCGGCGACTTCTTCCCGCTGCGCGGGCAGGCACGATCGGGCGCGACCAAGCTGCAGCTCGACGGCCGCATCGCCGACCTCGTGCGCCTCGGCGGCATCGACGCGCACGTGCAGCTCAGCGGGCCCAGCCTGAGCCAGCTCGAGCCCTTCTTCCCCACGGTGCCCTGGCCGGCGTCCAAGCCCTACCGGGCCGAAGCGCAGGTGACCCGTAAAGACGCGTCGATGGCGGCCAAAGACCTGCACCTCACCCTCGGCAGCAGCGATCTCGCCGGCGAGCTGAGCTACCACAAGCCCGACGACCGGGCCTCGCTGCAGGCCACGCTGCGCAGCGACAAGCTCAACCTCGCTGAGCTCGCGTCCTTGGTCGACACAGCAGGTTCCAAACCAGCCGCCAAACCCGTCAAGCCAAGCCTGCGCGTGTTGCCGCAGACCGCATTGCCTCTGCAGCGCCTGAACGACGTCGACGCCCGTTTGAGCCTGACGCTGAAGACAGTCCTGCTGCCTGACCTGCCCGACCTGCATGGCGTGCGCGCCGATGCCACGCTGAAGCAAGGCCTGCTGCAGCTCGCGCTGCTCGACACCGAGTTCGCTGCAGGCCGGCTGAGCGGGCAATTCGCGCTAGACGGCCGGCAAGACACGCCCGCGGTGCGCATCGACCTGCGTGCGCGCGGCCTGCGGCTGGAGAAGTTGTGGCCTGTCCTGCCCGATAAGGGCGGCCTCGAAGGGCCGGTCAGCGGCCACGCCCGCCTCACAGCCCGTGGCAGCTCGGTGGCCGCCTGGGCAGGCACTGCCACCGGGCAGCTCGGCCTTTCGATGGAAGGCGGCCAACTGAGCAACCGGCTCGACGCCAAGCTCGGCCTGAACGTCGGCAAGATGCTGCGCTCCTTCTTCAGCGAACGGCAGGTGCCGCTGCGATGCGGCGCCGTGGCGATCGACTTCGACAACGGCATCGGCACCACGCGCCAGTTCGTCGTCGACACCGATCACACGCATGTCGAGGGCCAAGGCAGCGTGCACCTGCGCGACGAAACCTGGGCCGTGCTGCTGACACCTCAGGCCCACAAGCCGGCGCTTTTGGCCCTGAACAGCTCGGTGCTGGCCAAGGGCAGCTTCCGCGACTTCAGCTACTCGCTCGACGGCAACAAACGCGCCACCACCGCCGCGAGCGGCACCTGCACCGCGACCTGTGCAGCGGCTACGTCGCCCGGCTGCGGCTGAGCAGCGCGCAAAGCCGTTTCCAGCCGGAGTGCAGCGGCGGCCAGGTCCATCGCACCCAAGGTCGCTGCGCTCGACTTCAAGTCGTGCGCCATGCGCAGTGAGAGCCCGGCATCTCCATCGGCCTGGGCCTGCACGAAGCGCTCGGGCCAGCCGTTCAACGTCAGCGTGGCGGCTTGCGCCACACGCACGTAAAGGCCCATGTTGCCGTCCATGCGCGCGAGCGCGGTGGCAAGGTCGAAGCCCTCGAGCAAGGCCAGGCCCGGCAGCGGCCAGGGCGCGTTGGCAAAGGCCGCGATCTCTGGCCGCACCGCCTCGGCATCGGCCACGGGCTGACGGGCCAGCGCGCGGCGCAGCTGCGAGCGCGAGAACGGCTTGGACAGGTGCGCCGTGCAGCCCGCCTGCAGGCTGCGCCGCTCGTCGTCGGGCATCGCATTGGCGGTGAGCGCGATCACCGGGATGGGCGCGTCGCCGCGCTCGCGTTCCACCGCGCGCATCGCGGCGGTAGCGCGGTAGCCGTCCATGCCGGGCATCTGCACGTCCATCAGCACCACGTCGTAGCGGTGGTCGCGAAAGCGCATCACCGCCGCCGCGCCGTCGTGCACCACGTCGATGTGGTGGCCGTCGCCTTCGAGGTAGGCCTCCACGAGCTGCACGTTCTGCGGGTTGTCGTCGGCCAGCAGGATGCGCAGACCGGGCATCAGGTCCGACGACGCCTCGGGCGAGCTGGGCGCCCACAGCGCCACCGGCATCTCCTGGCTGGCCGGCAAGTCGACCTCGACGTGGAACAGCGAGCCCTCGCCTTCGCGGCTGTCGACACCGATCACGCCGCCCATCAGCGCCACCAGCCGCAGCGAGATGGTGAGGCCGAGGCCAGTGCCGCCGTAGGCCCTCTCCACGCCGCTGTCGGCCTGGGTGAAGGCCTGGAAGATCTCCTGCTGCTTGGCCGCGGCGATGCCGATGCCGGTGTCGCGCACCTCGAATCGCAGCCGATCGGGCGCACCTGGCACGCGCCGCACGGCGAGGGTGACGCTGCCGTGGTGCGTGAACTTGATCGCGTTGCCGAGCAGGTTGCGCAGCACCTGCACCAGGCGCGGCCCGTCGCCTACCACCACCGGCGGCAGGTCGGCATCGAACTCGGTGCGCAGGCGCAGGCCCTTCTGCGACGCACGGGCCTCGAACAGCACCGTCTGCTTCGCAGCCAGGTCGACCAGCGAGAACGGCTGGCGGTGCAACTCCAGCAGCCCGGCCTCGATCTTCGACAGGTCGAGCAGGTCGTTGAGGATCTCCACCAGGCTGGCACCCGCCGACTGGAACAGCGCCACGTGCCGGCCCTGGCGTTCGTCGAGCTGGGTCTGCGCGAGCAGCTCGGCCGAGCCGAGCAAGGCATTCATCGGCGTGCGAATCTCATGGCTCATGTGCGCGAGGAATTCGCTCTTCACGCGGCTGGCCGCTTCGGCCGCCGCACGCTCGCCTTCGAGCCGCAGTTGCGACGCCATCATCGCGCGGCGCCACTGCAGCAGCGAGAGCAGTGCAAAGAACGTCAAGGCCAACACAAGCCAGGCCACGTGCGACTGCCGCCCGCCCATGGCATACGCCGTGCCGTCGAGCACCAGCAAGCCGAGCAGCGTGCCGAGCACCCAGGCGAGGTCGGCGCCGGGTTTGAGTGCACCGCGCCGCAAGGCCGCCAGAGCGGGCACGCAGGCGAGCAACAGCCACAGCGCATCGAGCCCCCGGCGCGGCGGGGTGATCAGCTGGCCGCTTTCCATCGCCATCAGGGTGTCGGCCACGGCGCCGGGGCCCCAGCGCGGGCCGAGCACCGTTTGCGCACGGTCGCCAAGCACGGCGCTCGCGCCGATCACGACGACCTGGCCGCGAAACTCGCTGGTACCCGCCGCGCTGCCCGCGTCACTGGCCGCCAGAGCAGCACGCGCCACCGATTCGTAAGAGCGCAGCGGCAGCGCGTCGGCACGGCGGTGAAACGCCGGGCGCACACGGGCCGCCGCATCGATGGGCCAGCGCAGGTCGTTCAGCTGCAGTTCGCCATCGACGCAACGCAGCACGAGGTCTGTGTCACCGCGCGCCGCCAGCAGCGCCGCGAGCGGCAGGGAGGGCAGCACCTGCTCAGCGTCGGCATGCCACAGCGGCCAGGCACGCAGCTGGCCGTCGGCATCGGTGGGGGTGGAGACCATGCCGAGCCGGGGCAGCGCGGCCTGCAGCGATGGCGCCGGCAGCAACAGCCCGGCCCAGCCCTGCACCGGACACCCCGCGGGCCCTTCTTTCGCCGCCGCCTCGGTCGCCGACTGGGCCGGCAGCACGCTCGCCGCCAGCACCACGCGCCCGGGGTACGCCGCCAGCACGTTCGCCAGCGCCCGATCGCCATCGCGCGGGTCCGCCAGCACGAGATCGATCACCACGGCGCGCGCCCCGGCGTCGAGCAGGTGGCCCGTCACCTTGGCGAGCAGCTCGCGGCTCGGTGGCCAGCCGCCGAACTGCGGCCGCAGCGCCTGCACCGACGGTTCGTCAATGTCGACCAGCAGCACGCCACCGGCGGCCCGCTGAGGTGCGAACACGCGGGCCTGCAGGTCGTGCATTGCCGTCTGGGGTTTGTCGAGCACCCCGGCACTCCACACAATGGCTGCGAGCGCCAGGGCCAGGCACCAGACCGCGGCCACGCTGCGGCGGCCGGGCGGCATCCACCCATTGGAGACCTGGCCCATCACAACAGCAAGAGCACCAGGGCGGCCGGTACCGCCCACCACCACGGGCTGAGCGAAACCTTGAACTGCTGCGCCGATCCGTAGGGCCCGACGAAGCCATCGGCATCGATGGTGCGCACGCGCAGGTAGTAGGTCCCGCGCGGCGGCTTGTCGAGCACGAGCTCGGGCAGGTTCTCGCGCCGCTCCAACACGATCTGCTGGAAGGCCGGGTCGCTGGCCACCTGCACGTCGTAAGCGTCGTCGCCCGACCGTGCGCGCCAACGGAAGACGAGCTTCTTGCCCTCGCCCTTGGGCGCGTCCACCGGCGGCGGTGGGGGCGTTTCACGCAGCTCGACGCTGGCCGCATCGCTGAACGGACCCTGATCGTCGCCCTTGGCGATGCTGGCCAGGCGCCAGTGGTAGCGCCCCGGCGGCAGCGGCACGGCCAGGCGGTTGCCTTCGACATCGACACGGTCGAGCAGCAGGCTCTCGAAGCGCGCATCGCTGGCCACCTGGATGCGGTAGCGCAGGGCGGCCGACGCCGTCGTCCAGGTGAACTCCACACGCTCGCCATAGGCGCGGCCTTCATCGCGCGGCTCACCGCTGAAGGGTGGCTCGGGCCGGGCCTTCAGCGTGAAGGCCAGCCGGCCGTCGCGCCCTTCCAGGCCGCGCTCGTTGCGCGCACGCACCTGCAGCAGGTAGTGGCCGTCAGGCAGGTCGGCCCACTGCGCCGCGGGCCGCTCGAACAGGCCGTCGAGCAGGCGCTGGTTGAGGCTCTCGTCGGCGAAGACCTGCGCGCGGTAGGCCACTGCCCCGTCGAGCGGCGGCCAAGAGAAACTCAACGGCACGCGTTCGTACAAGGTGGGCAGCGTACCGAGCCCGGGTGCCGCAGGCAGTGGCTGAACGCCGGTCGGCGGTCCTTCGGGCGTGGCGACCATGCCGAAACCGGCGTCGACGGCACGCTCGCCGCGAAGCTTAGGTGACGCAACGGCCACACGCCCTTGCGTCACCTCGGCGGCGGTGGTGTTTGCGCCTTCGGCCACGCGCACGCGGAACTCGGTGCCGCGCACACCCAACGTCAAGGCCGGCGTGCGCACGTCGTAACGCGTGCCTGGCGCGTGGTCGGGGTTGATGCGTGAATCGGCCTCGCCCTTTTCGACGCCGATCCGCGAGCTGGTCACGCCGCTGCGGCCGAAGCTCAGCAGCGACTCCATGCGCACCCGCGAGCCGCCCGACACCAGCACGCGGCTCGCATCGGCCAGGCGCAAGGTGACGCTGGCATCGGCCTCGGTGATCAGCAGGTCACCCGGCTGCAGCGTGTCGCCGGCCGACAGGGCCACGGCGTCGGTCTTGCCGCTGTCGCGCATCGCGCGGCCGGTGACGAAGGCGACCGTCGCCACCGTGGCCTGCGCGTGCAGCCAGGTGACCGGCATCGTCAACTCGCGCCCGGGGGGCAGGCGACGCGGGTTGGGCACACGGTTCAGGCGCTGCAAACGCTGCCAGCTGATGCCCGGGGCCAGGTAGGTGCGTGCCACGCCGTACAGGGTGTCGCCTTTGACGACGCGGTAGGTCCAAGAGGGCTCGGTAGGTTTCTCTGCCGCCAGCACGCCACATGGCAGCAGCCAGGCTCCGAGACAGGCCGTCTTCGCGATCCACGAACGAGACATGCAGACCCTCCTCACCCGGGAGCCGACACCTCTTCGGGCGTTCCCGAAGTCAAGATATCACGGGCTTGGCAGTTCGTCGCCCAACCAACCCTGAGCCTCATCGTGGCGCCAGCCTTCGACCGGCGTGGCACGCGCCAGCGCCATCCACAGGGGCAGTGACATCTTCATCGGGCGCTTGGGCGCCGGGCGCAGCACGTCGAGTTGCGTGCCTTGCGCGGCCATCACGCCGAACTCGGGCGGAATCTCCTCGGGCTTTGCAATGCCGTGCGCGATCACGTACCAGCATTCGCTGCTGAGCTGCAGGTAGGCGGCTCGCTTGGCCTCACGCCGCAGGTCCGACAGCAAGTCGCTGCGATGCACCTTGACCTCGTGCACGATGGGTTCGAGGTAAGCCTCGACCGTGGTGTGCCGGATCGAGAACACGTCGGGCATGGCCATCGCCCACCCGCTCACCTCGCCCGCCTCGACCTTGGCGCGCAGGCTCAGGCCCCGCCAGGCGATGCGACCGGCCCGCGTCATCTCGAGCGCCACGCGCTCGACCAGTGTTTCGTGCCCATCACGCCGTGCGCGGTTGCGCTGCAGCGTTTCGGCCAGCAGGGCCACGCCAGCATCGGTGACGCGCAGCGTCTCGTGGCCCGAGGGGTGGCGCACCCGCTCCAGCAGGCCGGCGGCGAGCAGCTCCACTTCCACCAGGTCCTGGCAGGGCCAGCCCGCCGAGCGCCAGATTTCGCGCAGCCGGCGGCTGTGGGTGACGGTTACGATTCCGGCCATTGGCAAGCCATGCAAACAGACAAGACAGAAAGAGAAGAATGAGTTTAGAGCGCCAGGGGCTCACCCCATGAGCCTGTCACTGATCGAACGCAGCCGCCGTGCCGTATGGCACCCGTGCAGCCAGATGAAGCAGCACGAGACGCAGCCGCTTCTGCCCGTCGCGCGTGCGGAGGGCGTGTGGCTCTACGACACCGACGGCAAGCGCTACCTCGACGGCATCAGCTCCTGGTGGGTCAACCTCTT
>Ga0307516_10007623_pt1 | contig 12397 bp, 14 predicted proteins | sample 19_EM_MG_FD_203310 | JGI IMG/M metagenome (GOLD analysis project Ga0307516, IMG submission 203310) | Populus trichocarpa ectomycorrhiza microbial communities from riparian zone in the Pacific Northwest, United States - 19_EM | ecosystem: Host-associated > Plants > Roots > Unclassified | place...
TATATATCTGATGATGACGGTGTACTGAATGCATGATTAAAATCAGTTCCATATCCGGGATTGTGAAGGTATGCAGTTAAGTGCCGTAGATACTGCAGCTTTGCGATGCCACAAGTGTTTTGAAACCTTCAGCAATAATAATGAATATTGCACAAGAAAGAAAACAAGAAAAATTGCTTAACAAGGTGTTTACATCCACATAAACGAGGAGGAGCCGAGTAGCTTTATTTCAGTATATATCAAATTAAATTTATCTTTATAGTAAATCCACGAGGACGCTACCCCCGCACCTCCAACCTATCCATAATCCCTAAAAACAACAAAAAAATTAAATTTACATCCCATAAAGGGCATTTGTCTATGAGCCGCATACCAAAACTCCTCGATTTTGGTTTCGTTAATAGCCAGCGTTTTCTAACTTGGAAAGTTTTGATTTAGGATGTTGCTCCACTTGATTTCCAGTCAGGTTCAAGTACCTGTAATTGAATGAATTAACCTCTGAACCAGGTAGTTTACCAATCTGTGGATTCTCTAGATCCCACACCCTTAATAATTTAAATCCATGAAACACTTAAAAGAGGTTTAGAAGTCTTGTCTGCAGGAAACAGAAAGAAAGAGCGAGTGTGTGAGAGCATGCCCTTGCTAGATTGTATTTCTCGGTCCTTGACTTGAATTGACATTCGACGAGCTTCGCTCTCCTGAATTGCTAGATTATTATAGTGAAATTGCTAGCTCCTGCATAAGATCATGCATCCTGCAAGCTTTTGGTCTAATGTTGAATGGATGGGTTTCCCTCTACTACTTGAAGCATACTCCTGCAAATGAATTCCACCAAGTAATTCTCAGCTATTTCTTCTAATGTTGCTCCTCTCACCATCTTAACGAACCCTTCAGCTATCCACAGTTTAATGAACCTCTTACGTCGAATCATATGGTCTTCGGGAAAGACACAGCAATATAAGAAGCAATGTCTTAATTGCAAGGCAAGTCACTTAAACTCTGCATCAATATTCTCTTTACGAATCCAAGCTCAGGACTAGATTCAAGATTTTATTGACTTTCCTCCACTCGAACTCTTAACTTCTTGGTAGACATGAGACCAGCCAAAGCCACAATTGCTAGACGTAAGCCTTTACATTTTTCAGAAACATTCCTTGCTAATAGTCCAAATTTTGTGGGCAACATCCCTTGTTGCTTGAAAAAGCTTCCATCCAAAACAATGCCCAAGCCTCATCCTTTTCAAGAGGTAGAAGCTGATGAACATGGCTTCCAAGCCCAAATGAAAACGAAGCTTGATCGGAATTGGATGTGCTGTTGGTTCCCCGAAGGGCTATCTGATCCGATGCCCATAACATGAGTACTCTTCCTCTATCTATGAGTGAGACTCTATCTGGATCTGCTCAGCATCCAAGTCATCCCAATCTGCCAGGCGAGGCTCCGGCCACCACACTGAATGATGAACTTTGCGCCTCCAGGAGGGTCAAGCCAAGCCTGAATGGAATTCATGTCTCCTTCGTCTAGTCGAGAAGAGGCTGTGACTCTTCCATTACATAACGAAGAAGTCTATTCTCGTCATGATCGATCTAATTCCTACCGTAGTGCCCCAAGAAACTTACATCTTGTTTTTGAGTTGTAAGCAAAATTCTGATTCCGTTCATGCTATCAGGAAGTGCAACATTTATTCTCTACAGAGATCTATACTCCACACATCATCTAATACAATCACATATTTCCTTCCATGTAAGAAGTTCACCAGAATCTCCACCAATTGTTTGTAACTCATGGTGCTCAAATTCATCGGAACGTCCTCCTTTATTGCTTTTTACAAGTCCTGTTATCATAATAAATCTTCAATAACATAACTTTGAGAAACAGTGATTCAAGCATATCAATCAAAATGTGGCCTGACAACTTCAACTTGGCTGTTGTACTTAGTAGCAACTAGAGTTATCTTACCTAAACCACCCATTCCGGCTAAAGAAATAACAGATCGTCATGGTTTTCCCGTTAAGAACCACCCCAACAGTCACATTTTACATTTTCAATCCCAACAAGACATCTTCGATGAAAAGACAAGAGTCGCCATGACTTTTCATCCATCTAGTATCATAATGCAAAATGGTTCCTTCTTAATTTTGCTGCAATTTGATGCCTCACAGAGATATTCTTGGGAATGTAAATGGTTGATTCAAAAGCCTAGTGTAGTACTTACCCGAAATTTGCAGCCTATTCTTGTAATACATGAAGTTGTCGATGATGTCTTCCACATCACAGGCCATGCTCTTTACATTATCCACCCTGGTTTTCTCTCCCTCGGCGAGGAAATCTTTCTACAAAGGATCTCATGCTTATCAACTCCATCTTGATTTTGTAAATTTCACCAGCAAGTCATCCAAGCAAAGATGCTTCATTCTCAAGGACCAAAATTATCTCGCTAGTCAGTAGGTCTGCTGTAGGAGATGCCATGTTACTTCCCTTCTTAGCTCTCTACATGACTATTCATGTTATTAGTTTTTTCATCTTCGTTCATGGAGAAAAAATCAATAGAAGGACAAAGACTGACTTAATATGATAAGATTCTTTTCAACTCTGTTTCTTTTTTCCTTTTCTAATCTGATGCATTAATGAAAATATTTTATAATTATTATTACAGAAGAGAGATCCAAACACGAAATTTCTTGGTGGAAAGGGATTTTATTACCAGTTAAGCTACATGCTTGCTAATTTGGCGACACCATTTTAAGCTGCATCTTGATTTCTTGCTTCTCTCCTTTCAAAGGCTTGAGAGAGGTGGTTAAAACGGTTAAAAGGCAGAGAGATCCATAGGAAGTAGTCTTGGGCCAAAAGTATTTAGATGATCCTAACATATATTCAGAAAGGGCCCATGTTTCATATTCAGAAAAGGCCCATTTTCCATATTTTGAAAATATACAAATATAAACACATCTCCATTGGAAATTTTCTTTCTTTTGTCTGAATGGAGTGAAAAATAAGGGGATGAGAGTGAAGAAAATAAAATAATTTTTTTTATTTAAAAATTGTAAGGAGTTGGAGGGGAAGATTAAATTATTGAAAAATTATTAAATATATGAGAAATTGCACTATTTTCTCTTTCAAAAACATGTAATTTATAATGAAAGTAATTTACAAAAGAGCATGGTTTTCGACATAGTGATAATTCTTTATTTATAATTCATCAAAGATAAAATAATAATTTTGTAGAATTTCTCTTCATGTTGAAGAGTTCAAGAATTGCCCACCATTTAAGAAGTTTCTTTTCTCAATTTCTTCTCCTCCACTTCTCACCAATCTTTTTCAATGGTGTTTGAAAATGTAATAATAATTATTATTCAAAGTATTTTTACTTAAAAATAAATTAAAATAATATTTTTTATTTAAAAAAAGCTATTTCTAACACCAACATATCAAGACAATCTAAAAACATAAAAAAATTTAATTTAAAAAAAATCAAAAAATTTCAAAAACATTTTTTTACCACAAAACAACACTTTTAAATAATAAAAAATACTTTGAAAATGGTGTTTTTCTATACCCCTCTATTTCTTTCCTCCCCTTTCCTCCTTCCCAAACACTGTGTTAGTGAACAAATAAATAAAGAGAAGAGAAGAGTCTAGCTAATTGTTTTGCTCAAGAACAGTGCTAAAATTAATAGTTTTTATCATTCTTTTTTTTGCTTAAGTCTTAAAAATCTAATAGACTATCCGAATTCTAAGATGAAAAGAATTAATTTCCACTAAAAGGTCAATCTTAATTTTCTTTTTCTCCTTTTCCAATGTTAATTTTTTATCAGTTAATTCAAGTAATTACTTTCTTTATAAGTAGTTTTAAATCACAATAATAGTGAAAAAATAGTATTAGTGGTTCGGTGGCAAAAAGGAACATCTCTAGAGAAATTGGAGCGCAGCTAGGGTTCAAGTCTTGTCAAGCACAAAATCCAAGATATGATTAATCATCCATAGTAAGGGTTTTGAAGAATCCTCCTCCTCCCCCTCCGCCAATCATCATCAGCCTCTCTTCTACCACCTCCTCCATGACCGTCCATCCAATCACCATGAAACCAAAGCCCCACAAAAGATCCAACAAAACCCGCTTCCAAAACCCACCACCACCACCACCACTAGCAGAAAATCCATCAGATTATGCCTTCAAAATAACAAAAACAGCAGTATCACAAATCTGCCAATCAGTAGGGTTTAAGTCCACACAACTCTCAGCTCTTGAAACGCTAACCCATATAGCCACCCTTTACCTCCAAACACTAGCCAAAACAGCTGTGTCATATTCCAATGCATCCAACCGTACTCAATCAAACATCTTTGACATCATCAACTCATTACATGACATGTCATCTGTACAAGGTTTCACAGGAGGATCCACGCTGCATTGTAGTAGTGGTGGCATTGGTCTTTTAAGGTCTGGTGTGTTTAAAGATATTAAATCTTTTGTTGAGTTCAGTGATGAAATCCCTTTTGCCAAGCCTATTCCAAGAGGGAATTCGATTTCTTTGAGGAGGAATTCAATTCCTTTGGAAATAGATGAATTGGATTCCAGGGGTTTGCATATTCCTAGGTGGTTGCCAAGGTTTCCTGATGAGACTAGTTATAAGAATTGTGGGGACAGGTGGGAAAAAAGGAGGGAAGGGGGCTTGGCCTTGTGGGAGAATTCTGATTTGCTGAGTGGTGGAAGTGGAAATAAATCCCAGGGGATTTCCAGGGAGAATGAGAAAAGAAGTGATGGTGATGGTGATTTGTCGGTGGAGAGAGGAAAGGTGAGTTTTAAGATTGGGGAAGCAATGAAGGCACAAAAAGGAGGGATTTTAATTTCTTTTTTGTGATTTGTTGCTGGCAGGATTTAAACTCTGTTTCTCAGCCAAAATTGGAATACGCAAACCATACTTGATCTCAAGATTCCCTGCTTGTGCTTGAATTTTGTTGTTCTTGATGAATTTATATATAAACATTTTTTTTTTTTTACTGGGTTCTAATTGATTTTTGCTTCTATTCTCGCATGCAACTCACTTGGGCAATGAATGATTCTTGTCATGGTTGATTTACATGGTTAAATCTTCAAGCCAAACTTTAATGATTGTATCACCGATGCGATCATTTATCAAAACCACGAAACCTATTCTGGGATTGCAAGAAATGAAACTGGTGCCATGAAAATTCTAATATGGAGAGTAGTTTTTGCTCAGCTAACAAGTTGGCGTGCAAGCAAAAGATTAAGAAAGCCATCATTACCGAGCATCACATTTTTTACAAAGTATTGTGACAATCCAAAATTTTATCCATCAACCAAGAAACGTTGGAATGATATGACAAATAACATATAGGGTTTCATTCACGTTCAAAAATAAAGTTCTTGGACGATATATCAAAGAAATCACTAGTTGCTGCTACACACAGTCATAACAATATATTCGGTATTTGCTTTTGTAACTCGCAAAAGCTCTAGAAACAGTATTATCAAGCCTTCAAAAACATCTCTCACTCTCAGCAGTTGAAGCCTTTGCAAATAGAGAGGACTATGATGAGGATCAAGACAATCAGTATACCCAATACAATCAGCTTAACCTTCATGTTCTGCAGCCACATTTTTCTCCGGATTTGTGTCCCTTGACTGCGGAAGTCTTGTGCCTACAGTTTACCAATTTCCACAAACAATAAAAGGGGATCAGTATCTTTCCGAAACAATGAAGATTAGGAATCTATCTAGATAAATTGTCAAAAGGCATGTTAAGATGGTGTTGCTATAATGTGATATGATTGTTGTGAAACAGGTATAAAAACTACCACCGAAGTAAATTTCATTTAGATGATTACATATTTTCCTTAAAGAAAACCCTCCATTATTCCAAAACACCGAGTGAGTAGTAGCAAAACTTTCTAGAACAGCTTACTGCTCCCTAGAAATGTCATAAATGTGTGTGCGCGCGTGTGAGAGAGAGAGAGAGAGAGAGTCACTGACCTGTTGATGAAGGTTCTCAGTCTTGTCCACAAGAAGTTCTATTTTCTCCCCCCTATCCAAAACCTGTATCAATACAGAAAAAAGATCTCTTTTATTCAAACCTTGAAAACACCATGTGTTAGAGGAACCAAGTGCAGCTCAATCTCAACAGTAAATGAAGTGAACACATTAATTCCAAATGGGGTCAGCTGAATTACATAATCTGCAAACATAAGAAAACACACGGAAATACAGAGAAAAAAGTGTCCATCTAGTCTACACCAATGAACACAATGAAATAAGAAGTCCAACAACTTCGGAGGGAAGCACACAAATAAACTGGTGCTGAAGACTCAATTCAGCAATTAAAGCTACCTGTGCACCAAAAAATGGGAATGCCATCCCACTTAAACATAAACCTCAATGAACTGATGCTCAATAACACATACATGTCCACACATTCAAAAGGCACATTGACAAGTACACCTGAAAGAATCTACACATATGACAAATAAGGTAACTTTTGAACATTTTGGTAAAACCTAATGATTCAATGGAAATACTTATAACAGCTTTAAACCAAAGTATTTGAAAGTAATAATCTTGTCAGGAACATGAAATTACTTACGCTCGGTGACGAAACACACACACACCCAAGTGCCCACGTGCACATAAACAAGCAAACTTGCATGAATGCACACATGAAGTAACTTTTAGACGTTTTAACATTCTAGCACTAATGATTCAACAACAAAACTTGTGCCTCATTCAATCATGTACCACAAGAAAATATAACTTGAAAAATGTGATACTGTGTTTCAGGTGGGCAAAAGGTCACCTACCTTCTCAATGTTCTCCATCATGACACCCTTAACTTCAGAGACCTGAGCTTTCACTTTGGCAAGCTTGCTTATCTCTTCAGGATGATCAGCACAATATTGCATATGTTCCTTCAATTTTGGCCTGCAACAAGTTAACAGTTCACCTCAATTATCAACAACATTAACAAAACAAAACTTCACCCTCTTCTCTCAACAGTCTTAACCCAGCTAGATCACCCACCCAAATTCCTTGTTAAGACCGTTGGCCTGGGCTGTGGCAGCCTTTCCACCGCCATATTTTGTCACAAAATCATCCTTAACACGCTCCAGAAAAGCTATAGGTACTTGTCTTCCAGCCGATTCAGCTGCAACCACACAATAAGCTGCAACAACAAAAACGCTCAAGTCAATCTTCGACGTAAAGGCAAAGTCACTTAGAATCCTTATACTACTTTCATATGTTATTTAAGAACGTTAGAATTCTTAGGTTTTGCATTAACATAACATTTTCCGAAACCCAAAAACACAAATCCTTTCTACAGTCGAGCCACAGTTTCAAGAGAATCAAACAGATCCAATTCATGTCTCATCAACCGCACCTCCCTAAATAAAATCTACAAAAACCCAACAAACCCTCTCTTACAGCAAAAAACAATGATAACCGAGATACCAAAACAGAAAACCCAGAACAAAAACTCTTTGAAAACATAAAAACCTCAAAACTAAACAAAACCCACAAATCAAAAACACTTACTAAAGCCATTGTCAACGAGGTAATTGAAAGTGTGGCCATCACAGTTGTAAGTAAACTTGTTGTTAGTAGCAGGAAGTTTCTGGAGACATTGAAAAGCTATGGAATTGAAATTCCCACTGAACTCAGTATAGTCAGCAAGAATCACAGTTCCTCGAGAAACAAATGCGTAGATCAGTGATTTCTGGCTCATTTTTGAAAATTCAAAATTTGGGGTTTTCAAAAGAGAGAGAGATCTGAGAGGGATTTTTTGGTATCTCTCTCTCCTTGTCGTTTGTTTCCTTGTTGCTTTTGGGAAGGAGAGAGAGAGAGAGAGAGTAAAAGCGAAAGAGGAGAGGGCTCTCAAAGATGTGGTTTTTTAAAAGGGAAAGGAGAGAGAGGAAAGAGTAGAGAAAAAGGAAAGTGAGGTTTAATAATGGGTTTTGTGTGAGAAAATTAATTAGGTTTCCAAATGTTTTAATTAGAAGGGTAATTAAGAGGATAATTTTGTGAGAGATTGTTCTCATTTTTTACATCCATAAGACCACTTTTGTCTAATTTATCTAAAAAATAAATAAATATTTGGTATGGTTGTGAAATTTATTTTCTTTATTTGATGTGTAAGTTAGTGCAAGAATATTTTTTTAATTTAATAAAAAATATTGTAAGTTAAATTAAGTTTTATATATTTTCTTGAATAGTTTATTTATATTAGTCTTTATTTATCATTTCAATTTAACATGGATGAATTAAAAATACATGGAGAATATGAAAAAGAAAAAAAAGAAACTTCATTTTTAGAAAACATGATTTTAATTTTGAAAGAAAAAATAAAAAATAAAAGTGATAAATTACTTCATCAAGTTGAGTATCTTGTGTAATCACTTTGCTTACATAAATTTCTTCACTTGGATATTGGCATGGAATTAGTAAAACTTTACAACTTAGCATTATTGTGTTGCAAAGCGAGTGTGAGATGCTTTCATTTCTTGATATCTTCACAAAGTTCAATCCTTGGTTATTCTCTTATTATTTATTATTGGTATTTGAACAAATGCTTATAAATACTAATTTTAATTAAGATCTTAACTTAAAAATAAAAAAAAGAAATAATTTTTTTTATTAACGTGGTGTCCGGGTCAGTTTGCGCGTACTTCGACTAATTTCACGAGCTCTAAAATTAACGATAATGTAAGGTTTTTTTTAATTAACTGCTCCTCTTGTCTCCTAGAATTTACAATGATCTCACCATGCAAGCCTAGCTCGAACATAATAATTAAGAAGTGCATGCATGGGATTTGGCTGTTTTAAGGATACAAACAATCTCTATCAATTTTAGCATAAAAGAAATGTAGCAGACTCCGAACTCTCATACCGGAAAATAATGAGCTACCTGAAAAGTTATAAGCCATAGAAAATACCTTTATTTTGAACATCGGTTTGGAGGTAATGCCTTCATTTTGCCCTAACCGCCACGTTGTAATGATGAAGAGTGAACAAACAAATAGAAAGGGTCATTTGATGTTGCGTGCAATGAGGTTAATTAGCTTTATTTCTTAAAAAATATCAATTAAATCATACTAAAACTGTTAAGCTTTGATAGTTGACTTTTTTTTGACGAAATCATTGACTTAAATCTTAGGTGAAGACCGAATGAAGGGGGATTTATAAGCTATGATATTGTGAGTTTTGGAAAAGGATGTAAATATTCAAGACAATTTTTTTTTTTTATCATTTTCTTAATATTCCCGTTCCTACCATTGGTGCCTGTGCTAATCCTATATATAATATATATACCTGTCTCAATCCAATATTCCAATCACTTCATAAAATTGTTGCAGATTAAATGACTTATTAATGCACCAAAAAGCTTTGATTCATGGGTTGGTGTTGATTTTGAGAGATCGATGGATCGGGTTTAAGAATATTAATGGTCTCGTTATTGATGGAGGAGGAAGATTTAATGGAAACGGAGGACCTTGCTGGGAAGCTTGCGCAATGTATGTCGCTAGCTATTCAATGAATTTAATTAATTTCTTCCATATTTTTTCTTCTGGACTGTCACTCATTTTACTATGATTGTCAACGAGTGGTAGCTATTACCTGCTCGAGACGTCGCGTGGTAAGATTGATCAATCCAACGTTGAGTCTTCATCATCATCATCTTCGAAACATACAAGAACACCTTTCACGATTTTCTGATCGTGAGAGTAAGGAATTTTGTGCCTGCAGGCTCTCCATTTCAGCAAATGTAATGGCCTCCAACGTCTAAGTCACTTGAAACATGTCAGCAGTCAAAAGAGTCACATAGCCATCAATCAATGTGATCAGATGTCAACATCTCCAGCTAGAAGACAGCCCGAATACTGATGGAATTGATATTTCTGCATCAAACCGTGCCAGTGTCCAAGACTCTTTTATAGGAACTGCTGATCGAACCTTTAAGGTTTCTCTTATGCACATTTTCTTCTGTTCAATTAGATGATGATTGTATTGCCATCAATGGTTTTTCTTCTGTTTCTTGAAACATTACTCTCTCTATGCAGTGCTGGGAGTCTAGGAAAGGATGGAGTTTATGAAACACTAGAAGAGGTCCATGTTAAAAGCTGTACACTGAATGGAACTACGAATGGTTCAAGAATCAAGACATGGGAGGGTAACAATAGAGAAAGAGCCAGAAATTAGTACTGATGTTATGGTTTCTTCGCTCTCTAGGGTGGATCATGATATGTCAGGAAGGAAGATCACTTTCGAGAATATCACAGTACTTGTAAATTCAAGAAACCCTATTATTATTGACTAGCATTACAACCGTAATGGCATGGGGAATGACTCTGCTATACAAATCAGTGATGTAACATACGGCACTGGCCATTTTCTTCTTCCTTTTTTCCCCCTAAATTTTCTTCTTGATATTTTCTCAATTATTTTGAAAAAGGGGTCAAAAGCCCGTTATGACAACAGTGACGTCTCAGACAAAAGGAGTATCTTTAGCATTACTCGAACACAATTGTTGTCCTGCGTATAGGGTACAAAAATCTTGATTACTGGTAAACTGATTGGATTCCAATGGCTTGCTTAAGAATGTTTTTGTCTTTTAGATTCAAGATATCTGCTTCACTGATTCCTCAGGCTGACAAGCTCAATGTCGAATATAAGAGCTCCCAAAGTTGAGCCTTCTCCAATGGCGAGACTCGTTGGATTGAAAATGAAATGCCAGTAAAAAGCCTCTGCCTCTCGAAGAACTAATAAGAAGAATATAACATCAGTGAGAATCCACAAGTGAATCTATGGTAATTTAAGGACAGAACTCGGTCAAGTTATTGAAATTATACAATTCTATAGTAAGGATCCAGTGTTTCTTTTTATCAATGAAAATGCCTTAAGGAGTTTCAAATGCTCGGATTTGTGTGATTTTTTACCATATGCTTCAACAGTTTTATGTTCGAAAGTGGAGTCGTTATTAGAGAGAACAATAAGAGTTAAGAACTCTGCAATCCACAAGAAAGAGCTCAAAGAAATGTTACAGGAAGAAGCATCAAATGCAGCAGAGTCTTTATGCAGTGCAGGCTCTAGCAATCTACTGGTAATCTATTTGCAGAAGCAATGAGTTTTTCTAAATTCCTTGTTCATTCCAGCACTCCAATATGATGAAACACATTAGACCTTGAATAGAGAAAATGGACACTTCTGTAGAAAAGGCATTGATATTAAGACATTCTAATCCTCTCAAGGACAAGGAAAAGCGCAAAAAGCAATGCATTTTGCTAAATGCTTCTTTCTATTTCTTCTGACTTTAACACCAAAACCATATCAAACATGCAATGTGGTTATCCTATGATGATGTCTTGAAAATCTGAGTGTTTCTATATGCAATTCTTGAGCCCAAGTAGTCGGACCGTTTCGAGATTTAAGGGGCAACAGTCCCCCTGGTCATGACCACACTAGAGTTTCCTGAACCTTATTTTCCTTCTGGGTAGCAAATGGGGTATGAATTATCTTTTCAAAGATAGACAGACTTCACCGTCATTTGGGGGAATACCAGCCACGCTGTTGGAAATGGGGAAGAAACTTTTCTCTTGTGAGATAAATGGCATCCTCGTGGCCCTCTTGCTAAAAAATATGGAACCAGACTGATTTATGAAACTGAAAACTCTAGCGATGCAAAGGTGTCTACATTAATTGTTGGTGATGAGTGGCAATAGCCAAATGCAAGGTGAGTTGTAATGGAGAACATTCAAGGTTCTATTTGTATACTAGACAGTATATCTTGACATCTGATTGTATCTGGCATTCTTTCAGTGAAGTCTAAATGAGATCAGATGAGGCAGAAAAATACAAGAGTGGACTAGCTCAAACTTGTTCGGGGTTCCAAGGCATATCTTTATTGTGTGATTATCTATACTGGATGCTAATCTACAAAGGCCACGAAAGTCAGAAATGGGGAGAAATATCGCAGACTTAAGGGATATCCCAAATGCGCAATCAGCATTCCGAAGAAAGGAATCCTTTGTTCTTCTCATGAGCTACTGTTAAGAACATTTGGGGCACTATTTTGCATTTTTCTGACATTGATAGACCTGTGGAGACCTGGTACGTGGAGTAGAATTGAATTGGGCCAAGAGGGATTTGCAGAAAGAAAGGATCTCAGGTTAATATGTTAAGATCACCATGGTGTTCTTACACTTACATCATATGAAAGGAGAGGAATATGAAGATTCACCCGTGCTAAATAAAGTCTTTAGATTGTGCAATTGTGAGGAAGATTGTTCAGTCTGTCCAGTTAAGGCTAGCTGCACCAACTATTCTCCAGGAAGCAAAGGACAGCACCAAGTTTTTTCTGAGCTTTGTGAAAAGCGAACTCCATAGCCACTCAACC
>Ga0307516_10007624_pt1 | contig 12397 bp, 10 predicted proteins | sample 19_EM_MG_FD_203310 | JGI IMG/M metagenome (GOLD analysis project Ga0307516, IMG submission 203310) | Populus trichocarpa ectomycorrhiza microbial communities from riparian zone in the Pacific Northwest, United States - 19_EM | ecosystem: Host-associated > Plants > Roots > Unclassified | place...
GTCGGATTGGCGCCGACCGGGACCAGATAATTCGCCCCCGATACCTGAACGCCGTGGCCGGCATAATAGAACAACGCGACATCGGCGCCCTGGACCTGCTGGCCGAAATTCTGCACGGCGGCATCCATGGCTGATTTGTCGAGATCGAGCTGGGCGCGACCGCCGATCAGGGTGAAACCGAGCGAGCCTAGCGTATCGGCCATCAGGGCTGCGTCGCTGCGGGGGTTATCGAGCCGGGTCACGTTCTGATAGGCTGAATTGCCGATCACCAGCGCGACCCGCTTCTCGGCGGCAGCCGGCAGGGTGAACAGCGGCGAAAGCAACATCGCCAGCGTCGCCAACGTCCAATTTTTACCGCTGCAAGCCCTGCGCATCCGCAATGCGTCCCCCGCAATATGGCAGGAGATTAGCAGCGAGTCCGCGTTGCGAAAAGCGCCCGGCCACCTGGCTGGGCGCGTCTAAATCTCGCGGTCTGATTTTGGGGGCCTTGGGCCCGGAGCCGGTTTTGGCCGACCGCTCCGCTTCAGTTCTTCAATACAATCCGTCCCACCACCTTGCCGGCCCGCAGCTCCTCGATCCATTTCTGGACGTCGGCCATTGGCTCTTCCTTCATCGGTGTCGGCTTGATCTTGCCGGCGCGCGCCAGCGCCATCAATTCTTTGGCTTCGGCCAGCGTGCCGACCATGAAACCTTCGATGGTCATGCGTTTGTAGATCCATTGCACCATCGGCAGGGAAAAATTGCCGCCCATCAGGCCGGAGACCACGATCTTGCCGCCACGCGCCAGCACCGAGACCGCAAAAGCCATGGATTTTTCATTGCCGGCAAAATCGACGATCTCGTCGAAGCCGCCCTCGGTCTCCTTGATCATGCGCCTGACCACTTCCGGCTCGGACGGGTCGTAGGCCACCGCAGCACCATTCTTCAAAGCGCTTTCGCGCGCGGCCGCGCTCAAATCCGCCACTGCGATCCCCTGCGGGAACATCGCTTGCGCGAACGAAAGCCCCATCATGCCGACGCCGCCCAAGCCGATCAGCAGCAGATTGCGTTGCCGCGGACGATCGACCAGGCGCTTCAACGCACCATAGGCGGTGACGCCGGAGCACATCAGGGTGGCGGCCTGGTTGACCGGCAGTGGATCGTAATCCAGCAGGTATTTTGCATCGGGCACCAGCACGTGGCTGGCAAAGCCGCCGTCGATCGCAACGCCGAGGAAGCGCTGCTTGGCGCAGAGGTTCTCGTCGCCCTTGGCGCAGTCGCGGCACTGGCCGCAGCCGATCCAGGGGAAGACCGCCTGCTTCTTTCCGATCAGATCCTTCGGCGCTTCGGGGCCGACTTCGTCGACCACGCCCGCGATCTCATGACCGAGCGTGAACGGCAGTGTCATGCCGCGCGTGGTATCGAGCCGCTTGCCGCCGCCGAGATCGGCGTAACCGTCCTGGATATGCAGGTCGGAATGGCACAGCCCGCAACGCTCGATGCGAATGAGGACTTCCCTGCCTTGGGGCTTCGGCGTCTCGACAATGGTTTCGCACAGGGGGGCATCGAATTTGACCAGCGATTGGCGACGCATCAGCGCCATGGCATTTTCTCCCTAGGGCATGTTTGATTTTGTGTTGCGTATATTGGTCAATTCACAAGCCATGGCAACAAAGCCCGAGACTGGGATGGTCTCGGCGCGCCGTGTTGCGTCGACATTTGCCGCCGCGGCCAGCCGGGCCGGATCGACCGACAGCGATTTGAGGCTCTGCCGCAGCATCTTGCGACGCTGGCCGAAGGCGGCCGCCGCCACCTGCTCGAGCGCGCGGCGCTCGCACGGTTCCGGTGCGTTGCGCGGCACCAGCCGCACCACCGAAGAAGTCACCTTGGGTTGCGGCACGAAGGCCGCCGGTGAAATGTCGAACAGGATTTTCGTCTCAGCGCGCCAGTTCGCGAGCACGGCCAGCCGCCCATAGGCCTCGTCATCTTCGGATGCGACGATGCGCTCGGCGACCTCGCGCTGGAACATCAGCACCATGATGTCGTACCAGGGCGGCCAGGGCTCGATCGAAAGCCAGTCCACCAGCAAGTGGGTGGCAATATTGTAGGGCAGGTTGGCGACGATCTTGGCGCGCTCGCCGCCGAGCAGGGGGCGCGGATCGAAAGTCTGCGCGTCGGCATGGACGATTTCGAGCCGGCCCGGATAGCGCCTGGCGATATAGTCGAGCGGCGCCAGCGCGCGCTCGTCGCGCTCGACCGCGATGACGCGCCGCGCGCCCAGCGCCAGCAATGCGCGCGTCAACCCGCCGGGGCCGGGACCGATCTCGATGACAGTGGCGCCTTCGAGCGGACCCGCGGCGCGTGCGATCCGTGCCGTGAGGTTGAGGTCGAGCAGAAAATTCTGGCCGAGCGATTTGCGTGCCGATAGGGAGTGTTCGCGGATGACGTCGCGCAGCGGCGGCAGATCGTCGATCGCGCTCATCTAAGGTTTGGCTGCCGCCATGCGCGCGGCGAGCCGCAACGCCGCGACGAGGCTCGACGGGTTGGCGCGGCCGGTGCCGGCGATATCGAAGGCCGTACCATGATCTGGCGAGGTGCGGATGAACGGCAATCCCAGCGTGACGTTGACGGCGTCCTCGAAGGCGATGGTCTTGATCGGGATCAGCGCCTGATCGTGGTACATGCAGATCGCGCAGTCATAGGTTTTTCGCGCGGCTGCGTGGAACATGGTGTCCGCCGGCAGCGGCCCGCGAACCTCGATGCCGTCGCGGCGCAGGATTTCGATCGCCGGCGCCACGACCTCGATATCTTCCATTCCGAGCGAGCCTTCCTCGCCGGCGTGTGGATTGAGCCCCGAAACGGCAAGGCGCGGATTGGCGAGGCCGAAGCGGGCCTTCAGGTCGGCAACCGCAATGCGCGCCGTCCTGACGATCAGATCGGTTGATAGTTCTGCGAGCGCCTCGCGCACCGAGAGATGGATCGTCACCGGCACGACGGCGAGCGCCGGCGACCACAGCATCATGACCGGCTGCGGCGCCACGCCGCCATTGGCGGCAAGCTCGGCGAGAAATTCGGTATGGCCCGGGTGGCGGAACCCGGCGCGGTAAAGCACGCTCTTGGCGATCGGGTTGGTGACGACAGCGCTGGCCTTGCCGGCCCTGACATGGTCGACTGCCCTGCGGATGGAAGCCAACGCCGCGCTCGCGCTGGTTTCGTCCGGCACGCCGGGGCGTGCGGTCGCCGTCTGGCCGGTCGCCACCACCGGCAATGCGCGGGCAAATTCAGCCGGCGCATCCTCAGCATTGGTGTCGGCGAGTTCGACCTTCAATCCGAGGGTTTTGGCGCGATCGGCGAAGAAATCGCGGTCGCCGAGCAGATAGAACGGCGGAAGCCCCAGTTCGTTGCGCCGCAGCCACGCCGTGATGGCGATGTCGGGGCCGATGCCCGCGGGCTCACCGGATGTCAGCGCAAGGGGCTTTGCCATGCATCAACGAACTTCGATCATCGCGGCTTTGCGGATTTCCTGTAGATAGGATTTCGACTTTGCTTCGTATTTCTCGGTGTACATCTTTTCGCGAATTTCGCGCTTCTTTGGCGTATCAACGGTGGTCGGCTTGCGACCGCACAGGGCCACCATTTCCACGCCCTGCTTGGTGATCTCGGGCGCGGTCAAGTGACCGACCGGCGTCTTGTCGAGCAGTTCACGCAGCGGGCCGGGGAGGTCGGCCGACGTCCTGGTGACGACATCGCGGATCGCGGCGTTCTGCATCGTCTTGAAGTAGGAATTGGCCGCCTCGCAGGACTGGACGCGTTCGCGCAGCGCGTCGGCTTCCTTTTTCCGCGATTCGATCGCGGACGGCGCAGCACCCTTCGGGACGATCAGGATGATCGGCTGCATCTGGTATTCGAAAGCCTCGGTCTGGGATTGGTCACCGGCGGCGGCGGCGACTTCTTTTTCGCCGACCTGGAGGCTTTCCTTGAAGCGGCCGCGCACCAGGCTGGTCCAGACCATGTCGGCCTTGAGGCGCGCCTTCAAGGTATCGGGCCGGATGCCCTTGCTCTCCAGCGATTGTGTCAGCTGGTCGGTTGTAATCCGCATCCGCGAACTCATCCCGGCGTAGGATTGTTCGATATCGCTCGAGGTAGGGTCGACGCCGTACTTTTTGGCTTCCTTGATCTTGACCTTCTCGTCGATCAGCTGGTCGATGACTTCCTGCCGCGGCATCTGCTTCTGGGTCGTCAGGACGTTGAGCTTGGTGCGCTGCTCGATGTCGTAATTGGTGATGGGCTCACCGTTGACCAAAACGGCCACGGACTGAGCGTGCAGGGTAGAGCCGCCTCCCGCCAGCACCGCGAACGCGATTCCGCAGCCGGCGATCAGGGACCGGATGCGATGAGGTCCAGGTATGGTGGTCGTGATGGTCATGGCAGCCGTTTCAACCAATTCGATCCGCAATGCACGGGAGTTTTCCGGCAAGGGCTGGCTAATATTGAACGCCAGCACTGGATGACGTTGTAGACGAAGTCGCAATGGTCCGCAGGCCGATCTGGAACATAAAGGCGTGACCGAGGACCGGCGGAGCCGTGCCGGCGGAATAGGAGTAGGACGTCACATAGTTGGCGGCCAGCACGAAGCAGTCGTCAACATAGCCCGCACCGACGATGTACGAATTGATCTTGTTGGCTTCAAGATCCCAGCGCGCCGATCCCGACACCACCCAGTTCGACGCCACTTTGATCGAGGCGCTGCCGAGCAGGCCCTCGCGCCGGGTCAAATATCCGAGTTCCGGCTGTGCGGCATAATTGCCGTACATCAGGCTCACCGACCAGCGATCGAACGCCGCGCGCCCCTCGGCCTCGAAGCGGTTGACGTTGAGCGTTGCTTCATCGAAGCGCGAGCGCACGCTGAACGTATAGGTCCGGTTGGGCGAATAATTGACGCGGGCGACGTAGTCGGAGCGCGTATTCTGCAAGCCGGAGTCAACACCGGTATTGGTGACGTCGGCAACGGCGAACGAATTCATGCCGAACAGCTGGTAGGACTGTCCGAACAGCACATTGACAGAACCGCCGCGGTCGAACTGCGTGGTCGACTGCACACCGACATTGGCGCGACCGCCGCCTTCGACGCGGTCATAGCCTGAGAACTTGTCGACCGAGAACAGGTTTGAGGCGTCGAACACCATGCTCTGCGCGTCTTCGTTGGGGAGCTTGCCGGCGTAGGTTTCGTTCGGACGGATGATGACCTGTGCGATTGGCTCGATCGTGGTGGTACCCCACGGCTGAACGTTGATGAAGGGATAGCGGTATTCGAGGCCGACAGTCGGCATCACGCGTAGCGCATTGGTGTCGCCGACCGGAAGGAAATTCGAAACGCCGGGCTGGTTCGAGATCGACGCATTGATGGCGTCGGCGCGAACGCTCGCGAACGGCGTCCAGATTTCACCGTAGGGATCGGTAAATGACCGCCGCCATTGCACTTCCGCCGTCGCGCGGGTGTAGGTTCCGGGCATGCCGCGCAACAGGCACTGCGTCGGTATCCGCGCCAGCGGATCGGCGGACGTGTTGGTGCACAGGCCGTTGGTGTTGGCCAGCGTCGTGATCGGGTCGAACGCGGCGTCATTTCGCGTCAGGCTGACGAAATTCGTCTTGTAGCTGACTTCGCCGCCGAAGATCGGGCTGTTGATCACGTTGGAATAGTCGACCACCGGGTGGATGACCGGCACCTTCTGCTGGAAGCCGGAGAAGCTGAGATAGTAGATGGTGCGCGCGTCGAAGAAGCTGCGATTGCCGACGCCGGTCAGATAGAGCTGCGAGATCGCTTCCGTCGGCAGGCTCAGGAATGATCCCAGCGGATCGCGGTACTGCGACAGCCGGTAGTCGGACATGAAGTAGTAGTCGGACAGCAGCACGCCATCCCAGCCCCAGACCCATTTGTCGTTCAGCGCGAACTGGCCCTTGGTTTCGACGCCGCCGCGGAACTGACGGTCGCCGGGCTGGCCGGTGAAGGCGCTGCGGTCGAGCTGATCGATGCCATAGGCGCGAATCTGATAGGCACCGTTCATCAGCCGCTGGCGGAATTCGGCCTGGAGCAGCACGCCCTGCCGGGACATGAAGCGCGGACTGAAGGTCGCGTCATAGTCGGGCGCGATCGCCCAGTAGAACGGGGTTTCCACGCCATAGCCGTAGGTCGTGTAATTGCTGTAGGCCGGCATCAGGAAGCCGGTCTTGCGCTTGACGGTCGGATCGGGCGTCGAAAAATACGGCAGATAGGCCATCGGAACGCCGAAGAACTCAAGCTGCGCGTTCTCGAAATACAGCATCTTGTCGGTCTGGTCGTGGATGATGCGCGCACCCTTGACCTGCCACAGCGGCGGCTTCTTCGGATCGTCCCGGCAGGGCGCGCAAGCCGTATAGACGCCGTTTTCGAACACGGTGTAATTGCCGCTCGACCGGTCGGCGCGGGTCGCCGCCATTCGCGTCGCATCCTCGGTATCGACGCGCAGCGAATCGACGAAGCCGTCGCGGTAATCGTCGCTCAAATCCATGATGTTGGCATAGGTGACCTTGCCGACCGCATCCGTCATGCGGATGTTGCCCTCGGCATGAAGACGCTTGGTCTTCTGGTCGTAGATGACCTTGTCGGCCTCGACGCTGGTTCCGTTATAGAACATCTGCACGCTGCCGACCGCCGACACGCGCTGGTTATTGTAGTCGTAGTCGACCTCGACGGCCTGCACGAGCATCTGCCCGTCATTGTTGGTGGGCCGTACCGCCGGCTTCGGCCGCTGCGGATTGTAGGTAAAGCCCTGTGCGGCGGCGGGCGTCGTCCAGGCAACACCGATTACCCCGGCAAGCGCGATGCCTGCGAGCAGGGCGATCACGTGGGCGCTGACGGCGGCCAAGCGACTCCGATAGCGGCGCACCGGAGTGCGCCGCCTGAACGCAGGCGACCTCAACTGGCGGGCGGCGACAACGGCCACTACCCGTCCTCCTGGTACAGCAAAGCCAAAAAGCCGGTGAGGCCGCCCACACACACGGGCAACCACGCCGCAGCGATAGGATGCATCAACTCGGCCTTGCTCAAATCCTCAGTTACTTTCGACAGAACGTAGAGCAGAAAGCCTGCACCCACGCCACTCAAAACCATCTTTTGCACGCCGCCCATCCGGAAGAAGCGAAGGCTTACAGAAGCCGCCAGCATGACCATTGCAGCCAGCAAAAACGGCTGTGCAATGAGTTTCTGATACTGCAATCTATACCCGGCGGTGGCAAAACCGGAGCTCTCCGACGACCGGATATAGCCGGGCAGTTGCCAAAAAGACACAGTCTCCGGCGTGGAGAAACTGTTGCGGACCTGGGCCGGCGTCAGCGTGGTCGTGAGGTAGTAGGTGTCCTGGTCGATCGGCGGCTTGTCGAGGGAGTATCGGCGCACCGATTTGAACGCCCAGCGGCCTTCCTCCAGCGCAGCCTCGCGCGCTTCGATTCGTTCCATGAACTGGAGATCCGTATCGAAGCGGAATACGGTAAGTCCGGTCAGTCGCACGCCCTGCTGCTCGCTGCGGGCGGCATTGATGATCGTCTGGCCGTCGCCGTTGATCTGGTTGAGCCAGAAGCCGGCCGCGTCCTGGATGCCGCCGCCGGGCGCCGAGCCGAACAGTTCAGCCTCCATGCGCTTGGAGAGTTCGCGCAAATTCGCCGACATCGGATTATAGGCGGTGGTCGCCATGGCGCCGAGGATGATGGCGCTGGCGAGCGCCGGTGAAATGAACTGCCAGGCCGAGACGCCGGCGGCGCGCGCGACCACCAGTTCGAGCCGCCGCGACAGCGCCAGATAGCAGGTCATCGCCCCGATCAGGACGCAGAACGGCATCAGTTTTTCGAGCAATTGCGGCACGCGGAACAGCGACGTCTCCGCCACCGTGACCGCCGATACCCCGACCAGGCCGGAGGTTTTCCGCACCATCTCGATGTAATCGACCAGCACCAGCAGCACGAAAATGCTCGCAAACACGCCCACCGCCGAGATCAGGAAGCGGCCGGCAAAATATCGCCCGAGCGTGTTGGTCATCATGCTCATGCTGGAACGGGCCGCCCGAACAATCGCGCGATCCGCGCGTTCGATTTGTTGATGGCCTCGATCAGTGCGGCCGGCGGTTCGACCACCACGCCGGCAAGAATCATCCACAGACCGGCCCCGATCGACGCGAACAGCATCGAATACTGGATCAGCGCCGCCGCCGGCGTCTTCACCGTCATGACGGAACAGGCGAATCCGGCCATGCGCAGGCCGAACACCGCGAAAATCGATCCGCCGATCGAAAAATTGCGGCTCTGGCGCGTGGTGCGCGGCGTGCCGAGAAACGCGAAGGTCAGCACCGCGAAGGCGAAGGGATAGACCGGCGACATGAAACGGTCATGCAATTCGGCGCGGAATTGTCCGCCCAATTGCTTGAAGACCGGGTCTTCCTCGTCGGGCGAAACAAGTTCCCAGATATAGCGTTCGCGAATCCCCAGCGCGACGTCGCGGCCTTGCGAGAATTTCGACATGTCGAACGCGTAGCGGCCGAACGCCACCAGTGCGGGGTCGCGCTTGCCGACCTCGAATCGCTCGAGATTGCCGTCCTCGAGGATGAGGTAGGAGCCGGTGTCGGTCTTCAGCACCGTGCCATGGTCGGCGATGATGGTGACGCGTTCCTTCGGATCGCGGCGGTCATCGACAAAGATGCCACCGAGCACGCCGCCGGGCAGCCGATCGCGAATCCTGATGGTCAGGTTCTGGTCGAGCTGGGCAAAGCGGCCGGGTTGCAGGATGTTGGTCAGCACGTCGGCGGTGATCTCGGCGTCCCACTGCTTGATCCGGCGCATGCCGTCGGGGGCGAGGTAGGCTCCGATGAAGGCGACCATGACCGCCACCACGCAGGTGGCGAAGAAAAACGGGCGAAACAGCCGGAACGGCGAGAAGCCGGCGGCATTCATCACGATGATTTCGGAGTCGGTGGCGAGCTTGTTCAGTGTATGCGAGATCGCAATCATCAGTGCGATCGGCGCGATGATCAGGACCAGGGCGGGAATCACCAGGCTGGTGATGCCGAGAAAGGTGATGATGGTCTGACCCTGGCTAGTCATCAGGTCGATGCCGCGCAACGCCTGCGTAATCCAGATCACGCCCGTCAGGCTGACCAGGACCAGCGCAAACGACGCAAGCGTCGTGCGGAAGATATACTTGTCGATCGACCCCATCGTTACCGCACGATCCCACCTTGCGTGCCGGAAGAGCGGCTTTCGACCAATCCCGCAGAACCGGGATCCCCATGGTCGCGCCACCAGCCTTCCAGCCGTCTACTCTCTCACTACCATCCCTTTGATCCGTCAACAAAATGGCCGGGCCGTGGCGCCCTTAGGATATGGTTAATAAATCAGCGCATGTTGCCTTGCGGCAACGGCGGCGCTTGGCAGCGCGGCGGCGGACAGGTCATAGTGTTGCCAATCAGAGGTCCTGACCACTTTTGGACCGCCATCGCAGAGAACAATCCGAGTACCCGCTAAGTATCTTCGGGGTCCGTTCCGGTCCCCTGAACAGCCCTGAATTCTGGAGGATTTGCCTATGTCCGACGCCGTCAAGGTCGGTTTCGTCCCATTTTCCGCGGCGTCCCGCGGCAATCTGGTGGTGTTTTGCGACGATGCGTTGAAGCTCGGCGCGGCGAGCCGCAAGGCGCTGGGGCCGGCGGCGAACACCATCAAGCGGGCGGCGGCCGCCCACGAGTTCAAGGGCAAGAGCGGGTCGACGCTGGATATTCTGGCGCCGGAGGGAATCAAGGCGCAGCGGCTGATCGTCGTCGGTACCGGCAAGCCGTCCGACCTGAAGGAGAAGGATTTTCTGAAATTCGGCGGCGTGATCGCCGGCAAGCTCAATGCCGCCAGCGACGCGGTCACCCTCATCGCTGAACTGCCTGATGGCGCGATGCAGCCCGACCAGGCGGCCGCGATCGCATCCGGCATCCGGCTGCGCGCTTACCGATTCGACCGCTACAAGACCAAGAAGAAGGACGGCGAGAACGGCGGCCTGCGCGCCGACGTCTCGATTGCGGTCGGCGACGTTTCGGCCGCGCGAAAAGCCTTCGCGCCGGAATCCCACATCGTCGACGGTGTCATCATCGCACGCGAACTCGTCAACGAGCCGCCGAACGTGCTTTATCCGGTCGAATTCGCGCGGCGCGCGAGCCAGCTCAGGAAACTCGGCGTCAACGTCGAGGTGTTCGACGTCAAGGCGATGACCAAGCTCGGCATGGGCGCATTGCTCGGTGTCGGCCAGGGCTCGACGCAGCCGAGCCGGACCGTGATCATGCGCTGGAACGGCGGCAAAAAGGGCGAGCAGCCGGTCGCCTTCATCGGCAAGGGCGTTTGTTTTGATACCGGCGGCATTTCCATCAAGGGCGCCGCCAGCATGGAGGACATGAAGGGCGACATGGGCGGTGCGGCGTGCGTCGTCGGATTGATGCATGCGCTGGCGGCGCGCAAGGCCAAGGTCAATGTCGTCGGCGCCATCGGTCTGGTCGAGAACATGCCTGATGGCAACGCGCAACGCCCCGGCGACATCGTCACTTCGATGTCGGGACAGACCATCGAGATTATCAATACCGACGCCGAGGGCCGTCTCGTGCTGGCCGATATGCTCTGGTACGTGACGAAGAAGTTCAAGCCCAAATTCATGGTCGATCTCGCAACGCTCACCGGCGCGATCATGGTCGCCCTCGGCACCGAACATGCAGGCCTGTTCTCCAACAATGACGAGCTCGCCGAACGCCTGAGCAAGATCGGCCTCGAGACCGGGGAGAAGGTCTGGCGCATGCCGCTTGGCCCCGAATACGACAAGCAGATCGATTCGCAATTCGCCGACATGAAGAACACCGGCACCCGCAACGGCGGCTCGATTACGGCGGCACAATTCCTTCAGCGCTTCGTCGACGGTACGCCGTGGGCGCATCTCGACATCGCGGGAACGGCGATGGGCGCCCCAAAAACCGACATCAACCACAGCTGGGGTTCGGGTTACGGCGTTCGCCTGCTGGAGCGGCTGGTCGCAGAATATTACGAAGCCAATAAATAGCAGCAGCCTGATGACGGAAGTCCTGTTCTACCATCTCCAGAACATGTCGCTCGAAAGCGTGTTGCCGCCGCTATTGGAAAAATCGCTGGAGCGCGGCTGGCGCGTGGTGGTGCAATCGACATCGCCGGAGCGCGCCGATGCGCTCGATGCGCATCTGTGGACCTACAGCGACGATTCGTTTCTGCCGCATGCCACCTGGCGCGCCGGTGACGCGCAGGATCAGCCGATCATCCTCTCGGTCGAGGAGAGCAATCCGAATCGGGCCAATGTCCGCTTCCTGATCGACAATGCCGGCCTGCCTGCCGACAGCGACAGCTACGAGCGTCTGGTGCTGGTATTCAACGGCGAGGACGCCGACGCGCTCACCGCTGCGCGTAAAAACTGGACCGCCTGCAAGGCCAAGGGATTTGATGTCACCTATTGGCAAGCCGACGAGCGTGGCCGCTGGCAGCGGAGGCAATAGCGATATAAGGCAATTAATGATAATTTGAAATTTCCTGCCGCGGCCTTGTGGGCAGCCACGGTCATGCCGCAAAGTGATGTTGGGACAAATGGTTAGAGCGTTTTCGCGCGAAATGGTGCCAACGCGCATCGAGAAAGCGCATCAAGAGAAATGACTAAAGCCTTGGTTTACCCACGGCTTTGGAGGCAGAGCCGGGAGCCAGATTAATAGTGCAGGGAACTATCGGTCGAAAGCCATTGCTGGCGTTGTTGCTGCTCGGCCCCGCGCTCGCGGCCTGCAGCAGCGCGTCCGACATCCTGTCGCGCGACGCCGACTGGTTTTCGCGCACCGGCCGGGTCTTCACCCGCAGCATTTCAATCGAGACGCCGCCATTGACCGCGGACCGGCCGGTTACCGCAGAGGATCTCGTCAGTGCCGATGGCGCCTGTCCAGGAATGGCGCCGCAGCCGGGTACGGCGGATGCGAATGCGCTGGCTGACGGTGCCGCCGGAAGTCTGCCGCCCGGCAGGGGCGGAACGGTTGCGCTGGGGCACACCGAGTGCGACGTCATTCGTGGCATCGGTGCGCCCGGCAACGTCAGCCTGTCCAACAATGGCCGCGGCGATCGGGTTGCAGTGGTCACTTTCTCGCAAGGCCCGCGGGCCGGCATCTACACCTTCACCGCCGGACGCCTCTCTTCGATCGAACGCGGACCGGAGCCGGTGGCGCAGCCCAAAGTGGCAAAACCGAAGCCGAAGAAGAAGCCCGCGGCGACGTAAAGCGTTTTCGGGCGAACTCCAGTTCAGCCCGTCGCTTCGTCATATTGCGAGCTTGCTTCCAGCCAATCTTCCTCGGCGCGTTGTAAC
>Ga0307516_10007625_pt1 | contig 12396 bp, 19 predicted proteins | sample 19_EM_MG_FD_203310 | JGI IMG/M metagenome (GOLD analysis project Ga0307516, IMG submission 203310) | Populus trichocarpa ectomycorrhiza microbial communities from riparian zone in the Pacific Northwest, United States - 19_EM | ecosystem: Host-associated > Plants > Roots > Unclassified | place...
AACATTCCGTACACTGGGTGCGACGAAGCCACTGCAATGTCAAATATCCAGGCCGGGAAAAGCCCTAAACGACCCACTAGGGGGATCCACGATCCGGTCTGGCAGTTCCTTAAGGAGTGCTGGAGCATGGATGGTCGGAAACGCCCAACAGCCGCCAAAATCCACGATTCCTTCTCAAAATTTCGCGCAACAGAGGAGCTACCGGAGAAATTGAGGTTGGAGGTTCAGAGCATCGACGTTCCGTTCATCGGACCAGAGCCGGGTCCGTGGTATGAGATTGTGATTGTGTACGGGGGCAAGGGGTACGCGGTTGGAGTGACCAGTCGCCGGAGGGAAGGGACCACGAGGGGCTCGAGCGCGTCCAAGTACGAGCACATATGGTTTGCGTTCCGTCAAATCCAACCCTCACTGCCGTACTAAGCCTCGGACAGGAACATTCCGCAAACTTTGTTGATAAAACCCGACAAACAGAGTCTCAATCAGTCGGTCTCCGTTAGGTTGGTGGTCGATCCGGTGCGTAGTAGGGTCTGCGCAAAAGGGCGTTTCTCCGTAAGTCTGTGACTGCCGCGCGCCTTCCAACATGGTTAGTGATCCACATGCAGCTTTTGAACAATGTCAATGAACGGGTCCGTGTGAAGCTTGAGGCACCGGACCAACCTGGAGAGGGAGTGGTTGAGATCTATTTGACGTAGGCGTTCCAGTTCTGGACACGTTTCGTCAGAGTTTGACCATTTTGTAGGGCCGCGTGATCCCCTTCAGAGACCGCCCATGGGCGTAGCAGTGTCTCAGACCCACGGGTTCCTCAGACATCGGTTAGACGGTTGCTATTCTCTCTTGTTGAATGAACTCCAAGTACAGCTTACGGCGGAATATACGAACTCCGGAAAACGTGACCCTCCCCGCAGTGTACGTGCGTTGATAGGTCTGTGGAGCATGGAATTATCGGATCGCAGCGGGAAGTCGAACGTGGTTTGGATGCGTACGGGGTATCGCGGCGGAGGGGATGGGGAACTGGACGTGGGGGAGGGGATGGGGAACTGGTCTCCTTGGGCAGACCGTGTCTTATTGAAGGTCACCCGCCCGGAGTGTGTCCCACCGCTGATTGTATAAATTCTTGCATGATTCAATGGAAGCCACGAATTCGAGGGCGTTTCGAGTCGACTTCAACGCCGACAAGTAGCTGTAATCGTCGTGGCAGGTCCGAATTATGCATGAGTCCGTGTGTGGTCGTGGGTCACCGAGGTCCATCAGGACCTTGCAGTTGAACATCGCTGGTACATAAACGCACTCCTTTGATACTAAGGGGCGGGGATGGAAAGTCACGATCCGGTGCGAGTTATTGTGGCGATGCCCCCAGAGCCCCTGCCAACGGCCGACCTAGACGTTGGAATCCCTTGCTGTTCAAACGAACGGTCAAACCGTGGTCGGGAAAAGCAGTAGAGCCGGTTGGGGGGTTGTCGCTATCGAGTGATGAAGCGGTGGGGGAAGACCCGTTCCGAAGGATTCCATGTCCACGTGCCCACCGCCCACTGTCTTGAAGAATGGAGCGCGGGCCAAACTAGATCGTATCTTGTCGAGCTCCGGACAGCCCATCACACACACGATGTAAATACAAATGAGAAAGAGATCCGAGGACAAGGGGCAGCTCGAAAACCAACAAAATAGGAAAGCAACGGAAGAGAGTGACGGAGGGTCAGAAGGGGGTGGGAAGTGCCAGGCCAGGGCAGGAGCAATTATCGTAGAAGGGGTAAGGTTCGCAAGTGAGTCTTCAAAACATCAGGCCTCACCATCCGGATGGAAGCCGATCGTTGTCACCCCAAGCTCGCCAGGGTTCTTTTCATACCCAGCCACCGAACCCGTGAGGCACCCACTACTAAGAGTAGTGCCATTGCTATCCGTCGGTTCCCCTAACCTCCTGACGTTGAACGAACCGGGGTGTCCAGCGGTGATGGTGTGGCTCGTCAACGCGCTCCGGTTGGCGACCCGTTGAACAATGAGCAACGGAGCGATTACCTGTCCGATCCATCGTCACGTTAGCCTGACAACAAACACAAAGATCGTGGTCGTGGGAAGGTACAAACCTGAGTCTCTGCAAGGATCGGGAAGAATATATCTGCGACGGACATTCCGGGGTAGTAAATGTTCGGCCTATTGCTCCTGGCCCTAACCAACGCTACAACGACCACCAACGAGCTCGCAGTGAAAAGGGCGCAAGACTCGATAAACATGGTGGAGACTGTCTTGTACAACCCGGTGATTCCAGCTGCAGACCCAGTGGCAGCACGAATGTTCCTGCCATGCAGGGCGAGCCGGATGACGATCATCAAGGTGAGGAGGATATTAAGTGAAACCGAAATTGAAAGGTATGGAATGCCGAATTGGGAGAATATAGGGCACAAGTCGTTAGCCCGCTGGTGCTGCCGAAAGTATAGCAGCGCAATACCACTTCCTATATTAATGGCGTTAGTTTCAAGAGCACCGCGGTAGGCCTATGAAGAGATAGAATGCGTACCCAAAGAGGCAAAGTACATGAGGCAGGGGAGGGCGATAGCCCAGAGGCTTGTGGAGTAGATAATGTAGGAGCGGTAGATCTAGGGGCAGAGCAGGCGTTAGACATCCGGGCGAGTCGGCGCGGCACCAAACAAAGAACGAACCAGAAGACCATCCGCCAGCCAATTGTTCAAGCTGAACATAATGTCGGGGACAAGACCGAGAGGTGTTGCGCGAATGCCGTGCTGGTAATCAAGTGGCCCGGAGGAGCCAACGAGTCCCCGGTCGTCGATGAGGGATTTGGATCGAATGTGGAGATTCATTGCGGTGTACACGGTCACAAAAGAAAACATGGCTACTGTGTGGGATACGAGCCACCACTTAATACCCTCCCCTCTGCGATGGACGGGGTTGAGGAGCGCCGCCATACATTGGAAGAACAGCAGGATGAGCATCCCTAGAATAAACCGTTCGATCGAAGTCAGCGCGAACTTTGTACGAACACGTGCACGTGGGTGGGGATACCATAGAGAATTGAACCGATGAAGTTTCCAGCAAGCATGGCCTTCTTCTCAACGTACTCATATTCTGAGAGCTGCGGAACATCGGAGTTATTGGACCATAGCTGCCCCCAGGGGTCGGACATGGTTTTGATGCGCACGGAGAAAGGGGGGCTGGGCGTGAGGGAATGAGGGAATGGGTGGAGAATTAGTCTTATCAAGTATGCCATGCCATGCCGTGCCTTTCCCCTGAGGATAACTTGCCCAGGATACGCCTTCCCCCAACTGTAATGACACGAGGCGCGAGTCGGTCCCTACCAACTCCGTGGCGATCTCGTCCGGCCATGCCACGCCTGTAAGTGAGACCCGCCCATTGTGGGCGCGGCGCCGGTAAGCAAGTCCTCTCCCTGGAGTTCGCCGCCACTCCCCCCGGCGGTTTCCGCCGTAAATTTTGGATTTTCTGGGTCGTTTACGACAGGATATGTAATGAAACCGATTATGGGCTGCCACACCAAACGTCGGAGTGCATGGCGTCCACAGTTCGTTGTGACATCAAGATCAAGCATACCAGGCCCATTCAAGCACGTACGTATGAACCTACAAACCGGAATTCATCGTTAGAAAACAGGGACTTAAAGCCCGGATCTCCCCTCAGCTTTACACCTGTTTGTTCAGCGCTCAGGACTTCAGCCATAAACGATCGTTGGTTCGCTGTCAAGCGATGTGCAGGGTCAGGAAATGTTTGCAAAATGCGAACTGCCACACCTGAGTAAGGCATTCGCGCACATACAACTGTGCACGGACATCCCTTTCCGGAGGCCGCCCAGGAGGGTTTGAATGTTGATGGACCTCAAGCTCAAGCCTCATGGCACGGAACGGCGATTACCAAGACTCGGGTCCAACACAGCCCTGGGCTTAGACCAGCGTTAGCGTGAAGTAGATACGATCGTAGTGTTCTCGACTCCTTCCCTCGACAACGTTCTCATGACCCAGGAGATAATCACAGTATGCCTAATTCACATCACGCAGTGCACCAAGGCCGGAAACCGCAAGCCCATAGGCCTCGTTACGCCCCACTTAAAGCTAGTAGGATACTTCGGGTTGAAGTGTCATTTTGTAACAATCTGCTATCCAAACTTCCGCTCGACCAACCCATTTCGAACTCGTCAGTCTCGCGCCGCGGCCTCGGGCCCCATTCGAATTCCCCCCACTCGAGAGAACTGCATTGGCCGAACCTGCCCACGCTCTCGGTGAGATCCCGCTCGGTGTTCTGGGGCCTCGCTCCGTCAATAGCCGCGTTGGAAAATACAATATTTGAAAAGCCTGTTCCCAGAGTTCAGGCACTCATCACCATCAGGGACCAAAACTTCAAGTCGTGCGCCTACAGAAACGATCGGCCAGCTACCCATCGATTTTCGAATTCCCAGAAGAGACGGGGCGACCCCAATGGTTGAGATGGTAAACATACAACGTTCAGCGTCTGGCATAAGTGGGAAGCGAACGGGACGACTGCGTGGGTCGGAGGGATGGTTGGAATCGGAGGAGCTGTGTGTTGCCGTTGGAGTGCGGTACGAGGGAAACTCAGGGCGGAAATCCGGTCAAACCTGGCAGGTTTGCGCGTGGAAGTCGTAGGATTCGCGACGTTCCACTCCAAAATAAACCCGGCGATTACCAGTTCAGCGCACCGACAGCACCTCGTGAGATGTTATTAAAGATCCCTTACCGTTCAAATGCGCGGCCAAACCGCGGTCAGGAACAATGACCGAGCCGGTTGGGAGGGTTCGCGCTATCAAGTGATGAAGCGGTGGAGGAAAATCTATTCCTGAAGAAACTCCACGTGCACGTGCTCATCGTCCGTCCCGGCAGTTCTGAAGAATGGAAGAGAACAGCGATCGATCCTGTGGAGCTCAGGTCAACCCACCACGGCTGGTGGTAAAACTCAGAGATAATCCGTCCCAAATTCGTCAACTAGGCGAAGTTTGTACGCTAACCGCTTCGAAACTGGCTACGGGGTCACACATGATACAAATACAGACGAGAATGAGATCCAATCATGTACAGGGGACGGTCAGACAAAATAGGAAAGCGACGGAAGAGAGTGGTGGCAGATCAGAAGGGGATGAGATGTACTTTAAAGCCGGGGCAGGGAACGGTGACCGTAGAAGGGGTCAGATTCGGAAGGCCCTCAAAGCCTCAGGCCTCACTGTCCGGACGGGAATCGATCGTCACTTGTCTCAACCCCAACCCCAGGTTCGCCAGGGTTCTTTCTATACCCAGCCGCCGAACTCATGCGGTGTCCACCAAGTGGGGTACCGTCTCTACCCGTCGGTCCCCTTGCCTCATAGCGTTGAACGAACTGGCGCGTCCGGTGGTAATAGTGCGGCTCGTCAACGCGCTCCGGTTGGCGACCCGATGAACAATGAGCAGCGAAGCGATCACCTGCCCAATCCGTTGTCACGTTAGATAACTGACCCTGAGATCGTGGCCGCGGGGAGGCACCAACCTGAGTCTCTGCAACGATTGGGAAGAAGATATCCACCGTGTAGCTTCCGGGAAAGTAAATAGATGGGTTCCAGGAGTTTCCGTACGCGATCAACGCTCCAACAACAACCAACGAATTCACGGCGAACAGGGCACAAGACTCAACGAGCATGGTGGATATCGTCTTGTACAAACCACTGATTCCAACTGCGGACCCTGCGGCGGCACGAATCTGCCTGCCGTGCAGGACAAGCCGGACGACGATCATCAGGGTGAGGAGGATGTTGAGTGAAACAGAAATTAAAAGGTATGGTGTACCGAATTGGGGGTATACAGGGGTTGAAAACCCACCCCCCTGGTGTTGGGAGTATAGTGCCACGATACCCATGACTACGCTAATGGCATTAGTCTGGGGCGCTGTGGGCCTGTGAAGAGGTGGAATGCATACTCAAAGAAGCCATGTACGTGAGGCAGGGAAGGGCGATAGCCGAGAGGCTTGTTGAATAGATAATGTAGCAACGATAGATCTAGGAGTGGAGCAGACGTTAGACGTTAGACATTCAGGCGGGTGGGCACGGCATCAAACAAAGGACTGACCAGAAGACCATCCGCTAGCCAATTGTTTAAGCTGAACATGATGTTGGGGGTAATGCCGAGAGCCGTTTCACGAATGCCATCCTGGTAATCGAGTGGCCCAGAGCCGTAAATTATGGAATTTATTTGGTAGCTCCTGCGATTATCGATAAAGGACTTGGATTGAATGTGGAGGTTCATTGCGGTGTACACGGTCGCAAACGAGAACATGGCTGCGGTGTGGGATACGAGCCACCATTTGATACCCTCCCCTCTGCGATGGACAGGGTTGAGGAGGGCTGCCATACATTGGAAGAACAACATGATGACCGCCCCTAGAATAAATCGACGATCCAAATCAGCGCGAATGGACGAACGTGTGGGTGGAGGTACCATAGAGAATTGAGCCGATAAAGCTTCCAGCAAGCGTGGCCTTCTCCTCGATGTACTCGTGTCTCGCGATCGGGGGAGCACGGGGGCTGTCGGACCACGGCTGGTACCAGTAGTCATCAGACATGGTTTCGATGCGTCTGGGGAACGGGGGAACCGGTGGAGAACTAGTCTCCTCAAGTAGTCCACACCTTACCGCCGAGGACTACTTGCCAGGATGCGTATGACACGAGGCGCCAGTCGATTCCGATTGCGGCGAGACTTGTCCATTGTGGGTGTGGCGCTGAACGAGGGGATTCTATCCTCGGTATTCACTGCCACACCCTCACTTGCCTGCAGTAATATCGTTAGAAAACAGGGATTTATAGCCTGGATTCCCCCTCAGCTTTGTATCTGTTCGTTCAGCGTTCAGTACTTCAGCCGCAACCGATCGTTGCCTCGCTGTTGAGAAGTGTGGGGTCAGGAGGCATTTGAAACAGGTGCACCGCCACACCTGAGAAGGCATTCGCCCACACACCGGCGGTCGCTTCCGGAGGAGATCGTCCGAGGGGGTTTGAATGTTGGCATCGCCAAGCCCATCTTGTGGATTATCCTAGACTCGCCTGGATCGGCGGTTACCGAGAGGGTTCAACACAGCCCTTGGCTTGCGCCAGTGTCATGAAGTAGATATGATCGTAGTGCCCACGTCCTCATGAACCAGGAGACAGTCGTGATATACCTAATTCACACCGCCGAGGTCGGAGATCGAACGTTCACCAGCACCATCGGCACGACGGATTAAGTTGACGTCAATCGGAGAAAGGAGCTCAAGGGCGTCATCGAGGAGATCCAGAGCACCACGAAGAGGACGGGCAGAGTTCAGGATGCGACCAAGCCCGTGAGGGATCGCGAAGAGGTTTGAGTGGTTGAACTTGAGGACCCTCGTGAATAATGTTGGAGTGTTCACAATCCACCCCGAGCGGTGCGGAGACTTGGCCCCATCATAGCGGCGTTCCGTGTTGGGGTTTCATTGTTTACAGCGGATGAGATTACTGTGTTGAAGACGAACGTTTGATTTACATCCCGCACTATGGGACGGAGCTGGGAGGCTGTTGAATCGATCTCGCATGTCTCACGCCAACTTTCACCGTCCTCCCCCCCGTGACCCGACAACTTCCGACCTTTCTCTCGTGCTGGGAACTTGTTCCGTCCCCACAAACGATCTCCTTCCCCTCTAGCCCACGAAGACCTGAATGCGGTACCACAGGACCGAACGATGGCAGACCAGCTCCATGGTTAACGTTCAGTACAGTAAGTTTCAAGGAAGTACCGGTGGAACTGTTGAGTGATTGAATGTAAGCTTCTTCCTTAGTCAAGTCGCGACCGAAGGGGGCTGGCCGGACCTGTGCGTTGGGCAATAAGATCTCGGTGAAATTGTGGATATATACGCGATATTATGCGTACCATAGGAGGGCCGCGATTAGCGGAGACAGTTTTGCCTTTGGAGGTTGCAGCGTTGGTACCTTCGTAGACCGAGAGATAACGGGCAGTTGCCCACTCCGCATATGGGTTCAGCGGTCTGATCGAGTTTGGCGGCCATGTCCAGATATAGTGGATGGTGGGGGGAGCACTGAGACAGATCAAGGGGTTGATTTCGAGGTAGGCGGAGCGGAGGTCGATGTAGCGAAGTAGAGGCGGATGGGGAAGTCGGTGAAGACTTCTTTCTTCTCTCCGGGTACGCGTTTGAGAAGGGTCTCGGCCCAGACTTCACGGAAGGGGGATGGAGGGGTCACGCCATCAAGTCGAAGGGCTTTGGCATCGACGCCATCCTCGTGGGTGAAGAGGAGGGGATCACCCTCGTGGTTGCGCGCGCAGAATTCGGTGTTTGAGAGATGAGGAAGGAGTGGCTCCAAGGTGAAGTTGTGTTGTCGAGAGTTCCAGTGACCGATTCGACCGAGATTCGACCTATTTAGTACGGAGAAATCGAAACGTTAGATCAGTTGGAAAGAGCGAGCGGATCAGACGCGAAATCCGAATCCAAAAAATCTACCCCCGGCGGCCATACCCCCATCACCGTCAGGGCCCAAAGGCGTGCGACTACGCAAACAATCAACCAGCTACCCGTCGGTTTTCAAATCCCTAGAAGAGACGGCGCGGCTCCGACCGTCACTTACTACTGCTTAGTCAAACGGATTGACGTCATTAACAGATGGGATCTGAGTGACCGGGGTTGAGATGCATCCGGGATGAGTGGGAAGCAAACGAGACGACCGCGTTGGCTGGGAGGGGAGATGTCCGAGATTGGAGGAATTGTTTCTTGCCGTTGGAGCGTGAAGGTTGGAGGGGGACTCGGGGGAGAAATTCGGTCAAGCTTGGCGGGTTTGCGCATCGAAGTCGTGGTGGAAGGTCCTGGACAGTGGAAGATTGGCGAGGATTCGTCAGAGAGTCACGGTGATGTTCCACTTCAAAACAAACCCGGCAATTACCAACTCTGAGTCAACGGGCCGACAGCGTTCCCCCGTCGGTTGCGGTTTCGCCTCGTGGGACGTTAATACCCCTCACCGTTTAAATACGCCATTAAACCGCGGCCGAGAAAAGTGCCCGAGCCGGTTGGAAGGGTTTGTGTTATCGAGTGATGAAGCGGTGGAGGAAAACCTTCCCCGAAGAAACCCCGGTGGCAAAATCCACAGAAAAAATACATCTCCCTATTCGTCAACTTGACAAAGTTCACACGACAACCGCTTCGAAACCGCCTATGGGTTACACACACGATGTAAATACAAACGAGAAACAGATCCAAACATGGGACGGTCGGACAAAATAGGAAAGCAACGGAAGAGGGTGATTACAGGTCAGAAGGGGATGGGATGTGCCAAGCCAGGGCAGGGAACAGGTACCGTAGAAGGGGTAAGATTCGGAAAACCCCCAAAGCCTCAGGCCTCACCATCCGGACGGAAATCGGTCGTTCTCTCGACCCCAATCCCAAGCTCACCAGGGTGGTTTCCATACCCAACGGCCGAACTCATGCGGTACTCATCAAGAGGTACCATCGCTACCTGTTGGTCCCCTTGCCTCATAACGTTGAATGAACTGGCGTGTCCAGTGGTGATGGCGTGGCCCGTCAACGCGCTCCGGTTGGCCATCCGTTGAACAATGAGCAGGGAAGCAATCACCTGCCGGATCCGTCATCACATTAGGGAACTGACCCTGAGATCGTGGTCATGGGAAGGCACGAACCTGAGTCTCGGCAAGAATCGGGAAGAAGATATCCACCGTGTAGCTTCCGGGCCGGAAAATAGATGGGTTCCAGGAGTCTTCGTACGCGGCCAACGCTCCAATGACCACCAACGAGCTCACGGCGAAAAGGGCACAAGACTCAACGAGCATGGTGGATACCGTCTTGTACAATCCACTGATTCCAAATGCAGACCCTATGGTAGCGCGAATCTGCCTGCCATGCAGTATAAGCCGGATGACGATCATCAGGGTGAGAAGGATGTTGAGTGAAACCGAGATTGCAAGGTACAGAATGCTGTTGCTGTAGAGTCCAGGGATGGTATCGCTAGAGTCCGAGCCTTGGATCTGGGCGTATAACATAAGGATACCCGCAACTACATTGATGAAATTGGTCTGGAGAATCGTGGCGGGGTTGTGGAGATAATACGTACACAAAGATTCAAAGTACAAGATGCAGGGAATGCCGATGGCCCGGAGGTTTGTGGAGTGGATAATGTAGCAACGGTAGATCTAGGAGCGGAGTAGGTGTTAGGTACCCGGGCGAGTGGGCGCGGCATCAAACAAAGAACTAACCAGAAAACCATCCGCTAGCCAATTGTTCAAACTGAACATAGTGTTGGGGATAAGGCCGAGAGCTGTGGTGTGAATGTTGAGCTGGTAGTAAAGCGGCCCGGAGCTGACAACTGTGGAATCTCCATCTGTGATGTCTTTGCGGTTATCGATAAAGGATTCGGATTGGATGTGGAGGTTCACTGCGGTGTACACAGTCACAAACGAGAACATGGCCATGGTGTAGGATACAAGCCACCATCTGATACCCTCTCCTCTGCGGTGGATGGGGTTGAGCATCGCTATCATACTTCGGAAGGACAGCATGATGATCACCCCTAGGATAAATCGAACAATCGAAATCAGCGTGAATGGACAAATGTGTGGGTGGAGTACCATAGAGAATCGAGCTGATAAAGCTTCCAGCAAGCGAGGCTTTCTCCTCAATGTACTCGAATCTCACGATCTGTGGAGCGCGGGGATTATCGGACCACACCTGATCCCAGGTGTCAGCGTCGGACATGGTTTGGATGCGTACGGGGAGAAGAGAAACTGGGCGTGGGGGAGGGGGAATGGGTAGAGAAATAACCTTCTCGCGTAGGCCACGCCCTACCGCCGAGGACTACTTGCCCGGGATGGGCCTTCCGCCGATCGTAATGGAATGAGACGCCAGTCCTCGACCCCGTGGATGGGTGATGGATGTTGTACCGCGATGCGCCTGTCAATCCATTGTGGTGAGACTTGTCTATCGTGGGCGCGGCGCTGGACGAGAGGATTCTCTCCTTTGCATTCACCACCACTCCCCCACTTTCCTCCAGTAAAACCCAAATTTTCGGGTAGGATATGCGGGCCCCAGCACCGCCGGCCAATCGATGGAATTGATTACCTGTGCCCACGTTGCAGCGCTTGGCCTGCAGCAGTTCATTATGGCATCAGGGTCCAGCATGCCCATTCAAGCACGTATAGACCTACAAACCGGAACCCATTGTTGGAAAACGGGGACTAATGGCCTGGATTCCCCCTCAGCTTTGTATCTTTTCGTTCAGCGCTCAGCACTTCAGCCGTAGTCGATGTTACCTCGCTGTTGAGAAGGGTGCGGGGTCAGGAAACATTTGAAACAGGTGCACCGTCACGTCACACCTGAGGTGCGCATACACTGACGGTCGCTTCCGGAGGAGATCGTCCGAGGAGGGCATCGCCAAGCCCTTGTCTATCCTAAGCTCGCATGGATCGGCGGCAAGAGGTTGAACGTGAGGGTCCTCGTGAACACTGTTGGAGTGTTCGCAATAGGTTTGGAGATTTGGCCCCATCATACAGGCGTTTTGTATTGAAATATTGACCACGCGACTCAAGTCCGAGCTAATTCTCGCCGTATTCGTCGGTTCCTTCGCTAACGAATCGTCCACGGTCAGAATCGTCCTCTACTCCGTCGCCTTGGGTCTCCGCGCCGACGAACGATACGACACTCCAGACGGCAAAGCAACCTCCTTCACGTACACTCACCTCGGGCCAGCCCACTCCCAAATGGATCGTGAACCACCGAACTCCTTTCGCACCACCACTGAACACTCCGCAGAGAAGATTTTTACGACCAGCCCGGAGTTTTGTCGCGAGTATGATGCATGGGTCGGCTCGTGAAACTGTGGAGAGGGCGATTAAGCAGTTGGAGTCGGACGTCGTAAATCAGAATTAGAAAGATGTTTGTTCCTTGATTAATGATCGTTTACAACGGATGAGATTACTTCGTGCTGAAGATGAACGGTCGATTTACATCCCGCACTGTACGTCGGAGTTGGGAGGTTGTTGATTCGATTTCGCATACGTCATCACGCCAACGTTCACCATCCTCCCCTTCGTGACCCGACAACTTCCGACCTTTCTCTCGTGCTGGGAACTTGTTCCGTCCCCATAAACGACCTCCTTGCCCTCTAGTCCACGCGGAGACCTGAATGCGGTACCTCAAGACCGAACGATGGCGACTAACTCCGTGGCTGATGCTTAACCCCACGTCTCGCACTCCTTTCCACATTTCACAAGGCCCATCAGTAGGACACGCCGCCGAGAAGGTCGTAGCGTGAAACACCTTCGGCGATCATTATCCGACCGTACCTATTCATTCCGACCATCCTCGCAAACATTCCGTTGAGTCCAACTCACTTCCAGCCTTTAAGCTTTACCCTGCATCCACCCGACGCCC
>Ga0307516_10007627_pt1 | contig 12394 bp, 6 predicted proteins | sample 19_EM_MG_FD_203310 | JGI IMG/M metagenome (GOLD analysis project Ga0307516, IMG submission 203310) | Populus trichocarpa ectomycorrhiza microbial communities from riparian zone in the Pacific Northwest, United States - 19_EM | ecosystem: Host-associated > Plants > Roots > Unclassified | place...
CGCGTGGCCTTGAAAAAAGGCTCGCTGGTCGTCAACTCCTCGCAAGGCGGCGGCTCGAAGGATACGTGGGTATTGGCATCATGATGTCCAGCCAAAACCCGAAATCGGCGGGTGTGGCCCTTGTCAGCCACAACGGTGAGGGATCGCCATGCTGAGCCGGGTTGCTGAGGCGGTTTACTGGGCCAGCCGGTATGTGGAGCGGGCGGAGAACGTGGCGCGCTTCATCGACGTCAGCTTGAACTTGATGCTCGAAAGCTCCGGCCAAAGCGATCGCGATTGGGCCTCGTTGGTTCACACGACGGGTGACCAAGAAGTTTTCGAAAAGAAGTACGGTGAGGCGACGGCCGAGAGCGTCACGCGGTTTCTGACGTTCGACGAAGAGTACTCGAGCTCAATCTTGTCGAGCGTGTCGCGCGCTCGCGAAAATGCGCGCAGCGTGCGCGACATCATTTCGCGCGAAATGTGGCAAGAGCTGAACGAATTTTACCTGATGGTCACGCAGGCGGCTCAGAGCGTCGAGCCACAAGACCTGATCGACTTTTGCGCGCGCGTGAAACGTGCCGGAATCTATTTCGAAGGCGTAACCAACGCTACCCTGTCGCGAGGCGAGGCCTACCACTTCGCCCACGTGGGACGCATGCTGGAGCGCGCCGACAAGACGTCACGCATTTTGGACGTGAAATATTTCCTGCTTCAGCCAGGCAAAGCGAGCTCATCGCAGTCGCAATCGCAATCGCAATCGCAGTCGAAATCATCGCAGTCGCAGTCGCAAAATGGCGCAAGCGCTAGCGTCGACCAGATCGGTTGGACGACGCTGCTCAACTCAGCGAGCGCGCTGCAAATGTACCGCCAAATTTGGCACGTCACGACGCCCGCCACGGTCTCGGAGTTTCTGCTGCTCGATCGCCATTTTCCGCGCAGCATTTTGCGCTGCGTGCGGCGGGCGCAAGAGAGCCTGCACTCGGTCACGGGGACACGGCTCGGTTCTTTCGCCAACGAATCCGAGCGTCTGCTCGGACGGCTCCGCTCCGAGCTCGACTACGCCAATATCGAAGAGATCATGGCGCAGGGGCTGCACGAATACGTCGACGCACTGCAGAGCCAGCTCAATGACGTGGGCGGCTCGATTCACAAACAATTCTTCGAGATCTAGTTAAGCGGGAGCTCAGCTCCCGCCCCGCCGAAATGAATTCGGCGGGGCCCCACCCTCAGGTTTTGGGGCCCCAACCCCAAAACACAGCATCTTTGCCGAATCGGTTTGAAATTATGGCTATTCGCGTCGCGCTGACTCACAAAACTAGCTACCGCTACGCTACGCCGGCGCTGCTTGGCGCCCAGGTGGTGCGCCTGCGTCCGGCCCCGCACACGCGCACGCCGGTGCTCAGCTACTCGCTGCGCATCGAGCCACGCGAGCACTTTCTCAACTGGCAGCAAGATCCGCAGGGCAATTTCCTGGCGCGCGTCGTCGTGCCGGAGCGCACCAAAGAATTTTCGGTGTGCGTCGACTTGGTGGCGGATCTCGAAGCCAGCAATCCCTTCGATTTCTTTCTCGAGGACAGCGCACAGAAGTATCCGTTCACGTACGCGCCTGCGCTGGCGCGCGAGCTTGCGCCCTATCTCAGCAAAGGCGAACGTGGCGCGAGCTTTCGCAGCTTGATGACCCGCCTCGATCTGCGTTCGCGCGGCACCGTCGACTTCTTGGTCGACGTGAATCGCATCGTGCGCGAGGCCGTCGACTACGTCATTCGCATGGAAGCCGGCGTGCAAACGCCGGAAGAAACCCTCGAAAAGGGCAAAGGCTCGTGCCGTGATTCGAGCTGGCTGTTGGTGCACGTGCTGCGCGAGCTCGGCATCGCGGCGCGCTTCGTGTCCGGCTACCTGATCCAGTTGGTCGCCGACCAAAAGCCGCTCGAGGGTCCGGCGGGACCGGAAACCGACTTCACGGACCTGCACGCCTGGTGCGAAGCGTACGTGCCCGGCGCCGGCTGGATCGGGCTCGATCCGACCTCCGGGCTGTTCGCGTCCGAGGGCCACATCCCGCTGGCGTGCTCGCCCGAGCCTTCGTCGGCCGCGCCAATCGAGGGCGGTTTATTCGAAAAGATCGAAACCGAATTCGGCTTCGAGATGACCGTGAAGCGCGTCGTCGACCGACCGCGCGTCACCAAGCCGTACACCGAAGAAGAGTGGGAGGCGTTGGTCGCCTGCGGCAACCAGGTCGACAAGCGCCTACTCGCGGGCGACGTGCGGCTCACGATGGGTGGCGAGCCGACGTTCGTGAGCAGTCGCGAGCCGGACGAGCCGGAATGGAACACGGCGGCGCTCGGCGGCAACAAAGAAGCGATGGCCGATCGCCTGCTGCGCCGATTGCACGATGCGTGGCAGCCTGGCGGCTTCCTGTTTCACGGCCAAGGCAAGTGGTACCCCGGCGAGCCGCTGCCGCGCTGGGCGCACTCTTGCTACTTCCGCCACGACGGCGTGCCGACCTGGCAAGACCCGAGCCTGATCGCGCTGGCGGGCAGCAACCCCGGCCACACCGCCGAAGACGCACAGCGCTTCGTCAAGCGCCTGACCGAGCTGCTATCCATCGAGCAGTCTGGCGCGATGCCGGCCTACGAAGACGCCTGGTATCACTTGTGGCGCGAGCGGCGCCTGCCCACCAACGTCGATCCGCTAGAGTCACGGCTGGACGACGCCCAGGAGCGCGAACGGCTGACGCGCATCTTTCGGCAAGGTCTGAACAGCGTGGTCGGCTACGTGCTGCCGCTCGGGCACTGGGGCGGGCGCTGGGTGAGCGGGCGCTGGTTCTTGCGCGACGAGCATTGCTTCCTGATTCCGGGTGATTCGGCGGCAGGTTTTCGCTTGCCGCTCGATTCGCAGCCGTGGGCCGAGAAGCAAGATCGCGGTTTTGAGCCGGCCCTCGATCCGTTTCAAGAGCGATCGCCGCTGCCTCGGCAGTTCACTTTTCCGGTCGGCGTACGCGGCGCGCAAGGCGGGCCACAGGTATTCACCGAGCGCGCCGAGCCGCGCGCCTTCGATCGCGCTCGCAGCGGCGCCGACGTCGGTGCCGGCAAAGGCACGGTTTCAGCTGCGCCCGCGCCCAAGGCGGGCCTCGACGGCCTTGGCGTGCGCCGCACGGCGCCCACGGCCTTCGAATCGGCGAGCGGCGTCGTGCGCACCGCGCTGGTGGCGGAGCCGCGGCAGGGCTTGCTGAACATCTTCATGCCTCCGGTCGCGACGCTCGAGGGCTACCTGGAGCTGGTAGCGGCGATCGAAACGGTGGCCAAGGAGCTCAAGCTGCCGGTGCAGCTCGAGGGCTATCCGCCACCGGACGATCCGCGCCTCGGCAACTTCAAGGTTACGCCCGATCCGGGTGTGATCGAGGTCAACGTGCCGTTCGTGCGCAGCTTTCCCGAGCTCGTGGCGCAAACCGAGCTGCTCTACGAAGAAGCTCGCGCCGAGCACTTGGTCGCGGAAAAGTTCGAGCTCGACGGCGCGCACATTGGCTCCGGCGGCGGCAATCATTTCGTGATGGGCGGCGCCACGGCCGCCGACAGCCCATTTCTGCGCCGTCCCGACCTGCTGGCGAGCCTGGTCTCGTTTTGGCACAACCATCCCGCGCTTTCGTACCTGTTTTCAGGCCGTTTCATCGGCCCCACCTCGCAAGCGCCGCGCAGCGACGAAGGTCGCGATGACTCGGTACACGAACTTTCGCTGGCCATCTCGCGCTTGCCTGCGCGCGGCCAGAGCTGCCCGCCCTGGCTCGTCGATCGCGTCTTCAGGAACCTGCTCGTCGACCTGACCGGCAACACGCATCGCACCGAGCTTTGCATCGACAAGCTGTATTCGCCGGACGGACCGACGGGCAGGCTCGGCTTGGTCGAGCTGCGCTCGTTCGAGATGCCGCCGCACGCCCGCATGTCGTCGGCGACACAGCTGCTGATTCGCGCGCTGCTCTCCAGCTTCTGGGAAACGCCGTACCAGCAGCCGCTCGTGAAATGGGGCACGCAGGTGCACGACCGTTTCCTGCTGCCGTACTTCGTCGATCTAGACTTTCAGGACGTGCTGGGCGAGCTGTCGCGACGCGGCATTGCGCTCGACCCAGCTTGGTTCAAGCCTCATTTCGAGTTTCGCTTCCCGATGCTGGGCAGCGTCGTGAAAGACACCACCACGCTCGAGCTGCGTGGCGCGCTAGAGCCATGGAACGTGCTGGGTGAAGAGAGCAGCGGTGGCGGGCAGGCGCGCTACGTCGATTCGTCGCTCGAGCGCGTGCAGCTGCGCGTGTTCGGGGTCGCGCCCGAGCGCCACCAAGTCGCAGTCAACGGCGTCGAGTGTCCGCTCACTCCAACGGGCACGCGCGGCGAGTACGTTTGCGGGGTCCGTTACCGCGCTTGGCAACCACCCTCGTGCTTGCACCCGACCATTGGCGTTCACACCCCGCTCCGCTTCGACCTCTACGATCGCTGGAATCAGCGCGCGATCGCGGGGGCGACCTACCACGTCGTGCACCCCGGCGGTCGCGCCAACCTGGAGCGGCCCGTCAACGCGGCGGCCGCCGAAGGCCGGCGCATCGCGCGTTTCCAGGGTTTTGGGCACACGCAGGGCTCGTTCACCCCGCAGCCCGTCCGCGTTAATCCAGACTTTCCGATGACGCTGGACCTGCGCTGGATCCAGTGATTCCGCGGCCGGATCGACAGGCGCTCGCTTCTTCGCTTACAAGAAGCAGAGTGGATCAGGAGCAACCTCAAGAGCCTGCGCAGTCGCAGTCGCAGACGCAGTCGCCTCCTCCGGAGCGCCGCTCGAGCCTTCCGCCGTCGCGGCGCGCCGGTAGCTTCGACGAGCTGCGTGACGCCGCGGGCGCGCTCCGCCCACATCAGCGTCCGCTGGCCACTTTCCTGGAGAGCAAGGACCCGAAAGAGCTAGAGGAGCTCGGGCGGCTCGTGCGGCAGCGCATCACCCAGCAAGAAGTGACGTTCAACATCCTAGGCGTGCCGGAAGGTACGAACCGGCCGTGGCAGCTCGACGCGGTGCCGCTGGTGCTCGACCGCGCCGAGTGGCAAACACTGTCGGCGGGTTTGCGCCAGCGCGCTCGGCTCTTGAACGCGGTGCTGCGCGACTGCTACGGGCCGCAGCAGCTGCTGAAGGACGGCCTCTTGCCCGCTGAGCTGGTGCTGGGCCATCCGGAGTTCTTGCGCGCCTGCCATGGCTGGCAACCGCTGGGCGGGCAGTGGCTGCACCTGTACGCGGTCGACGCTGGCCGAGATCCCAGCGGCAAGTTTCGCGCCTTCTCGGATCGCACGCAGGCCCCTACCGGCTCTGGCTACGCGCTCGAGAACCGGCTGGTGCTCGGCCGCACGCTGCCGGAGCTGTTTCGCGAGTACAAGGTCGAGCGCGTCGCCGGATTTTTCGCGAAGCTACGGCGTACCGTCGAGAGCCTGGCGCCGGCGGGCACGCGCGGGCAACCGCGCGTCGTGCTGCTCTCGGCAGGCGCGCGCGACGAAAGCTCGTTCGAGCACGCCTACCTGGCGCGCTACCTCGGCTACGAGCTGGTCGAGGGCCGCGACCTGAGCGTGCGTGGGGGCTACGTGTACTTGAAGACGCTGTCGGGCCTACGTCGCGTGGACGTCGTGCTGCGCCGCATCGGCGATGCCTGGTCGGACCCGCTCGAGCTGCGCGAAGACTCGTTGGGCGGCGTGGCAGGGCTCACCTCGGCCGCTCGCGCCGGCAACGTGGGCATGGCCAATCCCCTTGGCGCCGTGATCGGCGAAACCCCGGCCTGGAAGGCGTACCTGCCGGCGCTGGCGCGGCACGTGCTCGGCGAAGAGCTGCTGCTCGAATCCGTGCCGACGCTGTGGTGCGGCGATCCCGAGTCGCTGCGCGAAGTCTTGGCGCGGCCAGACGACTTCGTGATCAAACCGGCCTTCGGTGACCGCCGCGGCGAGCCGTACTTTCCGGCCCAGCTCGGTTCGGACGCGCGGCGCGAGCTGTTCGATCGCTTGCGCGTGCACTCGGGTGACTTCGTGGCGGAGCGTTGGCCCGAGCTGTCCGGACTTCCGGTTTTGGATCGCGGTGAGCTTTCGACCGGCTCCGTCGCGTTTCGCTCGTTTTTGGTGCGCGACGGCGACGACTACGACGTGATGCCGGGCGGCCTGGCGCGCATCAACGAGGCGCCGGACGGCTTGTTCTTGGCGATCAAGAGCAACGCCTACAGCAAAGACGTCTGGATCCCTGCGGCGCCCGGCAGCGCCGAGCCACAGCTACCGACCATGCCGGACCAGCGCGTCGAGCTGCAGCGCGGCGGTTTGGATCTACCGAGCCGGCTGCTCGACGATATTTATTGGCTGGGTCGCTACGTCGAGCGCGTCGATTCGACGGCGCGGCTGGCGCGCGCCGGCTTCGAGCGCATCGGTTCGGAGGCTGGGCCAGATGCCCCCCTGGTTTTGTCGGCAATTATCGACACTTTGGGGCGGCTCGGCGTGCTGCCGCGCACGGCCGCAGCCGAGGCGGGGGTACCGCATCCGACGCAAGAAGCGACGCCTGCCGAAGCACTTTTGTACGGCCTGGTCGCCGATCGCGTGGCGCAAGAAGGCCTACCCTCCATGCTCGGCCGCATTCACGGTCTCACGCTCAGCGTGCGCAGCCGCCTGTCGCGTGACGCCTGGCACGTCTTGCGGCGCCTGACGCGCACGCTATCGGGGCTCGACGGCGCCGCGCTGTCGACACCGGTCATGGCCATCGAAGCGCTCGACCAGCTGATCTTCGGTCTGGCGGCGGTCAGCGGCACCACGCTCGACAACATGGTGCGCGGCCACGCCTGGACATTTCTGGATTTGGGTCGCCGCATCGAGCGCGGTGTGTACATGCTGCAGCTGCTGCAGGCGTTCTTGATCCCCGGCGCGACACGCCTGCACATGGAGGCGCTGCTCGAAATCGCTGACAGCTTGCTCACCTACCGCGCGCGCTATTTGTCGAGCCTGCAGGCTGCGCCCGTCGTCGACTTGCTGTTGACCGACGCCAGCAACCCACGTTCAGTTGCATTTCAGGTGGACTTGGCGAAGGACCACCTGGCGCGCCTACCGGGTAACGAAGGCGTGGTGCGCGGCCGCGCCGCGCGCCGCGTGATCGCGCTCGAAAGTAGCCTACTTACGGCAGATATCGAGCAAGCTTGTGCCGGAGACGGCGCGGGCCTGCGGCAGCTGCTCGAAGAGGCGCTGGTGCTGTTTTGGCAGCTTTCCGACGACATCAGCGCGACCTGGTTTTCGCACTTGTCGAAGGAGCGCGCCGTCTCGCCCCCGCATTGGGTGAACGAAGACCTGGAGGCGACGTGAGGCGCTACCGCGTAAGCCACACGACTCGCTACGAGTACGAGAGCCCGGTGCTGCACGCCACGCACGCCTGTCATCTCGAGCCGCGCGGACTCAGCCATCAGCGCGTGCTCGAGAGCCGGCTCACCATCACGCCGGACCAAGCTGAGCTGCAGAGCGGGCGCGACTACTTCGGTAACGTGACGCACTTCGTCGAGGTGCTGGCGTCGCATGAGGTGCTCGAAGTGAAGAGCGAGAGCCGCATCGAAGTGGCTCCGCCCCAGCTCGAGCTCACGCCGGCCACGCGCGTGTCCTGGGAAAAAGTGCGCGAGCAGCTGGCGGCGGATCGCTCGTTGCTCTCGGCGCGCGAGTTTTGCTTCGATTCGCCGCTGGTGCGCAGTCATCAGCTGCTGGCCGAATACGCCGAGCCGATCTTCGCGCCCGGTCGGCCATTCGTCGATGCTATCGGCGAGCTTTCGGAGCGGATTTTCCGAGAATTCAAGTACGAGCCGCTCGCCACCGACGTGAGCACGCCGCTCGCTCAGGTGCTGCGTGAACGGCGCGGCGTGTGTCAGGATTTTGCGCAGCTCGCCGTCGGCTGCCTGCGCTCGCTTGGTCTGGCCGGGCGCTACGTCTCCGGCTACCTCGAGACAGAACCTCCCGTCGGTCGTCCCAGGCTCGTCGGCGCCGACGCCTCGCACGCCTGGGCTTCGGCGTATCTACCCACGTTGGGCTGGATCGACTTCGACCCGACGAACGCCGTTTTCCCCGGCGAGCGCCACGTAACCGTAGCGTGGGGTAGGGACTTCAGCGACGTTTCCCCACTGCGGGGCATCGTGCTCGGCGGCGGGCAGCATAGTTTGAGCGTGGCCGTGGACGTGACACCCGAAGAGTGAGCTTTAAACGTCGCAAACTCGCGTGTTAGGTTCGCGCGGCATGGCGCTATCGGGTGGTGTGAGCAAGGGCTTGGCGGGTGTCGTGGCGTTGGGGTTCATCGGGGCCGGCGTGATCGCCTACCGTGAGGCTCAGCGGCGTGGCCAAGAGAGTGATAGCGAGCATGAAGCGCGGCTGGTGCTGCCCGAGCTAGCCCGTCAGCTTGCACGCTGTTCGGTTAGCACAGGCTCGCTACCAGAGAGTAGCGGGCGCGTTCCGACCAAGTTGGCGGCCGTTGCAGGCAAACCTTACATGAGCACGGCGGACGACTGGCACGATGCCGCCTTCACTTGCGCGAGCTTCAGCCTGAAAACACCACAAGCCCTGCAATACGATTGGCGCAAGGATTCGACGCTGAGCGGGCGCGTGGAGGCACGGGCCGATCTCGACCTCAACGGCGCCCCGGACAAGTGGTTCGAGATTCGCGTGACCTGCACGCGCCCGGGCCAATGCGAGGCGGAAAATTTCGCTACCGAAGTGTCGGCCGAGGGCGTGCGCTCGCCGCCCGGCGTATTGACGTGGCTAGGCCGGTCGCAGCGCTATTTGGGCGAGCCGCCGAGCCTCTCCGCAGACGACGTCGAGCCGGTCGCAAAGCTGACCTCGCTGCCCGTGTCGAAGCCACCCGCAATCGTCGCGGGCGCCCCCAGCGGGCTCGATGCGCTATACTTCGAGGCTGAACGTCGCGCGGCCGCGGCGCTTGCGGGAGCCGTGCTCTTGGAGCTTGAATTCGACGCGCTTCACGGCAAGCTCGCCACGCCGGCGCAGGGCACCAAAATGCTCGGTTTTTACGGGGTGCCGGACGTCAAAGGTAAGCTCAAAAAGGGCGCAGCCGTCGTCCGGGTCACGTTCGATGCGCAGGGCCTGGTCGAGAAGCTCGACAAAGCGCCGCGTGACCTGGGGCGGGTCGGCTTCGCCGAATGTTTGCCGGAAAAAATGCTGGCCGCCCTCGGTAAAGACGACCCGCTGGCGATGACGCTCGGCTGGGACCCAAAACGCGAACGAGCAACCTGGCAGATCAAGCTTGGTCGCGCAGAGCAGCGCTACAGCGCCGACTACTGCGCGATGCTCAAGTAGCCTCGGGTCGCGAAAAGGCAGCGCTGCATGTTCTTCATTCTGCCGACTCACAGCGACAGTCAGCTGCGTCGCTGGCCGGTCTGCACGATGGTGATCATCGGGTTGTGCGCGCTGGTCTGGGCCGCAACGCTGCTGCGTGAGCATGAGCTCGAGCAGCAGCTCCCGGCCGTAGCCGAGGAGGCGGCCGAGATCCTCGGCGACAACCCGCAGCTTACGCCGAGCGAAGACCTGGCGTACCTGATCGCCGACCATCCGCGCGCAGTCTGGCGCATGCGCCACCCGGAAACTGAGCAGGGTGCAGGCCGCAAACGCGCCCCCGACGAGCTCCCCGCCGTTGAAGCGCGGGCGCATGCATTGGTAGAGAGCGATCTGCGTAGCCAATTCGCCTCGGGGCGCTCGCACCCCGAAATTTGGCGCATGCTCGCGGCCCAATATACGCATGGCAGCTGGGAGCATCTGCTTTTCAACGCCTGGTTTTTGTGGGTGCTCGGCATCGCGCTCGAAGATCGCCTGGGGCGCTGGCTGTATCCGCTGTTTTATACAGCGGCAGGCTGCGCCGGCAGCATTGCGCAAGAGCTCGCGACGCCTGGCAATGGCATCGGCGCGAGCGGCGCCATCGCGGGGGTGATGGGCGCTTTTGCGGTAATGCTGCCGCTCTCGCTCGTTCACCTGCGCGTGATCGCGCTCTTGCCGATCCCGATCACGCTGAGCGGTCGCTTCGGCAGCCTGACGCGGCTACTGCCGTTTCCGCCGGTCTCGCTGGCGCTGTTGAAGTTCGGCGTTCCGTCCGCGCTGGTGCTATTTTTGTGGGCGGGCGTTGAGCTTTGGAGCGGAGCCACCAGCGTAAATTCGGGCATTGGGCATTGGGCGCATGCCGGCGGATTCGGTTTCGGCGTCGCGGTGGCGGCCATTCTGCGTGTGTCGGGACTCGACAAGCGGCTAGAGACGGCGATCGAGAATCGCGGTGCCTCGCTGCAAAACCCGGAGCTTACGGCGGCGTCCGCGCTGATCGACGCAGGCAAGCCCGGTCTAGCCATCGTGCGGCTGCGCAAGCTCGCCGCTGACGCGCGCATTTCGCCCATCGACGTCCAGCTCGAGCTCTTGCGCGCCGCCGAACGAGCGAACAGCCGCCGCGACGAAGCCTCCGCCCGCAGCGCGCTCCTCCACCTCTACCTCGAAAACCAGGGTCCCGTGACCAATCTGTTAGACGAAACCCGCGCCCGCGGCCTCGAGCCCGACCTGCCCCCCGAGCTCCGCGCTCGCCTCTCGAAGTACCAGGCCTGAGTGTGTTGATTTGCAGAATGGCAGCAACCTGCCGCTGCGAATTCTCACTCGCTTGCTGCTGAATTCTCGAGCGCCAAGGCTGCTGCTACGAAGATCACGAGCCCGCGTCAGCGGGCGAGTTGGATCGCCCTGCTCAGTCCTTGGCACGATCAGATCGCGATCTGCAAAGGAGAGAGCGGACGCGAGAAACTCGGCGAGGCCGAGCGCGAGCTGCGGTTCTGTATGCGCGGGTCGCGACCCACTTCAGCGTGCTCAATGGCAATGAAACCACCCCACGCGGACGCGAGAAACTCGGCGAGGCCGAGCGCGAGCTGGCTTCAATCCAAAAAAGATCGCCAGGCGAGTCAGCACAGCGACTACGCAAACAAAACCCACGCCTATTTTTTTTCTGGGCTTTGCCCAGATAAAATTAGTGACTGCCGCCGGGCTGCGTGAACCCGGCGGCAGTCGGTTGCCGCGTATGTATTGGGTTGTTTTTTTTTTTTCGGTCTGTCTGCTGTCGTAAGTGGCCGTTGGGCGAGGAGTCCCTCGGGCCGATGGTGATCTGCTGGCCCCGCTATTCGCCCCCTGCCGTTTGAGTCGACAAGTACGTCCGGCCCGAGGAACCGGCTGATTCGTCGGGCAGGCTGATGCCTGGGTCGCCGACGTAGCCGTCGACGCCCATTTCTGGCACATCGAGGCCGGCGAGCTCGACTTCGCGAGACACGCGGTTGCCGCCCAGCAATCGTCCAATGACGACCAGGGCGATGACCGCCATCGCCCCGACGTAGGCAAAGTTCACCGCGATCCCGATCAGACCCGCGAAGAACTGGCCACTGTCGCCGTAGAACAGCCCTTTCACGGGACCCGGCACGCCATTGAAGCCGTCGCCATACGTGCCATTCGAAAACATTCCCAGGCTCAGGATCCCCCACGCGCCATTGACGCCGTGCACGGCGATCGCGCCGACTGGGTCGTCAATCTTGAGCGTCGTCTCGACGAAGAGCGCAGCCGTGATGACCAAGAAGCCACTGACGGCCCCGACGAAAACGGCTGCGCCCGAGCTCACGAAGGCGCAGGGCGCCGTGATGGCCACCAGCCCGGCCAGCATGCCGTTACACATCCAAGTCGGATCCGGCTTGCCGAACTTGATCTTGGCGTAAAAAGCGGCCGATAGAGCCCCTGCAGCCGAGGCCAGCATGGTGTTCACCGCCACCACTGCAAAGCGATTGTCGCTCGCAGCCAGCGTCGACCCGGGGTTGAATCCGAACCAGCCGAAGGCCAAAATGAACGTGCCGAGGACAGCCATCGGGATGTTGTGGCCGGGGATCGGGTTGGGCGAGCCGTCCGGGTTGTACTTGCCGATACGCGGGCCGAGCAGCTTGGCGCAAGCCAGCGCCGCAACGCCTCCGGTCATGTGCACCACCGAGGAGCCGGCAAAGTCGACGTGGCCGTGGCCGAGGCCGTAGTTGCGGCCGAGCGCCGACAGCCAACCACCGCCCCATACCCAGTTGGCGTACACCGGGTAGATCAGCGTGGAGATAACGAAGCTGAAGGCGACGAAGCCGGCAAACTTCCAACGCTCCGCCGCGGCGCCCGTCGGAATGGTCGCCGTAGTGTCCATGAACACCATCTGGAACAGAAAGAGCGCGGCCACCCCGGGTGTGAACATGGAGACCGGCAAGAAGAAGCCAGTGGTGCCGAATAACCCCCAGGGTTTACCGCCGACCTGGACGACCATTTCTTGCGACAGAGTGGTCTCGCCGCCGAAGGTACCGAGAGCGCCCACGCCGCCCATCTGCAGACCGAAACCAATGGCCCAG
>Ga0307516_10007628_pt1 | contig 12394 bp, 12 predicted proteins | sample 19_EM_MG_FD_203310 | JGI IMG/M metagenome (GOLD analysis project Ga0307516, IMG submission 203310) | Populus trichocarpa ectomycorrhiza microbial communities from riparian zone in the Pacific Northwest, United States - 19_EM | ecosystem: Host-associated > Plants > Roots > Unclassified | place...
GCACGCTAGCGGACCCTGACTTGGTGGGTGCGGCGCGGGCACTCGTCTTCGGCACCAGCGCGGCGCGCGCGCTGGTCGTGCAAGTGAGCGCGTTCGACGGCCGCGAGCAGGAGGCCCTGTCGCGCATCCAAAAGCTGTTCGAACGCTTGTCCAGCGGAGGCGTGCTCAGCCCGGCAGAGGTAGAGGCCGCTTTGAATCGACAACGCGCCGCGCGGCGGCTGGCGGCGCTCGATCCGCGCTACCGGCTGGTGCAAATGCTCGAACCGGGCCCGCCCAAGCCCGTCGATGCCGGCGCGCTGCGCCGACTCGCGGCGACGCTTCGGCCCGAGGCGGCGGTCGTGGCGCGAACGGCGTCGCGCTAATCGCGTCGTCCTGGGCCAATCTGAGAAGTCGAGGGCGGCTTTCATCGGCTTGTGACCGCACGCTTTGCGCTCTGGGGCTGACGTGATAGCGAAGCCCGATGGAAAGCCGGCAAAGCGTTCTGATTCTCGATTACGGCTCGCAGTACACGCAGCTCATCGCGCGCCGCATTCGTGAGTCGAGCGTCTATTGCGAGATCCATCCCGGCACCATTCCGGTCGAGAAGATTCGCGCTATTGCACCGAGCGCCATCATCTTGTCCGGCGGCCCGCAGAGCGTCTACGGCGCCGACTCGCCCAAAAGCGATCCCGCCTTGTTCGGCCTCGGCCTACCGGTGCTCGGCATTTGTTACGGCGAGCAACTGATGGCTCACCAGCTCGGCGGCAAGGTCGAGCCATCGGACGAACGCGAGTACGGACCGGCCGAGGTCGAAATCGGCGAAGCCGTCGGCATCCTGGGCAGCTTCAAGGCCGGCGAAAAGCTCAACGTCTGGATGAGCCACGGCGACCGCCTCACGTCGCTGCCACCGGGCTTTCGGCCGATCGGCAAGTCGGGCAACGCGCCCTTGGCCGCCATCGCCGACCCCGCGCGCAAGCTGTACGGCATCCAATTTCACCCCGAGGTCGCCCACACGCCGCGCGGCCTCGAGATCCTCAAATCGTTCTTGTTCGACGTCGCCGGACTGTCGCCCAGCTGGACAGCGGGCTCGTTCGTCGACGAAGCGATCGCGAAAATCAAAGAGACGGTGCCCGACGACGCGCGCGTGATCTGCGGCCTTTCGGGTGGGGTCGATTCGTCCGTCGCGGCGGTGCTCTGCCACAGAGCGCTGGGCGACCGCTTGGTGTGCATCTTCGTCGACAACGGCCTGCTCCGCGAAGGCGAGTTCGAAAGCGTCACCGCCATGATGCGGCAGCACTTTCATCTGAATCTGATCCCCGTCGACGCGCGACAGCAGTTCTTGAAAGAGCTCGACGGCATCACCGATCCCGAGAAAAAGCGCAAGACGATCGGCCGCGTGTTCATCGACGTCTTCGACGAGCACGCGGCGCGCGTCGAGAATGCACAATTCTTGGTGCAAGGCACGCTCTATCCCGACGTGATCGAAAGCGTCAGCGTCAAAGGGCCGAGCGCCGTGATCAAGAGCCACCACAACGTGGGCGGCTTGCCCGAGCGCATGAAGCTCAAGCTGATCGAGCCCCTGCGCGAGCTGTTCAAAGACGAGGTACGTCGCGTCGGCGAAGCCCTGGGCATGCCGCACGACGTACTTTACCGGCAACCTTTCCCGGGCCCGGGCCTGGCGGTGCGCTGCCTGGGCGATTTGACCGAGCCTCGCCTGGCCGTCTTGCGCAAGGCCGACGCCATCGTGCAAGAAGAAGTGAAGGCCGCCGGTCTCTACGAGTCCCTTTGGCAAGCGTTCGCGGTGCTGCTGCCCGTGCGCAGCGTCGGCGTGATGGGTGACGACCGCACTTACGAGGAAACTTGCGTCATTCGCGCCGTCTCGTCCAGCGACGGTATGACCGCCGACTGGGCCCGCCTGCCTCACGACCTGCTGGCCAAGATGAGCGCTCGCATCACCAACGAGGTCAAGGGCATCAACCGCGTCGCCTACGACATTTCCTCGAAGCCTCCGAGCACGATCGAGTGGGAGTGAGCAGCCTCGACGCGAGTGCTTGCAGGTCGCACCAGATGATGACGCCCACTAGTCGCACCAGATGATGACGCCCACTAGAGGAGAGCGGATAACTGAACGGCTCACGCCTTGGTTTTCACTGCTGGGCGTGGTCGGGTTCGTGGTGGCGATCGTATTGGCCAGTTGTACCGGCTGCGCTTCCGCCCCTCAGGCGGCATTTTCGCTGAAGATGGACTACGAGAAAGCGACGCCGGCCGACGCCAGCGTCGTGATTGACGAGCAGTACGTCGGACCGCTCGGGTACGTCGCCGCTCACGGCGTTCGCTTGCGCCTGGGCGAGCACCGCGTCAGCGTTACCAAACCGGGATATTTTCCGTACGATCGCCTGGTCGTCAAAAACGACAGCGACCCCTTCAAGCTCGACGTGAAGCTCGAGAAAGTTCCCGATTGAGATGACGCACGCAGCTCAGCCTGCCGTGCTGAGCGCGCGCGCCGCGATGCGCGCAAATACCGGCGCCGCCAGGCTTCCACCGCTACCCGGCTGAGTGGGCGCGCCGACGCCGACGTAGATCACGTAACGCGGCCGATCGATCGGCACGATGCCTACGAAGCTCGCGAATAGCCCGGACCGCTGCGCGCACGTCTCGCAGTCTTCGTCGTCGCTGGTGCCCGTTTTACCGCCTACCCGGACGCCGCTGACCTGCGCGGCCCGGCCGGTCGCTTGCTCTCCAGCGACCACCGCTTCGAGCATGTCGCGCACGCTGCGGGCCGTTTCGGGCTTGATGACGCGCTCGGGGCGGGACGACCCTGGCGCCGTGTACAGACCATCGTTCGCGAACACGCCATAAGCGGCCGCGAGAGCGAGGGGCGTCGAGGTGCTGCCCTCACCCAGCGCCACGATGGCGCCTTTCATTGAGGCGCTCGGGATGTCGGCCGGCGCATCGACGTGGAAGCGCCGCAGTCCTGCCGCGAGCCGCTCGCCACCGAGCGCGTCGAAGATCAAAGACACGCCGACGTTCGAGGAAACTGCCAAAATTTGGGCCGAATCGAGCATGCCGTAACGACCGACGTCGCGCAGCGTTTGGCTGCCGTAGGCGCGCTGCCCGTTGCCGCAATCGAAGCGCTGCGCCTGCGTGATCAAGCCGGCGTCGAGCGCGAGCGCAACTGTCAGCGGCTTCAAGGTCGAGGCGGGCACGATGGGGTCGCCCGGGCGATCGTCGGTCGCCGCCAGCAGTTGGCCGTTCTTGGCGTCGAGCACCACGATCGCGACACGCCGAGCACCGACTTCTGCTCGCGTGCGCTGCGCCTCTTCGAGCAGAATCCGCTGCAGCGGGCTACCGCTCGCTTGGACCCGCGCGGCGCTGGGGGCCGCCGCATTCGTCACCGCCGCGCCCGTGCAGGCGACGACCAGAACCAACGCGGCTGCCGCAAGTACGAGCGCACCGGCCTGCCGCCGAGACAGCGGCGCAGGCAAACTCTTGCGCGAGACCAGCACCTCGATGCGCCTGCCAAGCTCCGAAGGCCGCGCCGCCATTCCCACAGCGCCTGCGGGAACGCTCATCGCGCGAGCGACCGCCAACAGGTGCTCGGCATAGGTCGTCGCCCGAAAGCCCGCCGCCAGCACGTCTTCGTCTGCCGCCAGCTCGCATTCTCGCCTCAGCCTGCCTAGCGCCAGCCAGGCCAGAGGCTGGAACCAGTAAAGCGCGCAGGCCACGTGCGCAGCCAAAAGCGCCAGACCGTCTCGCCTGCGCACATGCGCGGATTCGTGGAGTAGAACGGCAGAGAGCCGCTCCGCGCTCCAGCCCGCGGCGAACGGCGGCAGCAAAATCTGCGGCGAGAACAGGCCCACGACGACAGGGCCTGCGATCTCCACGCTCAGCCTGAAGCCGTTTTTGGCCGGCTGCGCGCGCCGAGCCAAACGTTGCGCGCCGAGCACGCCCAGCGTGGCGCGCAAGAGCACCACGAACGCGCCGGCCAGCCAAGCCGCCAGCAGTACGCTCTGCCACGAGGGCCGCCAAACCTCGACACGCGCCACGTGCTGGTCGTGCCCCGTTCCGCCAGCCGCCGCCCCCGGCGCCGCAAGCGCTTCTGCGACGACGTGTGCCACCACGCGCGGCGCCGCCACGCTCACCACCTGGCGCCCGGCGGTGACCCAAGCCACCAGCGGCAGCGCCAGTGACACCGCTACGCCCAAAAGCAGCACCCAGCGCCGGAGCGAAGCCGAGCGGCGACGAAGCGTGAACAGAGCGACGTGCGAAAGCGTCAGCAGCAACGTCGCGCGCACGGCAACGGCAACCCAAAACAGCAAATTCATGGCCTATTTTCCCTCCGTTTTCGCGCGTTCCACCAGCTCGGTCAGGCGCGCAAGCTCGCTCGCTGACAGCTTGCCGCGTGACGACTCCATCAGCGTCAACATGGCTTGCTCGACCGAGCCACCAAAGAATGTGGCCACGACATGCGAAAGTGCTTTGCGTCGTGCCTCGCTGCGCGTGACCGCCGGCAGGTAGACGTAGCGTGCGCCGTCTTCTACATGCTTGACGTGCCCGCGCTCCTCGAGCAGCCGCAGCAGGGCACGAACCGCCGAGTAGCTCGGCGGCTCCGCCATGCCCTTCAGCACCTCTTGAGCACTGGCTCGACCCAGCCGGTACAAGATGTCCATGATCTCGCGCTCGCGACGCGTCAGTGCGGGCTTGCCCATGCCGACCAAGCTACGCCAGGTGCTAAAATTTTAGCAAGCAAGAAGTGCTAAAATTTTAGCACACGAACCCGCCGCAGCGGCTCGAGCCTCAAGCAGCGCGGCGTGCGGCGCGCTTTTTCTTGGGTGCTTTGGCGCTCTTGGCCGGCGTGGCCTTCGGCAGCTTTGCTCGGGCCTTCGGGCGCTTGGCGCGCGGCGCTGCCTCACCGTCCCGGAAGTATTCCAAGAATTCCGCGGTGAGCGCGGTGCGAATGACTTCGACTAGATTGTCCAGAGCGGCTTGAATCGCGGGCTGTTGCATGGGATCGCTGACCATAGGCCAGCCCTGGCCGGCGAGATACGCGCGCTCTCGGGCGTCCGCGCTGGCCGGCCGTCGTTCCAGGACCACTGCGCCAAAGGTGCCGGAGAAGCTGGCGAACGCTCGGGCGTTACGCTAGGTTCCGCGCCTCTTAATTTCACGACGCTCCGGGGTGTACCTCAACCTGGTAGAGGGCCGGCTTTGGGTGCCGGCTGTTGGAGGTTCAAATCCTCTCACCCCGACCCTTAAAACATACTGAATTCGTGATCGCGGGCCACGACGAAAAAAGCCCGCTGGTACGGATGCTGGTACTGTTTGCCCGGCAACCGGCGGCGAACAGCCCCGTCTAGTCCCGGAGCAAACATTTGACGAACAGCCAAGCCGTCTCCCGGACGTTCGCGGTCATCGCGCGGGCGCATAGCGGCGCATTCTTTTCGCTCGGCGACGGCTTGCTTTTGCTCGACCTTCCAGGCTCAGCAGGTCCGCTCCGCGTAGAAATCGGAACTCGACGCGCTCATGCGGCGCCGGAATTCTCGAAGCCGTTGCCCCTGGGCCTCTACATCGAGGCTATCGGGCAGTCCGCGACACTCGACACGGCGCTCCGTGAATTCACACAGTCCGCTCAGTTCGTCACGCAATTCATCACGCTCGCCAGCAACGCTTCAACCGAAGACTTGCTGCCGGAAATCGGGGTCGAAGTTACCCCCGGCGTCACAGAGCGCGAATTTTTTCAACAAAAGATCGACGGTGAAAGGCCGCTACTTCGCAAGCGTCGACACGTGAGGCCCGCCACCGTCGCCAGACTGCTTCAGCTAACGAATGATCATGCTGACGCCGAACGACTCACGCGCGGGATCGCACACTACCACCGCGCGGTGCAGTCATCGCGGCCCGGCCTTGAGATCGTGTCCACCCATCACCTGTGGATGGCACTCGAGTGTCTGACCCCGGTCGCAATCCGACGATCAGGGAAGAACAAGTCCGACCTGGCGGCGGAACTTGGCGTCGAGGAAAGGAAGATTGAGGCCGAAGTTAGACGGCGATGGCTTTGCCAGGGCGACGATGCAGTGTACAGGGCCGCCAAGGCGGCGACCGACGGTTTCGAACATGGCTTCATGGCCTTCGGCGAGATCTACGGCCACGCCACCAGCGTAACTCTCAAGCTCTTTTCGCTTGTGCGTAGGGCACTCATCGACATGCTTGGTTGTGACGCGGAGCTAAAGGGAGATGTTTTGACGTCGGTCAACGACACACCGGCCGATCTGACTGTTGCTCACTACCTCCGAGGAAAACTCACTGGTCCCGGCACAACCCTTCACGACCTTGCCGCGCCGGACGAGGAGTACCCGCGATTTGAGTGGATCAACCGAATCACGGAATCGCAGTCGCAAGGCTTGTCCGACGAGTACACGGTCGACCTTTCGCCCCAACTCACCCCACGACTTGCGGCAGGCGTTGGGGTTTCACATATGAGCTATGAAATCTGGGGCACTGGAGAGAACCCCATCATCGAGCAAAGCCGTACTGGCGAAGCCCCGGCACCCGCGGGTGCCGGGGCCCCTGACGCCTCGCTAACAAACCCCGATCCAGCTCCGAAGGGTGCGGGCGATGGCGGGGGCGGCGGCGTATCGGACCAGCGACGCGCCTCGAGCGGCTCGACGCGCGTGGGCATGCCCTCGAACATCTTGATCAAGGCCGCGCAGCTGATGGCTGATCTCGCGGAGGGGCTTGCGGCAACGCTTTCGCGAAAACGATTGCGAAGACCGTGACGTGAGCCCCGCGCAAACAGTATCTCGAGCGGCAACGTGGCCGACGGCCGCCGGTTACCTGATTGAGGGCACAGGGGCCGTCGGATCCATGTTCACTACTGAAGGCGTCCCCAAGGGGGGTCAGACACCTTGCTGATCGGTGACGCGGCTGCCGACGCGGGGGAAATTCGGCTGGTTTTGGTGGCGTAGCCGTCACGCGGCGTCTGGGCCCACTTGACGAACCGAGTATTCGGCTGCAGCACCAGCCTGAACCTGGCGCGCGGTCCGCGTCAGCCCTCCGACCGCCCCCCGACTGGGGCAAGTAGGCGGGAAAAGGTGGGATACCACTCGGATCAGCCCCGGCAACGTTCCCCAAAAATCGCAGCGCAGAAGAGTCGGCTTCGCTAGCTGCGTTTTGGAGCTGAACGATGGGCACTTTCAACAAACTAGTCGAAGAGTACCGCGCCACCCACGGCGTCAAGCACGCCGAAGCCGTGCTGGCGGTACGGGCTCGGGTTGGTGGATCGGCTCGTGGTGCGGCTGAGCAACCGCGAGCGGGACAGGTCATTTCTACGTGGGTGCCGGCGTCGCCGCAGCTACCGCCTCGCCCCCGCATTTTTAATCCCGCACTCCACACGGTGTCGTCCGATGTGCCGGGTCCCCTGCTGCCCCCGTTGCCGGCGCCCCCTCCTTCTCAACCGCCTGGCATTCTCGGCGAGTTCCGTCACGACGGCCATCGCATCAAGCAGCGCGTTCTGATCGATGGCCGTTGCGAGATCAGCTACGACCTCGGACCCGACGGTCGCTACCTGGGCCCGTTTTTGACCGTTACGGGTGCCGCCGACATTGCAGGCGCCGCCGACATTCCCGAGAACCTTCTCGCGACGGCACGCCGGTACGCCGAGCAGCACAGAGAGCAGCTGCTTGAAATGCTCCGCGCCGCCCGTCATGGCGCGTTCAAAGCGGACCACGGCGGCGTCTCCGCTGTGTTGCAAACCACACGCGGCGATGTCAGCGCGTGGTTCACCCGCTTCGATGACGAGCGACCGGTTATCCGACGATCGGGTGTTGCCTACGAGGTCGCGCGCGCGGTAGCCGTTCAAGCTTTCCTCGCAGTGCCAAAGGATGTGCGCAGACGCCTCTTTCAGATCGCGCGACCGGGGGTTGAACCGTGACACCCGCACCGGTGACCCACGTCGTAGTCGATGCGGGGCCTGGGTCTGGCGTGCTCCCGACGATCGCACCCGGGATCACTTGGGTGTTGGTCGTGTTTGGATGGATCATCGTGCACTTTGCGACGGCTCGTCGAGCCCGGCGGCAAGAGGACATTGCCGCGATTGCGGCGATCGAAAAGCGTATCGGCGAGTTGCGGACCCGAACCGTGAAGTACTTCACGTCGGACCCAGCCAGCGAGCAGGTCAGCGCCGACGCGGCTTTCATCCGGTTCGAGCTTCAGTCGATCATCGCGGCTATCGGAGTGCTCCAGGACGGGTCACCCCAGCACTACGACCTGTCGTCCGAGATCATGTACCTGCGGCAGTGCGTTACCGGGGACCCCTTCGATTCCGCCAGGCGTGAAGCGCTAAAGGACAGCGATCAGCGGGTGCAGTCAGTGTGGCTTGCCTGCGATCGGCTAACGATCGAGCTTCGCAAGTGCTGCAACAAAGCGCATTGGTTCTCGTGATCGAATTGCGCTAGCGCTTTGGCTTCGCAGCGTCGATGTACGACCAGACCTCTGCGACCAAGCTCTTGTCAGTCGCGCGGAACTCAATCCGCGCATGAAGCGTCGCCGCGCTGAACGCGCAGGTGCGCACGAGACCGCCAAAGGCTTCCTCGAGAAACGATGAGCCGTAGCCCATCGTGCCGTCCAGATCGATCACCAGTTTCTCCGCTGAGCGGAGTCGTTCTACGAGAACGTCTCGGAAGCGCTCGCCAGAGAATGCGCCATCGTCCTTAAAGCGCCCCGCCGGGAAACGCGAAAAATCCTCTGCTATCGTGAGCACGTGTGCTTGCGTCATGGTGGCGCCGGAGCGGGCAGCGGAACCTGCCATATTACGAGGGTTCCAAGGATCGATGCATCGAAAGTCTTCCAAGTCGCTTTTTTGGTTTTGGCCTCATAGACGTAGAAGCCGGAATTACTGTGTATTTGGAGCGAACCGCCGAGCTCGTCAAGCACGGTGCGGATGTCCATGAGCCCCTTGCCTCGGTATTTCTCCTGCGTGCGCGTTTCGCCGATGGCGATCGCGGCCGAAATCAAGTCACCATCGGAGCTAGTCCACCCGCTTTTCGCGAGAAAGGCAACGATTTCGCCGTACCAGCCGGCGCGGTCTTCGCGCAGTGAGCGTGGAATTCCGATTCCGAGGTCGCAGATGGCCACAGTCAGCTGACCATCCAATTCCTGAGAGAACATCCACCACCTGTTGACGCTCGGAAGGCCGTCCCCTCGCTCCGCCTGGTAGGCGTGGTGACGGCAGTTCGTCATCGCCTCAGTAAGCCCCTTATAGACCGCCCGCTTCCCGGGGTCAGAGAAGCGCGCCATGTAGTTCAGTATGGCTTCGCCGGCGGCCTGGCCGTCAACGTCGCTGCCTGAATGGGCGCGCCAGTACTTCACGTTGTCAGCGGTCACGTTGCAGTCACGCCGCTGCCCCAACATGTCGAATATTCCGACGTGCTTGAGTACCTGCGCCACAACGTCGTCTCGTGGAAAGCTGCACGACAGAAGACGCTCTTTCGAGATGCGAACGATGCGATTCAACTCCGCAGCAAAGAGCAGCGTGCCGCCGGGCGTCATCGACTTCGTATTTGCGAATTCGATGCGAACGCGCCGCTCTTGAACCAGGACGGCCCGGGTGAGCGCCCTGAGAAATTTGGTCAGTTCCAAACGATTGACGCGGTTCACGACCCCGAAGATTCGCGGCGCGCCAATGCGCATCACTCTTCGCGTACGTGGTGAGGCTGCCTCCGATTGCAGGAACAAACGGCGCCGGCGCCGCGCGGTCCGACGTTGGGTCACGCGCATCAGGTAGCGCCGCCTCTTGGGCGTTAGGCGTTTCATCGCGGGTCCGCCAAAAACGTGTCGGATACACGACTATCAGCGCAGATGACGACTTGTTGGAAAAATGACCACGCCAGGGCACCGGCCTCGTGGTGGCAGCACCGGATTAGCCCAATAGGTCGTGCCCCTCGGGCCCGTCCGCTCCCCCGATCGTCGAATTGACGCCGTACCTGCGCAAGGCGATGCGGGCGATATGGGTGACGAGAAGCCGAAGGGTGCGCTCGCCACGGTCGCCGAGCACTTATCAAAGCCCGTCTATGAAGATGCTCTTCAGCCGGTAGCGAAAGAGACGGGCCAGGCCCTCGGTGCGGCTGGCTCATTCCTGCGCTTGGCCGTGCGCCCCTTCCAGTCCTTTGCCCTTGGATTGCATCTCGGGTTCGACTGGCTCGACGAAGCGCTCCGTGGAAAGTTCGAAGGCGTTCCGCCGGAGAAGATCGTCGAACCGCCACCAAACGTCGCGGGGCCGCTCATGCTCGCGGCGGGTTTCACCTCGGCCGGGCAGAACGAACTGCGGAACTTGTACGCCCAACTCCTGGCGACCGCGATGCACGCTGACAAGCAGGACGACGCGCACCCCGCGTTCGTGGAAATGCTGCGCCAGCTCACGCCGCGCGAGGCAGTTCTCCTCAAGTTACTTGCTGTGGGGAGGACGCACGCGGCGATCTTGGCCGGCGTCAACCAACACGGGAAGATCACGACTAGCGGTGGCCTTACTCTGACTGCGTTCCCCGACCAGTCCGAGTTGTCAGCAGAGCAACACACTGTTGGGCTCGGCAACCTCGAGCGGCTCGGTTTGATCGAAACCGACTTCGACGTGCAGCTGACGGATGCATCCCGCTACGAATTGCTCAAAACCGGCCGCGCCGTACGCTCGTGGGATGCCTCTGCGCGACATCAAGGGATCGAACCGGCGTACAGCGAGGGGGTGCTCCGCGTTACGCCGCTAGGCCAGAAATTCATAAAAGCTTGTCTCGATATCGAGGTAGGCCCGATGGGCGGCCGCGAATCGCCGGGCTCTGTTGGCTGATCCAAGACGGCCGCCAGCCCTGCACCGCCCCCTTTCGCCATGCACCGCGACGACTTCTCGGCTCCCGTAAAAGCCCTGCTTGCTGTGCGGGCGGGCCACCGCTGTTCCTACCCGCAGTGCGGACAGGTAACGTCCGGCCCGTCTGGCACCAGCGAAGGTTCAATTAATATCGGCGTCGCTGCCCACATCACGGGGGCTTCGCCTGGGGGCCGGAGACACGACGCCCGCCTGACCCCTGAGGAGAGGGCCTCATACGCCAATGGCATTTGGATGTGCCAAAATCATGCGCACGCGATAGACGTTGACGACCCCTGCACCGTCGAGCAGTTACAGGCGTGGAAGGCCAGTGCCGTGACGGCTGCGCGCGTCGGCGTTCTCGGCCGCGGTGGTGAGGGCAACAGTCTATCCCTGGACCTGGCGGACATCTATCCCGGCATACCGCCTAACCTTGCAATCGGGACCACGCTCGAGCGCTGCGGCATTTCGAAGGTCTGGGGAAGGTCCGAACACGGATGCGTACAGGACGTCCTGATAGAGATAGCACTCAACGCCCTGGCTCATGGCGGGGCGCGGCGTGTTGGTCTCAACATCGGCCCGTTCAAGATCACGCTATACGACGACGGAGGCCAGTTCGACCCGTTGCGCCAGCTGCCGCCAGTTGCGCCACCGAAAGGCGGCTCGTCTGCGGTAGATAACATTCGCAGAGCGCACGGGTTGGACCTGTTGCTAACGCACCGGCGTCACGAGGGCCTAAACGAACTCACGATCATGCGGATTGAGAACCTTCAACGCGAAGGTCTTCCGCTGGACCCGTGCACTGTTTCCGTCACCCACGACGGTCTGAACGATTTCGTGAGGACAGCAACGGTCGAGTTCTCCGGAATGGCCGGCTGCGGTGACGTTGTTGCAATCCTTCCAGAATATATGGGACTGAGTCAGGCCTACATTGCCGTCATGATGCTGGCCGCAGCGTTCCCGTCTGCACCGCCGCCGCTGCTGCACCTCGTGGTCTCGAAGGCCTCACAATATGTCGTGAGCATCCTTGAGGAAGGTTTGCCCGGCGTGCGCATCCTCCGTGCCTCGTGGTAGCAACCCCCCCCGATCCGTGCCCGGCGCACTAGCGGGCCGGTTGCCGTCGGGTATCCCGTTCAAAGCTGCCGAATTTTCCGGGCCGAACGGCCAAGATCCTGCCGGCGTTGACGCCTTGCGGCCGCCGTCGCGAAACAGCAGCGCCTCCGCCTCGCCGCTTAGGCAGGCCTACGGGTATTTCCAGTCATCGCAACGGCAGATACACATCGGTGACTTGTTCGTGCTCCAGCACGGTGGGCATGCGCTCGATGTAGTGGAAGAAAACCGGGAAGTCGCGCGGCTGTTCGCCGCTTTGGGGCAGCCAGGTCGCGTACAGGGCGTGCACGGTCTTGCCAATGGCATCAGTTGAGCCAATGTGCCGCGCGACCGCGCAGCGACCGCCAGGAATGACTTTCTCGATGATCCCCGCGTCGTTGTCGTGCAGCGGGCCCTTGAGCTCGCCGCAGATGTCGAAACGAAAATCCTCGGGCTTGGTGGTGTCCGGGTCGTCGT
>Ga0307516_10007629_pt1 | contig 12393 bp, 8 predicted proteins | sample 19_EM_MG_FD_203310 | JGI IMG/M metagenome (GOLD analysis project Ga0307516, IMG submission 203310) | Populus trichocarpa ectomycorrhiza microbial communities from riparian zone in the Pacific Northwest, United States - 19_EM | ecosystem: Host-associated > Plants > Roots > Unclassified | place...
TCTCCCCCGATGGAAGCCTCGTCGCAGCTTTTTCTGGGGACCAACTTCCTATCTGGAGATATGTTTCCGGTCGTTATACCCGATGGAGGGAATTCCAGCAAACTCCGACCCCGCTCCAATTCTCACCGACCGCATCGTCAATCCTGGGCCGTGGTGGCGCTCTCCTCCATGTTTTACATTTCGATTTTTCTCCCGCTGCTCCGGCCACGGAATCTGCCACTACCACCCGTGGTCGGCCATTGGACGCGTTTTCTCCCTATGGTACCCACATTGCAACTACACATCGTGGAGAAAGCACAATCACAATCACCAACCTTCACTCCCAAACCATCTGTTCTTCCCAGTTCATCGACACAGGCTTGGAAATATCGGAAATGGTTCTCACCGGCAACGTTCTTTTGGTGAAGGGTTCGGACACGATTGTGGCATGGCTACTCACGGAAGAGGGGGTTGTGGATGGTATTTTTGACCACAGAAGGGCAGACCGTAGCGATGGTCTTTGGGACGTATCACCACGGGCCCACGCAAATGTTTGGGCGAGACTACTACAACGAGATGGGAGTGGTGGCGGTAGCGAGAATGTTCTGGAGTTCTCGGTTGAAGGTGAAACGGCAGCTATAAGAAACAATGGACACGTCGTTCGCGTCTATCATACAGGAACTGGGGAGATTCTTGAACCGGACAAAGCGCCTCTGGGCACCAGGTACCGATTCAATAACCCGCGCCGAGATGATTGTAATCTCTATCGACGCGATTCGCGCAAGCAGCACGAACCCCTCGAATGCGATTGGCCAGTTTCACAAACGACTTTGCGGGAGGGATGGGTGAAGGATTCGGATGGGAAACATCGGTTATGGTTGCGCCCCCGTTGGAGGTCAGCCGGGAATGATGTGGACTGGCTCGACAAGGTCGCGACCCTGCGGCTCAAAAACTCCTCCGAACTCGTCATCATCAAGTTCTAATTAGAAAATCTCTCGAACCCCTTGGCTGCTGATTCAAACGTGGGACCCGGACCATCAGAACCAGCCCGTACGGTTGACTTTTCGAGTCTTCCGTCTCCCGCCGGGCCAGAAAACCGTTGGCCGTCCCAGACGTGTGTTGCATAGTAGCCTGCAGGTCACATACGTCCAGTCATAAAGCACATGTGATAGTGTAAAATCAGGTCATGTGTACGACTACTTAGTACATAGGTCATGGCATCCCACCACCCCATCCTTCGCTTGTGCCGTTCCAGGAATCCTGTCTCACGGACTCCCGCACATTTGGAGGACGTCGACCACCCTCCTTCGCCAGTGTCGAAATTTGCTGATTGGGGCCGCTGAGCTTGATTTTGAATTTTGACATTGATTACGAACTCGAGCGTTCACGCCGCGTTGGGGCGGTGTGGGCGTGGGTGTGTCTCTGTTTGGGTACAATGCCCTGATCGGATCATCGCTCGCTCCATCAGGGAAACTCTAATAGGGAAATCCAAGGCATGACAATCGAGAGTCCCAAGCCATACGATTCGAGCCACGAATTACACTGTGGCAACGTCAGTTGAGTTAGTGGCGGGCACAGGGCAAGCGACGTGGCGTTTGATCAATGCCTGCCGGGCTACCCTTTCACGGTCACGGGCCCAGCCTGGCACGCTACACGTCAAGATACGGTTCGACTTTGTCGAGATGACGGCAACCCACCGCGCCACGAACTAGTGGGATAAAGGCCTCGGCCGTCGGACCATCCCCGAGGTGGATGAAGGGCGATGGTAGCCCACCCCTTTGAAATGAAAGACGAGTTTACGTCCGCTGTTCAACGATTTGGACGGTCCCGACTCCTCAGGCGCTCTGCACCTATTCTTTCACTTGTTACATAGGCTGGTCGTCAAGTGAAGGTACATATGCATCATGTCGTCCGATCACCGTCGATTCGTCACTTGTGTACCCGGGTACATTTGTGGATTTAAATATGGAACCCCCGGCGAAACCATGAAACCATGGATCGGTCTACGCTATTGTTCCAAACCGGGCTATTGGCGCACAATCTGCATTGGTCGGAGTTCGCTGACATCCTCCTCCACTGGGATTCGACTCCGCGACGCGCACAGACCCCGAACCGTCAGCGAAACTGGATGTGTCCCCCAAAACAAAGAAAAGGGTACTTTTACATCGGACGTTCCGTACATACTCCCCGACCAATTCGGTTCTCTTTTTTTGACCTGTCAAGACTCAAGTTGCATGTGAAGAGGGGTCCGCATCGGATCGCCCGGCTAACCCAAACAGCAAGGTCGTCACGAGTGGTGCACTAATTGTTCTCCAATTCATGTGTCTGAGCCGTCTGTTCGGTCCTGGGTTCACTTATCCAATGAATCGGGCGCACGGTGCACAGGGGATGGTTCCACCAACGTCGATTCCACGCTTTTCCGACCAGTTATATACGTGAAACGGTCCAGCGAGATTGAGACGACCGGGCAGAGTGCAAACAAAAGTGAACGAAAAACGGTGCGTTTGGCGTAATGCGTGCAAATCGCTGTCATAAAATCGCTGGATATTCTATGGTGTACGCAACAAGTATCAGTACGGTTACGAAACAGTGCGATAAAAGCTGGTTCAAGGCCGGGAGCTCTTCGCCCTACCGGCACTGATCACGGTCTCCAAGCGCCTTTTCGCCTTCTCCGTTGTTTCAAGCCTCCCCCGCAGTTCTAAGGCAGCTTGGTCCAGGGGTTCCAATGCGTCGATCTGAGTCTTCAAAGTTTTGAGATACACATCGAACATAGAAACGCACGAGCCCAGATGAAAGAAACCTTGTCCCGAGGCGATCTCTTGAGTGTTTTCTTCGAGCTGCTTCCGGACTCCCTTTGACAGGCGGTTGTACAACGTCCACAGCATTCCGAACCAAGGAGAGAGTGACCGAATGTCCAGCACCCCCTTGAGGAACGGGAAGATATCTTCACCTTCGAGGCACCTTTGAAGAGGGGGAGGGTTTGCGTTCATGATGTAGGGGAAATGTTGGATCAAGTTCCATCGCTCCTTGGGTAGGTGCACCCGCAAACATGGCAAATATGCGATAGCCAGCAGAACTTTGACCACGACCTTCTCGACCCGGTGTGTAGGATCCCCCAAAAACTCATGTATGGCGGCGGACCACGCAAGCACGAAGCGTTTCGCTCTCCCCTGATCTCTGAAGGCCCTGTCCGTGGTGAATAATTGGCCATCCAACTCCGAGAGCATGAAAATCGTGGATTTTCGAAGGCCTTTGAAATCCTTGTTTTCGAGGGCCTCGATCGTTGCGTTGATGAAGAGAGGATCGGGAAAGTCGAATCCAGCGAGCCCACGATGTGTCTCTTCATTGGAAGCGAGAGCGAGAGCAGAGAAAACGTGATGAATGGGCTGGTCTCCAACGTTGGCCCGTTGTTGCGGAGATATGTGGTGGCGAAGGAATGCCAGCACCGCTTTAGGATCTCCCACCTGCGGCACATTCGACATGCTCGAAGTGTAGGCGCCTTGCATGGAAAGCCGAGCCGGTATCCACAGAGTATCATTATTGTTGACGAGATCCATGATAGATCGGAAGAGTTTGTAACTCCTTGCACAGATCCTGCTGTCTCGCAGTATAACCACGAGCGACAGCGCTTCAATAGCAGAGGAGGTGTCCCGAGAAGGAGCACTTTGTCCGAGCGTAGCGTCGAGTCTGTCAAAGATCCCATCGATGACCTCGGTGATCTGGTGACTGCGCCATCTGTCAGCATTGGTCAAAATGGCGCCGAAGAACACTGACCTTCGATCCTTGATCAGGAGGTCTCGAGGTGGTGGCTTGTGACCAGCGAGCATATAGATAATGAAGAGACAGTCCGCAACGACGCGAGCGGAAGAACGGCGGCTCAGCGATTCAGCAACGAAGCCTCTGACATCATCCGTCAACTCCCTCTGTTTATCCAAGGCGTCCCGTGCACGGTATTGTAGGATGTGGCTCAACCAGCAATGGTGAGAGTCGCTGAGCTGGAGCTCAGACCAAGGGATTTGGGGTTGGATACCAAACGTCCAATCAACGATGTAAAATGTGGATTCGAGATTGAAATCTCTGTCAAATCCGTGATGTCCCAGCGGCAGCCCGGGGTGGTTGATGGATTTCACCTGGGTCGGAAGGGTTGTGTCGGCACTACAGATATAAAGACGTTGGGCAGAAAGATGTAACAATGCCTTGGCGCTCCAGAACGCCCGATCTCTTGCCCCCTGGCGGGGGACAACCTTGCCGTCGGCAGAGCGGCAGAGCGACTCGCGCAACGTCTGGTAGACTTGCAACAGTGGTACCGATTTGAGGCGATTATCCCAGATGATTTCTGGGATGTACGCCATGATTGCCGTGACGGAATCGGGAGCTTTGGTCATCTTGAACATTGTTGAAATACAGCTCAACTCTGCACGGACCTCGCCGCCTTGATCGTCGGCGTCGGATGCGATTGGTGGGGTGGGGATAAGACGACGATGTAGGATAAGTCCTGCCTGTGGTCGCGTAAACCCGAAGAAGTTTCGGACGGCTTTGGAAGCCTCCACGATGTCCTCTCGATAATGTTCCAGGGCTGCACGCAAGACGACGGATATCGGAGTCTGGAAGGGACACGTTTTTGAAAACGTCCCGGCGAAAACGATGAATAGATAAAAGGCGGCGCCAAAGACGGTGAATGCGGTGATGACGAAGGAGACCGTGTGGCTGAGGTCCCGGAGATACCAGGCCAACGCATACCCTAGCAGGAGGAGAGATGTTTGCATGATGAAAGGCAGGCACTCCATGACGAACTTGAACCGCCAGGCGATCATGCCCCTCATCTTCAACTCTCTGTGGCGATTGCGGTCGATAAAAGATCCCTGGACGTGGAGGTTCAACCATTGCTTGCCGAGCATTGCCATGAATGCCGCTAGCAAAGCACTCGCAAGGGAGCTGAAGAGGATGGATTGGACCCGAATGATAGAGGGTTTTGGACCAGACCATGTGGGGAGCGGAAGCTGATTGGGCGTCCCCGATGTAGTGTTTAGAAGCATGGTGAGGACGGTGAAGCTCATTTGATTGTAGTCGGGGCGCATCTGCGTTTGAATGTCCACGATAAAGGCCGATGCTACGGCGGAGAAGAGACCGGCCTGGCTCTTTATTAGCAGAAGCTTCAATGTGCCGGCGGGAGCGACGTACGAATATCAAGGTGGTATTGAGGTCATCGTGATATTTCTTTTGGAAATCCCTGTCGTATTCATCCGCCTCTTTTCTGAATTGTTCGTGGAAGCGTGTGCGAGGCTCTGGCTCCTGCTTTGTAAAAGCCGCTTTGATTGCGGCGGTCAACTCTTTGAGCCACCTACGGACGACGTCAAGGGGAATCCGTGGAATGATGTTCGTCTATGAGTATACCTCTGTTGTTCATCCCCGTCAAACTTCGGACTTTTTGCCTGAGACTCGTTCGGCGTAATTAAATTTTGGCCAGGTTTCAGCATCGCGGTTTCCCCGTATTGGCCACCGTGGCAAGCAAAGGGTCGTAACGGATAGACCGACGTTATGGTTCAGGACAGAAAAAGAGAAAGGCAACCAGTTCCCATGTCCGACGGGCTTAAGTATAGGTCGATATGCTCACGTCGTACTTACAAGTGTATTGGACAGCGTTTACTTCGGCACAACCCGCCCGGTTGCCCGTTCCAGACCGGGGCCTGGAGGATACATTGTCCCGTGTGGAGGCCGTCTACGTTGGGGCCTCCTCAAATATGCCTTACAGCGTCCCCTCCCGTTACGTTTGCAGACCCAGCAAGCGTTCCCTCATGGTGTTAACCATAGTTTCACGCCCTAGCCAAACCCGCTAGGGTTGATGCCGTACACGTAACTCGGTACGTAGCAGTCACAATTTGCATGACAAAGGGGTTCGTTTGTGCCCGAGTCGGTAAGATGGAAGGGGTCTGGACAATCAACAATGGAAATAGAATAAACGATATATCGGTCAACAAATGTCAAGAACCGAGGAGGCACAACCGGTAACAGGCTATCATACAACATCACAGGGTGGTTTACATGGGCAAGCGTTCAACAAGAGATTTCGTGCAGAACATGAAAAACTGATGCAAGCTAACCGCATCAAAAACGACCGCCCCGAGGGGACTCTGGTTGCGCGGTCGTGGACGCCATTCTCGATTGATAGTCCATACCGACTTCCGAATTCCTTGCCACTGCTTCAAAGCCTCCGCCGCAGTGGGCCTACGAGAGGGGGTCATGCGGGTCATCGTTTGAACCAGAGGTTTGAAAAAATCGAGGTTGGAGAACGGCTTGAGGCTGATCAGTTTAGGCACTAACCCGGACAAGTGGATGGTCTCACCTTGTAAAAGTCACGCTTGAACATGTTCCCGATGATGAATATGTCGAGCTTGAAGGGATCATAGGGAACCTGTTCTGAAAGCTCGGGTGGATCCTGGTCCCTCCCCAGCGCTCCTGTGACGAGCTTGGGGCGGAGATTCTCTGGTATATAGACAGAGATTCCGAAGTCGATAAAGTAATACTTGACCGTACCGGCTGATCGTGAAGTGTGTTCCGCGAAGTCAGAACGGTCAGGCGTGTGGTGTATCCTGACGGGGTGGAATCCCTCGGGGTACATCCTGTCGGCATCCATCATGAGGTTGGCCTGGACGCAATCACTGTGGATGCTGGTCACCCAACTGACAGGTCCAGGAAAGTAGATCGTACCGGTGTGCCACCCCTTTCTCATGGAGAAATACCAAACCCTGAGGAAGTTTAAATCAGCAACAGGATTTGGAAAGCGATCCACGGCTACCTCAAGAATCTGATCAGTAAATTCGATTATCTCCTTGACGTATTCGAAGGGAGGGCTATCCACCGGTCGCAAAAAAGGCATGACAATATACGACACCCCTGCGTTTTGGTGGTCCTTGAATAGCTTCGTCACTGGGACACAATGGTTCCGCGGATCGCTAACCCACTCCTTCTCCATGAGCAATTCGGCAATACGAAGCTCCTCACTACCTGTCCCAACTTCTTTGATGTACACTGTTTTGCCCGTGGCCTCGTGGGTGGCATCCACGAGCTTGGGGCGTGGCTACCGACTTATCAAAATGAGGGTTTGGTTTGGTCTGCAAAGCGACCTACCGGCAATACTTCCCCATCTTCGCACTCCATAGGATCCGCCCCGGATTCATGCCAAGATGGAGTCCAACCAGGCCGGAGTCGTGGCCGGAGCTCGTATCCCTCGTGTTTCAGCATTCCATGGCGATCCCTCCACTTTTTCTCGTCGTTCGAGAGGGTACCAACGACCAAAGAGATTTCCTCAGCGGTGGGCGCATAGTCGTCATCAAGTGTTGCGTTGATAATATCCAGCGCCGACATGATGAGAGGAGTGGGAGGGTCGAGAGGGATGGGGCCAGGGCGAACCAGCGTGGCCTTTCCAACTTGGGACCACCGTGTGGTGGGCGCATGTTTTGTAGTTGTTTGTGACGAACGTCCTTGATGGGTTGATCGCGATGGAGATGCGATCATGGAACCGAACTGCTTCCGGATACATTGACCCGTCATGCGTATGTAATTCCCACCCCTTTGTCCTGTTCCCGTAACCACACGTTCCGGTTCGATGCGTTGAGGCGTGACCACCCTCGGGTGGATGTTATAAACCAGATAGAGCCCCCTCGTTTCTGTACTCCCCCCTCCCCAACTCAGATGACCACCGTCGTTGCCACCGGAGCAGTGCTCTGCGGGGCAGCTGTTTACCACTCAAAGCGCTCTGCCACTGGACGTGTCAATAAGATTAGTCATGACGCAGACCAGGCCCAGGCGCTACACGAAGATATCCTCTCCATCGCGGCACCTCAGCTGCGAATGGTCGAGGGTGGTCAGGATGTTATCGATCACAGCGCCCAAGAGAGGTTTGAATTGTGGCGGTAAGTTCGCACGCTGGGTCAAGCCTGCGGTGTTTGATGGGCTTTTAGTGTCAAGGTGCAAGTGCGGAAAGTTCGGGAGGGAATCCAGCAGGCTGGGTGGTTACGGAGGCATATATATCCGTGGTACAAGACCAAGAGAAAGGGCCATGACCTTAATTTTCTTGAGGAACGGATACGTCGGTACGTCACCGACGCGCTGGTATGTATCGCCCCCAATCTCAACGGAGGGAAGCCAAAGCTGAAACATCCCCAAGGACACCTCCGCTCTCGCTGCTAAACTTGTCAAAGAAGGTTGGAGTACTTATGCACGATATGATGATTCCCCACTGAATGTTTCCGAAGGTGTCCCCCTCGACCTTTTAGAAACGGATGATGACCCCCTTGCTTCGACGGTCGGTGCCTTGGTGACTATCAATGAAGAACCAGAGGAAACCGACTTGGGGTTTAACGAGTGACACGTCTCTCACCACGGAGTCTTAGCCCTGGCGGCTAACTTACATTCTAGCCACTGTCTATTATTTTGTTTGTGGCCATCTACGATCATTTGATTTCCCATGATACCTCGCCTTGCGCCCCTCTAATCAGCGCGAACTCTCGCGCTGGAGGCTGGTGTGCGCCAGGTGTATATTCAGAGACCCAAGATTCCCCAAGCACCCGGTTCACACAGAACGGGATCCTTGGAGTCTAACTATACGTGTGGCGGAAGAGGGCGACCCTGCGTCGACACTCTGCCCCCCCATATCGTACGCTGAGTTCGAGTTCGGTCCTTCCATGCTCTATGGTCCTCGTGATCAGGGCTAACTGCTCGAGTACCGGACCAAACCCGCGCAGGGCCCATCTCGTTGTCGCACTGGTTATTCCGACCTTGGCCACGCTAGCCAATATGCAGCCCCCTCCGCAAGACTCTACTCGCAGGGGTGGCGCCCCCCCCCCAACTACTACCCAAGACCATGGGTTAGGCTAAGGGTAAGTGTTACTTGGGCTCGATCCTGGCTCTGCGTTCAGATTGGACACGCTGACAGCCTTGTGGTCGTGTGCACATGCTAGCTAGGTGTATCCGTCGAGGTTTTCGCGGAAGTTTTCCCGACGAGTTTCCCCCAACAAGGCCTCCGGAGTCTAGACCCCAGCCACTTCCGGCGGGATCAGTCCATTGTTCCAAACCAGACTTCTGTAACTGGCACCCGTTTGAGTTGTCGGAGTTCGCTGACACTTCACTCGATTTGGATTCAACTCCGCGCCACGAATAGAACCTCCGACCGTCAGCCCACGGGCTTTCCCTTTGTCCGAGAGTCATTCTCCCGCTTCTGATGAGGTTTCTGGGAGAACTCCCACGATCTGCAGCCGCTTAAAATTCGATGGCTGGTTTTTGATGGAAAAACACACACGTAGGAATATTTGTGTACATGTGTAGGGCCTGGCGTTGACGGCACGCTCCACGAGCTCGGTCGCCTCAGACAACCGTCAATATTTTCCAAGGATGTTCACGCGTTGAGATAATATATATTTCGTCTATCTAGGCGAACCACGCCCGCTCGCTACCACTGTCCGGCTTCCAAAAGCCATGGCAGCGTTGAGCATCATCCAGATAATACCTATCCTCAATCTAACCATGTTGTCAACCGGTTCACGGCAGATTTTCGGCTGACATGAGCCGCTCCGGACGACGAGTCTGTGAAATCTCCATCCTTGATCGATGATCTAGATCTGCAATCACGACGATTACATACGACGCGGACGGGGGTCCTTTTGGCGATTTGGTGTATCGGCACAACTGGATGTTGTTAACTCAGTATTTGGTACGCATGGGGACGCAATTGGTGCTTCCAGTGCTCTCAACCGAGGGTCGTTGTGTGGGGCCCTTCGGCCCACCGCATGGTTCCCCAAAGCGACGCACGCACCAGATTATGGAGCACGTCAACACCAGGCCCCACACGCAAATACAAAAAACTCTGTGTCCGCTTCTCCAGTGTGTCGTGTTGATTGCCCAGAACAACCAATCATTCTTCAAATCGAACACCCCAGTGCGGATGTCCAACTTCGATGTGCGGAGTAGTGGATAGAGTGCCTTCAGGGTGGTGCCATTCGATGGGTTCAGTCTGTCCTACATCTTCGGCAGATATGCATAAGGTAACACTTCCAACCGAGAGCTACCCTCAAAGAAAGCCAGCCAGAACGAAAGATGCGAGCCTCCCATGTCATGATTTGGCAATCCGCGAAGGTCGAGCTTAAGGGTTGTTAGATCACCAGGACCCAGTACAGCCTCTTCCGAAACACACAGGTAATAGAAGCGCGTCCTTAACCAGGTTTGTGGAAACCTGTCCTTGTTCGACGTGCACCAGCTTACTACTCTCTTAGTTCTTCAGGAAGGGGAAGGCGACAATTTCGCTCCTGCCATACCACAGACAGTGTCCGAGTATTGTTCAGGGAATCTATGGCTGTCGGGTTCAGCAGGGAGGCGTCCAAGATTGCAATCCGAGGTCGTCGTCCGAGTTGTGCCCGGCGTACGTTCTCCACATGGTGGAGTACCTCTGGTACGCCATCAAAAGGGTGTATCGACGAGGTTGCGTCCGTTTGCATGACGTCGGAATTCACAGAGGCGACAGCAATGGGGATATCCGTGATCGTCCCCCTAATCTATGCGGTTGTTGAGACAGCGATTCCTCACATGAATTTGTCCCCTTCCCCTATTTTCCCGCTTTGATCCTGCCGGGCCGGCGCCGGCTTATTTCATAACCCTCTTCCCATGACTGCGAAGACCGCAGCACCAGGCGCAAAGTAAGATAGCTTTCCACGAACGAGAGAGCGTCCTAAAACAACCCCCAGAACACTGTACTTTGGGTACGGTTCCAACCTCTGGCTAGACCAGATGACTCTTCGCTGCCCAGAGAGCAAATTCATCGGACTAGGAGTCCTTCGAGGATGGAAGTGGTTCATCAACAATCGCAGATACGCCAACGTCGTCCGATCACCCGAAGACCTCGTCTACGGCCTGGTCTACGAAATCAGCCCAAGCGATGAGGTGAGCCTGGACCGATCGGAAGGCGTCCCACGGGCGTACACCAAGGAATCGATGGGGATCGAGTTGCGGTTGGCCGAGAACGGAAAAGAGGTTCTCGCCCAGTGCTTGGTTTATATCGACGAGAGGAGGGTGGAGCAGGGAGAGCCGTGGGAGGAGTATGTGCATAGGATGAATATGGGGATCGACGACGCCGCTGAGAAGGGTCTGCCGGAGTGGTATATCGAGAAGTACATGCGCGGGTCCATCCCTGCAGAAGGGGGAAAGGAGGCTGTTGAGGTTTTCAAACCTGAGTAGGTTCTTCATCGGGGAGCTACAGGTGCAGTGCCGAAGGAGTAGAAGAGGACGCGTAATTAGACAACGAGATGACGATTCTTCCTGAATATAAGTACACGGATGCATATGAACAAGCTCTGTAGTTCCTGTATCAGCCAGGGGCGTGTGAGGCGGAAGGTACTGGCAGGCTCACAACGAATAGGTGGACGTGATGGGGGAGGGAGAGGTGTATCTATCGGCGTCTTTCGAACGAATCTGACCGCTGTTTAAGGCTTGGTAAGTAGTCTTGCATTGAAGGAGGTTGTATAGCGTACCCCAATCACCACTACGGCCATGTCGAACGCATATTCCCCTGGAGTAAAAAGATGAGGAAGATAGAACGTCAAGACCCGGAGAGGGCATGGTACCAATTTCAAGATACGAAGCAAGCAGCTCTACATCGGAGTTAGCGACGGTATCACGCACATAACGGGATTCCTTACGTCGAATATCTTTGTTCGGAACGGAAGAGAGTTTCGGTCTGAGAGCGTTCCGGTCAGATCATCGAGTTCCCGCTCGGGTAGTAAGCTGGGTTTGGCGTACGTGAGGCCAGTCGTGCGCTTGATTCCAGCGAGGAGGGTGGCTATCAGGAGAGCGTCGAATCCAAGGTGAACGAGTTTGCCAATCATGCTGTTGGCTCGGTGTCGTGGTGGTTTGAGGATGAAGAGAGGTGGCGGCGAGGTCGGTTGACGCACACGCTATGCGGCACACACGCGAACTCACGGGCGGATTTGCCTTGCGACCAGGAAAACCCAATTTAATTGACAACAGGATCTATCTACCAACCACGGTATCGTGGGCGAGAGGTCGGCGGGGTACAATCTAGCTCGGGCGCGGTCTGGCTACAGGGCAAACTGGGCGGGCCAGTCATTGGTCTGCGTTGAACGCCGAACGTCAAAGTGAAGCCAACGTTCTGGATACGCAGGATTGTCTGCTCGTTCTCTCTTCACCCGAGGAAGTTAAACACGAAGAAGTGCAGGACTATCGAACCGACCACGAAATCCGCAAAAGCACTAGAGAATCTGTTTCAGAAGGATTTACCGAATATTTGCAGGTAAACGCACCGCTCTGGAGACACCTCCTTGAAAGTTTCTTTATTCTCCGGGTTCACTTGTGACCGCAGCGATGCAGCGAGGACAAACTGGCCGACGCAACTCGAGAATCTGGGCC
>Ga0307516_10007630_pt1 | contig 12393 bp, 11 predicted proteins | sample 19_EM_MG_FD_203310 | JGI IMG/M metagenome (GOLD analysis project Ga0307516, IMG submission 203310) | Populus trichocarpa ectomycorrhiza microbial communities from riparian zone in the Pacific Northwest, United States - 19_EM | ecosystem: Host-associated > Plants > Roots > Unclassified | place...
GCGTGCTCTATCCCGAGGGCCCGCTCCACTCGCCGATCACCAGCGACGTCGCCGCCGAGCTCGGCCGCATCGCCGCGCTGGCCCCGGGCGCCGAGCAGGTGTTCGGCAAGGTGGGCGACTCGATCACGGTCGCGCCGAGCTTCCTGGCGTGCTTCGACGGCGGCGGCGATCTCGGCAGCCACACCGCGCTCGCCGATACGCTGGCGGACTTCCGCGCCGGCGACGCGGGCGGCGCGACGCCGTTCGGACGCACCAGCCTCGCCGCGACCGGGGGCTGGACCGCCGAGGACGTGGTCACCGGCTCGCCGGCGCCGATCGACGCCGAGCTCGCAGCGATCGATCCGCGCTACGCGGTCGTGATGCTCGGCACCAACGACGTCCGGTTCGGCCGCACGCTCGACGCGTTCGGCTCGGACCTGTGGACGATCGTCGACCGCGCGCGCGACCGCGGCGCGATCCCGATCCTGTCGACGATCCCGGCGATGCACGGCGACCCCGGCAGCAACGCGCTCGTCCCGCTGTTCAACCGCGTGATCCGGGCGATCGCGCAGGGCCGCGAGCTGCCGCTCATCGACCTCCACCTCGCGATGTCGACGCTCGCCGACGACGGCATCGGCGGCGATGGCATCCACCCCACGGTGGCGCCGGAGGGCGGGTGCGCGCTGACCGCCTCGGGCCTGGCGTTCGGCTACAACGTGCGCAACCTGCTCACCCTCGAAGCGCTCGACCGCGCGCGGCGCGCCCGCGGCGGCGAGGCGCTCGACCCGACGGCGCCGCGCCGCACCGGCACCGGCGCGCACGCCGACCCGGTGCTCGGCCAGCTGCCGCTCGTCGACCTCGGCGATACCCGCCGGGGCGACGCCGCGTTCGCGAGCTACGGGGGCTGCGGCCTCGCGACGCCCGGCCGCGAGATCGTCTATCGCCTCGACCTGACGGCGGCGACCGCGATCGACGCGTTCGTCGTCGATCGCGCTCCGGTCGACGTCGATCTCGCCATCCTGGCGGGCTCGCTCGCCGAACCGGCCTGCGTCGCCGCCGGCGATCACACCGCCTCGGCCACCGTCGGGCCGGGCCCGGTGTACATCGTGGTCGACAGCCGATCCGCCGCGGCGGACGGCGAGTTCGTGGTCGTCGTGCAGCCGCATTGAGCCGCGCGCACCGTGACGATCCTCGAGCGACCGGTTATGGTGACGCATGCCCGCCGAGGGAATCCACCTGACCGCGCTCCGCGAGGCGATGGCATCGCCGGCGCTGAGCACCCCGGTGCGGCGCCGGCTGATCCGCCGCGACGACGCCGCGAAGTTCGGCGCGCTGGTCGCCGACCTGCCCTACTTCCACCGCTACCTCTTCGAGGTCGTCCGCTACGCCACCGGCCGGCCGAGCGCGCCCTCGGCCTGGGGCGCCCAGATCCACGACGGCGGCGCGGTCGCGCTGCTCGATGCGCTGCTGGTGATCGCGCGCCGCGAGCGCGACGACGAGCTGGCCGCGATCGCGCTCGGCCTGGCGTCGCACTGCGCGATCGACCGCGCGCTGCATCCGCTGATCAACGCGCTCGCCCGGGCCTATCCGATCGGCACGCACGATGCCTCGCACCGCGAGGTCGAGAAGTTTCAATCGATCTGCTTTCACGAACGCTACCTCGGCCGCGACACCATGGGCACCCCGGCGCTCGCCAGCTATCTCCAGGTCCACCTCGCGAACGGGTTCGGCGACCCGCTCGACCGCCTGCTGCGCGAGGCGTGGGCCGCCGCGCTCGGCGCCGCGCCGGGTCGCCGCGAGCTCGCCGGGTTCGTGCGCGGCTATCGCGCCCACGCCTGGCTGCTCGGCACCCCGCTCGGCAAGCGGATCGCCCCGCCCGCCGCCAAGGAGGCGGCTCGCCCGCGCTACCTGCACGGCCCGTGGGGCACGTTCGAGTCGCTGCTCGAAGCCGCGATCGCCACGTCGATCGGCGTGCTCGACGCCGCCGGCGCGGTGATCGAGGCGACCACCGGTGACGCCGAGCGCGCGCGCCGGGCGCTCGCGAGCCTGCTGCCCGCCGGATCGATCGACCCGCAGGGCGACCTGCTGGATCTCGCGAGGCCGGTCGCGATCGTCGCGCTCGCCGGCTGACCGCGACCTATTGCGTGACGATGTCGTAGCGGGCGTCGGTGTAGGGCACGCCGTCGACGGCCACCGCCTGGATATCGGAGGTCATCTGATCGGCCGGGAGGTAGCCGATCGCCCCGGGGAACTTCGCCGCGACCTTCGCGACGTGCGCCGCCGACGGCAGCGCGCGCGGCGCGGCGCTCTGGCCGCGCACCTTGCGGTCGACCCAGTACCGGCCGACCTCTTCGGGCGACATCCCGAGCACGGCCTTGTCGAAGCCGGCGCGGTCCGGCGAGTTGGGCATGGCGTTGAACGGCACCAGGGGCTTGTCGCCGGCCGACACCGGCTCTCCGAGGAAGCAGCGCTTGAGATCGCCGCGCGAGATGGTGGTCAGGCTCGAGCCCTTGGCGACCACCACGACGAGCTTCTTGCCATCCGCGCGCCCCGGCCGCGCGGCCACGGCCATCGCGACGAAGCACAGCAGGGTCAGAGTGATGCGATTCATCATGAGGATGGCGCTTTCAGAAGACCCAGGCGATCTGCGAGGTCACCACGTAGATCTTGCTATCGATGAGCCCCGTGCCGTCGCCCCAGGCGTAGGCGCCATGAACCTTCAGGACGACGGTGGGGACCGGACGAAAGTTGAGGCCGACGTTCATCGCCTTGACGCTGCCGATCAGGCCCGTGACCAGCGGACGGTAGTCCTCGTAGAACGCAAACGGCATGACGTTCCACAGCGCGGTGGACCGGTAGCCGATCAGGCCGTATCCGCCGATGTCCTTGCCGTCGCCCAGCAACGTGCCGAGCGGCGTGAACGGTCGATGGCCCTCGATGTAGCTCCGCTGGCGACCCATCAGCTCGGCCTGGACGTGGAGGCCGCCGTGGTCCCACTGCGCATCGGCGGCGAGCGCAGTCTCGTCGTACTGCTCGGTCGGCATCGTGAAGCTGGTCGTCGCGCCGGTGTAGCGGCCGGCATACGCCGACGCCCCGATCTTCAGCGTGCCGGCCCACGGAGCCTCGAGCTCGAGGCGGCCGCCGAACGCAGGCTTGCGATCGGTATCGACGATCATCTCGGTCGGGCTGCGACCGTTCGACACGGTCGCGTGATAGCTGATCTTGCAGTCGGCGATCGGCGCCGAGCCGAACAGATCGAGGCCGGTCTGGTGCTCGGGAAACACGGCCTCGCCGATCGTGTACGGGCGAAACACGCTGATGATGGCGGGCGAGCCGTGGTCGATGTTCCAGATCCCGTACGGCGTCAGCCAGTGGCCGATGCGCACCGTGAGCAACGGGTGCAGGTCGTACTCGATATAGGCACGCTCGATCGAGATCGTGCCCCACTCGATCGGGCGGCTGAAGTTCGTCGGATCGGCCGCGGTCGTGATCTGCACGGTGCCGTCCTGGTTGGTCGAGCCGTTCGGCACGTACATGAACCGGATCTCGGCGAGCGACCGCCAGTTCGGCGCCAGGTTCTTGGCGGCATAGAGGTTCAGGCTTCCGGTCGTGAAGCTCGTGGTGTCCTTCACCAACGGGCTGCTCTTGGTGAAATGCGTATTCGCCCAGCTGATGTCGGCAAACCCGTAGATGTTGATCTTGTCGTCGAACGCCGGCGCGCCCGGCGCGAGCCCCAGCGAGCTCAGATCGATATCGTCCGAGGACGCGTTGACCGGCGCGGCGGGCACGGCCGCGGGGTCGGCCGGCTTGGTGGGATCGCTGGCCGCCGGCCCGCCGCCCGCCGCAGGCCCGGGCTGCGCGAACGCGGGCTGCGCAAGCCCGGCGACGAGCAGCACGCACATCGAGCGCTTCATCGGCGGGCTCCTCGGTACGACGGCTACGACATCTCGGGGGGGGACACCGCAGACCGCGCTCGCCGTCGTGTGACCGAGCGCGCTGGCCATCAGGTCGGCCGGCGCGGTCGGGACACGGCGCGCGCGAAGCTTCCGTGCTGGCTTCGGCATATCGATGCCTGATATCGGCCAGTATTGCCGGAACATTGAGTCCTCATCCGACGGGGCGCGCCGAGCGCCGACCGTTGAGACGGCTCTTACGGAGCCGGCCGTGCCTATAAATGCGGCAGTGCGACGTAGCCGCGGTGGACGAACCGCCAGTCGACGTAGTCGTTGTCGGGCAGGCCGAGCGCGGCGAACACCGGATCGGAGAGATCGATGCCGGCGGTGTTCACCGGCGTGCGGTAGTAGCCGCGGCCGCGCTCCGTCGCGGGCCGGTCGTTGCGCTCCCAGTACGCGTCGTCGATGTTCCACGGCCCGACGTCGAGCACCGGCACGACGATCACGCGGTCGCGGTAGCGGACCTCGACGGTGCGCCCGAGCGCCCGCCGGTGCGGCAGCGCGACGAACATCGAGTCGGCGCGGATGATCGTCCGGCTCGACGTGACGTCGCCGATCATGCCCTCGCGGGTCGCCAGCACGTGCTGCCAGTCGCCGGGCTCGCGCGCGCTGTGCACCGTCCACGCGCCGAGCCCGAGCACCACGGCGGCGAGCGCGATCAGCCGCCACCGGGCCCCGGCCGAGCGCGCACGCGGTCGAGAGCGACGGCTCACAGCGCGCGGCGGCATGCGCGGCGATGGTAGCGCGCCGTCAGGGCCTGGGCAGGATCTCGGCGACGCCGACCACGACGTCGGCCAGCGCCGCGGGTCGCAGCGCATCGCCGTCGCGCAGCGTGTGCGCTTCGGCGTAGCGGTCGCCGTCGGGCGACGCGTAGACCGGCTGCGCCATCAGGAGCTGACTCAGCTTCTGCACCGTCGATGCATGCGGCGCCCGCTGTGGTGACAGCTTGACCAGCACCCCCTGGATCAGCTCGACGCGTTCATCGCCGAACAGCCCGAGCTCGATCATCTGGTCGTACTCGGAGCGCTTGAGCGGCCGGACCAGCTCCGGCTCGATCGAGGTGAACGCGCCAGCGCCGGCCATGTCCTACGCTACCATGGCAGCCGCTCACCGCCGGGTGGCCAGGTGGGCCTGGACCATCGCGCCGAGCGTGCGCCGGACTTCGTCGTCGAGCACCGGGGTGGGCTCGAGGCCGAGCGCGCCGGCCAGGGCGTGCCTGGCGATCGCGTAGCCGTAGGCCGCCGCGACCGCGGTGAGCAGCGTGAGCTCGAGCTCGTGAAACGCCGCCGGGCTCGGCGCGGGCGCCAGGCTGCGCGCGACCTGCTCGGCCACCATCGAGATGCCGCGGCGCTGCAGACCGAACGCGTGGGCGGCGGCCGGCCGCTCGCTGGCGAGCAGCCAGCGGAGCAGCCGCAGGTGCACCGGGTCCTCGAGCGTGCGGAACACGATCTCGAGCAGCTCGTCGGGGCGCGCCAGGCCGTCGGGCTCGCGCATGCGGGCGAGCAGCTGCTCGCGCATCGCCGTCTGCCGGCGCGCGAGCGCGGCCTCGAGCAAGCCGGCGTAGGTGCCGAAGTAGTGCGTGATCAGCGCATGGCTCACGCCGGCCTCGCGGGCGACCTCCTTGAGGCCGACCTGATCGGGCTGCGCGGCGGCGAACACGCGCTCGGCGGCGTCGAGCAGCTCCTGCCGCGCCAGCTCCGGTGCGCGCCGCCGCCGCGGCTCGGCTCGGATCGGCGTTCTGGAAAAAGGCTTGCGAGTTCGCGGCACTGCGACCATGATCGTACCACGACCGCTTGTTGTCACCTTGACAATAGCCGGTGACTCCCTATTATCATCGTGATAATAAGCCCGCCGACAAGGAGTCCCATGCAGACCACCGCCACGTCGTCCCAGCCGTCCCAGGAGGCCTCGCAGCTATCGCCGCTGCAGCGCTACGCGCGCGCCGGCCGCGCGCTCCGCAAGATCCTGGCGCAACCCGAGGACACCGATCAGGTGCTCGTGTTCCTGGGGCTGCTCAACCACGGGCCGCAGATCGAGGCGCGGGTCCGCCGGTTCTTGTCCCACCCCGGCGGCCAGAAGCTGTACGACGAGCGCCGCGCGATCGACTCGCGCACGGTCGATCTCGACGCGCTGGGCGCGCTGCCCGAGGGCACGCTCGGCCACGCCTACGCGACGTTCCTGCGGTCGCGCGGACTGACCCCGCAGACGTTCGACGGCCCGCCGCCGGGCATCACCGATCCGCGGCAGTCGTACATGATCCAGCGCATGCGGCAGACCCACGACCTGTGGCACGTCGTCACCGCCTGCGATACCGACCCGGCCGGCGAGGTCGCGCTGCAGGCGTTCACGTACGCCCAGGTCGGCGCGCCGGGCAACGCGGTGCTCGCGGTCGCCGGGCTCTTGCGCGGCATCGGTCGCGACCCCGGCATCGTCGGCGACACGCTGCGGATGTATCGCCTCGGCCGGCGCGCCCGCTTGCTCGCGGTGTTCGACTGGGAGACCCACTGGGCCACGCCGCTGGCCGAGGTCCGCGCGATGCTCGGCCTGCCGCGCGCATCGGCCGCGCGCGCCCAGGCGTAGCTCGATCCATTCACGCCGCGCGGCGCAGCAGCGCGACGTCGCGCCGCGGCGGCTTGCCGAACATCCGCGCATACTCGCGGCTGAACTGCGACGCGCTCTCGTAGCCGACCTGGAACGCGGCGGTCTCGACGTTGATCCCGCCCGACACCATCAGCCGCCGCGCTTCGATCAGGCGGAGCTGCTTCTGGTACTGCAGCGGCGTCAGCGAGGTCATCGCCTTGAACTGGCGATGAAACGCCGACGGGCTCAGCCGCGCGACCGCCGCGAGCTCGTCGATCCGCACCGGCTCGGCGAACCGCTTGCGCAGCGCGTGGATCGCGCGGATCAAGCGCTGCTCGTGGCTGTTGGCGAGCGTCAGCTTGATGACGTCGCCGCCGTGCGGCCCGGTGACCAGCCAGTAGCAGATCTCGCGCATGATCGCGGGGTACAGGAGCGGGATCGCCCTGGGCGTCTCGAGCAGGCGCACGGTGCGCAGCGCGCAGTCGGCGAGCGGGCCGTCGAAGTCGGTGACGAACACGCCGCCACGGAGGTCGCCGCTCGAGCGAGGCACGCTGTCGAGCCCATCGACCACGTCGCGCAGCACCGCGGGATCGAGCTCGATGACCAGGCCGAGAAACGGCTGGCTCGGGCTGGCCTGGGCGACGCGGCCGATCGCCGGCATCTCGACGCTGACCAGCAGCGCCTGGCCGGCCCGGTAGTCGAACCGCTGATCGCCGAAGATCGACCACTTCGCGCCCTGCACGACGATGCACAGCGCGGGTTTGAAGATCATGTGGTTGGGCCGCCGCTCGTGATCCGACCGCAGGATCATGACGCCGTCGATCGGCGTGGCGAATGGGCCCGGACCGGCCTGCCGCTTCGTGTAGCGCGTGACGGCATCGACGAGGCGTTCGAGCATCGGTCCCAAAGGTAGCGTCTCCGGATCGCCCCGACAACGCGACGCTCGGAGCCGACGCAGCGCGCGGCCGGCGGCGGCGCACCGGCGAGCCGCCGCCGCGTGGTCACAGGGCCGGGGTATAGATCCCGACGATGAGTTTTGGACGAAATCCCCACGTGGCGAAGGCCGAAGGCGCCGAACAGAAGGCGCTGAGCGCGAAGGATGCGGCGGCGGCGGAGCAAGCGTGGCGCGAGGCGGGTCGGTTGTGGGAGCGCGCGGCCGACCGCGAGCCCGACGCGAAGCGCCGTGTGGCGTACGCGGCGAACGCCGATCGCGCCCGGGCCCACGCCGACGGCAACGAGGCCGGCAACGAGCCCGGCAACGAGGCCGGCAACGACGCCGAGCCGGCCGACGAGGGCTCGGGCTCGGCTCCGACCAACTGACGCGGCGTTGTCCGCCGCGCGCCCGGCCGCGATCGGAGCAGGATCAGGCAAGAAGCGAGGAAGTTCCGGCATTCCGACGCCGGTTCGCCGGCCTTACGGTGAGCGCTGTCAACGCCTCCAAGGAGTCTACAGTGCCAACCTCAAATACCGTATCAACCACCAAGATCGCCATCGTCACCGGGGGTAGCCGCGGCCTGGGCCGCAATACCGTGCTCCATCTCGCCCGCCGCGGCGTCGCTTCGATCTTCACCTATCGCGCCGATCGCGCAGCCGCCGACCAGGTCGTCGCCGCGGTTCACGAGGCCGGCGCCCGCGCGGTGGCCCTGTCGCTCGACACCGGAGACGTCGGCTCGTTCGACGCCTTCGTGCCCCGCGTCCGGGCCGCGCTCGCCGAGCTCGGCGCGGAGCGCTTCGAGTACCTCGTCAACAACGCGGGCACCTCGCTCCACAAGACCTTCGCTCAGACGACCGAGCAGGAGCTCGACGAGCTCTACAAGGTTCACTTCAAGGGTCCGTACTTGCTGACCCAGAAGCTGGTGCCGCTGATGAACGACGGCGGCCGGATCGTCAACATCTCGAGCGGGCTCACCCGGTTCGCGTTCCCCGGCAGCTCGGCCTACGCCGCGATGAAGGGCGCGGTCGAGGTCCTGACGCGCTACCTGGCCAAGGAGCTCGGCGCGCGCGGCATCGCGGCAAATACCGTCGCTCCCGGCGCGATCGCGACCGACTTCAGCGGCGGCATGGTTCGCGACAATCCCGAGGTCAACAAGCGCGTCGCCGATGCGACCGCGCTCGGCCGCGCCGGCCAGCCCGACGACATCGGCCCGATGATCGCGGCGCTGCTCGCGGACGATAACCGCTGGGTCAACGGCCAGCGGATCGAGGCGTCGGGCGGCATGATGCTGTAGCGCGATCGCTGGGTGGGTTGAGGTATGGTCGGCAGGGTGGCCGACATTCGAGACGATGCGCTCGCGAGTGGTGAGACCTTGCCGGCGGCGAGCTCGTCGCCCTCGCCCACCGCGTCGCCCAGCACGTCGCTGGTCGGCCAGGCGCTGGGGCGCTACCGGCTCGAGCGCGAGCTCGGCGCCGGCGCGATGGGCGTCGTGTATGCGGCGTTCGACCCGGATCTCGAGCGCCGGATCGCGCTGAAGGTCCTACGCCCGCAGATGCCCTCGGCGGAGCTCAAGGAGCGCCTGCTGCGCGAAGCCCGGGCGATGGCGCGGCTCGCCCACCCCAACGTGGTGACCGTGTACGAGGTCGGCACCACGGCCGGCCGCGACTTCGTCGCGATGGAGCTGATCCACGGCGACACGCTCGCCGACTGGCTCGCCGGGGCGCCGCACCGACCGGCGGCGATCGTCGAGGCGTTCCTGGCCGCCGGCCGCGGGCTGGCCGCCGCGCACGCCGCCGGTATGGTGCATCGCGACTTCAAGCCGCACAACGTGCTGCGGGGTCGCGATGGCCGGATCGTCGTCACCGACTTCGGGCTCGCCCGCGACGCGGCGGACGCGCAGCGCGATGCGTTCGTCGCCACGCTGGCCGCGCCCGAGCCGGTCGGTTCGTCGAACCCGCCGAGCTCGCTCGCCGGGCTCACGATGACCGGCGCGCTGATCGGCACGCCGGCCTACATGGCGCCGGAGCAGTGGGCCAGCGGCACCGTGGGACCGGCGACCGATCAGTTCGCGTACTGCGTGGCGCTGTGGGAGGCGCTCGCCGGTGAGCGGCCTTACCGCGGTGCCACGTTCGACGAGCTGCGCGCCCAGGTCACCCAGGGGCCGGCCGCGCTCGAGGCGCCGCGCATCCCGCGGCAGCTTCGCCCGATCCTGCGCCGCGGGCTCGCCCCCGAGGCGGCCGCGCGCTGGCCCAGCATGAACGCGCTGATCGCGCGGCTCGAGCGCGCGCAGCCAAGGCCGCGGCGGGCGCTCGCGATCGCGGCGCTCGCGCTGTGCGCGGGAGGCGTGGCCATCGCCTTGCGCGGCAGCGCGCCGGTCGCGCCGCCCTGTGCAGCACCGGCCCATGACGTCGCGGCCGTGTGGTCGCCGGCGATCGCCGCGGATCTGCGGGCCAAGACGTCGGCCGCGCACGCCGCGATGCTCGAGGCCGCATACCAGCAGTGGTCGGTGGTGCGCCGCGCGGCGTGCCAGGTCGCGCCGCAGCTCCAGCCGGCGCAGCTGCAGTGCCTCGACGGCGTGCTCGCGCGGTTCGATGTGGTCCGTCAGGCGTACGCGCGCGTTCCGGAGGCGCAGGCCGAGGATATCCAGCGCGAGTTGGTCGTGCCCGAGCTGTGCCAGCGGCCGGTCGCCGCCGAGGTTCCGCGGCTCGCGCTCGCCGCGACGCCCGACGCGATCGCGGCGTACGAGCTGTTCGCCCGCACCGAGACCCTCCGCCGGCCGAGCGACGCCGAGCTCGGAGCGCTGCTCGATAGGCCAACGCTCGATCCATGCGCGCGGGGGATCGCGACAATCGCGTTCGGCATCGCGTCGCACGACGTGCCGCGCGACCGCGCGGTCATGGCCGACACGATGAACATGATCGACCAGTGCGATGACGACCGGCTACGCGCAGAGCTGTTGATCAAGGCGATCGCCTATCAGGCCGAGCTGCCGATCTTCGGGCCGCTGGGTGAGGCCGCGGCGCACCGCGCCGAGGTCGCGGTGCGCCGCGTGAAGCAGCCCGACCTCGAGGCCGCGCTGGCAGAAGCGCTGATCTTTCCCGAGCGCCTTCGCGCCCACGGCGACGAAGCGTTTCGGTTCGCCGAGACGGCGATCACCGGATACGGCGCGCGCGGCCTGCGCGCGCGGCAGATCCGTGTCGTGATCGCGCGCAACGGCTTGCGGCTCGGGCGTTCGATGCCGGCCGATCTCCAGGCGGTCGTCACCGACGCCGGAGCTTCGCGCTCGATCGCCGCGGCGCTCCAGCAGCCAGCGCTCGTCGCCATGCTCGACATCCAGGCGGCGCTCGCAAGGTTCTGGCTCGGCGACGTGGCGGTGGGTCACGCCGAGCTGGTGCGGCTGTGGACCGCGGAGCCCCGCGCGGCGCTCGGTTCGCGCGAGATCCACGGCGAGGTGGTCGATGCGAGCGGCCACCCGGTGGCGGGCGCCCGGATCGCGACCGGCCGCGCTCTCCTGGCGGACTCGATCGACGTCGGCCTGCCGCTGTTCGATGAACCGTTTGCCGTGCAGTTCGCCACGAGCGACGGCGACGGCCGGTTCGCGATCCATGGTGCTGCGGAGCGCGGCGCGATCATCGCGCAGCACGGCGATCAGCGTTCGCGGCCGGCGGCGATCGCCGATCGCGTCCGGTTGGTGCTCGAGCCCACGCGCAGCATCAGCGGCGTGGTCGAGCTCGGCGACCTGCCCTACAGCCGCGTCATGGTGAGCGGGGATCCCGCCGACGACTCGACGGGCAGTTTTCACAACCTCGCGCCGGTTCGACCGGACGGATCGTTCACGCTCGGCGGTGTCACGCAGCGGGCCGTGCTCGCGGAGGTCTCGACGCGCGGCGATCTCGACATGTACGAGGTGCTCGAGTTTCGCACCTTGCCCGCGTCGCCCGCGCCGATCGAGAACCTGCGGCTCGCGGCCGCCTCGTCGCATCGGATCCTCGACGTCATCGCGCGCAGCGCCACGGCCACCGCGCTCGACACCGTCCAGGTCGTCGTGGTGTCGGGCAAGCACGCGGTCCGCGACACCGAGCACCTGCGCCAGCTCCACGTCCCCTTGGGACTTGCGTACGCGAGGCACGCCACCGGCGGCGACCACCTGCCCCGCGCAGCCACCGACAAGTTGCGCCCCGGTGATCTGGTCGCGCACCTCGAGCACGCCCGCGCGGGCGACCTGACCGTGTGCGCCTATGCGATGGGTGGCGACTTCGCGGATCGCGAAGCGCGCAATCGCATGCAGGACCAGTTCGCCAAGCTCGCCGTTGCGTGCGAGCAGATCGGCCCCGAGGCCTCGCTCGTGGTCGTGAACGTGCCACCACCACCGCGGCTCGACTGATCGTATCCAGCTTTGCGAACGCGCAGCGCCACACTCGGTGACGCGCGCCCCGCGCCGAGGAATGTAGTCTCACCTTTCGTTGGCTCGCGCGATGACCGATCGCTGCCGCGGCCACGATTGCGAACCAGCTCACCAAAAATCCTTACCCCGATCAGACGCGCTGAACGCGAGCGCTGGGCGTCACACATGAAGTCTCGCCTCGCTCGGTGAGAATCGCCGGGATTCAATTCCTGTTCATCCAGCGCGGCACTTGACAGGGAGCTCGTCTGCCCCGTAAATGAAAACGAAAATCAAAATCAAACTTGGCGGCGGGCCTCGCGGTCTGCCTCTGCCGAGCCTTCCAAGCGAACAGGACCCCCATGAGCAGCATCGACGTGGCAGCAGCGGCTGGGCTGAAGGCGCCGATCCTCGATGCCTCGGCGCTGCGCTCGCGGCACGACGCGCTGAAGCGGCCGTACGATCTCGCCGACAACGAGATCCTCGAGCGGCAGCGCCGCTTCGAGTCCAACGCGCGGAGCTATCCGCGCCGGATCCCGATCGCGATCGCGCGCGCCAAGGGGATC
>Ga0307516_10007631_pt1 | contig 12389 bp, 18 predicted proteins | sample 19_EM_MG_FD_203310 | JGI IMG/M metagenome (GOLD analysis project Ga0307516, IMG submission 203310) | Populus trichocarpa ectomycorrhiza microbial communities from riparian zone in the Pacific Northwest, United States - 19_EM | ecosystem: Host-associated > Plants > Roots > Unclassified | place...
GCCGCTACACGCGGACTGCGGCGGGGAAACGGACTGTACATAATACTCGTCATGATCTAGATAGGTCGCATACGAGTATAATGAATAAACAAAAAAAAAAAAAAAAAAATCCACAACCCTCTGCAGCAACATCTACAACTGCCACCACTGCTACCACATCCATCTCTTCTGCACGCCCACCACCTCTACATCCCCTATTACCGATCCACTATCTCGTGTTTCCCACCTCGCCTACCGCATAGCCACATTATGGCTACAGATATCCATATAGTAGACGCCGCACCAGGTGCTGCAGACGGAGAACATCGAACTCCACCCATCATCGAAGGGTGGACACCGGGGCAGTCGTTCAGCTACATTGAAACACAGGACATCTTGAAGAGCGATGTGATTCCGGAATATCCTGATCAAAGGCAAGACATTTCTGAGGTGTGGTGGTGACGACACTTCTGGTCGGTGGTTGTTGCCTGCCGGCCAGACCTAGTGACAAGCTTGCAGAATCACCACAGAGAATCAAGGGGTCGTGAGGAAATACTTTTCATTTGCGCTCTGTTTAACCGGCTAACAATTTGCAGTTAACTATTTGTAGTTGAGTCACCTTCGCTTCTAAAAAGCGGAACACCGAAATTGCGAGGCTCAAGTGTCTTCATGGACTGTTATTGGCGAAGGATAATAGCTTACGCAGCGCTGTTTTTTTGCAACTTTGAGCGTTCGTCGTTCAAACCCGATACTGATACGAACCCACAGAAAATTTGTCAAATGCGGATGGGCTGTTGGCCAAAGCCCTTGTGTCCGGGTTATTTTCGTCGGAGATGGATTGTGAGCCTATTTCGTGAACGCCATTCCCGTTGGCGGGGTATTGGGTCCCAGGTCCTATCAAAATTGTCAAGCTGGAAAATAGAAGACTTCCCCTCCAAAAGTCCCCGCACGAGAACATGCCTACATGAGGAACCAGATCTATCCGGTAAGCTGATCTTCTTCCAATGAGGTATAGGCTCCATTTCTCGAATGTGCTCCAGCCGGTCTTGATGTTGAACAAGCATACCGTAATCAGCTATAAGCCCCATGGACGAGTAGCTCCTTCGCCTCGCATGGTATGTAGACAGCCACTAGCCAACAGTTGAGCCCCACTATCAATGCCACTTAGTGGCAAGTTTTCTGCGGTCAAAGCCCACCGCTAGGTGGAAGGTCGCAGTTGGCTACTGTATAGTGAAGGGGGGGTAAAATAAATGATAGCACTGTCGTTCTGTAGGGAAATACATGCTCATTGCGAATTCGATATCAACATGACTGGGATACGGCTGGTCCTGCCTAATACATACTAATGTGGGCATATGTCAGCGACGTAACACATGTTGCCTTTTTGGTATGGTTCTATACGCCAAACGCGCGACGATTGCATTTCAGATATGGGGTAAAAAAATGCGTGTATCAACTGGTGATGCACAGTTTCTTCTGGAACACAGATCGAACACAGTATTCAACACAGTTTTGTCAGCTGGCGCAGTAGTAACCTCGTATTAGATTTCGCATTGAAACTACGTTAGTTGTGACATACATACGTGTTGCAGGTGTGTTTAACTAACTTCATATTCGATTTACGTTGATCTAGGCTACACGCCACACGCCTAATTTGATCACGCCTAACAGCACATGGACGTGGCGTTTTTTGTAACACACTATCTTATAAGATATGATGCATCGCTTAATATGCATTAAATACCCTAAAATGCAATAGTGCTACCATATATCCTTACAGGACGCTATCACTATCACATATCCTTACAAGACGATAGTACTTTCATTTATTCTACCCTCCCCCCTTCACTATACAGTATCCGTGGTGGGAAGGAAGAGTGGTTGCTCCCTTCCTTCCGGGAGGATGGTATTTGCAAGGAACACCGAAGCGATAGCCTTCGTCTAACGTCTAGGTTCGTGGGCCTGTTTCTTGTTTAAGATATGTGGTAAGGCGCAGAAGGGAACGTCGGAGAAGTGGGGGTGTGCCTCGCCCGAGATGAGCTTCGCATTCGTCTTAGGCGACCGGTATAGCACCCGAATCATTTTGCTCGTCCGGTCCGCCAACCCACCGCGACGATCGTGCACAGCTCCGCGGGAACGAACGCCTTCCGGCAGCCAGCGAACTCGAATCCGCAGAGCCCCCTCAGATTCAGCGTCTTCGCGTACTCTGCAGTCCGGAAAAGTCCAGCACATCCCACCCCGCCTTCAAAGAAATGGACAGCGGTCTTACTCTTCTCGAAGAAGTGCTCTATGGCGACCATGCCCTTCGCATCCTCCCAGTACTAGCACACTTGAAGCGTTCACTGGTAGAGGTGAAGTGGCAGGAAGCTAGAGCATGGGCAGAATCCAAAGTTACCACAAAGAAATACAGGTACAGCAGACTCCGAGAGCCACGCCAGAAGCCTAGCTCAGGCCCAGCAATTGCCAACAAAAGCGGTTCGCTGGAGGTACTACCATTTGTGGACGTAAAAAGCAGCCCACCTCTAAGAGCTAGTGGTGCGCTTGCAAAATCCAGACGCGGAAATCTTCAAATGCTGCCCACACCGGAAACGCCAGCAGAAAACCCTGTGGGAGGAGGTGCGGAGGGAGGCAGGGAGAGGTAAAAACCGGTTTAAGATCCGGGGTCCCTTCGCCGACGAGCGATGCAGCAAGGTGGCCTTGGATTTCTTTGTCACCACGAATGTCAGGGGGCTGGTCCAGAAACGGCTGAGGGAGTCGCCCTGAGCGAGGCATCGGAGTGGGACGCCCGGGAGGGGAATGAAAGGGAAGAGTAGGAAATCGCCTCTTGATTGTGCTTTTCTTTTGTCTTTCTTTTGTAGTTTCTATAGTGTGTTCTCGGGACAGGCCAAGGTGGAGGGCACAGCGAGAGCCACAGAGCCAAAAGGACAGTGGACGGAAGCGGACTGCGTGTATCCCCATGGTCTAGAAAGGTTGCGCGCGAGTAATGGGAAAACGGAAAAAAAAAGCCGCCACCCACATGGGGGGCGGCAGTCATTAACTACCAAAGTCCAAATAGGAAAAAAACAGGTGTGGCGTCCCGCAATCTGCGAGTGATCATTCGGGATCCTCTCACATTTCCACAACCAGCAATGTAAAACCAATAAAAATTTCAATGGCGCTCAGAGATGATAGGTAACACCTTGGAGAATCGCCTCCTTTTGTCTATTTCTCTATTGGAACATTGGTTGTTGAATTATTCACAAAACACCGATGGCTGTGGTGGTTCGCTACGCGAAGCGAATTGTTGGCCGAAGGGCGACGGGAGGGCTCACGTTAGGGTCTTCGAAACTCAGCGATTAAAGTCATTCTGTTTATTGACTCGTGATTTCACTCATTGAGTCGAGTCCTCCTGTTTGTTGACAGAGGTCATTCAACGTATGTATTGACGAGTAAATTCTGTCAATTGAGTTGTGTCGTTCTGTTTATTGACTCGAGTCACTTTATTTATTAACCCGAGTCATTCGTTTTAATATCACTGCCGAGTGAGAAAGTATGCTGGGCGATCTTTATGATCAGTTTTTACTCCACCACCACATCGTATAACAAGGCCGATTTAAAAGAGGAGCCAACACAAGGTATTTCAATCGATACCTTTTAGCTTTAAACTGATACAAGAAGGTTTCTTGTACCTATGTTGAGCTTTGTGGTCGCTGGACGGTGCAAGTTAAGTACTTTCAACGCGAAAATCATCGCCAACTAAAATCTCGACTTATCACGCTCAGGATGCTCACTAACTTAAGCTGTCGAAGGCCGACAATTCGCTCCGCGTAGCGAAGCACCACATCCATCGGTGTTTTGTGAATAACTCAACAACCAATGCTTAATAGAGAAGTAGACAAAAGGAGGCAATTCTCCAAGGTGTTACTTATCATCTCTGGGCGCCACCAAAAAATTTCATTAGTTTCACATCGCTGGTTGTCGAAATGTGACAGGATCTCAAACCATCACTCGCAGATTGCGGGATGCCACCTTTTTTTTCTTTCTACTTGGACTTTGGTAGAATGACTACCACCCTGCACGAAAGCACCTTGTAATCAAGGTGCCTTGCACCAGCTTCGTTTTGCAATGCCAGCGCTGCATAGTAAAGCCCAAGATCAAGGCTCCGCTCCCATGTCTTGTACAGACTATGCAGCTCAGGGGGCTTCGTTGAACGCCCGGAAGAGAAACTCTTGAGACTACAGAGAGCTGACGCTCAGTGCCGGGGTACCCCTCGATTGCCTCTACACTGCTGGGGGCGTCTTGTTTCGTTGTCACGGATGCTCCTGTGTCTGACATTACGGCCATCTTTCAAAGGAGCACCCAAACTTCAGATGTTCGGACTGCATCAGTGCACCTGGGAAAATCGGCATGATCGTCGCTTGGCATCTGATGGATCCTAAGGCCTGGAGTGCACGTATGCTCAGTCTTATCGACTTCACTGCAGACGAGAGGCAGAACCTGGTGAATTCCGAAAAACAATCCTATTTTCACGTGAAATGGGATCCTGGTCCCTGGATTATTATTTTATTTTTTTGTTTATTCATTACTCGCATGCGACCTATGGAGATCATGGCGAGGGTATATACAGTCCGTTTCCTGTCCGCTGTCCGCGCAGTGGCGGCACGTTACAAGCACCCCTTTGCCCTCCGCCCAGGCCTGTCCCACGAAGATGTGATGCGCACCAAGGGAATTACAAAGGAAAAGGAGAGAAGCGAGCGTAACGGACCAAGGAAAGAACATAGGAAAGCACCGCCTAACCCGCTTCTGCGGACCTGGTCCCTGGATGTGGCTGTTGCGTTCGCGTCCCCTTGACTTTGGTTTTTGGAAACCGACCCACGTGCTATTGTGAAGCAAGAGAACACGATCGACGAGGCGTGACTGCGGGTGGAAATCATCCACGATCCAACATACACGAGTTATGTCCTGTGGGTTCCGACATCAGGGCGGATCTTGCTCGCGTCAGGGAGGTTTCTAGGACATTAATCAAATACAAGGGCTTGGGATATGATGGGTCTTTTGGAATCAGCCCCCGAGAAATCGAATACCGACAGGTGGTGTGATTGGAAGACCGCCTACTGCGACTACGTGCATGGGCTGTACATACGTCCTGCAAGCAGCGTCGCCAAGAAGATCGAAAAAGCCCTACACACCCCATTCAATAAAATCGAATTGGATTCGCAGCCAAATTACATCAGAGGGGGGACTCTGATGGACTTCCAGAAGGAGGGCATTAAGTGAGCACCCCATGTACTGATATCAAACTCGAACTGACATAGTGCAGCCGACTCCACCACAAACGGGACAACCAGAGTGTGATTTTAGCAGACTAGGTGGGGCTGATAAAAAGACCGTTCAGATCATTTCGTCCTCGGCTGTCCTTCTTGAAAAGCACAAGATCTGGCATTTCTCAGTGTTCGCTCCACAGTCGACAGTAGGTACCGAATTGGTTCTCCTTTGCCATCCTCACATTTAATTCTTGCTTCAGTGATATTAATTTCCGTACAAGAAGCGAGAGGTTCATGCTTGAACTCCTTGCCTTTTTTTTTGTTTAATCACTACTCGCATGCGACCTATCTAGATGATGGCGAGGTTATGTACTGTCCGCTTCCTGTCCGCTGTCCGCGCGGTGGCAGCACGTTGCAAGCTCCCCTTTGCCCCTCCGCCCAGGCCTGTCCCAAGAAAGTGTGTCGCGCACCAAGGGGATGGCGAAGGAAAAGAGAAAGGAAAAGAGAAAGAGAAAAGACAAATGAAACCGCCTAGCCCTCACCTGCGGACCCCATGAAGTCGGGGGTGGGTAGGAACAACGGTGGTTCCCCCCTGCGCCCGGCTCCTCGGCCCCCGCTCCCCGCTCCTCCAGCCACTCACGCACCTCCAGCTCCGACACCGCGCTCACAGCGTCGTCCTCTGCCTCAGCCGGCACCCGTCTTCCAATATCCGTAGAGGAGAGGAAGTCTAGTACCGCCCGGCTACACCTCCCATCGGCTAGGAGGTCCCGCACCTTCCACCGGTCCTTCCACCTCCCCGTCTGATTCCTCACCTCCGCCCACAGGATCTTCTGCTGCGGCTTCCACTCGGGGCACTCCTTGAAGAGGTGGTCCCGGGTCTGCATTCGGTATCGCCACCACCAGCATTGCGGGGTGGGTCGGTTCTTCGTCCAGTTGAGGTACTGCCCGGTCAGGCGGTGCCCCGTCTTGAGCTGGTAGAACCGCGAGGCAAGCCTCTTGGTGCTGCCGGCCACCGCGCCTTCAGGCTTCTGGCTCTTAGGCATGCGGTACTTCGACTTGGAGGTCCGGCCCCCCGCCCACTGGCGCGCTTCCGCCCACTTCTTCTCCGAGATCTCTCGCTTGAGGTTTGCAAGGGATCGTGGAGGGGCATCGTCTGTACCTCCGTCCGGTCTTCATGGCTGTAGCTTAGCCATTCCACCCCGTGGGCGTCTGGCTCCTCCGCCGCGATTTTAGCCCACTCGTCGGCTTTCTCGTTGCCAGCGATGCCTTTGTGGGCCAGGCACCACCGGATCTCTATGGTGATGCTTGGCCGCGCCCGTCGCAGTGCCGCAATATGCTTCCGCGCCGGGATGGCGTACTGCTGTCCCGGTCCGGGTTCGTCCGAAGCCATCCGTCGAACGGCCGCTTGCGCGTCCGTGAAGATTGTCACCCGTTCGGGGACAGTATTTCTTCTTGACGCCGATTCAAGTGCACGGGCGAGAGTGGCGCACTCCGTATCATAGGCCACCTGGTTGTAGGCTTGTAGCCCATGTGGGTTTTGATGCCCTTCCAGGTTTGGCCGTTCTTCCGCACCACTGCCTACCCCGCGGCCCCATCGTCCATCCGAGACCCGTCCGTGAACATGGCGAGTCCAGGCCGGGCCCTCTCCGCCTCTGCCTTGTTGCTGCGAAGCGGCACCCAGAGGGAGAAAAGAGAGACGACGATGATCAAATCTAGGTAACGACTAGCAATCGATTCGTGAGGAAGAACATGAGAAAGAAGAAGACGAAGACGAATCGTGTCCAGCTATCCGACAACAAAGAAGGCACGCGCTGCAGTCACGTGACTGTGTGGGCAAACCAAAGCGTCCGCAAGCCCCACACGCCAACATGCCTTAGCCTCGGCATCCTCCTCTTGAACCAGCTCCGCGTCGAGGGGTTCTGGCTTCTTGAGCAGCACTGTGCTTTCCGTCCTTCCCGCGTAGGCAAGAGCATTTGTGAGCCTCCTTCCGATTCCCGTTGGGGCGCCAACGATCTCCCGCGCCTGGTCTCCCTGCGGCAGACTCAGTAGCCGTAACCCAAACTGCCGCTTCCTGTTTTCCAGCTGCATCACCGCTGCCCTAAGACCTGATTCCATCGAGAGGGCTCCCAGGTTGGTTGTCCGGAAGCAGCCCGTTGTCGCCCACGCCTCCTGGTTAACTAGCAGCTGCACCTCGTCCGCCTGACCTATGGTCCCCCGGACGTGGTCTCCTTTCCACCATAGCTCCGAGCCGAACATGGCGACTGACTGGACGCATGCAGTCATGACCTTTCTGCAGTTGGCGGGGGCTAGTCCCATCTGCCCGGTGAGGCGGCGGAGCCGAGCCATAGCCTTGTGCCCCTCCTTCACCCGGGTGGCGTGGTGATCCCTGAGCGTGAGCTGCGAGTCCAGCCAAACTCCCAGCCACCGCGTCGCCACCTTATTGTGAACTCCTTGCCTTGGGGTGGTGGCTTACTACGGCACCAGCGTTGGTCGCGAGCTCGCGGTAAGAAATAAGCCAATCAGTCATTAAAATTCTTCGCAAATTCGTCCCAAAGCGCAAAAGCGAGATGTTGAGTAAGGATGGGAAGCTGGAGTGTCACATTGTCGTGACGTCTTACACAACTCCTGTAGCCGACTCCCCAGTCCCATGAAGAATCCCATGGCAGGTCCTCGTCGTAGATAAGTGACTGTGTTCGAAGAACGACAGATCCCAGCTTTACAGCGGGCTCAATAAGTACAGTGGTAACACCCACATGGTGCTTCTTTCTGGTACTCCGCTCCAGAACAACCCACCTAGCTCTTAAATATTCTGCAGTTCGTCGATCAGGAACTAAAGGTACAGGACTTGGAGGGCAAGTTCCGGGACTCTACCGGTGGGAATGTTCCTAAGCTACACTCCCTCATTCGGACAGTCTAATCTTTTCCGTACGGATGAACTGTGTAGGTAGTTACTGACGAGAGCAGGTCACACTTTCTGAGGCGTACGAAAGCACAAGTGTTAACCAATCATCCGCCCATGGCCAAGGTTATTATGATGACTCATTGATCGTATGCGACCCTGTTGGATCTTGGTGATATTATGTACAGTCTTTTCCCGTTCGGCGTCCGCCGCGACCCTGGCAGGGGTTGCCGTCCCTCTTTCCTTGTCGGCTCCCCAGGAGACGTCGGGTGGGTTAGTTTGTTGACCTCGTCCGCCGCGGTCTCATCGAGCCAGGAGCGGAGCTCCAGCTGCTCATATCATGTTGCTGAAGCTGAAGGAGCGGGGACATCAGGTCTTGATATTCTCTCGGCTCCTGGAAATGCTGGATGCCATGGAAGAATTTCTGACCAGATTAGGTTTGAAGTGGTATCGTTTCGATAGGTCGACCAGTAGCCTCAGAAAACAGAAGGTAATTGACATTTTCAATGTCCTGGTTCGGACTACATCGCTTTTCTGTTGTCCACTAGGGCTGGTGGTGTCGGGATTAACTTGGCTACCTTTTTTTTTTTGTTTATTCATTACTCGCATGCGACCTATGGAGATCATGGCGAGTATATATACAGTCCGTTTCCTGTCCGCTGTCCGCGCAGTGGCGGCTCGTTGCAAGCACCCCTTTGCCCTCCGCCCAGGCCTGTCCCACGAGGATGTGATGCGCACCAAGGGAATTACAAAGGAAAGGAAGAAAAGCGAGCGTGACGGACCAAGGAAAGAACGTAGGAAAGCACCGCCTAACCCGTTTCTGCGGACGCCATGAAGTCGGGTGTGGGCAGGAAAAGCGGGGGGTTCCCCCCCAGCGCCCGGCTCCTCGGTCCCCGCTCCGTGCTCCTCCATCCACTCCCGCACTTCCAGCTCCGACACCGCACTCACCGCGTCCTCCTCTGCCTCCGCCGGTACTCTTCTTCCCACATCCGTCGAGGAGAGGAAGTCCAGCACCGCCCGGCTGCACTCTACATCGGCCAGGAGGTCGCGCGCCTTCCACCTGTCCTTCCACCTCCCCGTCGCCTTCTTAACCTCCGCCCACAGGGTCTTCTGCTGCGGCTTCCATTCGGGGCATTCCTTTAGGAGGTGGTCCCGGGTCTGCGTTCGGTACCGGCACCACCAGCACTGTGGGGTGAGGCGGCGCTTCGTCCAGTTCAAGTACTGCCCGGTCAGGCAGTGCCCTGTCTTCAGCTGGTAGAACCGAGAGGCGAGCCTCTTGGTGCTGTTGGCTACCGCGCCGTCGGGCTTCTGGCCGTCCGGCATGCGGTACTTCTTCTTGGAGGTTCGGCCCCCCGCCCATTGACGTGCCTCCGCCCACTTCTTCTCCGAGATCTCCCGCTTGAGGCTCACCAAAGACCGGGGGAGCGGCATTGGGCGGGCCTCCGTCCGGCCCGAGTAACTCAGCCATTCTACCCCGCGGGTGTCTGGCTCCTCCGCCGCAATCTTTGCCCACTCATCGGCCTTCTCATTGCCGGCGATGCCCCTGTGTGCCGGGCACCATCGGATCTCGATGATGATGCCTGGCTTCGCTCTCCGCAACGCAGCGATGTGCTTCCTGGCCTGCAGTGCGTACTGCTGGCCGGGGCCGGGTTCGTCCGAGGCCATCCGTCTGATGGCTGCTTGCGCGTCCGTGAAGATCGTGACCCGCTCCGGCACCCCCCCCTCCGGGGGGGGGGGGGGGGGGTCGGTCTTCGCTGGGCCGCTTCCAGCGCCCTTGCGAGAGCGGCGCACTCTGCATCGTAGGCCTCCTGGTTGAAGCCCATGTGGGTCTTGATGCCCTTCCAGGATTGGCCGTTCTTCCATGCCACTGCGTATCCGGCGGCTCCATCGTCCAGCCGGGACCCGTCCGTGAACATGGTGAGCCCTGGTCTCTCCTTCTCTGCCGCTACCTTCGCCTCCGCTTCCTCCTCTTGCAGCAGCTCCGCGTCGAGGGTTTCAGGCTCCTCACGCAGAACTGTGCTTTCCACCCTTCCGGCATAGGCGAGGGCGTTGGTGAGCCTCCGTCCGATATTAACTTGGCTACTGTGGACATAAGTACTTATGTAGTTATCACCATTGATCCCGATCACAACCCTCACTCTGACATGCAAGCTCTCCCGCGCGCACATAGGATCGGACAGAAGAACAAGGTTCCGGTGCCCCATATAATGACGCGCGACACCGTCGAAGAGAAGATCATACAGGTGAGCAAGAAGAAGAAATCTCTCGACCATTTGATCATCGAGAGAACGGGCGATGACGACAGCAGTGAAATTGGTGCGTTTGAAGTCGAAAATATCCTCTCCTTTGGTGCGAAACGTCTCTTTGAAGATACAGACGCGGTATCATCAAGTATGACGGTGAAAGCGTGGATAAATTATTCGATAGGTCAAAGATCGAAGAGACCAAGGCTGCGAAGGATGGCGGTGCATTCTATTTTTCCAGAGAGTGGCCGAGCGACAAGGGCACTCTGGAGGAAACCGACTTCTCGGCGGAGCCTGAGCTTCAAACCTCACCGGAAGAAGTGTCATTCTGAGATCCGGTCGTGATGGGACCAGAAGAGATTGCGAAGAAAGTGGCACAGGCGAAGCAGGAGGAGTTGGGAAGAGGGAGTTGCCGGAAATCCATCACTAAATACGCCATCGACGATGTAGGATACTACGACGACGACAATGACAGCGATTTCCGTGCGGGCGAGAAAGCCCAGGAATCAGGTAGTTCCAGAGATGGAACAGAGGAGACAGGCATACGTCGAGACGATCGATGCTGAAAGGAGCCGCGATGGGTACTGCAAGCGATCGTCTGTGCCTCCCGTGCTCACGCCATCAGAATTTCTGCCTTCTGGATTCGCGCCCCCTGGATGTTTTCCCGCCTCCTGTGGGTTTCGCGATCCAGCCGGATTCCGCGGATTTCGCCCACGGACGAGACTCCGCAAGCTTCGCCACCCAGCCAGGTTCCGAGTGCCCCGCGCCCCAGCATCCTGTGGGCCACGCGCCTCAGTTGGTCCCCGCGCCTCCCGTGGCCCCCCTGGCGGCTCCCATAGACAACATTGGGCCCGTATCGGGCAACGCGACCTCAGTGCTCCCGTTAGCGCCCCCACCAGCGTTGCTTCCACAATGCAATACATCCCCCGAGTCAACGCAGCTCACAACGTCCAGCCTATGTCTCCAATTGCCCCAGCAACGACCCGTCCTTCCCAATTCCAACGAGCGATAATCATCCCGCCGATAGACGACGCCAATTTTGCTGTCTGCCAAGCCTGCAGGTATCGCCATGCCCCGGCCTATGCAAGATCGCACATTTCGCTGGGCTTACTAGTTGCCTGCAGATGTCTTCCGAGATACAGCTCAACATGTTTACCGCTGTCGATCCGATACCGGGCACGAGCCGTGCTGATCCGTGATCAACCACTTGACCGTATCCCCCACAACCTCGTCCCCCACAACCGCTGTCGATCAGATACTAGACACGTTAAACCGGTAATTCATGTTCAGCCACACGACCAGATCCCTCACGACCGTTGCCGTTCAGACCTAGCACGAGCCGCATTGGCCCTGGTGGTTGAGCTCCGGTGCTCTTCTTCGACCGCCATTCTCTCTTCGGCTAAGAGTCGTCGGAATTCTCTCGATCGCTCGTTGGTCCATCTCCCCGAACTGTCAGGGCGTGACAGCCATAATATGTGACCCACCACTCACACGTGTACCCAGAGAACAGCTAGCAAAGAAGCAAGTGAACAAAGATGAGATGAGGAGAAAACTAGGAGGACACAACAACGTTAGAGGGTTCCCCGATATTCCAGACCTGGCACAGCCACGTTTCTCGACCTGTGAAGGCCTTGGTCACTACGCAAGACACAAACTTAGCTGTAACCATAGCCTTAGTCTTTTCAACTAAAGCTGAATTGTTGAGACACGAATCTGTGAAGCACAGCGTCGCAGGGTGCCGACGGTGCGGGCGGGTGTTGCTAGTTATCACTCGAGAAAAGAGGCTATCCTAGGCAACGAAAAAGTGGTGGGTCGTCCAGGCAATTCCGCCAAAAAGTGGTCTATCCTAGGCGAAGCCGAAGAAAAAAAAACATGTGGGTGGAACTTCCTAATAGCATGGTAACTAAAGTACAGGGACAAAAGTTTCCGTACAGGGGCCGTTTTACACCAAAAATGCCCGTTTTCACACAACCAAAAACCACTCTTTACTTGACGGAAAAAAACTGTGCCTTTCACAGACGTCTT
>Ga0307516_10007632_pt1 | contig 12389 bp, 11 predicted proteins | sample 19_EM_MG_FD_203310 | JGI IMG/M metagenome (GOLD analysis project Ga0307516, IMG submission 203310) | Populus trichocarpa ectomycorrhiza microbial communities from riparian zone in the Pacific Northwest, United States - 19_EM | ecosystem: Host-associated > Plants > Roots > Unclassified | place...
AGCCCGCGATTCCTTAAGTACCTAGGCCGAGCATAACACAGGAAACCGAAAAGACGAAATCATATCATAATCGTTCTCAAGCCACCCTCCCAATCCATCCTAGTACATGTGAACGGCGACAAACGGAGACGTGGACGGGCCACTAGAGCCCGAGCCCGGTGTTTACCCGAGGTACCGCATAAGGCTCCGAATTCGGAGAGAACATATCTGACAAAGCCGGACCAAAATTCGACTATCTATCAACGCCTGGCACTTGCGACGCACCGAGCTCAAGTGCACTCTACGTACAATAGACGTATGTCTATTACTTTTTTGAAACCACACTTACAGCTCCCGCACCCCTAGCTGGGTCGGGCATAAGACAAAATCACGCTCTCAGACCACTTCCCCGATCTATCTGGACACGTGAACGAGCACCGGACACGCTTGACAGGTCACTGGAGCCCTGGCCGCCCTCTGGGGCATCACAACCCTCAGGATACGGGGGAAAGCAACCAATTGGGCTCGCGGTGACATCGTGGATCCCTAGTGATGCCATAAAGACCTTCTTTGTGTGACTCGGAAGTATACTTGATGGTAATACGATGGATCATAATAGGTTCGCGGAGCCCTTCCTTGGTGCCACGGAGGAAACACGTACATCCGTCCGACAAAGCGGGTTATTCGGTCATGGAACGGGCAAGGTCATTCATTTGTAGGAATCCCGAGCACCACCGTCCCGAATTCGGAAGTTTTCTTTCTACATAAAGAAAACGTCAGGTATGTTTGTGTCTGCGTTTTTTCGATTGGCGGGAAAACACCGACGAAACACCTGGGTTCTTTTCTCGGTGCCTCTCGCGATAGCAGAATTCTTATTGGCGTTTTTTTTATAGACAGTTCGCTCTAATATCTTGAGTTTCATCAGAATCCTCATCTCGTCACCCCGGGTTGACTACCCTCACTGAGGTTGCTTTCGACATCATGGTCAAGTTTGCAGATAATCTCATGGCCAAATTCGCCGGTCTCCGCGACCCAGTGACGCTCGACTTTGAAAACTCGACGATAGCCTACTGCGTCGACGCGTTTAGTATCAGTATGGGAGCGTTGTTGGGGACGAGTCCTGTGACTGCGTTTGTGGAGAGCGCGGTAGGGATTAGCGGTTGGTTTCCTTCGTTGCTTCCCTTTCGTTCACCGGGGTTGACACTTTTCTAAATTTGTGTTGTTATAGAGGGAGGAAGGACAGGTATCACGGCGATGACGACGGGACTAGCGTTTTTCGTTTGCGTATTTTTTGCACCCATTTTTTCGTCGATTCCGTCTTGGGCTACTGGGGGTGCGTTGGTCATCGTGGGGTCTTTGATGATTGGGAAGTGAGTTTTTTGTCCTGTTATTTTTGGGAGGAGAGAGATGATGTGTGATCCCCCTCCCTTGTCTCAGCGTTCGCGAGATCAACTGGTCCTACATCGGAGACGCAGTCCCGGCTTTCCTCACCCTCTTTATCATCCCCTTGACATTCAAGTACGTTGACCAAGATTTTCGGGAACATCTCCAGCGTTTTGTTTAGTCTGACGTTAATATTGATCAGTGTCGCGTACGGGATCATCGCCGGCATCCTGTCCTACGTTCTTCTCCATGGCATCCCTTTTATATTGAAAAAGATATCAGGTGGACGTATCGTACCGCCGAACTACGAGGAGGAATCGGAAGCGTGGGTCGTCCCTCCTGGGAGCATACTCCCTCCCTGGGTGTGAGTATACCTTTCTTTATGATTTCTTTTGAGAGCGTCGGTGTCGGTCTGACTTGATTCTCCATATAGGAATGCGTTGCGTGCGTGGAAGCGTGGTGGATCAGTGGATGATGAGGTCCAAACTTTGGAGTCTGAAAATGGTGGTGAGAAGGACGCAGTGGTTTTATCGCAGGATGAGCAGCGACCAGGGTTGTGTAAAGAGGAGGGGGTGGGAAGAGAGGCACAGTTGATGTGTTGATATTTCCACTAGCGTCGTTGGGGGTGGTGGTGTGCTCCATTGATTCTTTTCTTTTTCTAATATTCTACTTTGTAGGTGTAGCATAAATGTATTGATGTCTCCATTGAAGGTTTCCTGTTGTTGACATGTACCAAATGGACGGCAGCTGAGTTCGTCTAGTTGGGACCAGGTTGTTGACTTGATAAGAGTGTGCCACCTATCTGCCTGTTTTCGTCAAAGGCCCAAATGTCCTCCTCATGTCCACCAGCAACCAGGTCACCATCGGAAGCCTTCATAACACTGCCTGCAACGAAATCAAAGACTCGGACACCACTTACCTCATCAAAATTGAGACCAAATGTATCATGAATGACTGCGCTGAGTGGAACATCAGTGTCATCAGGAGAATCATTGTCAATTGAGGCAGCTGGCACGTCATCAGGGCTACTGAGACCTTCCACTTTCCCACATCGGGCGTAAATTTCGTCGCGCAAAGTGGGGTCACTGCTGAGGTAGTCATTCAGGGCACACTGTGAGGCCTTTCCAGTCAAACAAGCCTCTGAAAGACACCATTGCTTCACGGTGCACTTCTCCCATGCCTGACACTCACTTTCGTCAAAGGTAACTTATGAAGCCTGACCGAATTAACTCACCTTGAGGATTAGTTCGCGTCCCCGGAAACCACTCATAAAATCATAGGCTTGAACGAGTCCAGCAACAGAAGCATCACGAAGTTTTGGGAAGGATGTTGGGGTGGTCATTGAAAATGTAACCCGTGAAATCTCGACCGGCATGGACAGGGCAAATGTCAATGAAGAGGATGGCCTTTTGATGCTCGTCGAGATCGGGATTGGCCTCGATCACACCTTGAACATACGGCACCATGATTTCTACTACCCACTCCGTCATCGTCTTCAGGGTGCTGAAGTGACTGTTCGGGTTTTTCTCGCTTGCAGCATTCATAAAATGGAAACATCGCTCAAGAGCATCCTTCCGTCCAGGAGCAGTTGCTGATGGCAGAGAACCACTCGTCTTCCCACCCCAGACCTGTTGGAAGGGAAGGAAATCCCAGCCTAGTAGACTGGCCATGGTCCGGTTCAGTTCCGGTTCAGCCACTTTTGACCAGAACCTGAACACGAACCACAGGTCCAGTTCCAGCCCTTGCCTGAACCAGCACCTGAACCAGTAGGTCCAGGTTCAGGAGGTTCAGTCCAGGTTTAGAACCGGGTTCATGTCTATTGAAGGTACACTACAGAAGGGTGTGACTACCTTACCTGATTGTAGAGGGTACTTAGAAGTAGACTACAGGGGTAACTCACAGGAAAGCAAGTTAGATTGCAGAGGCGAACTGAGCACCCTTATATACACCCAAGGTATCTAGATATGGTAAGATGTGTAATCTAATCTATATATGGCATCATCAGTATGTAACAATATACCGATGTCATGTGGTACGTCATGTGATGACGTCACATGCATGTCTCGGACATTCGTCTTTCAACACACCCCCTCACTAAATATGGCGGTAAGTGCCTTGTTAAACATTTCTAGAAGGTCCGAAGGTAAGACCTAGTTGCTCTTGGAATTTGACAAATTTAACACGATCTAAATTCTTTGTGAACATATCAGCCAGATTGTCATTTCCAGGGACGAAGACAACAGAGACTTTGTTGTCCTCGATGCATTCCCGTATATAGTGATAGTGGATATCAATATGTTTAGTCTGCTTCTCTTGTACAGGGTTGGAGCTAATGAATAAGCTACCCTGATTATCGCTACAAATAGTGATTGGCAATATGGGAAATCCAATTTCTCCAAAGAGATTGGTAATCCACATGGCTTGTTGACAGCAATCTGAGATCACCATGTATTCAGCCTCAGTGGAAGAGAGGGCTATGGTTTTTTGGGCTCATGAGAGCCATGAGACCAATGACCCAGCTAACTTGAAAAAGTAGCCTGTAATTGAGCAGCGATGATTAATGTCTGTGGCCCAATCGCTATCAGAATGCACAATCAAGTGTTACAATTTTCCTCTTGACTCATATCTATACAGTCATGCACAGCATTCTGCAGTTGATACTCAGTCAGCCGAACCTTATTCTTACTCATCTACTTGTACCATCTGACCTATGCCTTCTCCTATTGGACTATATGACTCCTGCTTACTCACTACCTATGACTCATCAATACCTATATAAACCATAGTTACACAGCTGTATTATTTAAGCTTGATCTAGGCAATCACACCTAGTTTCCTCTCTGACTTCGCTTTCAAACCTCAGGTCTCCGTCTTAAGACCAAGGCTCAGCTTCACCGAAACCTTCATGATCACTCATATAGAGGACCCAATGAATACCAGTTGTGGTCCATATTGGTGCATGGTATACAGACTCTAGTTGCGGTTCATATTGATGCATGGAGATACTGATTGATTGATTGACAGAAGAGACTTGCTCAGCTCGCCTTAACAAAAGGTCAAGCTTTACCAGCGATTGCTGGACTCATCCAAGTTTAGCAGAACCCAAATGACACCCTGGAATGCTCTACTGGACAATACAAAGGAGACTCTACCCCCCCTTCCATTGATGATATCAACTCTTCCAGTTACCCAGAAAGAGAAGAACAAAAAGACTTCCTATCCACAGAGAAGGAAGTAGAAGAACACACTGAATGACTAAAGAACATCAGACCGATCTCCACTCCTTTCAAATGACCCATTCCTCTCCGCATTCCCACACCATCTATTCCTGCAATGACAACTCCAACCAAGAACCCGAAAGAGATCAAGATGAACACCCCTACTCCCTTTAGTGGAGAACGAAAGAAACTCGACAACTTCCTGTTGGAAATAGAAATGTACCAGATGATAAACAACAAGATCTACAACACAGATCGAAAGAAGATCATTTTTGCACTCTTCTTTATGAAGGATGGAGTAGCTGAAATGTGGAAACAACACACTGCAGAAAATGCCACATTTGGAACCTGGGAAGAGTTTAAGGATACTTTCAAAAAATCCTTTACCCCCACCGATAAAGAAGGTGATGTGATCACCAAGATGCAGACAGCATCTATAACAGAAAAGACCGCTGATGAATTCATCAAAGAATTCAAGAACTGGCAACTCCAGAGTGGGGTAAACAAAGACAGACCCATGATTGAGTGGTCTGACCACCCTGGAGGGCTGGTATACCATGCCTCGAACCTCGACAACCAATGGAGAAAGTTTAAAGCTATCTCTGCTTGCCTCAGAGGAGACACAGACACAAAGAAGAAGGGACTCAGACTCCTACAAAACGAATCACAGTACACTCCACCTGTTATGACTTTTTCTTACTCTGAACTATTACGACATCTCCTTTACTCATCGCTCCAACCCAATCACTCTCGACTCATCCTATATGATATACTTACTGTGCTCTCAGTCAGCTTGACTGTAGACTTTCCCCTTATAGACTATTTCTCTCATGATTACTCATCCTAACTCATTTCCTATGACACCTTATCTCAGATTGACTTGGTCTGTGTGCCAGACCCATTAGTATATAAACTCTTTGTACAAACTGTATTCTTTAGCTTTGACCTAGGCTAATAACCTATTCCTTGCCCATTGATCCACTCTCAAACTAAGTGCTCTTGCGAGAGACTTAGCTCAGCTGAACTGATATTAGTGACTACCAAATAGCAGAGCTCTGATGATACTTGTGACCATCCGTATAGTGGGGCTCAAGCAGAACAAGTGACCGACCATACAGCAGGGCTCTTGTGATTTAGGCAACCAGTTTGCATGCCTATGAAGACAGAACAGAAGACGTGACTAGGGAATAGTAAAGCTGTTACACAAGGTCAAAGCTTTCACTACCGCCAGCTTATCCAAGCTTCGGCACCCACTATTATGTCCTTATCTCCATACCAACTCATACCAATCGAATCCTACCCCTCGATCAAATCAATCCTCGAATCCGAAACCCAGACACCAATCACAGTGACAGACATGAGTCAATCTGGCACCTTACCACCGGCACCTGGAATGGAACATGTGGAATCAGAACAAGCTCCACCTGCTCCACCAGCAAACCCTGTACAGCTGATTACAGTCAATGCCACTCAGAAAGAAGTGAAGATGAACATGCCAACCCCCTTCATGAGAGACAGAAAGAAACTTGAAGAGTTTCTGATCGAAACCAACATGTACCTCACCATAAATGAGGATACATACAACAATGACAGCCGACAGATCATATTCACCCTGTCCTTTATGAAGGATGGAACAGCAGGATCATGGAAACAGTCATTTTGAACACAGTGTTACAACTTTTCTTTATTCTGGACTATTACTATATACCTTTTACTCATGACTCTGACTCGATTGCTTTGACTCATTACCTATGACACAGTTACTCCAAGCTCAGTCAGCTTTACTGCGCTTTACTGCAGAGCTCAGTCAGCTCATTCTCCTTTTAGATTATTCTTCTCACAATTACTCAGCTTTACTGATCATGACATATTATGTCTGACTCATAACCCCTAGACGATTTACTATATAAACCCTAGGATAAACACTGTACTCTTTAGCTTTGACCTAGGCAATCCACCTTCCTCTTTGCTCATTGAACGATCTCAAACCAAGTGTCTTGAATAAGACTTGGCTCATCAGAATGCTTGATCGACCTTGAAGAGAGACAAGCACCGACATCATATACCAACCTTACAGAGGGGGTACGACAGAACAGAATAGACAGATAGAGTAAGACTTGCCATTGTGACATAGGATCAAACCTTTGTTGTAACAAAAGGTCAAAGCTCTCGACACCGCCAGCTTACCCAAGCTTCGGCGCCCACCATTGAATTGTACAGGGAACTGCTTCCCTTGATTGAAGAAGAAACAGAAACAGAAACAGAGAGACAGTCACTCTCACCAGAACCAGATTGGAACAACTATCCGACTCAACCCGGATCACTTGCTCAATCCCAGACCCTACCAGAACCTCTGATCCAATTCGAATCACTGTCATTGAAAATGGCACAAGAATCAGGAACTGCTGCTGCTGCAGTCCAGAACAAAGAAATCAAGATGAACACACCGACACCCTTCATTGGGAAAAGAGAGAAACTAGAAGAGTTCTTGATTGAACTTGAGATGTATTTGGCAATGAATGCCGACATCTACAATACAGACCAACAAAGGATCATATTCGCTCTTTTGTTCATGAAAGAAGGAACAGCAGGATCATGGAAACAATCCTACTGGAAACAGACACAAGAACAAATGCAACCGTGGGATTGGACGGTATTCAAGAACACCCTCATCACATCCTTCGCCACCCCAGACAAACCAGGTGATGCAATCACTAAGATGGAAACAGAGACGATGACCGGTGGGACAGCTGATGAATTCATCGAAAGATTCAAGATCAACACAAATGACAGCGGAGTCACACAGGACAGACTGCTTATAGAATGGTTCATGAAGGGAATAAACACTCCCCTCCTTGACAAAATTCTCAACCTCGAGAACTGTAATGGCTTTGCTATCCCCTAGTCACGTTCCTGTTCTGTCTTCGTAGGCGTGCGAACTGGTTGCCTAAATCTACAAGAGCCCCGCTATACGGACAGTCACTTGTTCTGCTAGAGCCCCGCTATACGGATGGTCACTAGTTCTGTCAGAGTCCCTCTGGTTAAGGTGATCACTGATATCGGTTCGGCTGAGCTAAGTCTCTCACAAGAGCACTTAGTTTGAGAGTGGATCGGATGAACAGAGAATAGGTTATTAGCCTAGGTCAAAGCTAAAGAATACAGTTTGTACAATAGGGTTTATATACTAATGGGTCTGGCGCACAGACCAAGTCGATCAGTAAGCAGTGTAAGCGGAAATGAGTAAGTCCGCAGTAAAGCTGAGTAATCGTGGGAGAAATAGTCCAAAAGGGGAAACTCCACAGTCAATGCTGACTGAGAGCGCAGTAAGTGTGTCATATAAGATGAGTTGAGAGCGATCGGGTCGGAGTAATGAGTAAAAAGAGAACAGTCATGGTTCGGAGTAAGTAAAATTGTAACAAGAACCCTCCAACAACGATCGTAAGCTGGTACACCACAGCCTCAAAACTTGACAATCAATGGACACGAGGGCGAGCAATCGCAAATAGATTGAAAGGAGGAGCCGATATGAAGAAAAAGGGATTTCGCTTCCCAAACAAGAGTACTCCCCGATACGTCCCACCAGTCGACCCCAATGCAATAGAGATCGACAGATTGATGGCCCAAGAACAGGCTGATCACATGAAGAAAGGATTGTGCTTTGTGTGCCACCAAGCTGGACACAGAGCAAATGACTATGGACCAGGATCATCCACTGGGTCAAGAAAAACTTTGGCACCATATACTCCACCAACAAACCCCCACCCAACTTTCTCAGAAGCCAGAGGAGCATATGCCCACATCAAGACAATCTATGGAGGATTGTCAGACAAAGAAAAGAAGAAATTGACCGACACAATGGAAGACCAGGGTTTTTAAAGAAGCGGCCTGCCTCAACGTCAGTACCCACTCCCACATGTATTCCTCTTAAACCTGTACTACTAGCCAGTGCCAATCAGAACTCTTTCACCGTTCCACTGGTAGTAACAGGAGAAGGAAGAAACGCCGACAAACAATTTGAAATGAATGCCCTAATCGACTCAGGGGCAGGAGAACTTTCATTGATAAAAAGTTCACCGAACAGAATGGGATCGCCTTAATCCCAATAGGAAAGAAGATCCAGATCTTTAATGCAGACGGAACCGAGAACAATTCTGTTAAGACACACTAAAACCAAATAGGTCTTTCGTGGGCTTACAAGAATAACATGAGGAAAGGAAAAGGGAAGTCTATATTGACTAGGGCCCTCACACTAGGTTATAGTGGATAGCTCAAGAGAATATGACTAAAGTTACAGTCTAAACTACTGACTATATATACTAGTTGGAGAACATGTGTTAGCAATGAGGCATTCTGTGGAATCCTTATGTAAGTACTTCCAGAATGTTCTACATGCATTATAAGTGAGGCGTTGCACAGCAATGCTGAGTTATACTGACTACGGATCATGTGATAGAGCACATGATATGAAAAGGTGAAAGAATAGAAAAAGACATATCATAACACTATCCCCTCTTTAGATCTCGACTTCCAGGCGAGAGACAGCGCTATTCTTCGGCTCAGTTAAATTATTATAAGGGCGGAATATGAGTCCTGCAAAAGCTTGTGCATTGAGCTTTCGGGGGGCGGAAGGGTTGGATTTGTAGAATTCTTTGATGATATCACGAGAATTGGTGCAGTTAGCCTCTGATTCCCAAGTGTTGTAGTCATCGGTATAACCGGACCATTTGACTAAGAATTCGAGTTTTCCACGTTTAAGTCGTGAATCTGTGATTTCTTCTACTTTGTATTCGGGCGTTCCTTCAATGACAACAGGTTCAGGAGGGATTGTGGATTGACCAGCAGCTGGTGGGCGATATGGGCGAATGCGGGATACGTTTATGACATCATGAATTTTGAACGAAGCAGGCAATTTCAATTTGACAGCATTTGGGGAAATAATTTTAACAATTTCATAGGGTCCGAGTTGTCGCTCTGTGAGTTTGCATGATGGTCGATCTACATTGAGATTCTTGGTAGACAACCAGACCTTGTCGCCAACTTTGTATTCCGGAGCTTCTCCTCTATGGAAATCTGCATAGCGCGTCATATCATCGCGTGATTTAGATAGTGCTGCCTGGGCTTCTTTGTGTACAGTTTTCATTCGCTCCGCAAATTCCTTAGCTGGTTCTGATTTTCCAGCCCTTCGAGGTTCTATCCCCATTCTTGGGTTTATCCCATAATTAGCGTAGAAAGGTGAGATGTGTGTTGCCATGTGGATTTTATTGTTGTATGCAAATTCGGCACATGCGATCCATTCTGGCCAATCGTTCTGTCTATGGCTGACAAACATTCTTAAATATTGTTCGATCTCCTGATTAACCCGTTCTGTTTGTCCATTGGTTTGTGGGTGATATGCTGTTGATAATTTAGTTTTGATCCCCAGGATTTCGTTTAGTTCCTTCATGAACTCAGCTGCGAATTGCGGTCCTCTGTCTGATAGTGCAGTTTCTGGTAAACCATGAAGTTTCCAGACATGATCTCTAAAGAGTGTGGCAAGACCTCTGGCCGAGGTGGTTGTGGATGTTGGGATAATATGTGCCTGTTTTGTATGACGGCAGCATGTAACGAACAATGCATCATATCCTTGCGCTTCTGGGAGACCTGTGATAAAATCTGTAGTGATATCCTTCCAAGGTTGCGTGGTTGCTTCATTAGGTTTAAGCTTTCCTGCTGGCTTTTCTGGAAAAGATTTTATTTGTTGGCATCGATCGCATCCTGATACATAGTTTTTGACCTGCATGGTAATGCCAGGCCACCAATAATTTCGTGTAACCAATTCCAATGTTTTCCATTGTCCTGGGTGTCCTGCAACCGGTGTATCATGGTGTAGCTTGATAATTTCCAGCCGAAGTTTGATATCCTTCGGGACATAGACCTTGCCTCTGAATAACATAAGTCCCTGTTCTTCGGACCACTCTTCTGATCGTAACTGCCTGGTTGACGATTTCTTCAACTCCTCTACTGCCTTTATGACTGACTCATCAAGTTCTTTTGATTTTCTGATTTTTGCTAGTATCGATTCTTCGTGTCCTTCAATAAGTAAATGGCCTTGGCGTAACGCGCAGACTTTGAAGTACTCAGGTTTCAAGAGGACAATATCTTCATTGTCATGTTCTATCCCCTCTTTATGATCCGCGCGCCTCGACAAGGCATCGGCTTTCCCCATAGTTGGTCCTGGTTTATGTACCATTTTGAAATCGAATCTTGATAAATAGAGTGCCCAGCGTGCTTGTCGTCGGTTAAGTTTTTTGGCTTCCATAAAGTATTGCAGGTTTCTATGATCATTCCAGATCTCAAACTGCACTTTTGCACCTTCTAAATAGTGTCGCCATGATTCCAATGCTCTTATGATTCCAAGCATTTCTTTGTTGTGGGTATTATAGTTTCGTTTGATATCATTTAAACCCTTTGATAAATAAGCACATGAGTGCCATTTGTCGTCATCATATTTCATGGATAATACAGCCCCAGTGGCAAAGTCGGAAGCATCCGATTCAATGCGTAACTCTTTTGTGGTATCAACCATCATCAAGATTGGTTGTTTCGTGAATCTTGCCTTCAACTCATCAAAGGCCTTTTGATGCATTGAATCCCATTCCCACTTCTGATCCTTTCTTGTTAATTTATGCAAAGGTGCTGCTATCTTGGAAAAGTCTTTTACGAATCGGCGATAAAAGTTTGCAAGTCCTAGGAATGATTGAACATCCTTCACTTTTGTTGGCGTAGGCCAGTTCGTAATTCCTTCGACTTTTGAAGGATCCATTTCTACACCATTGGGTCCAATAATTAGACCAAGAAACTCGATCTCTCGTTGCTTAAAGAAGCATTTTTCTGGTTTTAAGAATAAATCATTGGCGCGTAATCTGCACAAGACTTCTTGTACTATTTCATTATGTCCTTCCTCTGTCATTGTGAATATGAGGATATCGTCGATGTACACCATGATGACAACTGCTATATCGTGGAAAATCTTGTTAATCATCGTTTGGAACGTTCCAGGTGAGTTGCATAGTCCAAAGAACATAACTAAAGGTTCAAATGCGCCATCTTGGCAGGTGAATGCTGCTTTCCATTCGTCTCCTTCTTTGATGCGGACATTGTTATAGCCCCATCGAAAATCCAGTTTTGTGAATACTTTCGCATTTTCAATACGATCAATGAGCTCTGGAATGAGTGGTAATGGATAATTATTCTTAATCGTTCCTTTGTTCAGGTAACGATAATCTTGTACCATTCGTTTCTTTCCGTCCTTTTTGGGAATGAAAAACACCGGGGATGTCTGTGGTGATTTCGTTGGTCAGATGTATCCTTTCTTCAGTTGATCGTCAATGAAGTCCCTGACTTCTTGTTGTTCTGTTGGAGACATTGGATATAACTTTGACTTTCGAGGTACAAAGTCGGGATTTAGGTCGATAGCGTGATCCCATGGTTTGCGTAGGGGTAATCGTTCAGATGGAGTCTTTTTGAAGACATTGAGGTACGCATGGAATTGTGGTGGTACCATTTCTTCATCTGTTTTCTTTTCAACCTTCTTTTCAACTTCTCGTATGTGTTCTAGTACTCGTAAGTAGATATCATCTTCTGTTTCTTCATCACCTTCATATTCCATTTCTTCTTCTGCATCATCGTCCACTTCTTCAACGGATGCCTTATACTTGAAAGCCAATGCTTTCTTTTGTTTGCACTTCTTGGTTGCGACATTACATTCTCGTGGACATCTTGTGAATTTGATGTCACTGGTCTTCCAGTCAATCGTCGGGTTATGCTTTT
>Ga0307516_10007633_pt1 | contig 12389 bp, 3 predicted proteins | sample 19_EM_MG_FD_203310 | JGI IMG/M metagenome (GOLD analysis project Ga0307516, IMG submission 203310) | Populus trichocarpa ectomycorrhiza microbial communities from riparian zone in the Pacific Northwest, United States - 19_EM | ecosystem: Host-associated > Plants > Roots > Unclassified | place...
ACTAAACTCATTATTCATATGTCATGAGAGTGAAATAATCTAATAAAAAATAAATTTAATATTAAAAAAAATTTTAAAAAAAATTTGATTGAAAAAAATAATAAAAACCCTTGTTTTTTTTTTTTTTGTTAATAATGTCATTCATCAAATAGAAAATGATAATTTGAAATTTAGCTTTATCTCAGGAAAGTGACATTGGAAATTATATTTGAGGTGCAGAAGATGTGGAGATAAAATAGTGAAATATTCCTGAGCATATGAAGAGTAGAGATTGAAGATGACAATTTAACGTGAACTTTATAAATATTGATTGAACCGATTCAAATAAATAGGTTTTTTTAATAATTATTTTATTTGATGAATAATAAATAATGTATAAATATTGTTAAAATCGATATAAAATTCAATCTAAACTTGACGCTATACATAATAATACATTGGTAATGAATACTCGAAATTTTATAAATAAAATATAAATATTTACTTTTTATTCAATGAACTATGCATATTCAATATTATGAATATAATAGAAATACAACTTGTGAATATTAACAAAATACTTGTGTGCCTAAATCATTGTAGCTACATCAACACTAGTGATATTTTTTTTCCCTCTACTCAACAACCCAATTATTTTCTTTTTTTATTTATGTTTTTTTTTAATTTGATTATTTAATGTTAGGTTGTTTCGGGGATTGTGCCTTGTAATTTTTTTTATTTTATTTTTCTATTCAGTTATACCGGTTTTATGAATTTAGTTTTTTTTTTTCTTAATTTTAACTTTAGATTTGTTAGAAGTCAGACTTTAAAAAAAAAAACTTTATTCATTTTCTATGAATTTATCCTTATCTTATAACCCATGTTGTGGGTTTAACATGTTAACTCGAGTTTTTTTTTCCTGTTTTTTTTTATTTAACATTGAGCGAGATTCATAATTTTTTTTAATTTATTTTTTATGAGGTCATCTCAATTTCATGATCATAGCTAACTTTGTTCATTTTTTTGTTTGTTTTTAATTTGGATTTTTTTTTAATTGGGCTCTATATTTTTTTTATTTACTTTCTATTTGATTTGGATTGTGAATTTAAAAAATTGATCCAGATTGATTTGATTTGTTTTTTGGATCATTTTTTAATTGAATACATACATACATACATACATACATACATACATACATACATATATATATATATATATATATATATAATTTCACTATCCAATAACTCAATCTTTTTTTTTTCTTTCGATTTCATCCTTAATATTATGTTGTTTAAGAATTAGACTTTGTTATTTTCTTCAATTTACTTTCTATGAAGTTATTCGATATGAGGGATTTAGGTTTTTTTCTCTTTTAATATTGACATTCAACATCAGATCTGTTAGAAATGAAGTTTCATAATTTTTTCATTTTATTTTTTAAAAAGTTATCTTGGTTTCACGATCCAAGTCACGAGTGTAACAAGTTAGCCCAAGTTGACTTTGATTGTTTTTTTAATTAATTTTTTATTATTTCATCCTTAAATATTTATCTCGGTTTCATGACCTGAATCGCTGGTTTGACAGGTTAATCTGGGTTGACTCAAGTAGTTTATTTTTCTCCTTTTTATACTTTAATTTTTTTTTAATTTCATCATTCAATGGGTTGATTAGAAACTGATATTCATAATTTATTTTGATTTATTTTTTATAGAGTTATCACGGTCTCTTGACTCATGTTGCAAATTTGATAGATTAAGCCAGGTCAATCTAATACGTCATCATCTCAATATTTTTTAAAAATATTATCCAACAAATCACCGTATCAATATTGAAAAATGATGTTATCCAATATACATTATGCTTTGAGTTGATAATTATTTTTTTTTATTAGAAAACACGTTAGTAAGTTATATTTATTTTTTTATGTTAAAAAAATTGATCTATCCTGCAATGCAGCGCTGACCATTGATCTAGTTCATTTTCATTCTTATGTCCTTTTTGTTTTTGCTACTAGAAAACACTTTTGCAAAAAAAAATGAATTTTTTTCTTACTTTAAATTATTATTTTTTATTTTTTTAGATTGTTTTAATATGCTGATATTAAAATAAATTTTAAAAATATATAAAAAATATTATTTCAATATATTTTTAAATAAAAAATACTAAAAAAAACTGTTGCTATCGTAATATCAAACGACTTATATGTGGTCTTCTTAGACCAGGTTCGGGCTAGTGAAAGCAAAGCTCCTCACGAGAGAAGAGCTATCTACCCATAAAATTAGCCCAAGTTTAGCTTGAGCCAGAGGTAGACCGACACCATTGAATAGTAGAGTCTTTCTTTAGTATTGGACCCTTGATCGGTCATGTAAGACCACCATCCCTTTGCTCTTTTCAGACTCCAAGCATGGATACAGGACAATCCTGATGATACTAGGATTTTATTTATTTATTCATTAAATCAAAATACTTTTATTTTATATACTGAAAGACCGGTTTTTATTGATCTTTTTACCTCTTGGTTTCGTAGGAGGAAGTAAAAAGAATTGGAAATAAAAAAATCCGAAGTAGCTGCTTCATCCTCGACTGATTTCATACTCCTTATCGCGGGGAACATGTCGCAAAGGTCAAATGTTTATACTTTTCAGTTCTTCTAGACAAGAGACGCAAAACATTACATAGCTTTTATCTAAAAAAAAGGAAAAAAATTATACCCACAGACAATGTCTAGTAGTAGAGTATTCAAAACAAAACCAACGAAAACAAAAGACAGGTACGACTTCCTACAAGACGTGTAATCGATTCCTCTAAATCTACGTTCTTTCCTATCCCATACTGAATATTATTAACTCGGATTCAATCAAACTGTTTCCCATGTCTCCATCTCCATTACATAAACATTCAAGAGCTGGAAACAATTCTGTGACTTCTTTCGTTCTTTCTTTCTTGATTGATAGTTATGGCTTCTTTGTGTTTGACCCACATCAGAGGGAGGAATTCTGTGACTGAGCTTACTCGGCCGAGTTTGAGAACACAACGTGGCAGGAGTAAAGTTGGGTTCTTCAGGTTGGTGGGTTCTCTGGGTCAGGGAGAACCTGATTTGAGCGTCACTGTAAATGGGTTGCAAGAGGAAAGAAATGAAAGAGTCATGCTATGTGGATGTTCTCTTGATCATATATATACACATATTTTTTCTGGGGGTTGGTCGAGTGATGATGGAAGTGGGATCATATCAATGCTGATGTTTAAGATACAGGTGTTACAGTTGAGTTCTGGCTTAATCTAGTGAGGATTGGATGGTTCAAAGTTTGATGATCTTGTTGATTATTTCTTAGATTAGATTCTAGACTCTTATTTTATGCAAAAATGAGAAATCCATGATTTTAGTGATTGATCGCCATGGCTTCTTCCTTTTCCTCGCTGGTATTGATTGCCCTGTCTTTGTCAAAATAGAACTTTCATTCATAGTATCCGAATTGACATGGTGGAAAAAGTGAAAGCTTTTCTTAGGAATAATTAGGCTTGCTTATGCAAGATGTTGATCAGGATACAGTAGCATTGTTGATTGTTGATAAGCTTTTCTTTTCAATTTAACTGAGGCATATTGGCAGCCTTCCATGCTACAGCTATTGTATCTATTCATAACAAAAATGATCTTCAATTCTTAATTTGCTAGGTGTCACTAGATGCAGCGAAAGTTGTAAATGTAACTCCTCGATATGCTCAGCTACGAGCAGGTGCAAATGGCTCAGCCAAGGGGCAAATTATTGGTTGGGAGAATATAGAACTCGTAAGTGACCGGCCTATTGAAACAATGCTGAAAGAATTTAAGCAATTATAAGAAGAATATCCTGATAGGACTCTCATTGCTTCAATCATGGAGGAGTATGACAAAGCTGCTTGGGAGGAACTCATTGACCGAGTAGAGCAAACTGGAATTGTAAGATTTTGTCATCACCAATTTCTTACTTTTGTGATCTTTTTTTTCAAGTCGGATGCTTGCTGTCATCTAATATTCCTGAAAATGTTTCTTAGGATGCCTTAGAAATCAATTTCTCATGTCCTCATGGAATGCCTGAGCGTAAAATGGGTGCTGCAGTTGGCCAAGATTGTGCGCTATTGGAAGAGGTTCGTGGATGGATTAATGCAAAAGCTACAGTCCCAGTATGGGCAAAGATGACTCCTAACATCACTGACATAAAACAGGTCATTTTCTTCTTTCGTTACTAAACATGCAATTTTAGCTTGATTTATCATGTAGTTAAGAAATATTTGACTAAGGATAGAAATTTGTTTGTGTTTTATACATGGTGTTTATTTACAAGAAATGCAATTGTTATTTACTTGCTTAACATTAGAAATCTAATCTAAAAAATCCTTAAAACATCATTCCCTTTGAGTATATGTGGTACAGAAATGCAATTTCATTCTTCTCATATGTCTGGCTTAACAACACTTGTATGATTGAATAGCATACATCGTTTGATCTCATCGATCTATTTTCAGCTGCTGTTTTTCATAGTATTGTGCATTAAGCAGTAATATTTCAGTTACATTTTTTACTCATGACTTTTTTCTGATCTTGTTGTACAGCCAGCTAGGGTGGCATTACTATCCTTATGCGAGGGAGTGTCTGCTATTAATACCATCATGAGTGTTATGGGAATAAATCTGAAAACCTTACGGCCAGAGCCTTGTGTTGAAGGGTTTGTATTAGCTGACAGAAGACAATATTTCATATCAATCATTATTCCTTAAGTAACACCTTGGTGCTTAAATATTGTTGTCAGATATTCAACTCCTGGGGGTTACTCTTCCAAATCAGTCCATCCTATTTCACTAGAGAAAGTAATGAGTATTGCTAAAATGATGAAATCAGAATTTGATTTGGACCAACACTCACTTTCTGGTATTGGAGTTGTTGAGACCGGTGGTGATGCTGCCGAGTTTATTCTTCTCGGAGCAAATACAGTTCAGGTAGGCAAAAATAATTGTTTTGCATTTTGTTTATCATGTTCTTACTGTCTCAATACATTTACATGTACCTGATAAAAATCGGTTGCCTGTTTAACCATAAGATTGCTGATATCCTTGTAGTTGGTAAATCTACTCTGATGCTGATATTTATTTTTAAACTGCTTGGGGTCAACACTAGGTGGATTTTACTGTCATACTACTACTATTTGCTGGAGGAAAAGATAAAGACTGTAAAAACAAAACAAGAGCAGCTGATTATTAAAAAAAACAAAAAAAATGAGAATAGTTTGGAGCAAGTTCTTTTTGGTTATTAGTGAATTTAAGGCGTGACAAACCAGCAAATGTCTTTGTAACCCAAGCTTGATATTCTGTATAGTTTAACACACTTTAACTCAACGTGAAAAATTCAATACTGAGCTTATCGATCCATGGTGTGATCCATAAGTAGAAGTCAATAGCTTCTGATTTCATATCTTTTACAAGGAATTTGAAAACAATTTGTTCTGATCAATGTTTGAGGATGTATTTGGGTTTGTTTATACAAGGCCCAGGAAAAACTGGAGGGGATCCTTGAAAGAGGAGTATAATTCACCTATTCATAACCAGATTTCGATTAAATTGATTGGACTTGTCACCTGAAGGAGAATGTTTAAAAACTCGCTCCACCTCCTTATAGCTTTTGCCCTTTTCTTCTGCTTATTCAAGGCCTCATTTCAATTTGTTCAATTCAAGAAGCAGGGCACTCTACTTCATTCGCATAGAAGGTGATCAATTTTATTACTTGTTCCTTGGTTAAAGCATTCATACTGTGAGCTATGGGAATTGGTTCTCTGAATTTCTGATGTCATTTAGCTAAAAATTTATCGTTTATAGAGACTGTGATTTCCACACAGAATCTGTCCGTAGGCAGGTATGAGGTAGGAATAACTACTAAAATATTACTCCTTGCCTCCAGAATTTATACTTTTCAGTTTGTGTTTCGTAAGACTTGTGGTTACTCTGCTATTTTCTTCCTCCTGAATAAAAGAGAGAACCATAATTTGCCTTTCTTTTGAATTTTTTTAAAAGCCATCTTTCACTTCTACTGTATAACTGTTTTGGATTTCTGCACTATGTGCTAATATTTAAGACCATTGATGTTCGACTACAGGTCTGCACTGGGGTTATGATGCATGGATATGGCCTTGTGAAGAAACTCTGTGAAGAGCTGAAGGATTTCATGAAAATGCACAACTTCTCATCAATAGAAGATTTCAGAGGGTAATTCTTATCGAAGATATCTAAAGTCGCAAGCTATAAAAAGTTGCCTGCAGTTTAGCTATAAACTTTCTTCCTTGTTCTATTTGTCCTTCCAGAGCATCTCTTGAGTATTTCACAACGCACATGGATTTGGTGCGCCGGCAACAAGAAGCCATGCAACAGAGGAAAGCTATCAAGACAGGTTTGCAGTCTGACAAGGATTGGACTGGAGATGGTTTTGTTAAGGAGTCGGAGAGCATGGTTTCCAACTAATTAAAAAAAAAAAACTGCAGCAGGTCTCTCAGTTGTTTGATAAAAATAAATGGGATTTACCAGGTTAGCCCATCGGCCAGAGTGAGTTTAATAAGTATGCGTCCAACTGCTGTAAAACAGTTTTTTGACAGGCAGCAAAGATAGTGAAAGTTGTTCAATACTACTGTATATTTGTTCTCTCTACATGACCATGTGGAGCATACAGCAAGGATTCATTGTCAAGCAGTAAGGAAAAATATATCAGCACAGAAAATCTTGAATCCTATTGGGCTAATAAATCTTCTTGTATTTTTTTATACAAGAAGATTGTGTTCTTCCCCTCCAATTGAATGAATTTTTCTAGCATTAGCAGCATTGTTATGGTTACTGTATCTTTTTTATTCATTGAAAACAGCGATTTATTAATAGGTTCAAAACAAATAGCTGGGTTTGTTTATGTAGATTCCATCATTCACTCCCATTCCTACAAGGGGATGCTGCTCAAGCATCTGCATCTCTAGCCGTAGACCAAAATTAAAGACAGAATGAAAATAGCATATGCAGAAACACCTACTGGCACATAATTTCAACTGGTTTAGGATATTTGACATGTTTTACACTTATAATAACTAATATGATGTTGTTCTCACATGCAAGTCACAAAGACAACGGCTTACAATAAGCACTCACTTAAAACTCAATGGGTGCACCATGACTAGCTAGTCATTTCTAATTTCACCAAAGAGAAATAATCCTGCTTTCTGTTCATTCTTTGGTCCATTTTGCTCTAGTCAATTCTTTCTCCTGCAGAAGAATATGTCCAGAGATAAAACACTATTTAGTAGTTTTATATACCAAATTAATTATTATTTTTCCATGTTAACTGATTGATTATTTACTACAAATTTTGGAATCAAACGTTAATCATTTATCATCTGCCACATTTTTACTTGCAATAGTTTTTTTAAAACATTTTTGTACGTATAAAACCCTTGAGTTAATTATCATTCATAGCTAGCTTGGCAACATAACAGAGACAATAATGGGATGTGTGAAGTAGCTCACCGGAAGATGTAGTGGAAGTGGAATGTTCAGCAGTACTCTTGGAATGGGTTCTTGTGAGCTCTTTAAGCTGTAAGTGCATGCTGTTGATGAAAGCTACTGTTTCTTGCTGGGGTTCCTCCATTGCTTCTTTCAACTTGCTCAGGGCAAAGCAGTATGCTTCCTGCATATTGCCTCAACATTATGATGATCAAGACCACTAAACCAGGTTCAGAAGTATATATATCTTATCAAATGATCGCTTAATCCAAAATATATTAGCTGAGTGCCAGTAATAATTAAGCTTATCTTTAAGAGGAGAGGAGTAACCAGAATTTGAACTGATCCTATGCACGAGGTTATAGAAGCCCTACTACGCTATAAAATGATTAGTTAGTAAATCCAAATGCTTAAATTATTTGGTGAAAACAAAAATAAATTCTTATATCATACCATATCGTTATGTGCCATTGTATAAAAGCAAGAACTAACCCAAAAAAAAAACATTGCTGCTTCAATATCAGCTGATCAATTGAAAAGTTCTACTTAATTTGTATGATATTATGAAATTTATTATATTACATGAAATATTGTAATTTTTCTATATAAATTTATCTCTTGTCTAGCATATTTTACATTATCATATGTATGTTGACTAGGTCAGCAAACATATGATAATGTAAAATATATTATACAGAATAAATCTATATAAAAAAATTACAATATTTCTTATATATAATATAATACATTCCATAATATATAATATCATTTTTCATTTTAATTAAACCGGAGCAATGATTTATAAGAGAGTAGTGTTAAATATGACCACCTAAATTTTAACGTTTGATTTTGGATCATTAAAAGACATTACAACATGATTCTATGTAATGATAATAATTGGAATTTTTCTTTATTAACAGCTGACATAATTTGGAGGATCGTAGAGAAATTAATGAAACAAAATCAGTAAGAAAGTTTGAACTCATATATTCTTACTTCTCTTGGAACTATATTTCACACATTTCTTAGTTTCCTTCATCAAATATATAGCATGCAATGCATTTTTTTACTATAAAATTATATATATATATATATATATTACAGGTTAATATGTGTTGCTTTTACTTAATAGCATCATATTACAAAATAATAAAACGATAATGAAGCCTTATTCAAAAAAACAAATTTAAATTGGGATGTTTTTTTAATATAATATCAAATTTGTTTAACTAAATGTTTAGGAATTCGAATTTCACTCTTTTTTTTATTCAATTAGTAAAATTAAACTAAGTTAGCAATAGACATATTTAAATTTTAAATTTAAAAGGTTTTTATTTGAAATTATAAATTAAATAATAAATTAAATAATTCCTAAAATCTCATCTATTATTGTTGCTTCTTAGCTAGGTTAGAAAAGACCACGTCTTATTCAGTTGCGCATGCTTAGATAAGCTCTTGTGCGAATCAATGGTGACCTTGAGGGTTTTTTTTTTCTTTTCTTTTTTGCCTAGGTAGTGTAGGTTATATTGTTTTGCATGTAAACCCTCAAGATTCAATTGCGAAAATATTGTATATTCAAAGAGAATATGAAAATACTAAACCTTTAAATTTAAATTTATATATGAGTGTAAAATGAACCTAGAGAAATTTCAATCAGACTAAAACAACTTTAATTGACCAATGACTGAAGAATGTACGATTGACTTGATTCAATGGATATAATTTGTATAGTTTCATCTAACCAAATAATTTTTTTCATATTTTTTGGTTTGTCATTTTATTAATGGCTTGGAATCCCAATAATATAATATTTCTTTGATTACTATAAAAAAAAATTCAATTAAACCTATAAATTCACAAATTTGTCCTTTAAAATTTAAATGTGTGATTGACTTGATTCAATGGACATAATTTGTATATAATTTGTATAGTTTCATCTAACCAAATAATTTTTTTCATATTTTTTTGTTTGTCATCTTATTAATGGCTCTGGAATCCCAATATTAATATTTCTTTGATTACTATAAAAAGAATTTCAATTAAACCTATAATTAAATCACAAATTTTTCCTTCAATTTAATATTCTAAACATTTTTCTCTATAAAGGGAGGAGAGTCTTTTAAAAAAGAGCTTTTATTTATTTATTAAGATAATGTTTAAAACTTGGTCAATATTATTTTAAAACTTAAGAATACAGTAGTTAGTCAAAAGTTTATAAAATGTTGTGTGTTATGAATAAAGAGTGCATAAAATCAAAAGTTTATATTTTAACTCATCAGTTTGTCAAATCTTCTTTAAAATGATGTCCAATTGGAAGTCCCGAGGCACCTAATAAAATAAAAATTGAAGTTTTTTTTTAAGTGTCACTTAATGGAATAAAAATTAAAGTGTTTTTTAAAAGTATTTTTTATTTAAAAATGAATTAATTTTTTTTTAATTTTTAATACTAGAATATCAAAATCATTAAAAAACACTAAAAAAATATGAATTTGATATTTTTTTTTAAGACAAATACACTTTTAAAAAGCATTTAAAAATATAACCTACTGCACTATAACAATTAAACTATATATTTAATTTTATTTTTCATTCTCAGTCTTCATTTCAATTATTCTTTAGTTCCTATCAATTCAATATCTATAAAATTAGAATAGAATTTTTCATTTTCATTTCAATCATTGCATTATTTTCTCTGTTACCGGTCATCACCTAAGTTCATTACCTCAACCTAAGAAGACTAATTTAAGATTTATTTTTTTCACGGTTTAGTTTGAAACTTAACATCAATGACTACAAAAAGAAAAAGCATATCCCTTCAATGATTACACGAGATCGATTTGGCTGCCATGCGCAGTGTTAGAACAGTCTCAACTTCAAGATATCATTGTCTGTAAACTAGAACAGACTAACATAGACAGAATCTAGTCTTGTCTTATTATTTTCATTAAAAAAACTCAGTCTCGTCTTTTAAAAATGATCTTTCAAACCTAGTGATGTGATTAAAGCAAGTAGTCTAGTCATACCATGTTGGATTTGACTAATGACTTATTATAAGGAAGAGTGTGACTAACCTACACACAGCAAGGGAATGCGCATTTATTTTCTAGAACATTTACCCTAGTTCTTTGCTGTCTGTCTTTTAAAGGAAATACATATCTGTGTGTCTATGTCTGTGTGTGTGTGTGTGTGTGTGTGAGAGAGAGAGAGAGAGAGAGAGAGAGAGAGGGCTCGAGTTTATTACCATGAAACTGTCTAGTTCTGGCTGACTGAGGGAGCTTGGATTGGGAAATTGACAGGATAAATTCGGCCTCACCCTAGGGATTCGGTCAACATCACCAACGGTACCAACCTGATATGTCAAAAGCAAGAAGAAACAATGCAAATCGTATTCAAATCTTTGATTTCATTATAGAAAAAATTAAGAAAAAATGTCATGTATTGCTTTCATTCATGCATATGCATGAGTCCTATGCATTAATTCATGGAATCTGATCACTGTGATATTTGGAACAGAACTTGAAAAGAAAATGCAGCCTCTGAAAATTAATGATAAGTGTAGGATTCTGAATCCTCATCAATATATGGGGACATTATATATATTATTTTATTTGCTATTCATATCTGCACAATTTGATGAATCTTGTATACGTGTTTCAACTTCAAACTCTTGAAACTTGCTAGCATCACAGTACCATGTTTTGGATTTTTCATCAGTACGAAAAAGGAAGGAGAAAAAAAATGCCACAAAAAAATGGACCATGAAGCTCAAGATCATGTTGTAGAATTTTCCCGTTTGTGTTTTGCTGACCAAGTGTAATGTTCTAGAGTGTTGGTTGGTGCTATCTTAGCCACTTAACATTGCACTCTTGACAACCCCATAAAAATGTAGAAGGAAAAACATAATCTGATACACACATTAACATGATTTTGATACCTCAAGATCATGATCAAATTAAATAAATTTTGGTAACACTGCCATAAATATAGTTGAAATTAATGAGGCAAAAGTTGAGTTCCTTGTGCTGAGAAAAAAATAATTTCACAAACAAATTTGAATTAACCTCTTAATGCTTCTGATATAATTTTACATCACACAGTGCACACAAGAGAGAGAGAGAGAGAGAGAGAGAGAGAGAGAGAGAGAGAGAACCTTCAAACAGTCGATGTGAGTTTGGACCAAAAGTCCATACAAAGGATGGCTAGAGATTCTCTTCTTGAGAGCCTCAGCTTCTGCAGTGTCAACTAAGAGATCATCATCTTTCCCAACAGTATTGTTCATGCTGCTACTCTCCATTTTTCCTCCAAAATATAGGACTTCAAACCCTTTGGCGCAAACTAATAGTTTTATCTGTTTACCACATTTGTTCAAATTTATGAAGCCCCCTTCCAACTATTAGCGGTAAAACAAGGGAAGCATCAGGACTGTTGCTCTCATTTTTTGGATTGACCCATGCATGCAAAGGTATCAGTCAGGGAACACTGGACTTTTTTGCTTAATCTCATCTGTCTTTTTACATGTATGAAAGTTACAGTTCAAGGGTTTCTCGAACAATGGGAGCTTTGATAGTACATTTTCTGTATATGTAGCCAGTGCCTTCCTCGTCTTTATCTTTCCCTTTGTACTGCTCATTCTCCCACTTTTTCTAGCAGAACATCCAAATTCGTTACTGTTTTAGTGTAATGGAAGGACTCCTTTTATTATCTGTATAGTTTTGTTCACATATGAGCAAAGAATGTTTTGGAACTGTACACCTTCCCTAGGAGAATTGACAGCTCAACATGTGCTTACTACACATTCTAGGCAGTGAATAGTTAAAACACATGAAGCTCTAGCAAGAAAGCTTGGCAAAGAGTAACAGATATTGGGCCACCTATGTACTCTTCCATCTCTCTCTCTCTCTCTC
>Ga0307516_10007635_pt1 | contig 12388 bp, 11 predicted proteins | sample 19_EM_MG_FD_203310 | JGI IMG/M metagenome (GOLD analysis project Ga0307516, IMG submission 203310) | Populus trichocarpa ectomycorrhiza microbial communities from riparian zone in the Pacific Northwest, United States - 19_EM | ecosystem: Host-associated > Plants > Roots > Unclassified | place...
GCAATGATTTTTCCATATTCTTGGTTATACACCCCTTTTTACCTATGTTTTTGCTCATTCCCTTGGCTCAGCAGCTTGTTCAGGCTCTCCCCATCGATGACTCAGCCTGATTACACTGCTTATCAATCGCTTACCAATTTCTTACCAAGCACTTAGTCATTTGTGCTTACAGGGTCACAGCCCCTCCTGTATAAATACCAGCAGCCAAAGGCTGCAAGGAAGAGCCTGCTTCCCCCTCAATAAAGTGACCACATTCACTCTCCCTCACTCTCTATAAGCTCCATCACTGTCTTTGGACTTGTAGGTCACTCAGTGCCGGCCTAAAGCTCCAATATTGTTGTTTGTCAGATATACTTGATATTTGATCAGTTCTCTAGGCTGAAGCGCAGTCTAGCATCTCTGTCCACTCCATCCCATCACTCTCCATCGCATTCTTGAAGCAGGAACTGTCCCCTTGCTTCCCCTCTGCTCCATCACTGCTGTTACACCCCTATTGTCAATCCATCATCACTGCTCAACCCCAGGACTCTTCCTAACCACTGTGGTAGGCTGAAGAGGAGTCAATACCATCATCAATCGCATTCCTTCCCCATCAGAAGCCCTTCCCTTCCCTCCTGCACCTTACCTGAAGGCTTGCAGCACATCCCCCTGTGGAGATCATCTACCAGAACCGCAGAGGAATACCACCACTCGCTTATTGTTGTCATTTGGTGTTGGTTGTTGGTTGTTCTGACCTCTTCCCTCACTTAGGCGCACAGTGGACGCGTTGTCGTTGTCGTCTCGTCGTGGCATTTGCCATGGCTGTCTCGTTGTCGTTGTCGCCATCTTCGTTATGCTGGTGTGGTCGTGCTATCGTCATAGTCGTCGTCGTCGTCGTGTCGCCTTGGCATTTGCCACAGGTGTCGTGATGTCGACGTCTTCGTCGTGCTGGCGTCGACGCGTTGCCGTTGTCGTCGCTGTCTCGCCTTGGATTTGCTACAGGTGTTTCGGTATCGACGTCTTCGTCGTGGTGGTGTGGACGTGTTGTCGTTGCCGTCGTCTCACCATGGCACTTACCATGGGCGTCTCGTCGCCGTCGCCGTTTTCGTTATGGTGGCGTTGTTTGCTGCCATTGTCGTTTCGCCTTGGCATTTGCTACGGGCGTTTCGATGTCGACGTTTTCGTCGTGGACACATTGCCATTGTTGTTGTTGTCATTTTTGTGACGTTGGTGTGAACTTGCTGCTGTGTTTGAGGTGGGAGGTGAGAAGTGGAGCATGGTGGTGGTGGTCGATGTGGTGAGGGTGGTAGCCAGGCGTCAACGCCATTCGTGGTGGTGGTGGTCAAGGTAGTCGAGGTGGTGACGGCTGGTGCCAGTTGCTGCCTTCGCCAGTTGCTGTCACTGCCGTCTTCATCATTCTGGCGTGGACATATTGTGGTGGCATTTGCTATTCGTATCTTGTCGCTATTGTTTTCGTTTTGGTGGCCTGGACGCATTGCTATTGTCGCCGTTTCGCCGTGGTATTTGCCATAGACGTCTTAACGGTGTCGTGCTGGTGTGTATGCGCTGTTGTTGCTGTCGTTCCGCACTAGCATTTGCTATAGGCGTCTCGCTGTGGGTGTTACCGCTGTTCGTGGTGGTGATGATGGTGACAGTTGGTGTCACTCGCCGTCATTTTTGTCATCTCGACATGAACATGTTGTCATTGTGGCATTTGCCATGCATGTTTTGTCGTCACTGTCTTTGTTGGCATTCCAAATAATTTAAGGATGTATATAAAACTCACCACATATGGTATGGGAAGTTTCATGCTTGGCAGTGGTTTGTTTTAAAAAGGATTCAGCTACGAATATGTGCAGGATACAGTAGGCATGGCTAGAGAACATCTGCACCGTACGCAACAGGGTCTCTAGCCAGCCATCATGCATTTCTTACACTATCGTGGTAGGAAAGAAAAAGACGGTGTTTGGCTATTTAGTTGCCATTTTTGGTGCAGCAAACAAATAGACATACAGGCCAGTGTTACCTACTAACAAACAGTATGGAATTCGCAAGACTGGTAGTACAGGTACAGCTATATATATGTATAGTACAGTGGGATAGTTTACACAATACGATCTTATACTATGAATGCATGTTGGGAAGACTATGGAAGTGTTAAATATGCATAGTATCGTCGTCTGTTAAGCTTTCATCAGAATATTTTTTAGTAGCCAGCTTTTTTGATGGTGAATCGTCACCATGTTCCTCTCCAGTCTTACGTTTTCCCTTTTCTTTGATCATATTAGCCTGAACATATTCCATGTAGGGTAAAATTTTCATCTTTTTTAAATCAAGCTGGTAAACATGCGATCCAGATGCATCTTTACTGTTCGGTGGGGCAGATGGTTTTGGCTTTATGATCCAGCTTAGTAAGAACACATTTAATATTATTTTTATAAAGAAAGGTAAAGGAGACATACAGTTTCGGTACCACTTCGACTTCAACAATATCACCATCAGATATCTTTGTTGAATAGTCGCTCGGATATATGGTTTTTCCGTTGCAATCACGAATGTCAGGGGCATGGATAGTCACACCAGAGAGGTTATATGATTTGCTAAGTCCCTCATAGCGACACTGGGGATCTGGAAGATCTGTTAAATATATAATGCCTATAATTAGAATTAATCGAAAAATTGGTTTATATGGAGAAGATGAAAAAACCTGATGTTTTCTTGGTTGGAGAAGGAGGCGATGTTGCAAGGCTGTGTAAGGCAGCTGCTTTCACTTTACCTGAAAAGAGTTAATATTAGTAGTTGTATTATTAATTTTGCGATATGCTTACTGGAACTGAGTGGTGTGGATCGGCCCAATACTGTATGAAAATAGTATTCAGTATACGATGTAATACAATAAGAAAACTATACCAGCAATGTCTGTTCGTTTAACCAATGTGTTTTGTGTAGCATTGGCATCAGGTACGTTTCGGAATAGGGTATGGGTATTTGCTACGAGAGTGTAAATATCGAGGTCGTGATTTGCACGAGAAAATGGTGTAACATGGGGGGACTTTTTCTCCTCGTTTGTGCTGTTATCTGTGTCTTTATATATGTGTTTTTGTCAGTAACCAGACACATATTAGAATGATTTGATTTACTCCCTGCCAAGCTTATTTTGAGTTCTGTTGCAAGAAAAAAGAGTCCATTGAAGGCATTGGCCGAACAGGCAATAGCTTCTTTCGGAAATTTAGATGAATCCAGGGGGCACAATTCAAATTGGGCCCGGGTTTTCCTCAAGATACCGACATCAATCTGTATAAATGATCCAGTAATGTATTAAAGTGACTAGGGAAAAGAGTGACATACACCATTGGTTGGAAGATTGAAGTAAGGACCGAGCCGAGAGAATGTACCAGTGGTTAGAATAATAGCAGGAAATTTGAGTGTGAGGATGTTGCCCGATGCATCCACCCAATAATGGGCACCATCCTCAACCTTTCCACAACGTGGAGCTGGGTTATTATGTTTGGGAATGGTGTCGTTAAAATCAGCTACACAGGCAGTAGCAGAAGTTGCACAGGCCAACAAAGAGACGTCGAGAGGACTTAGCAAGGTAACAATGGAAGACTCAGGGGTAACAATGGAAGAACCTAAGGTAGCGATGGAAGAATTTGAGATAGCAATGGAAGAACCCAAGGTAGTGTTATTCGCATCGTTATCTGCACATAAAGGGGGTAGTAATATGTAGTTAAGACAATGAGAAAACAGCACACCTGCATTGTCAATGTCGTCTGTAGGTGAAATATAAATAGACAATTAGTATAGTTTTATACATAAAGAAACTAACGATCTTACCCCCAGTAAGATAGCTATTTACAGGTGCATTTGGTGTTGAAGCAGGAGCTGAAGGTGATGTTACTAGGATAAGAGCAACAATCAGAAAGAATAAAATGCCAGCATACCATCTTCAACAATGTCCGAAGCTGTAATAGCAGGGATCGTTGTAGTAGAGCTGCGAGTTTTGCTGTTAGTGGATTTGTATGGCATTCCAGTATGTATGGACAAGATAAGATGGAAACGGAGGGGATTGTAGGAAGAACAGATTTCACGAAACATTCATATAGGCAACTAACGATCAATAGAGTACAACAATGGAGTGATCCGATTTGAACACAGCAATGCAACAATTCTATTTGGATATTTGGGGTCAATCATGTGGCATGATGGGATAGGAAAGAATATAAAAATACATGTGCACGATGACCATTAAGGTGCAGTAAATCAGTTTCCAAATTTTGTAAAGGTTCTTCTGATGTAGGACAACCATCATTGATTCTACCATCGTAAGTATAGGTGACAAAGGTAGAGTCATTGTGGATAATTCGTGCAGAAAAATGAAAATCACCTTGATAAATTATACTGCTAAGTCTATATATTGCTAAACCATATCTTACAGGAATGGTTAGTGTGAAAGATGGTATCAAAGGTGTGTTTAATTCAACTGTTTCCAAAAATAGGACACTGGGGGCAAATGGTGATTGAAGCGATGTTAATGAAGTGCTATTGCAGTTAGGATGGTTGTGTTTGAATGTTATCTTTTCATTATATTGGTGGAGCTGATTTGTCAACCATTCTTCTAACCATTTTTGTAAAGCAATCGGATTATGATCTTGAGTGTGTCTCAGGAGGAAGCATACTGTTGGCAATGAGGTCTGCATAGCCTCTTCAATCTGTGAAACTTTGTTACATTCCTCATTTGTGCATAATGTCACAGCGATCAATTTACATGGAGGAAAAACAAGTTCTAATATACCAGTAACAGATGCACCAACCATACCAAGTCATGGAAAACTGTGTGGGTTATGCATCGATAACTTGTCATGAAATTGGTCTCTTGAAATATTGAAAAGAGAAGATGTATTTAAATTTGAATTGCTTTCAAGAAGATGGTCAAATAACAAAGAGAGAGATTTACTAAAATCATTTGTATTTATCATCCAAGCTTTTCGACATAATGGGTTGGCCTGTTGGTATATGTGAAATAATACCATAAACACAGTATCATATGCACATGACCAGTTAGTGGAAGACCATTGACAACCTGCACCAATAGGGGTAGAAAGTGATTGTATGCAATTAAGAGAAACTGATTGTGAAGGTTGCTTTTCAAAAGAATTAAATTTTGAACATACTGGCTTCATCCGTTTAAATGCATAAGGAGAAGCAATATCTAAACAAGAGTCTTCTTCATTGGTATTTTCAATTTCAGAATCACTATTTGCAGATTTTCTTTTTCTTTTATTTATTCTTTCCTGTATAACTTTAATTTTGTGGTTCCTATGAGTCAATGAATTTTCTGATTCTACATCTGAGACAGGGACAAGGGTTCCTTTTCGAAAACCATGAGTAATTAAGGTATTGTGTTCAATAGATTCTAGTCTATGAACTTCATCTAATAAATCATGAGGTAATGGTTTGTTGAGTTGCTGTATTGTAACAGGCTCTGTAATACATAATCCTTCTCGACTGGTTGCACGAGAAGCAGCAACATATGCAGCAAATCCACCATCAGCTAGATTAACAATAACTTTTGGCAAAGTTTTGCCTTGAGCTGAATGGCCTGTCACAGCAAAAGCAGGCTGAATAGGGAGTTGGGATCTGGTAATGCGTAATTTTTGTTGAGAGTTGTCAATGTTTTTTAAGAGTGTTGTGAAATTCCATGTGATGGGAGTGATAGGGAAATGTTTTGGTGGGAGATGTGCAAGATGAACTTTGCTATAGGGGAACTCTACAATAACACATACACCATATTTAAAACCTAGTGGACATTGTGCAGTGAATATTTGCCGAACGATTCCTTGAGAGCCATTTGTAATACCAAGGTCAGTGGATAAATTGCGAGTACGAAGGATTACAGGCATACCTATATAGAAAGATATCAAACTTGGTAATGATTTATTTGATTGCACTCCATTCATATCTAACTGTACCAATTGTTGACAATCTTCAAGTGTAAGTACTTTATTGGAACATTTGTCCTGTGCATAGCAATTGATTATTTTAGAGGGTAATGAACTGACTTCAGTTTTTCTTTCATTCAAAGCTTCACGGAGAGAATTAGTTGTAACAATTGCACAGGCATTGTAGTTTATTGCCATACCCATATCAACACCATCAGGATAGTTGAAAGATTTGATAACCCGTGTATTGAACAGCTCAACATCTGCATAAGTACATTTTCGAACACGAAGACGAGCTACAGTATTTCCAAATTCTATATCATTTTTCATCCGTTGTTGTTCAGTGAAGTTAACCACAGTATTCATAGTTTTCCATGCTAACCGACCTAGTCATTTTTGAATCTCATCATTGGTCTGATTTGCATATGGTTTTATTGGAGTGTATAAAGGTGATCCTCCAACTGGAGGATATTGAAAAAGGTCACCTGCGAATATTATAGCTATTCCTCCAAACCATACATCAGGTTTTTCTTTGGCAAAACGTAATGCATGATCTATTTCAGCAAGAAGCTGTAAACTTAACAAAGAAGTTTCATCAATAAGTACAAATTCAACATTTTTCCATTCATCTCGCAATTGGGTTCGATTTTTGACACTAATTATCACAGAATAATCTTCTTCAGTTGCACCAGGCTCTCTGTTTCTCTTTCCCTTTTTGCATGATTGAATTTTGGTGCCAAGACCTTTGTGAATCGTCATACCATCAATTAAATTTGCAGCTGAACCTGTAGGTGCTAGGAAACGAATCATATGTGCACAATTGTAATGTTCCATAACAGACTTGACAGCATGCACAACATGAGTTTTTCCTGTTCCTCCTGGTCCTGTTATTAACATACAAAGATGCTCTAAAGGTTTATTTTGTTTAATGATGAATTTCTGTACAAAATACTTGGTTATAATATGGAATGCAATCCACTGTTTTGGATTCAACTTGTATTCTTTACCTATTGTATTCATGACACTTTCTGGTTCTAGAGATACCATATCAATGTGGTTTTTGACTATTATCTCTGTGCTTTGGACAGTGTTGTTGCCATAATCATTGTAAATTATGCCTGGTTCACTTTCATGAACCTCTGTAATAGGAGATATTTGCTGATTAGGATGTTGCAATTTTATTTTCTTGTGCTTTAATTTCTATTGTCCACTTTTTTAACAAGTTCAAATCAATTTTTTCTATCAAGTTGTCAAGTTTGTGATTTTTGCTTAGCAGATTTGAATTTAAAGAGTCATCTTATGCAATACTTGATTTCTGAAGCCAATTACATTGTTGTAGCAATAACATATATTGATTTATTAGAAATTTGTCTCGAGCATGTGATGTTGATATTTGCTGCAATGAAACAACATCTTCACCATCTTGAATATTGTTTTTTATAAAGTTATTTCTTGAACCATCTCCAGTGAGTTGTGCTTGTTTTCGCAAGCGTTCAGCATCACGTTCATCTTCGCATTCATGAATTGCTTTCCAATTTAGTAAGATTTTTTGAGCTTGATCAGAAAAATTGTAAGTGTCAAAGACATTTTGTAAACTGTCACCTTGTTGTAAAAGAGGTTGACTTGTATTAAATGGTTTAAAATGTGCTAAAGCAAATAAAGCCCATGCATCTACATTGGATTTGCGAGGTATTGAAGTACCTACAATGCGTGGTACATATTCATTTGTTCTATCTCCACACAATTCATCAGTATGTTCAATGAGTACATGTGTACCAGATAAAGGATGTTCTTTTTTCAGATTATGACGCTTCAAAACACCCAAACGACTTTCATGAGTGTTTTTGGTGCGTTTATCTCTCGCTTTAGTTTGAATGTGTACTTTCCTTACAAAATCATAAAAACAAAGATGTAATAGACTATCTTCACGGTGAATGTAATGATCAACTTGATTGGCATTGACAACTTGACCATCTTCATTCATAGTTAGTCGTACATGAGGTTGTTCAGTAGAATCTTCATCTCCATAGTCTGAACTTTCAGATGACTCATTAAAATGTATCAATTTAATAGAGTCTTTGACATATAAAAGCAATAATAAAGACATCATTGGAACTGTTTTGTGTGATGGTATTCCATCCCCAAAACCCCAGATATAATATGCTGCTTGTTGAGCATGTATTTGTTGTTGACGACCAAACTGAGACAGGCATTTGTGAAGGAGAACTCTTGCATTGTTAATTGCAGTTTTAGGTAATACAGAATCAACCACTGGGACTCGTGCAACAGCACGTGATAATAGTGATAACATTTCATATGTTTTTGTGTCCATTTTTGTAATATAATCTGAAATATAAAACATTGCAGCTTTTGCAGCCTTTCCAGACAAAATACACTTCAAGTCATGATTATGGCGACAAAAAACAAGAATATATGGATTGAAGTTATTAATTGTTTCATCACGACACATCAATACAATAGACTTTGTGTTGGAATCAAAGTATGATGCTTCAATAATTTCATGAGGAAAGAGAAATCTACATCGAGATTCATTACCATATTTATGGCAAACTGGAGCACAGGTATGTCTTTGTAGAATTTCTCCACATTTTTTTATTTCTGTGACAAATATTGAATCCCATTCATCAATAACATCCAAAGGTGCATTATATTTTGGTGGACAGGGCGGTCGTTCTATACGTGGTTCAAATGATTTATCAACTTTCATTTCAATGTCAGGTAGGTGATGCCATATGATGGCATCAAAAAAAGAAAAAAATTGTTTCTGATATTCAACATCTAACAAACGCTTATGCACTTCAGTAGGATTAAGACCACCATTAAGCCACAAGAGAAAATGACCATGCAAATTTCCATGTTCAGTGTATTCAGATGAACCATAAAAGGCACGCAAATGCCCTAATATACCACCCTCATCTGTAGATCTACCTTTCTTGAAATCCCAACCTAATAGATATTCAAAACAGCATTTAAATGAAAACCTATAGAAATCAGCAGCTGCTACAGGATCATGAGCTAAACGAATTGCACGCTCACGAGCAGACACTAGTTTTGGAAATCGTGATGTAAGATCTACAGACAAGTCACCATACATTACTTGAAAAATTGGACTATGAGCAGGATTTGGATTAAATGTAAAAAACATTTGTGGCAAACCAAAATAACCAAAGTAATTACGAATTTCATTACGAACAAGGATTTTAGAAGCATGTGACCCAGGTATGTGAGCAGCTATGGTATTAACATACTTCAATAGATTCATTGCATTTTTTTCTTCAGCAGAAAGATCAGAGAGACTACACTCATTTTCTAAACGTGTGGCAAGCCCATTTAAAATTTCAGGTGAAACAGATACAAGATCTTGAACTACTTTGGAAAAATAAGACTTTTTAACAGTAAAAAAAGTATAAAGGTGTGCTTGTCGACGTTGTATTATATTTAGACAAACAAAAATAAAGGTGTTGTGATAACGAAATGAACGATCATGTAGACTGAGGTAATATGCAGCTTGTTGCTGAAATGATAATGAAACAGGGCAATCTTTCATTTCAAACCCACCAATGCCCAATGGAAACAAAGTAGGAAAACATCCTGGAATCAAATCAGGATTATGATATTCATTAATTGCTTGGGATCCTCGATATATGACTAGATCAGGCTTATTTTGAGATGATGATTTATATACATTTCTCATTGCAGAAGCTACAAATGACCGACCATTGAATTTATTACATTCTGGATCACTGACTCCCATTTTTTCAATCATAACTACTTCACTATCATTAATGCTGGGAGATGCTTCTTCAGATTCATATAATAAAGTAGCAGGATGTAAATGAAACCCAGCAGTTTCTTCATGAAAAACTTTATTTACATCCAACTCATTGTCATGAATAATACGTTCACATACTCCAGGCAAAGGACCATCAATAGGATATAATGCAAGACATTCTTTGTCAAGTACAATGTCAGTATACAATTTATTGTGTCTTACCAACCAAACAAGAAAAGACCAAATTTTGCCTTGACGCACACAAAAAATAGTACCTAGATTTTCAGATTTCACAGGATGAGGTCCTAAAAAAACAACACCAATGAAACCATTAACATCCGACGGAATTCATGGAAGAACAGAAGCTGTAGATACAATATTCATATCATGAGTACATGTATTTCCATGGAAAACACGAGGTTGAGAAGGATCATTGGAGTGAAACAGCCGAGTAACATGTGCAGTGATACAATATTTTGCACACACTTTTTCTTCTACCCATGTCAAGTCAGAGAAATAATCAGGAAGATCACCACGATACAAATTATTGGCTAAAGCAAATCGTGGAATCTTGGTAGTTTTTATATTACTAAGTGTGGCATAACAATCATTACAAAGATTGATTTTAACTGAATTACTATTGACATCAGCTAGACCAATTCTATCAAGCATGAGATCATCAATAAAAGAACAATTATACTGAAATGCAGAAGACTTATACTGTGCAACACATTTGCACCTAATAAAAAAATCATTGGCACTTAAGCACTGAAGACGTTGTAATAACGAGCTATTTAATGTCACAATAAATGATCGAACATCAAGCAGCTGCTGAGAACACACTGCACATATTAGAGGCACTTTCCAAATAGAACCTTCATAATATCAAGCTAAACAGGAGAAAATTGTTTGATTGGAAACAATAGTGGGCCAACTAGATTGCAGTTCAAGAGATGTTTTCTGAGCACTTATGGCAGCATTAATCTTTTTTTCGCGACGTATATGTTTTTGTTTTGCAGATTTAGTTGTATCATTGGATAGTGCCACACATAACTGTTTACCATACTCATGCTCAAGGATTAACAAGATATAATGCTCATTAGAGTATGAAAATATTGCTTCAGATGGAAAATAAGACAAGTAAATGTCAGTGATGGTACTTGAACCAACTGAGAGTAAGAAATGAGTCCGAGATACAAAATGAGATATCAAACTCTGAACAGTTTCAATTCGTGAATGTTTAATTAAAGACTGGTCAGCAGGTAAAGGTAATGATTGTATGATCTTAGTCATCATATTCATAGTGAATCCATGCAAACATCGGGTCAATTGTAAAATCAAGCAATCAAGCCATGCAAATTCAGAAATGATAACCAATTTTGAACTGTCAAAAGACCAAATTGAAACAAGTGAGAAACGAAGGCAACTACTAATAGATGCACCATATAAATGATCAAAATAAGAACACAGTAATGATAACAGTGACTTTGAAGAATATAATTGACATTCATCAAATTTCAATTTGTCTAGTAACAATAATGGTGATGTTGACAAAGCAAATAAGTCACATTTTGTTAAAAAAAATATGTGATTGGAGAGCATCCACACATGACTTCTTTAAACGTAAAGCTTTTCCTTGAATGCCTACACCACGAGCAGATTGTGATAAATTTTGTAATGAAACATGCATCAACTGTTGATTTACCAATTCGGGTGAATAATGAAACCATGATGGAAAGTCTGATGTGATTGGCAAGTAATTGGATACACTCAATGGATTACTTTGATTGATTTTAGAAAAAACCACACAATGATGATATCCAGCATTCTCGAAAACTTGTAAAGACATAGTTATTGATCGAGCATTGCATGTTATAGTGATAATCATTCCATCATAGAAAACACACACATTTGTGTAAGTAATGCAATGATAACACACAGTATGATGATCATTCAAGGCCAAAACCAACCAATTACAAAAGTTACGAGGATTGGCAAATAATGAGGGGTATAAATGAGGGAAGTACAATGGATCATAATAATATGGGTAATCATCAATGAGATGAGGTATTTCAGATGAAGGACACATATGTTCCTCCAAGACACGTGCCACACGGCATGGTGCCTTGTGAATAAATGGTCTGAAACGATTAACATAAAATCTAAACTAGTGTAATGTAACCACTTACAATACAGATGAATCAGCCATTTCAATGATGCTTTCCAGAATCAAAGCAATCGCCTTCAATATAAATTGAATGTACCTGTCACATACACGAATCCAACCACACTCACCTAAATGTTTACAGATCTGAATTGAGGACTTGAAGTAGACTTAAAAATATGATAAAACTTCAGTTGTTCTCTCGGTGAGTGGAAGTCTGAGCAACGATCGATCGATCGATACCGCTACACAGCTATCATGCCAGATTACAAATCAATCAACATGACATAATCATTTCGTGGGAACGATTGCAAGTCATTTGGCAGAGCACTGGCACGTTTCTGGCAGACAAAACCCTCTTCCCACTATCGTGGGAGTCGGGGATGATTGTTCCTGACTACCAAATGTGGAGCCTCCGTGAAAGCGTAGCTCTTATTTGGCTGTATTTGTTTCCCCCAGTTCTGCTTATATAATCGCTAATTCCCCTGACCAATTGAGTAAAAGCCCAAT
>Ga0307516_10007636_pt1 | contig 12384 bp, 11 predicted proteins | sample 19_EM_MG_FD_203310 | JGI IMG/M metagenome (GOLD analysis project Ga0307516, IMG submission 203310) | Populus trichocarpa ectomycorrhiza microbial communities from riparian zone in the Pacific Northwest, United States - 19_EM | ecosystem: Host-associated > Plants > Roots > Unclassified | place...
ACCCGCTTGTCCGGGCGTTTTCAGAGTGACGTTCTCGAGCGAGATTTGCGGCGCGTCGATGCTCTCGATGACCTCGTCCAGCGGCCGCGGTTTGGCTTCTTCGTCGAGAACCTTCTTGAAGCCGTGCAGACGTTCGATGCCGGCCGCGAAAGCGCTCAGGCTCTCGAAGTTGTCGACGAACACCGTAAGCGCGCTCAGCATGGCTGCAAACGCGCCGCCGGCTTGAATGGCGCGGCCCACCTCCAGCTCGCCCGAGATGATGCGCGGAGCAATGATGATGCTCGGCAAGGCATAGGTCAGAAACTGATACGAGTACTGGAACAGATTCAAGCCCAAGGTGCGCTTGAGCAGCCGCTTGTAGTTCTCGTACAGCGCGGCAAACCGCTGCAGAACCTGCGCCGACTCACGCGCCTCGCCCCGATAAAAGGCGATGGCCTCTGCGTTTTCACGCACACGAATCAGCCCGAAGCGGAAGTCCGCCTCGCGGCGCAGCTGCTGAAAATTCAGCCCAATCAGCGGCTTTCCGAAGACACCGAACGTGAGCACGCTGCCGAGCGCCGCGTACACCACCAAGATACCGACCAGCAACTTCGAGATCGACCAAAGCACCCCGCTGAAGGCCACGAGCGTGAGAGCGGCGCTCACCACCTCCAGCAAGAACGTCAGCGACTTTTGCGTGAAGGAGCTGATATCATCCGCAATGCGCTGATCGGGGTTGTCGATGCTGTCGCTCGCCCTGAGATCGTAGAAGGCGCGGTTGGCGAAATACTTCTTCAAGAAGTGTCCGGTCAGCCAGCGACGCCAGGCGATGCCGAGGCGATCACGCACGTAGTAGTAAAAGGCGTAGATCGGCACGGCCGCCAGCAGCGCGCCGCCAAACACCTGCATGGAATGCCAAAAGCGCGCGGCATCCTTGGCCGCCAGGGCGGAAGTGAACTCGCCGCTCTGTTGGTTGAACAGCACGGTGAACTCCGTGCGTCCGAGCAGCAAGACGACCAGCAACGCCAGTAGGCCGCGACCGAGCCAACGTTCCTCTCCGAACCAGAACGGCTTGGCGATCTTCCAAAAGCGGTGGCCGAGCCGGCGGTCGAAGTCTCGGACGCGTTTGGTTTTCTTATGGCGCAAGGGGGAACCGACATCAGTGCGAAACGCATGCCCGGCGTCATCTCGCCCAAATTCGCGAGTTTTGCCGTATGACGTGCGCCGAAGCGGGGCGACGAGGCGAATCGCCCCGACGCTCTTGCCACGATCCACAGCGTCGTCCCGAACTGGAAGCCCGTGTTAAGGGCGAACAGTGACTAAGCACCAAGGTCCCGGCTTGCTGCTAGCCATCGCCGTCTTCAAGTTGGCAAAAAGTGGCGCGCTCATCGCGCTCGGCGTGTGTGCGCTATTGCTGGTTCGCGACGGCGACGCTTACACGACGTTGCGGTCCCTCGTGAGCCAGCTGCGGCTGGACCCGGACAATCGCTACGTCCACAAAGCCATTGGCAAGCTCTCCGGCATCGACTCGACCAAGCTCGAAGCACTGAGCCTCGGCACATTCGTCTATGCCGCGGTTTTTTTGATCGAGGGCGTGGGCCTCGCGCTGCGCAAACGCTGGGCCGAGTACCTGACGACGATCGTGACCGCGTCCTTCATTCCCTTCGAGGTCTACGAGATGGCTCACAAACCGTCGCTCGTGAAAGCGGCCGGGATCGCGCTCAACCTGGCGATAGTCGCGTACTTGACGCTGCGCCTGCGCAGTGAGCACCGCGGCGGCTAACCACCACGGCTCACTTACACTTCAAGAACTCGACGTCGTCGATCCAAATCTCGTACGTTGTGGCGCCGCCGCCGGGGAGCGCCCACTCGATGGCGTAGAGCTTGTCTGCCTTGAGCTTGCCGTCGGTGGGGTGGTAGCCAGTGCCGAGCTGCGCCAGATCGCTGAATTTCACGGGGAAGGCTTTCCACGCCGTGGTCAGCTGCGCATAGGCGCCAAAATGGTCGTAACAGGCCGCGTTGGCCGGCGGACTGGCGCTACCGTTGCAGACGCCGCCCGCTTGATGCGTGTCGCCGTCGGGCAGGCGAAAGCGAACCGTGGTGGCTACGGCCGCTTTGCCCCAGAACTGCACGCCGCAGTAGGCGGAAGCGTCGTAGGGCTTTACGGTCCCCAGCTGCTCGATCATGTTGAAGCCCACCACCGAGCCCCAGCCGGTGAAACCGGTGGCCTTCAGGTGAGCGGAATACTTGCTCGTGCCGTGGTCGCCCTGGGCGAGCGCCAACATGCTGAAGCTACCCATCGGCACGGTGGTCGCGCCGACGGTGCCGTCGCTGCCGACGTACCAGAAGCCGTCACGTCCGCCGATCAGCTCGATCTGCGCGTCATCGTCTTCCATGTCGTCGATGGGATCGCTGTCTTGGGTGGCCGAGCCACCGCTGCCAGCCGTGCTGCCGGCGGAGCCGCCGGTGCCGGCAGAACCACCGCCACCACCGGAGCCGCCGCCAGCGGAGCCACCTTTGCCCGCGCTGCCAGCGGTCGCTTCGACGCCGGCGCTGCCGCCCTTGTCGGCCATGTCGCCGGCTTTGCCGCCATCTGGCGAAATACCGCCCGTGCCCGACACCCCACCGACCGATTCGGTGCCCGCCGCAGCCGCGGCTCCGCCGCCCGCGCTGGCGACGGAACCGCTCGTCGCCCCACTGCCGCCCTCGGCATCCGAGCCGCCCAAGGGTGCCGCGACGCCACCGACCATCGAGTTGTCGTAAACGTTGCACGCGATCGTCGCGATGAACGGCCCCCAGGCCAGCGCGCAAAGGCGCGCTGACAGGGCGCGGCGCGCGGTTTTGTATGATGCGAAGCTGGTCATCCTCGACTGAACGATTTCAATTAGTTACAACAACCAAACGACAACCCGAGCGCGGCGATAAGCGTCGCGTCCGGTGCCCGCCGGCACTACGTCGAAATGCGCGGCAGCACTTCGATGAGAACCGGCGGCTCACGTGCTCATAGCGTAACGCGGAAACGCGCAACGTTCCACGTGGGTCGCTGTCGCCTAATGTAGGGCGGCTTGCCTTCTGATGCGTGTGCAGAGCGCGCGCTGGGGTACAACGGGCGCATGAGCGACGAGACTTCCGCCCGCCTGCTCGAGCGCGCCGAACGGCTCTTACCCGGCGGGGTGAACTCACCCGTGCGCGCCTTCCGAGCCGTCGGCGGCGCGCCCATCTTCATCAACGCTGCCAAGGGCTCGAAGCTTTTCGGCGCCGACGGCGCCGAGTACATCGACTTCGTCGGCAGCTGGGGCCCGGCCATCTTGGGCCACGCTCACCCCGACGTGGTGCGCGCCGTGCAGTTGCGCGCCGAAAGCGGGCTGGGCTTCGGCGCACCGACGGAGCTCGAGGTGCAGTTTGCCGAAGCCATCGTCGAACGTTACCCCAGCATCGAAATGCTGCGCTGCGTTTCGAGTGGCACCGAAGCCACGATGAGCGCGCTGCGTGTCGCACGCGGGTTTACCGGTCGCGACGTGATCGTCAAGTTCGACGGTTGCTACCACGGGCACTCCGACGGCTTGCTGGTCAAGGCGGGCAGCGGACTTGCGACCTTCGGCAATCCGGATTCTGCGGGCGTTCCCGCGGGAGTCGTGGCCAACACCGCCAGCTTGCCGTTCAACGACGCAGGCGCGCTCAGCGAGCTGTTCGAGCGCGAGCCGGGCCGCGTGGCGGCGGTCATCGTGGAGCCGGTCGTCGGCAACATGGGGCTGGTGCCGCCGCAACCGGGCTTTTTGGAGCGAGTGCTCGAGTTGTGCCAGCGGCACGGCGCCGTCTCGATCTTCGACGAGGTCATGACCGGCTCGCGACTGTCGGCCGGCGGTGCGCAGCGCCTGTTCGGTATGACTCCGGACATGACCTGCTTGGGCAAGGTCATCGGCGGCGGCATGCCGCTGGCGGTCTACGGCGGCAAGCGCGAGCTCATGCAGCGCATCGCCCCGCTCGGTCCGGTGTACCAGGCAGGCACGCTGAGCGGCAGCCCACTCGCCATCGCGGCGGGCCTGGCCACGCTGGCCCTACTCACGGGCGACGTCTACGAGCGCCTGGAAGCGCTCTCGAGCAGGCTACAGGTCGGGCTCGAACGCGCGCTGCGCGACACGCACACCGACGGCGTGGTGCAACGCGTAGGCTCGATGCTGACGCTATTTTTTCACCGCGGCCCGGTGCGCTCTTGGACAGACGCGGCCGAGTCCGATCGTGAGCACTTCGGGCGCTTTCATCGCGGCCTGCTCAGTCGCGGCGTTTACTTTCCGCCGTCGCAATTCGAGGCCGCGTTCGTGTCGGCTGCGCACAGCGACGACGACATCGATCGCGCAGTCGAGGCCGCACGCGCCGCGCTCGAGGAGCCGGCGTGACGACCAGCGAGCCGAGCGCGCCACCGAGCGCGCTATTCAAGCACTGCCCCCGCTGCGCGGCAGCGCGCAAAAGCGAAGGCGACGCCGTGCGCTTCGTGTGCGACGCCTGCGGCTTCGTCTACTACTACAACGTGGCTGTTTCTGCGGCGGTCTTGATTCTGGACCCCGGGGGCTCGGCGCTGTTCATTCGCCGTGCCCGCGATCCGGGCAAACACAAACTGGCGATGCCGGGCGGCTTCATCGACCGTGGCGAAACCGCCGAGGCCGCCGCGATCCGCGAGATCCGCGAGGAGGCTGGCGTCAGGCTGGCGGCGGTCGAGTTCATGGCGAGCTTCCCCAACCTGTACGCCTACCGCGGCGTCGAATATCCGGTCGTGGACCTGTTTTTTACGGCTCGCGTCAGCGGCCGTGAGGCTAGCCCGCTCGACGACGTCACCGAAATCGTGTGGTTGCCGCCCGACTCACTCGGCGAAAAAGACTTGGCGTTTCCGTCGCACGCCCTCGCCCTCGCCGAATACGTGAGAAGAGGCCGCGGCGGCTAGGGCCGACGTGAGCCTGGCGCTCGTTGGTGCTAGGCTTGCCGGCAAGATGCGCATCGATTGTCCGATTTGCAAACGAGTCGTGGCCGAGGCGGCCGACGACTTCGGCCCCCGCCCGTTTTGCTCGGCGCGCTGCAAAATGATCGATCTCGGCAATTGGCTGAGTGAGACCTATCGCATCCCGGCGGCCAGCGACGAAGACGGCTCACCCGAAGCGGACGACCAGACGCTTTCCTGAACCATGGACAGTACCGACACAGTCTTACGTGCCATCACCGACGACGGTGCCTTCCGCGTGATCGTCGCGCGCACCACCGACACCGTCCAAAACGTGCTCAAGGCGCAAGGTGCTCAGGGCCCGACCGCTAGGCACCTCGGCGACCTGGTAACCGGCGCGGTGCTGTTCCGCGAGACCATGGCGCCGAACCTGCGTGTACAGGGCATCCTCAAGGGCTCCGGCGGCTCGGGCAGCTTGGTGGCCGACTCGCACCCTTCGGGCAAAACGCGCGGCCTGGTGCAGCTCAGCAGTGGCGTCAGCGAGATCGCCGTCGGCCCCGGCGCCATCATGCAAATGATGCGCACGTTGCCGGACGGCAAGATCAACCAAGGCTTCGTCGAAGTGCCGGGCTCGGGCGGCATCTCACGCGCGCTGATGGAGTACATGCAAACCTCCGAGCAAGTCGTGAGCATGCTGGCAATGGGCACGCTGCTCGACGAAGATCGCGTAGCAGCGGCGGGCGGCTACCTGGTGCAGCTTTTGCCCGAGGTCGGACGCGGTCCGCTGATGGTCATGACCGAGCGGCTGAAAGACTTCGAGTCAATCGACGCCCAGCTGAAAGAGCCTAATTTCACGCCCGACGCGCTACTCGCAGAGCTGCTCTACGGCATGCCCTTCACGCGCCTCGAACAGAGCCAGGTGGGCTTCGAATGCTGGTGCAACGAGCTGCGCGTGGTCTCGGCCATCTCGACCTTACCCAAGCACGACATCGAGCACCTGCTCTCGACCGGCGACGTGCTGGAAATCGCCTGCGAATACTGCAAACGCGAATTCCGTATTCCGCCCGCCCGCCTACGCGGCCTTCTAGACGAATCGTAACGCGGCGCACGGCCCCAGATTTTTTCACAGGAAGATCGGAAGATCGGAAGGTTTGGGGGGCGCCACCAAGCCGCGGCACTTGCGTCGCTCTGAACGGATCCGTACAAATCGACGCAATCGTCGACACACCGTGGCGCCCCAATACTCGCCTTCCGATCTTCCGATCTTCCTGTAAGAAAATCTGGGTCCACAAAGAGCCGTTACAGATCCGCAACGGTGACTAGCTCGAAGCCGAGGTCGTGCAGGCGCTGGCGCGTGCTGTTGCTGGTGAAGAAGGCGAGGTCGGCGACGCGCACTGGCGCGGCCCAGATGCGCGCGGGGTGGTCGGCGCTGCACATGGCCTCCAGCTCGGGTGACGGCTCGGCAGCATGACCTATCAGGTGGTAGCTGCCGGGGCCCAGCGACGCCAGCCGCTCCCAGACCGAAGCCCAGCTTTCGCCCGAGATCTCGAGCTCCTGGTCGAAGTAGCGCAGGCGCCCGTCGGCGTCGGTTTCGTACAAGTAGCGCAGGCCCGAGCGGCGCGCGACCTCGGCAACCAGCGCCTTCAGGCGCAGTGAGCCCGGGCTCTGGTCGCTCGACGGCAGCATGTGCGTATCGAGATGCGTAGGCGTAAAACCCAAATGCTGAACCCGCTCGAGCTGCGCCTGATACTCGGCGATGATGTCTGCGTCGCTGGCGCGCGCCAAAAGCGGCTCGAAGCCGGGATGCAGCAGGCCCAGCTCGTCGCACAGGCTCGGCGCGCGCGTCACCGGCCCCCAGCGCAGCCTGTCCCATTCGCAGGTGACGCACAGGTGTACGCCGACCGGTAAAGAGTGCTCGCGCGCCAGCGCCAACGCCTCACTGAACCACGGACAGGGCACCAAAAAGTTCGTGGAAGCAACGACGCCGGAGCGCATGGCCCGCAGCGTGCCGGCGTTGACCGCGTGGCACATGCCAAAGTCGTCCGCGCTGATCAGCAGCCGCTTGCGCATGTGCCAGCACTACCGGTTTTGACCGCCACTTGCTAGCCTGAGGCCATGCGTATTGCTTTGGGCGCGGACGACTCGACCGACGTGGTCGCCGCTATCGCAGAGTTTTCGGAGGGCGCCGGGCACCAGCTCACGCGCTACGGCAAGGCTGCGGGCGAAGACGAAAGCTGGGCTAGCACGGGGCGGCGCGTGGCAGAGGCCGTGGCGGCGGGCGAAGCGGAGCTAGGCATCGTGTGCTGCTTCACCGGCACGGGCGTGTGCATGGCGGCCAACAAGGTGCCGGGGGTGCGCGCCGCGCTGTGTGTCGACGCCGAAACCGCGCGTGGCGCCCGCAAATGGAACGACGCCAACGTGCTCGCGCTGTCCCTGCGCTTGACCACGGCCGAGCTCGCACGCGAAATCTTGCGCGCCTTTTTGGCCGAGCCGTATGCGGCAAGCGAGGACGAAAGCCTGGCCGTCCTGACCGCCCTCGACGCCCGCAGGCCATAGTCGTAAGCTCGTCACCTCATGGGCAGCCGCGCTAGCGTCCTTCAGCGACCTGGCAGAAGATGAGCGAAACGGTCGGGCTAACAGCGGGGCTTCCGGGCCACATTCGTCCGGGCTTGATCATCGGAGGCAAGTACCGTCTCGAAGAAGAGATCGGCAAAGGCTCGATGGGCACGGTTTACCGCGCTGTGCACGTGACGCTCGGGCAGCGCGTCGCCATCAAGCTGATCTCGGGCGAGCACTTGCAATCGCTCGAGGCGCGTAAGCGTTTCAGCTTGGAGGCGAAGGCCGCGGCCAAGTTGCGCTCGCGCCACGTGGTGCAGGTGTACGACGACGGCGAGACGCCGGAGGGCAACCCTTACATCGTGCTCGAGTACTTGGAGGGCGAGACGCTGGAGCAACGCCTGGAGCACGAGCACGACCTGCCGCTGGCCGACGCCGTGCGCATCGTAGCTCACGTCGGCCGCGCGCTGGCGCGCGCCCATGCACAAGGCATCGTGCATCGCGATCTCAAGCCCGCCAACATCTTTTTGGTCAAGAGCGACGACGACGACGACGGCTTCATCGCCAAGGTGCTCGACTTCGGCATCGCCAAGCTCGACAGCCAGAGCGACAAAGGCACGACGCAGGCCGGCACGGTGCTGGGCACGCCGCTGTTCATGAGCCCCGAGCAGGTGCGCGGCGCCAGCAGCGTCGATCATCGCGCAGATTTGTATTCGCTCGGCATGTGCCTGTTTCACATGCTGACGCACGAGTTTGCCTTTTACTCGCAGAACTACAGCGAGATCTTGATCGGCATCTGCACGCAGCCGCTGCCGCTCTTGCGCGCGACGGCGCCGTGGGTGCCCGAATCCGTCGAGCAATGGTTCCAGCGCGCTTGTGCCAAAGAACCGCTGGAGCGCTTTCAAAGCGCGGACGAAATGACCGAGGCGTTGCAGGCGGCTGCCGGCGGAGCCGCGCTGTCGAAGCCCAAATCTTTTCCAGAAGGTCGCATCGCTCCCGAAACGCTGGTCGGCTACGCCACGCCCGCGCTTTTGACGCTGCAACTCGACGCCTCGCCTTTGAGCTTGGCGCGCACGCAAGCCCTGGCCGCGCATCCCCCCGCGGGCGCGGGCCCGATGATGGCCCCGGTTGCCGTGGCGATCGCGATTGCGCCCAATGAGCACGGCGCGACGCGCGAGCGCGCGGGGAAGGACAGCGAGTGGCGGCCGCCCGCCCGTAAGCTGAATCCGCTGCTGCTCGGCTTGGGCCTGGGCTTGCTCACGGTGGCAGTCGTCGCCGTCGCGCTCTCACTGTCGGGGGGCGGCAACGAGTCGAGCGGCACCGCCTCGAGTGGGACGCCTCGTGCTCTCAGCGCTGTCCCGGCTGCGGCGCCGGTGGGCAACGCCAACCCCGTTCCAGCGCCTGAACCCGCGCCCGAGGCGCCCAGCGTCGTTTCCAGTGTTGCTGCTGAAAGCGGTGCGGGGGCCGGTTCGTCGAAAGCCCACGCCAAGGCCGGGAGCGCGAGAAAAGGCGCCCCAACGCCAGCCGCGAGCCCGCATCCGGCGGCGCGTGGGCCCGTGCCGCAGCCACGCTCGCCGGGCTCCGATCTCGGTTTCTAAACGCCGCTGCCGAAAGGTGCGGTAAAAAGGAGGTCGGGTGCTTATGACTACTTCCTCATCTGCTCGTGGTGTTGGCGCGCGGCAGCGGCTGATCGCGCTGTGCGTGGTCTCCACGCTGACAACTTCTTTCATCGCGCCGGCTGCCTGGGCGCAGGACCAGCCGCAAGCCGAGAACGTCGCTGCGGCACGTTCGCTCGGCATGCAAGGCATCAAGCTGGCTGACTCGGGCGACTGCAAAGGCGCCATCGAGAAGCTATCGCGAGCCGAGTCGCTGTATCACGCGCCCTCCATCCTCGGGCGACTCGGCGAATGCCAGGTGCAAGTCGGGCAGGTCGTCGCCGGCACCGAAAACCTGAACCGCGTGGTGCGCGAGCAACTCGCGCCGAACGCGCCGAAGGCGTTCCGCGACGCGCAAGAGCGCGCCAAGGGTGTGCTCAGCGCCGCGCTGCCGAAGATCGCGCGGCTCACCGTCAGGGTCGATCCGGCCGACGCCAAAGCGCAAGTCACGGTCGCGGGCATGCTGGTTCCGGCGGCGCTCATCGGCGCCGAACGCCCGACAGATCCGGGCACGCAAGAGGTCGTGGTCAACGCGCCCGGCTACCTCGAGCAAAAGACCAGCATCACGCTCGCCGAAGGCGGAGCCCAGGAAATCTCCATCAAGCTCGAGAAGGACCCGAGCGCGACCGCCGCCGCCACGCCCCCGCCCGGCGCCACGCCGCCCGCGGTCGTGACCACCGGGCCCACGCCGCCCCCCGCCGACACACCCGCAAAAAAGAACAATACGCTCGCCTACGTCGCGCTCGGCGTCGGCGGCGCGGGGCTGGTGGTCGGCGGCATCACGGGCTTTTTGGCGCTGGGCAAGAAGGGCGACCTGAAAAACTGCGTCGACACGCGCTGCCCATCGAGCCAATCGAGCACCCTCGATAGCGCCAAGGGCATGGCCACGATTTCGACCGTGGGCTTCAGCGTCGGCTTCGTCGGCGTTGGGCTCGGGATCGTTCTGCTTCTGACCGGCAACAGCAACGCCAGCGCCAGCACCGCGGCACCCAAAGTCGCCAAGCGTGAGCCATTCGGCAGCGTCCATGTCGAGCCTTGGGTGGGGACCCAAAGCGCGGGCTTGAGCGGAAGCTTCTGAGCCTGTCATGGCCTCCAAGCATTCTCCTCGCTTGCTGCTGGTGTGGACGACGCTCGCCGTCGCGGCCGGCTGCGGCCAGATCATCGGCCTGAGCGACTACCAGGTCGATCCGGCGCTCGACGCCGCAGGCGGCGACAACGCCAGCGGCAACGCGGGCAAGGGCGGAAGCAAACCAAGCGCCGGCACGGGCGGCATGCCGAACGCCGGCGAAGGCGGCACTCCAGCCATGCACCACGCCGGCGCGGGCGGCGAACCGCCGGCGCCGGGCGGCGCTTCGGGTACGGGCGCTACTGCCGGCGCGAGCGGCGAAGCCGGAGCGGGCGGAGCGGCCCCCGTCGCCAAGTTCATGGGCTGTGACGGTACCGCGTTCAAGGGTAGCGATGCCATCCTGCGCTCGTGCATCTTGCGCGTAAGCTGCATGATTTGGGCTTACCCGAACGACAGCATCTCGCGCTGCCTGAGCCAAGACGCGCAGAACACTTACGAAGGTACCAAGTGCACGCTCGACGCCACGTCGTGCGACGACATCACGGCCTGCGAAGGCGAGCACATCGAGAACACCTTCTGCACCGGCAAGGCCGCCGGCACGTACTGCAACACGCTCACCAACGAGCTGGTGACCTGCGGCGACTACCCCTTTGCGAAACAGTGCGACAAATACAACGGCGGCACCTGCAAAGACTTCGGCGTAGAGCTCAGCACGTCGACTGATACGGCTGCCTGCGCGTTGCCCGCCAACGCCGTCAGCTGCGCGGCGACCACCGATACCGCAGCCTGCAGCAACGGCTACGACTACCTTTGCCAGGGTAATGTCGCGTACGGCACCAAATGCAGCAACTTCGCCGCCAGCTGTGACGTGATTGGCGGCGCCGCGGGTTGCTACTACCCGCTCAACACCTGCACCACCGAAGGCGTCACCTGCGCCAACGATCGCGCGACGTGGTGCGACGGCTCGACCAAAGCGGTGTTCGATTGTGGCGCCGTCGGTCTAAGCTGCGCCACGCAGGGCGACTACTACACAGACGGCGGGCACCAATGCACCGCGCCGGGTTGCACGCAAGACGACCTCGACACCTGCGAAGAGTCGTGCGTCAACGGCACCTCGAAGATCAACCTGTGCTACGGCGGCTCGAAGCTCACGGTCGACTGCAAAGACTATGGCTTCAAAAAATGCGGCGAGTACGACTACACCTGCACCGACTTTTCGATGGGCGACTGCATGAAGGCCACCGACACCATTCACTACGCCGACTGCGAAAACTAGCCGGGGCGGGCGGCGGCTAAGCGCGACCGGAGGTCCCAGCTCCGACACTGCGGCCGCTACTCGGTCGTCAGAAGGTCGTCGTCATTTTCAGGCCGCGCGCGATCGCGACCTTGAAAGCGGCGCGCGAAGGCTTGGCAGGTCAGCCGCCGTCAGCTAGACCGGAACGCGCGGTGGCTCCTTCCGTTCGACGTCCATTCTGGTTCGCCTCCTTGCCGAGTGAGCCGGAAGCCCAAGCTCGCGAGCTGCAGCGGCGTTTAGCGCGCCTGGCGCGCGTTGGGTTTTGGTTGTCGACGGCTTTTCTGGCCAGCGCCTTCGGCACTTGCTTCATTCAGGGAAAGCGTCCGAACCTCGGACAGTGGCTGCACCTGTGCGGCACTGTCGCGACCTTCGTGGTCTGGCAAGCCGTCGAGCGGCTGCCACGGTCCAAGTTCGACAAACTCGAATTCCTGGGCGGCGCAACGAATGTCTCGCTGGGCCTCATCTACACCCTGATGGGTTATTATTTGCCGCAACCGAACGGCATGTACACCGCGCTCTTGATCGGCGTGTATTTGTCGATCGGCCGCGCGATCTTGGTGCCTAGCACGGCAAAAGTCACGCTGCTGGTGTCTTCGCTGGCGCTCTTGCCCATTCCAATCGCACGCGCGTTGTCCGCGGGCTTCGCGCCGGACACGATGATCGACTTCACGCTCTGGTGCCTGGGCGCGCTCTGGCTCAGCGCCGGGACGTCTCAGGTCATCTATGGCCTACAGCAAAACGTGCTCGAAGCCAAACGGCTCGGGCACTACGAGCTGGTCGCGCGTCTGGGTGCCGGTGGCATGGGCGAAGTCTATTTGGCCAACCACGCCCTGCTCAGGCGGCCAACGGCGGTGAAGGTCCTGCTGCCCGCCAAGAGCAGCGAAGAGCACCTGCTACGCTT
>Ga0307516_10007637_pt1 | contig 12381 bp, 11 predicted proteins | sample 19_EM_MG_FD_203310 | JGI IMG/M metagenome (GOLD analysis project Ga0307516, IMG submission 203310) | Populus trichocarpa ectomycorrhiza microbial communities from riparian zone in the Pacific Northwest, United States - 19_EM | ecosystem: Host-associated > Plants > Roots > Unclassified | place...
CGCCAGATTTTATTAGAGGGCGTGAGGTGCTAGAGCGGGCTTTGAAGCTTCTGCAGGTACTCCATTGCTCTTGCTTAGTGTTTTGTTACAATTATGATTCAAGACCCATTCTCTCTTTTATTGGTAGCATTAGTGCGTATTTATCAAGAATAAATGTTTTTTTTATTATTATTATTTTATCACCAGATGTTGACGCTCACTCACCTGATTGGCTTCTCGATAAAATACTTATTCTGTGCATGTAGGAGGAAGGTGCCAGTAGCCTTGCACCTGATTTACAAGCACAGATTGATGAGACATTGGAAGAGATTACCCCTAGATCTGTCCTCGAACTTCTTGCATTGCCCCTCAGTGAAGAATACCGAACAAGAAGGGAGGAGGGTCTCCAAGGAGTGCGGAACACATTATGGGCTGTTGGAGGAGGAGGAGCAGCACCGGTTGCTGGAGGATTTACCCGGGAAGATTTCATGAATGAGGCCTTCTTACGTATGACAGCAGCTGAGCAGGTAGGACAAATTATGATTGTTATGAAATTTGCCTTTGCCTATTTATGCCTGCCCAATTCTTATTGAAATTCCCTCCTCGTGAAAGGTTGATCTGTTCGTCACCACGCCAAGTAATATCCCGGCTCAAAATTTTGAAGTTTATGGAGTGGCACTTGCCCTTGTTGCCCAAGCTTTCATTGGTAAAAAGCCTCATCTCATCACAGATGCTGATAACCTATTCGGACAGCTTCAGCAGATTAAGGTAACAAATCAAGGGAGTCTTGTTCCTGTCTTTGGTTCCATGGAAAACCGTGATATTGACTTTGGTTTGGAGAGGGGTCTTTGTTCACTGCTTGTAGGCGAGCTTGATGAATGTTGTAAATGGATGGGTTTAGACAGTGATAACTCTCCTTACAGAAACCCACCTATTTTTGATTTTATCATGGAAAATTCGAAGGATGATGATGACAGCAATCTTCCTGGGCTTTGTAAATTGTTGGAGACATGGTTGATGGAGGTGGTATTTCCTAGATTTAGGGACACCAAAGACAGAGAATTCAAGCTTGGAGATTATTATGATGACCCCACTGTCTTGAGATACCTAGAAAGGCAGGAAGGAGGTGGCCGTTCACCATTGGCTGCAGCAGCAGCCATAGTGAGAATTGGGGCTGAGGCTACTGCTGTTATTGATCATGTGAAGGCTAGTGCAATTCAGGCATTGCAGAAGGTGTTTCCTCTTGGTCACAAGGACATGGGTGCAGAATTCCATGAAAATGATGGGATCAATTCTGTCCTTTCTGCTGTAGAAACGGAAAAGCCTTTTGAAAGTCTTGGTCCAGAGAATCCTGAAGAAATATATTCTGATGAAGTACCTGAAGAAGAATTAATTACTGAAAAAATAAAAGATGCCAGTATCAAAATCATGTGTGCTGGTGTGGCTATTGGACTGCTGACTTTAGCTGGCCTGAAGTATTTTCCTCCTAGGACTGGCTCCTTCATTCGACAGAAAGAAATTGGTTCGGCAATGGCATCTGACACCATCAATTTGAGTATGATTTTATTTTACTTTTACCATATACCTCAAACCAGACGATATCTCAAGTTAAACTAAATCATTTTCTGTAGCGATGCTAATTTTTTTTTACCACTTTAGCCAGTCATTTTTTGATTCACCACTTAAAAAAATTTCCATCTAAAATTTCAATCTGGTCATTTTTCTGCACCAATGTAGCTATAGGTCTATGTTACACACGACAACATTACTTAAAGCTACTCCATTCCTCATGTATACTTCTAGCAAGAAACTTAAGTTTTTGCTTGTGATGGAGTTTCAACTGTGCAGATTCAGCAGTAGATGAACAAATTTCCGAGGAATTACCCAGAATGGATGCAAGGTTTGCAGAGGATATAGTTCGCAAGTGGCAAAACATTAAATCTCAGGCTTTTGGACCTGATCACTGCCTGGCAAAATTGCCAGAGGTAACATCCCTTCTATGCTTTTAATTGAACTTTTGCTTGAACACCACTACGAGGAAACTAGTTTAGTACTTTTTTGCTGACTCTAAGAGAACTTTCCAGGTTTTGGATAGTCAGATGTTGAAAATATGGACAGACCGCGCGGCCGAAATTGCACATCTTGGTTGGGTATACGAGTATATGCTGTTGGACCTGACTATTGACAGTGTGACTGTATCTGTGGATGGACTAAGTGCTGTAGTAGAAGCAACACTCAAAGAGTCAACTCGCTTAACTGACGAGGTTCATCCAGAGAACAATGCCTCAAATGTCAAAACCTACACGACAAGATATGAGCTATCACGTTCCAATTCGGGATGGAAAATAACTGAAGGAGCAATTATGATGTAAAACATGGAATGACCCCAGTGTAAATCCCTTCCTTGTCTTTGTTTATAGTTTTTGATAATTTCCTTGAAGACTAGTCCCATTGTTTTTTTTTTGGTAGCTGAACCATCAAATTGTGCAGTAACAAATTCATAAAAGTCACTGTTAGCATATGGATCTTCTTATCTTCTGCTGAATTTTTAGCTGGAGACCAATGCGCAGTATACGGATTATTGAATGTATCTTGCACTATTAGAGAATTATCGAAGCCTGTTTCCGTTTATGCAATACGGGGAAACTTGCTTGTACACAATCAAAGAGTGAATCTGGATGGAATAATAGCACAGCTACGCGGAGGCGAAGATGCATCCCAAGGTCCCCAACCACTGCATTTCCGAAGGCCTTCCTTTCTCTAACCTTTCCTGGTGCAGACATGAAAAATTAAAAACCACCAGTTTTCAGTACTAGAAAAATATCAGGAAATCTTGAACAAGAGCAGTCATTTCTGCTTGTAGCCATGCGGGTTTAGTTAAAGAAGGGCGAAAATGGTTTGATTCAATGTGTGTTGGAACTATGCTATGACCCCAGACGAAAATCATTATGCACGTGTTGAAATATTGAAAAAACAAAACAGTAACAGCCCAGCCCAGCTAACCATGGGCTGGGCAGCACCTCGTCCGGGCCAGCGAGAATAATTTACGAGTCAGCAAAATCTATTAAGATCGATTGTTTTTTTTTATTAAAATGATTTTATTTTATCTAAAAAAAACTAATGTTTACACAGTAAAGTTTGACTAAATCAAATAAATCACTCAAAAAAATCTGATCAGATCATACAAGCCCAATCAGGTTTGATCATGATTTTTTGAAGTAGATCAAGCAGATATTAACTGCCATTCGTCCCATAGCAAGTAGCAACCTTATCAAAGTAAGATAATAAAAATAAAACACGGCAATCGTGCTCCCTCACACATGCCAGCTGGCAAAAAAGCCTTCCAAAATCAGGCACTTAGCCAACTGCCACCCAAGAAACTAAAGTTCTCATAAATTAATTAAAACAGAGACTGCAAAAGGCCTTCTTCAGAGCTGGGCATCAGAGCCCCCACCACCACCCGTCATCAAGAAAAGCCAGGAAGGAAAAAAAAAGGAAACACAAAACAAAATTAAGATATAGCAGCCCGCCGCCGCTTCACAAACAACCACTCCTCCTCCTTGCAAAATGCAACAAATCAAACTCTAACCCTAAAATTAGCAACAAAATTATTATCCTCCGACACTAAACCCTAACATTTATCCAATTATACAAGCATTATCAACAGGTCTGTTAGTCTGCTTCTTCTTTGAAACCCTATAATGACGACAAGAGGGACTAGATCAGAGAAAGTGAAGAGGATTTTCCAACAATTTGATGCCAATCGTGATGGAGGTCTCAGCAGAGATGAAATGGCAGCTTTGGTGGTGGCTGTGAACCCTAGAGTTAAATTTAGTGACGAGCAAATCAATGCGATTCTTGACGAAGTTTTCCGCACTTACGGAGAGTTTATTGATGGCGACAAAGGGTTAACCTATGATGGTTTATTGCGTACCTATGATGATGGAGCTGGTGACGTGGACCGTGATTTTGATGCGCTTGAATTGGAATTGAATGATGATAATAAAGGGAGCACGATCGAGGCGGAGGCGTCGTCGTCGTCAATTGTGGATGAGAGGGTTATAGAGTCGCAGAAGAAGCAGAGGACTGCTGCGTGGGCGGTTTCGCCTAATCACGGGATTGTTTTTGATGATACGTGGAAAATTGTTGATGATTTGGAGATTTTGATTAAGAGATTGAAAGCGAAGCAAGCTAAAGATGGGAAATTTAAAGCTGATAATTTTGATGCGTTTTCTGATGCTGGGTGGTCAAGGGAATTGGGGCCATCTTCGGAGATCTCGGAAAAGAGGGTGTTTTGGGAAGAGTCTGGGAATGATTACGCGGCTTTCGTGAGAGAATTGGGGGCTTTGAGGAGCAGAGCTGACGGGGCGAGATCGAGAGAAGAGGCATTTGATGGGCATATGGCAATTGGGAGGGTTTTGTACGATCATCAGTTGTTTAAGGAGGCGTTGGTTAGTTTTAAGAGAGCTTGTGAGTTGCAGCCTGTGGATGTTAGGCCACACTTTAGAGCTGGGAATTGTTTATATGTGCTTGGAAGGTATAAAGAGGCTAAAGAGGAGTTTTTGTTGGCGTTGGAGGCAGCAGAGGCAGGTGGGAATCAATGGGGTTATTTGCTTCCCCAGATTTATGTGAATCTCGGGATTGCGCTGGAAGGTGAAGGTATGGTTTTAAGTGCTTGTGAGTATTATAGAGAAGCTGCTATTCTCTGCCCAACCCATTTTAGAGCTTTGAAACTTTTAGGTAGTGCTCTGTTTGGGGTAGGGGAATATAAGGCTGCTGTTAAGGCCTTAGAAGAGGCTATCTTTATGAAACCAGATTATGCTGATGCTCATTGTGATTTAGCTTCTGCTTTACATGCCATGGGTGAGGATGAGAAGGCAATAGAGGTGTTTCAAAAGGCAATTGATTTGAAACCTGGCCATGTGGATGCTTTGTATAATTTAGGTGGGCTGTACATGGATCTGGGTAGGTTTCAAAGAGCTTCCGAGATGTATACTAGGGTTTTAGCTGTCTGGCCAAACCACTGGCGGGCACAACTTAATAAGGCTGTCTCGTTGTTGGGGGCTGGGGAGACTGAGGAAGCTAAGAAAGCTTTGAAGGAAGCATTGAAATTGACAAATAGGGTTGAATTGCATGATGCAATATCTCATTTGAAGCAGATACAGAAGAAGAAAGTGAAGGGTAATGAAGGTGCCAATGGGGAGGGAGTGTTTGTCATTGTGGAACCTTCAAAATTTAAGACGGTGAATGGCAAAACTACATTGAGGCAGGACTTAGCTATTGCTCTTCAAATCAGGGTGTTTCAGAGGATTACCAGGTTAAGTCGATGTGATGTGGAACTTTTGAAGAAGGAAATGAGTGAAAATGATGTACCAATGTCTTATTCTGGTGGTGGTGTTCCTGAGAAATCAATACGCAAACCTAACTTAGAGGAAATTCTGCGGCGGTTGCTTAATTTCCTGAAGCCTGAAACCTTCCAGGGGGCTGTCAAGGTAATAAACGAGAAGATCCTCTCTGTTTTGGACGATACAGGCTCAGGCAGGGTGGATTTAGGTATGATCTATGCCGTTCTTGCTCCCATTTGCAGTGGCACTCCTGATAAGCGAAAAAGGGTTGCTTTTGATGCACTTTTATGGCGTCCTGTGAATGAAGGTGGTTCACAGATTAAAAGGGCTGATGCTGTTCATTACATCAATTTACTGAGGGCTATTTATATTCCTTCTCATGGGGTTAGTGAAATGCTAGAGCTTCATGGAGAAGAAGATTCTTCAATGGTGTCTTTCAAGGAGTTTCTTGTGATGTTCGATGATCCTGATTGGGGCTTTGGTATTATGTCAACTCTGGTGAAGCTCGAATCTGGGGACAGGAACCGCCATGGAAATTGTGTTTGCTCAGTTTGCCGCTACCCAATTATTGGGTCCCGCTTCAAGGAGATAAAATCTCATTTTAGTCTATGTAGCCAGTGTTACAGCGAGGGGAAGGTGTCTCCTGCATTTAAGCAGGATGATTACAAATTCAAAGAGTATGGAAGTGAGGCTGAAGCGATGAAAGATAAGTGCACATGTCTCCCTTTGCAATCTCGTAATGATCGGTAACTCTTCCATTCCAAGTTCTTTTGTGGATATCCCCTCGTGCTATTCTAATTGTTCAGTGTGAATTATTTATCTCATCAATGTGTTCTGTGGGCATCATCTTGTATAATAAATGGTCTCAACCAGCACCTGTATCTTTGATCCCCGTTTCCCAGTAGGTGTGCTAGAATTTCTCCTTTTTTTGTTCCACTATTCGAATGTTTGAAATGATGTATATTATCCTTTCTAATTTCTGATACATTTATTAGTTCTTTTAAAGCCGATTCTTCCTTTATGTGGTGTGTGAGTCAGTGCTGTGGGTGTCTTTATGGATCCTTTGTGGTTTTCTTCTGTAGCTGATCCTGTCGGATTTTGAGTTTTAACGTTGCTTCCTTGAGTTTGGATTTCAACAAATTCATTAAATGTAGAAATGAGTTTCTTGTTCTTGCATATTCGTGACAGGCGTTTATGAGGCTGCTTCATTCTTTTTTGTTTGTTAGCTGACTTGTTGGTTGTTTATCTGAAAAAATAAGTACCAAATTTTAAGAACTAAATTCTGTACGAGACAGAAGATTAACCGAAGAAGTAATGATTTTCTTCGAGTCTAATGAGCGATCTCTCAATACTCAAAAAGAAAAAATTGCATCAAAAGGCAAGAGCTTCGAGCAATGAATGAACTTCCAAAGCTTCTTTTTCAACGACTTAGCCTGTTTGGTATCATGGTTGAATTGGCAAAATGTAAGCTGAGTAAAAAAAAAAAAATGGGTGTCTGATAACTTTTTTAAAACCATGGTATTTAAAATTTAAAATCTTGGTTTTTATCGAGCTGTAATTTGATGCTTTTTCGAAACATTTTGATCTTGTCTGTTTAAGCTGACCTGTTATGTTTTTTTAATTTTTTTTTTCAAATTAAATTATATATTAATATTAAAAATAAATTTAAAATAATAATAATAATACGGCTCTTTTAACATCCACAGATGAGTTAGGTTTCACGTGGGACAGCTATTTCATGTTGAAGATTATCAGCTCAATTCAATAATTTAATACATTGCATGAAATTTTGGGATATAATTTAATTTTTTTTTTATTATATCATTTTAAGTGAATGTTTTTTAAGTTTAAAATTTGCATAAATTTCAATATTTTATATTTAATTTTATCGATTAGAACATGAAAATTGTAATTACAACTTATAACTATTTAATCATCATAACTTTAATATTATATTAAATAACAAATTTAACTCAATAGTTTAAATGCAAACCGTCTACAATTCTTGCCCGTATGAAAGACATGTCTTGCAAAGACAAAAGATTGTTAAACAGTTTCCACTAACTAACCGTGGTTTCTTAGCCACGGGGCCCATTTCACAGCTAATTCCAAATTTAAGGGTAAATTATTGACTTTTTAAGTTGATGGGGGAAGGGCTAATATGATTATATTTATTAAGTTGTTCCAGCAAATGATGATAAATCAGCAATTTCCTTCCATTTTTTATTGCATGTGTTGGTAATATAGTGTTTTATAAAATTATTTTTAATTAAAATAATGATTTTTTAGAATTTTTTAATATTAATATATTTAAAATATTTAAGAAATATTAATTTACTATGAAATAGATGAAAAATAATTTTAAAAAATATTTTGAAAATAAAATTTTTCACAAAGTCAAAGAGGAAGACTTGGGTTCTTTGATTAGAGTGATTGGAGTTTATGCATGCAAAAATTTGATACAGTTAGACACACATCACGATAATTTTTTCACAAAGCCAACAACGTGGTCATCATCATTAACACCCCCCCTACCATCTTTACCAAGAAGTATCAGTATCTTAAAATTTGTTACCAAATTAATCTTCCTTTTGGGTAATTTTGAGCTATCTCGTGTAACCGCGTACAGAGACAGATTTATTTTTTTTAAAAAAAAGTTAAAAGCAAGTGATTCACACTGTTTAACTATAAATTTTATGAGAAAATACATCCAAATATAGTTGGCCTTGGATGGAATGAAGTTTATACAAGGTGTCGAATCACTATTTTATTCATATTTTTTTAGCATTGTGAATTAATCATGTTTTTAAAAATTTAAAAAATATTTTAAAATTAATTATTTTTTAATATTTCTATTTCATTTACTAATGTTAAAAAATATTCTTTTAAAAAAAAAATTATTTTCTTTACCGTACTCTCATACATCAAGATTCTACATGGCTTTCCACGTTTCCTGTATTCTTGATTTTGGACACACCGAACTATGAGTTTGTTATATCATCCATTAGGAGTGGACGGAGGAAGAGTTTTATTTGGGTGTTTCAAGACACCTTAATCTCCAAATCCGCTCAAATTAGGGTACCATATGCATATTAGTTGCGACTAGAGGTGCCATAAAAAACAAATAAGGCCATCAATAAAGCTGAAATACAGGTTAGAAAGGTAAATTTATGAAGCACACGACGACCTTAAATGGAAGGTCGGTTGTGCATATTTCATGCATGATAGTGATGGTTTTGATGACATTGATGCCCATGGTAGCAACAGAATCATCATCGGCATGGCCTCCAGCTCAAGTATCATCGTCGGCCTCCCTTTTCTCCCATCCATTCGACGATCATCAGGAGGAAGGAGTTGAACAACACACCGAGATTCATCCACCAGATGTGGTAGAAGACTACAGCATCTGGGATCCTGCACCTAGATCTGGTGGCGGCGATTATGCTCCCATTCCCCACGCAGAGTAGCAATGCTGTGCTTCTTGTTTAAATTCTCTTTCAGGAAGCTAAAGAATTCTGGCTTTGCTTCTTTTGATGATCATGCTATAATTTGATAATAAATATACTTCAAATAATTTAAATAAGTGGAGCAAATGGATGAATGGCTACAGTATCTGTTTAGCTTAGATACAGCCATCCCGTCTGGTTTTTCTGGCTGTACACTGGCTCTTGCCTCTACATTTCTCTTTTCAACTCACTTTCAGGTCTGGCAGTTGTACGTTCCATTCAAGATAAATCATCCATGGATTTCACATTGCTACTCTGCTGAGATGCCTTCCAAGGCAGATTACCATACAATACAGACATCTTTGTTCTAAACCCACCTAGCACAATTAAATTATGGCATGATATATGATATTAATGACAGAGAAAACATGTGATTAATTTATACATGTTTTCCAACAAAACGGTCGCCATGGCTTTGTAAGTCATCGTAAGTCCATCTAAAAGTGTCTTCCAAAAACCTTGACAATTTTACCCAAGGTATGACATTGAAAATAAACTTCATAACAAAAACACATCAAAAAAATGTTCCATGGGGAACTGAGGATGAAGTATACAGAACCTTTTCTTGTTAAAAATGCTCCCCTTAGAAAACCAAGTATACAGCACCTTCTCAAGTTACAAATGTTCCCCCTTGATGGTTTTCAAACAATGCCGATATCATCCTACAAGATCCTGTTGTCTTGAGCAATGATCTAATGGCAAATTACCTGTTGGGTCAGAGGGAACAAAAACCACATTAGCATCAAGTAACTCAACATTTCCATATCAGAGAAATGAAAAGATTAGGACTGATATGCAATCTCACATCAGAGTTTAGCCTGTACTTCATATACCATCACAAATAAATATGATTACTGTAGCCATTATCATCATATATGTAAGTACTGGAAGCATTTCAATTGATAGAAGCAAAATCAATAATCAGTATACTTACACAAGATGAATGGAAGATGGGCCTGCTACAGCAGCAGCTTTCTGAGCACGCTGTGCTTCACACCGGTAGAGCCCCTTTATCTCCTTTTTCACGCGTCGAGCTTCACGCTTTTCCTCCTTTACAGCAGCCTGCTTGCACAATCTCAATGTCATAATCAAAGTTCAAAACATAGGCAGTTGCACATGAACCAAAGTATAATTTTTAAAAGTGCCAAACATGTTTTTTGGATAAGCAAATTGTTTCTTTAGGTGTTATCCTGTGGGTCTATGCATTGCATGTCAAAGAAAGAGACACAAAGGAAATGCTGAAAGGAACAACAAATATAAACCTTTCGTTCTTTCTTCTCGTCCTTTGTCTCCTGGCCCTGTTGCTTCCTCTTTTGCTGCTCCACTTGTACGCTAGGCGCACCCTTGACCTTTTCTGCAGCAGGTTTTCTGCGAGGCAAAAAGTCTACAGGAAGCTTTTCTTTTCCTCCAAGGGCAATAACATGACTGGAAGCGTTTAAAGCCCCAATAACAGCTTTGGACAACATCTTCTTTCTAGCAGTTTCTGGAGCTCCAATTTTAACAGGGTGGTTATCAAGATTTGAATATGTTGAGACAATAGTCTCACAATCCCACTTTTCTGACTCATCACAACTTTCCTCTTCAATAATAACCTCTTTATCTTCATCCTCATTTTCATACTTCTTCCCATATTCTCTACAGCGGCGAATGACAGCAGCTGCCGACTCTAAGAGTTCTTTGTCTTTTGGTCTATCATTTCCATGCAATAAATCTGCAGGAACCTCATATTTTTCATCAAGTTCCAGGTCATCGACTGCATGATCATTAAGGGCATGTTTAAGCTTGCCTGCTAGAAATTCATCTTCTTCAGCTATGTAACCATCATATTCATCACCTTCACCATCAGTGCCATATTCTTGACTTTCAAGCTGAAATGTGCAAAATAGAGATTTCTTATGAGACAAAGGAATCTTATAAATGTGATGAATTATTCAGTACTTTAGGTGCATGCACGCCATCCGGACATACTTGCAATTTAGCTATGGACCACAAATAAATGTGCAAGAAGCTTCACCTACACCAGGGGTGCCTAAATACTTGCTCAAGGCATAGATAACTGACTAGATGAAATGGTCACAAAAATTTAACTAAAATAGCACCATGTCTAGATTCAATGCCTCCAATCAAATCTATGTGATTAATATGGTCATGCCAATCTCAAAAGAATGATATCCCAAATGATATTTAAAAAATAACAGGTCAAACAATTACGATTTGATGTCTCTCTGGCATTGCACACATATAGCATAAAACAGAATATAATTTTATGAACTATGTGCTTGAAAATTAGATTTAAAAAAGATCGAGTCAAGATAAAAATGAAAAACATAATTAGAAATAAACTACTCGGCAAGAAGAGTCTCACCAAATCAAATTGTTCATCCAAAGGACGACGAACTCGCTGCTTTTCATCTCCGAAATCACCTCTTACCTCCACTGGAGCATTGATTGCTTTCTCTACCCCACTGCGATCCACTACATTTTCTCGACCATCGTTAACATATTCATTGATCCCTTCATTAATCACCTTCGATCCCTCAACCAAATCACCAGCATCCAAATCATCCTCTCCCTCAGGAAGATTCGCACGAACAACAAAATCCTCCTCCAAGTCCTCAACATCGGAACCAAACCGCGACAAATCACTGTCATCCAGCAATGCCGCTACTTCAGGATCAACAGCTTTCTGAACCCTAACGCCAACGCTCTTCGAAGCTACATGGTAAATCGACTTATCATTCCTATCCTCACTTTTCAATTCCGACACTTTTAGTCTCGATGCATCATAAGCCTAACACAAACCACAAAAATCACAAGCATTATCATTTTCACCACAGTAACACGGAACAGTAAAATTAACGAGTTAATAAAAACAAAACCTTGACTAACCTTAACATCATGAGGAAGCTGATTAAGCTTGGCTTTAGGATTTTGAAAAAAACCCGAGCCATTAACGGTACTTTTAATCTCTCTCAAGTGAAGTAAATAATTATAACCATCATCGGGAAACCCTAATTCCAAAATCTCTGTCCTAACATCCTCTGGGAAAGGCTCCGAGGATGGCTCACCAAAAAAAACCCCTCCAAAGTTCTCGGAATTACCAAAGCTACCATTGCCTCCATCCTCCATATCATCCGGCGCGTCGGCGAAAATTGAATTAGGATCGTCATCGAAGTGGCTGTTGCTGGAGATTTTGTTGCCGGGCAAGAGGCTTTCTACTGTGTAGGGATTGTTATCGACTCGCACGAAAACTCGGTCAGTGCCGTCGAAATTGGGATCGGAGGAATCGCGTGCGAATAATTGGAAAGTTGCGGCTTTTTTCTTGTCGATGAATTTCTTCTTCCCCATTTTTTTAGAAGAGTTTGATTGAAGAGCCAAGGCTAAACTGATTTGTGCAAAGCCCTAAAGTATCGTGTGAAGTGCATTAAACCCTAGATGATGCTGGGGTTTATCCTCTGTAGTCGGGTGTATCAACTTTCAATTGGACTGTGATATTTGTCTCGGGAAACGACGTAGTTTCTCCGAAAACGTTGGGCAGAATACTTTGTGAA
>Ga0307516_10007638_pt1 | contig 12380 bp, 12 predicted proteins | sample 19_EM_MG_FD_203310 | JGI IMG/M metagenome (GOLD analysis project Ga0307516, IMG submission 203310) | Populus trichocarpa ectomycorrhiza microbial communities from riparian zone in the Pacific Northwest, United States - 19_EM | ecosystem: Host-associated > Plants > Roots > Unclassified | place...
TTTTCCGACTCATGGAACCCATTTTCCGACCCAAGCACCCGAAAAGAGGGTTTGTTTTGTCGCTACATCGTTAAGAAGAGTAAAGCACGCATCTACATAGGTGCTGCTCTGTGTAACTATATCTCGGATGTGTGCGCGTTGGTATCGAGCTCGTATGCATGTATCTACCCAGAAGATTTTCTGCGCACATAGGTAACTCGTAATCCAACTACACACTTACTTACATAGTAGATACATCCTATTGCACGGACATGTCATACGTACGTCAGCGCAGCAACATAACCTACAGCAGACATGGTCCGTGCATTTCCGCTTTTCGCTTGCGGCATGCTGCTTCTCTCGCCTGCCGTTCTTGCAACGGCAGACGCTGTTAGGCGGGCTGCGCCTAAAAGGTGGGTCTCTCTTAAGAACGTGTGATGATGTCTATTCTTCTCCTCTTTTCCTAACTTCAAGATCTATGTAACTTCTCCTTGGCGCCAAGCGCTACCTTAGTCAGCCGTGTCTTGGCGTGGCCCTCTCCTTCCTCCATGACAGTCGCCCCGGACCCAAATTGTCGCCGACCCCGGTGACCCTTCATCAAGACCCACGCTCAAAGCTTTCCAAATCAAACGAAACAAACCGACCAACAAAACAAAAGTGACAGGAGTATTAAGGCATGCTTTTATCGAAACCAGACGCAAATACTGCAAATCAACACAACACACAAAACAAAAAACAAGGTTCCTTCGTAATCCTCTTCCATCAAACAACTTCCTTCCTCGCTTTCCGCACCCTATGCTCCCTATCGTAGGCCAGGATCATGTCGTTCGCGTCTCCCAAGTTGCGCCTCGGCATCCATCGATCGTATTCCGCTCCAACTCCCTGCCACCGAACCAAATACTCTATCGGCTTGTTCTTCTGATGTCTCTTGTCCAGGATTGCTTCCACTTGCCAAGCAACACTCTCGTTGTTTGGAAGACCAACGACTGGTGAGAGCAAATTGACTCCGAGGGTTTGCTTCCATGGGTCGTCGTCCGGCGCCGGCGCGGGTTCAAGGTGTATGATCGATATGACGTTATGGATGGTGAAATGTTTCGGTAGCTGCAACGCAAATGCACGTCCTTTCCCGTGAACACTGAGGATTTTAAATGGGCCGATCTTCTGTGGGGCCAGGTTCAGCTTGTTGATACCCGGTAGGCTGTATCCGTTGCCAAGCTTCAGGAACGCCCATCCGGACTCGAATACCAGTATCGGCGCATGCTTTTGATCGTAGAATCGCGCCATCGCCTTCCGTGCCAGATGGACCGTATCCTCTGCCTGCCTCCGTAGCACCTCGCGTTGCTCCGCTATTCCCAGCACCATTCTCGAGGCTTTGTCCTTCTGCCCCAGCGCCACATCTAAACCCAAACGGACCCGCTTGCCCATCAGCATCTCATTCGGTGACAGCCGCGTCGGCGTCGAGGGCATATTATTGATCGCGGATTCCAGAAAACGTAACCGTGCGAGCCATCCCTTCTGCTCGGTATCCACGAAGAAGCGCAGCATCACCTCAACGGTTTGATTGGTCCGTTCCGCTTGTCCATCAGCTGCCGGATGATATGCTGCCGTCGCGATAGACTGAACACCTGCCATCTTGAACAAAGATTGCCATAAGGCAGAGATAAAACGCCTGTCCCTGTCACTGACGATTGTAGCCGGATACCCCCATGCGGCCAACACCATTCCTTCGTGAAGGGCCTCCGCCCACTTCTCCGAGCCCCAATCCTTTCTTCCTGGGATTAACTTTACGGCTTTCGAATACCGATCCGTAACCGTCAATATCGAGTCGCAGCGCGGGACTCCCTCTACGCTCGCTTCGTCCGGCAGATCTGTCACAATATCGATGTTGACTGTATCGAATGGCTCGTTAGGTGACAATACAGGCTGCAGCGCGCCATACGGTCTATGATGCGAAGGCTTGTTCCACAAGCACTCTGGGCAGTATCGCAAGTAACGCATCAAGTCCTTGCCCATCCCTTTCCAGTAGTAGCCTTCCAACAGTGCGTAGGAACGTGCCAATCCTGCGTGAGAATAGTTATGGGCCAAGGCCATTGCTTCGTCTTGCAATGGCTTCGCAGGCAAGACCAACCTCAGGGAACCGTTCTGTCCTTTAAAATAAAGCAGGTCTTCCTTCAAGACATACGCCGACGCCGCAAGCTCCGTATATCCCTCGGTATGCTGGAGGCCGATGTCCTTCAAGGTCGCTCGTATCCGACTCCACTTCTGATCGGCTGCCAGTGCCTCCCATACCCGAGCTCGAAAGGTCCCGGACAATTCCACCATTGCGGCTGTTTCTTCGGTTATCATGGTGGCGCTAAATCCTTCATACACCTCAAATTCTTTCATAGAATCAGGTGCCGTCGCCCCCATCTGGGCTGCCGCCACCTGTAAGGCCCTAGTGCTAGCTCCGACACGCGTCTTCAACCTTGACAGAGCATCCGGACACGACAATGTCTCGCCCCTGGCATACACCACCTTCATCCTATCCCGAAACATTCCGATGAAGTTGCTCCACATCTGCAACCGCAAACTACTACGGGCAGTAGACGTCGTAGCCAGCGACTTCATCTTCGCTAGGTCGGCTGCCAGCTGGTGGTCGGTAACAAATGTAACGAAAGCCTGTTCCAGGTAGGGTCTGCAACGGCGCACCGCCCATACCAAACCGCTCATCTCCATGTCCGTTGGCCAGTACCGTTTCTCGGCGTCGGTAAGCTCTCTCGACATGAAATGGAGTGGGACCAATCGTGCTTTCTCATATGTGGACGGATCGCCCGTCAGTTGATATACCACCAAACCACATCCATATTCGTTTGAGGAATCCAGGAATGCGTAAGTAGGGCGGCCAGGCTCGAAATGATACAGGCGTGGCCGGTCGGCAAGCGCTCCCTTTACGTCCTCGAACGATCGCCTAATGTTGTCCGATTCCACGATGGGTGTCCGCGAGGCATATTCTTTTCTTGTGCGGCCACCAAGAGGTGCTCCCCGTAACAACTGCGTCTTGAGACGCTGCAACGGCTCCATCCTCTGAGAGAAGAATGGGATTAGGTGGCGGTTCCAATTTACCAAATCTATGAAGTATTCCAGCTGCGCAAGAGTGACCGGGAACGCAATGTTGCGTATCGCTTCTGCTCTATTGGCGGTGGTTGTTATCCCGAATCAATCCACCAAATATCCCAGCAATTCCAGACTATGGAAACCTAGAAAACACTTCTTCGCCTTGAGTGTAATACCCAGATTCGATAGGATGGTGAACACCTCCTCGCAGGCCTGAAAGAATTCGGCGAATGTGTCTGCATATATGCAAATGTCATCGACGTACACCGAAACCACCCGCCAGGTCAAGCCTGCGAAAGCCTTATCCATCAACTTTTGCTGATGCTGCACCGACCTCTTATAGCCCATCATTGTAACCGCAAATTGCTCGTGTCCCGTATGGGATATCACCGCTGCACGATATCTGTCGTCTGGGTGAAGAAGCCACTGATAAAAGGCGCTTGTAATATCCGCTGTGGCTAGCCACCTCTTGCCTCCAATACTCTCTGTAATCCGTGATTGGTCCGGCAACGGGTACCCATCATGAGGAACCAAAGCATTAAGCTCGCGCATGTCCAAGACCGGTCTCTCCTTCCCGTTCGCTGCGTACACCACGAAAACCTGAATCGTATACGGCGATGGCTTGTCCACCCGCTCCATCCTTCCTGCTCGTATATTCTCGTCAAACTGTTTATCGATCGCCGCGCGGCCTTTCGGGTTCATCTTGTAGGCGGGTTTAGGCTTCACCTTCAACTCCAAGGTTGGGTCGACCAGAATACGCAACCAATCGTCTGGAGATTCTCGGACGCAACCCATCTCATCGTTGAAGATCGCTTTGTGCCTCCTCAGAAACAGCTTCATCGCGCAAAGTTGCTCCGGTGAGACGTCATCCTTATCGTTCACGTTCACCTCTTCCCATGTGGACATTTCTGTAGACGGCGTCTTAATCCCCGGTGGAAGGGAATACGCGTAAACGGGCTTGTATTCTTCCTGAATCCATGACGGAAACTCCCATTCTTCTTCCCTGCAGGGCTTCTCCGCCTGGTGCGTCGTTGGAACCGGACTCTTCCCTGGAACCATCCGGGCTCTGTGCAAAAACTCCGCATCTTCTCTGGCCTGGCTCTCCGTAGGCGGGAGATCCGTAGACGAGATGGCGTCGGGGTCGAACACTGGTCTACCTACTGGCTGGTTCGACGATGGCTCCTGCGCCAGAAATGGAGATTTCTCCCCAAACATTGCTAGTACCTCCTTCTGCGCTTCTTCCCAGGCGACATAATGGGCGCTGCCCATGGGTTGCATGGTCCCGATAACGGTTCCCCTGAAAAGCTGAACAGTTGTGTCCAGGAAATTGGTGAACGCGATCTGATTCTGATCATGGCTCACCATTGCGTGAGGTGCACCGATACCCGAAGTGGAAGCGGAATGCAACGCAGAGGGCGAAAATATGTAAGTCTCCCCCGAGCTCAACTTCTGGCTCAACCTCACGTCCACTTTCATAGTCCTTCGTGGAGGTAACTTTATCGCGCTGCGTACCCTCACCAATATTTTCCGATACTGCTGCTCCTGCTTCATGGTCACCGGAACCTGTATTCCCCCGCAGGACCCGATCGTCACCATGGGTTTCGGCTTGAAGGTAAGAACCATATCTTCCGGCGCGATGATATCAATACCCACTAAAAGGGGTACGGAAAGGTCCTCAAACACATGAAAAGGTCTGGTGAAAGTTGCTGTACTACCGTCCTTCCCTCGCAAATAAATCGTGAGCATCGCGACCTCGTCCAGCAGCTTCTTTCCTCCGCCCATTCCGAGCACCCACTCCGGTTGCGGCAACGTGATCCTGGCAGCATCGGCCCCATGCGCCTGCAAAAAGGCCTCATCGACCGCCAAGTTCCCATAGCCTATATCCATACATGCCAAGTGGGTTGCTCCTGCTATATCGGTGGCGAACGGTAACTTAACGTGATGGTAGTCCCTCAAGCCGGCTGTCGGGTCCATTCCCAACCTAGCCTTGGATTCCACTACCGTTGGTGACTGGCCGACCGCCCTGGTATGCTCCACTTCACGCAGATGGCGATGCAAGGTGTTCCCTGAGCTGAAAACCTCCCCGCACAAATTGCAGGTATGGGATGGCGCTCCGCCCTTACTTCCTGATTTTGGGGTCCGTATCAAGGCATGAAACCCGGGTTGCGTTGCAAAGTACACCTCACAGAAATGGGCGGCCTGAGCACGATCGTATCTGTCTACTGATTCCTCAACCTCGTCCAGCTCCTTTATTGCAAGACCTTCTTCCGTACCGTCGGTCCCTTCGCTGTCGATGACTTCGGCTCGTATATAGTATGAACGAGTGACCTTCGTGGACAGAGCTCTTCCATACAGTTTACACTCCCTATCCCAATGCTCCCCATCCCCGCACTCCGGGTCGGGATAGAAACGACATTTCCGCACTCTCTCGGCTGCCCGGTCGGCTGATCGTCGCGAGCGCGTGGGGCCGGGAGGTACCACCGGCACGTACGGGATCATCGAGGCCTCCTTTCTGTAGGCCGATGGCTGCTCAGATGCGGAACTGACCGCTGCCTGAGGCTTATATTCCGTCCTACTGTTTGTTGGCTGAAAACGTCGGTTCTGTCTGGTGGCCGTTTGCGACCTTGCTTTGTCGTGAATCTTCTGCAAAGGCCCCTGAATCAAAGCCAACTGAGCTTTATATACCGCCACCGTGTTCCTGCGTTCCAGAACAAAAGGCTGCAATGCCACAGTCAACGTCGGTGTTGCCTGGAAACCAGTGTGCACCGCATTGACAATTGTGTCTTGATCGGAAATCCCGGCTATTCGGAGGAGGCTAATCTTTTTCGTGGCGTATTCCATAGGTGTTCGACCTTGCGTCTAATTGAACTGCTCCGAGATCGCTTCCAATTGCAGGGTTCCCGATGGTGGCATGAAATCCCGCCTCAGATAGGTGATCCAATGGGCAGTAGACACGTTAATGTTGTCTTTCTCCTCAAGTGAGAGGCCAGCCAACCACCTCTGGGCTTCTGTGGACTTGCAACACCTTCGCAAAACTGCTCTCGTCCGGTCCTCCCCATATATCCGCACCGAGTACGTGATATTATCGATAAACTGCTGGGTAGCCACCGGATCGCGTGTCGACTTCGGCTCGAATTTCCCCACGTCGGTAGCCTTAAGCTGCAACTCATTTCCCGTGCGCCGTGGGATTTCCGGATGCTCCTGCTGCCCTTGAACGTGACCCGTCTGGACCATTGCTTGCTGAAAAGCCGCGAACTGCGCCGCCTGCTGCTGCTGCCCCGCCGCCAGCTGAGCGACCAAATCAACTAGCACCTGATTGGTACCTGCCACTGGTTCGGGTGTTGCGGGCTGACGCTGGCCAATCGAAGCGGCCTGCATTCCCGCGATGAGCTGCGGCAGCCAAGTGGGTATAGGATCCGTCGGTCTCTGCGGTTGGGAATCGTCCTCCATCGCTGTTGACCGCAGGCTCTGCGAGTCGGACTCTGATGAAACCGGTTGCGAGCGTATGCTGGTAAACTGGGACGGCGGCAACTGGTGAGAGGCGTTCACGTCGGGTAGTTCTTCAAAGGTCCTGGACAACGGTAACTCCGGAGACTCCAGCGACTCGAGGATACCTTGCGCCGCAAAGCGCTCCAATGGCAAATCGTACTCGGGGCTGCGTAGGTGGGATGCCGCTGGGTCTGAAACCTCTTGCTGGCCAACAGCTTGGGAGGGAACGGGTTGCTGAGTAACAGCCTGCTGGGAAACAGCACGCTGGGTAACAGCCTGCTGGAAAACAGCTCGCTGGGTAACAGCCTGCTGGGGGTGCTCGGGAAAGTACGAAATATGTCTCTGAACTGCCAGGGTGGATGCCCCTGCAGAGGGTAGCGTGTTGCGATGGATGTGTGGGGCTTGAAGTGGGAACGGGGTGGAGAGTACTGGGTCAACTCGGTAGCTAGAGTCTGGAGGTGTGGGTACCGCCAAGCGTCCGACGGGCAGGGGTGATAACCGTGTCAATGCGCCGAAGGTGCTCCCCCCAACCTTGTCGGTCTCCGCCTCTGGGAACTCCTCCTGCCTCTCCTCAGCTTCCGCTAGCAGTCCCAATGGTTCCGGAGTCGTGATCCGAGGTTTCTTCACCCTACTGCCAGCCATTCATTCTGTCTCTCCTGTATTTCGAGTTCCACTCCTTCCAGCAAGTCGAGGTCCTTCATGTAGACCCAAGTGATGACTGCACTCACAAACCGCCGTGCTGAGGCTTCATAATCGGATAAAACCTGACCTTCCCGTGCCTGATCGAGCAATCCGTCTAGCCGCTCAATAGACACCAGTGATGTAATGCGAAACAAACACGTCAGCGTGCGAGCACCTGGGAACGTGTTTCCCTTCCTATAAGAATGAATAAGTGATGCTGCTAAATTCAATATGGGGACAGGTGGCTCGGCTTCTCCTTCGCGGGTGCCAACCATGCCCTGAAGAGCCGTCATATCAGATACGGATCCTCCCGAAAAGAGAACCTCCTGCTCCATTTCCTCCTCGGGTTCCTCCTCGGCCTCCTTTTCGCTGTCCGATCGGATCTGACCCGCGACAGGACCGTCTCTTCCTCCTTCGGTTGGTGCAGTCATCCTCCTTTTGCCTCGGGTGCTCCTCTCCATCGCGCCGGGCTGTTATACGGGAAGCGAGGGAAGCGGACGCGTGTTGGTGATCTGAATGAGGACGCGCGTCGAGCTGATAATCGAGGGGCCCCCTCGAGGTCTCCGCGAGATTGCGTGGATCTCCTCTCTCGTTCCGTATCAACAGGCTCTCCTCTGACTCTCTCGAACCCCTCTCCGTTTGCGGCGAATGTTCGCTCTGCTGATTATTTTGCTGCCTATCCGCGTACTGCAGCTGGTCTCGCTGAGACCTATGCAAGGCGTCCAGGAAAACGGTAGCGGCCTGTAGAATTGCAAGGTCCGCAGGTGCAATCGGCTGCTGGTCAACGTCTGGCCGTCCCTCAGGGCTCACTGGCTGGTGCCGGTCGTTATGATGGTGGTGTTGATGGTGCTGCTGTTGGCGCCTCTCTCGACGCTCCTGACGCTCGTGCCGGTGCGGGTTCCAAGTCCGCCTTGGTGGCATGAATCGTGAGAATCCGGTGACGGTTGAGGGCGACGTTGCGCAGCAAAAAAAATTTTTAAGCAATCGTCAATGGTAAGTTAAACGTTGGTGTATTGTGCGGAAGCGTCACAAACGGGTAAGTGGTGGGAAAACCTCCCAATGGCGGGTCGCCCCGCTGGTAGAGGTGTTGCTACCAACTGTTAGGCGGGCTGCACCTAAAAGGTGGGTCTCTCTTAAGAACGTGTGATGATGTCTATTCTTCTCCTCTTTTCCTAACTTCAAGATCTATCTAACTTCTCCTTGGCGCCAAGCGCTACCTTAGTCAGCCGTGTCTTGGCGTGGCCCTCTCCTTCCTCCATGACAGACGCGAATGGCCTTGAAGTCGCGCGCGATGTGGATACGATTCACAACGCCATCCGCGGCTTTCCCGGCCATGGCGGTGTGTTCCCTACGGACTTCCACCGCAAAAACGCCGCTGATTTCCCCGCGTTAGTCAGATGGGTGAAAGCGTCAGGACAACAACAACAACAGCACTTCAATCGAAACGCGAACAGCCTCCTACCACTACCGAACCGCCTCCTACCACTACCGAACCGCCCCCTACCACTCCTACCGACATGTTTACTCCCACCCCAACTGGTGAGATTACCTCCACAGCGAGTACGTCCATTACCACACAACAGTCATCTTTATCTATTTCGCCGACGACCGTGCAATTCACTACGAGCAGTGAGACAAGTCCTATCCCGAGCTCCACTGCGCCCGAACCTCCAATCACCACTATGAGTGCAGAGCCAGGCCCTACCTCGAATGAGCAGACTAGCTCTTCTCCGAGTAGTGAGCCGAGCCCTGCTACCTCCAGTGATGAACCAAGCTCTGCCCCGAGCGGTGAGCCAAGCTCTACCCCGAGCACTCCCGCTCCCCAGCCCACATCTACCCCTACGAGCCAGGAGGCTACGCCTACTGATCCTACCACGAGTGTCTCGGCCCACAATTTTTCCTTTTCCATTTCCTCATACCTCCATCGCCGCCTTAACTTCCTTCCCGAGAGTTATCGTCCACAAACTCGACGCCAGAATTTCTCATCACCGCATCAGGTATGTATCTTCTACCCAGCAGAAAACTGGCGCGTTAAGAAACTAACCTGCAGTTCACCGGCAATTCCATTCCCTTCGTGCCCTGCTTCCTCTCCCGGCTCGTTCCTCCTCCCCCGCGACACCTTTTCATCCACTTCGATTCTTATTTTCACCCTCCATCCACTGGATTTCATGCTCGTTTGTTACATAATTGTTCGTACTTCCCGTCCCCACTCGTTTATCTCATCTCCTCCACTCCATACTGGAACTTTCTAGCATCGCAGGTTAGAATTTACAACATGAGCGAACCCTTGACTTCTTAGATGGCATTTCTCTTGTCGTTGGCCACTTTGCTCCCCTCATGCTAAATCATCGACACCGGTTCCTGCGGCACAATGCCATACGATAGTTCCGATATCCATGTCATCGCCATCGCCCTCGCCTGCTTGGCTGACCAGCAGTAGGCCTTTACCGCTGCCGAAGCTGTGAGGATCCGGTACCGGGCCTTCTGCAGGACGGTCGGGTAGGTGAGGGCGATGACGACGGCATGGATTTTGGAATTGTCATGGGCGTCGTGCTGGACAGTGTTTCCGGCATCGATGGTCCGCAGTATCAGAGGGCTAATTTCGGCGATGATCTAGGCACTCGTAGTTTATAATAAACTGCTGCCCCTATTTCCGCTCGCGCTCCTCATAGTGGCGCGTATTCTCTATTTGCTCAGACTCCTCGTATGGGTGAGCACGACAATATAGGTGAAGCCCAATTTGCCTCTCCTCGTCTCTTCGCCCTGCTCGATGCTGACAAGAACTATTTCAGCTGCTTCACGGATGCGGGGCACCGTCTCCTTCGCGTTCTGTACAGTCTCATTTTCCTGCGAGGCCCTATCCAAGCCACGATCGTCGATCGAATGTCTGCATTGTTCGCCAAAATCCCGTTCGCCATGTGTCGACATCCCAGTGGTTTTGACGCCCTAATACCGGCGCGGCTGGCAACAGCAGCACAGCTTTCTAATGGGGTACAATATGATTCTCTTTGGCCCTTCTTTCAGTTTAACTCAGAATTCTCTTCCTTTCTCCTGCGACCGTAACCCAACCGCTTTTTACCACAATCCACCGGTGTCCGAAGTGACTCCTTGTTTTATGGTTTGCGCAATTGAAGGATCGTGCATGGAATCGAATTTTGTTTCTTCGTGGTTCCCTATTCGTTTTATTCACTACTGCCCTGCACGAAGCCCCCCTAGCCACTGCCCATCTATAAAAACCGCTAAAAATGTTCTTCCGTATTTTTTTTAATTTTACTCTTTGCGTTTTGATGGGGGCTGGGAGTTCGAATTGTACCCTCATTCCCTGTACGGGCTTCTTCTCTGACTTTTCTTATGGTCTTTCTGGCATTTGGGTGTTAGCCTATTTACTGCAATGTCGAGCAATTAAAATCTGAGCGATTGGTATCATTTCCAGCAAAATTGGAGTAGAGCACTATCAAACCGGACAAATTTGTGCTGACACTGTATCCAATGCAGTTATTATTACGTACCTTCATGTTTTTCCTATCCCCGTACAATAGCAATACAGGGTAACAAGGTACCAACGTTGCCCTGTTCCCCTGTATAACTTCAGTTGATATACCAGCGTAGGTTAGCATAACGTACGAAACTGAGCACTTTCAAAGGAAGCACAGAGAATGCGTGGTCTAATCGGCAATGGCCCACAGGAATCCCGCCGAGTCGTGAAAGTAGGCGGGCAATCATCGAACGAACTCTCGGGGGAGCGGGCAATGGCCAGAATCTTTCCTCAGGGGCCTCTCCGGGAGGATGAGGAATCCCCTCGCGAACCGCAACGGATCACCGACTGCATCGACCAACCTGACGACGCCTTGCGGAAAGAGGAACCTTGTTCCACCAGAGGCAGGTCATTCCTCCTGGGTAAGCAATCTAGGCCTAAAGCTTGTGATGGTCTTACGGCTTCCATGGTGGCCATTGGGTGTTATCAGGGTTCGCTCAACGGTGCAATAGGTTTTGACTATGTCGGTAGAGTGATGTGTAGAAGAGATGGTTATCTATTCTAGGACTGGCGCGGATGCTCTAGATATACGGCATGTGATCTGACTAAGCATACAGTGTGACACACGACAACAGACTACGGCGTATAAGGTTTTAGTGACCGCATGCGGGTTCTCTCACCAGTAGTGGACTGTTGTGGAGGGGGTGTGTCACGGACCAGTATAGTTCAATTGAGAAGGCTATCTCCCGGAGCGGAGGTTGTAGGATGGATGTCTAAGTACAAGAGGACCGTCCCCGGGACAGACAATTTATATGCCTGGAGCCCTCCTTGGTATGACTAATTCCACTGCGCTCTTGGTGCCTTCGTCACCCAAATTCATGCTCTTGGCATTTCAGTCCCACAGCTGCTCCCCTTTCCTTCAGCGAGAGGACCCTCTCTCAGCGGCATCTCCCTCCCATGGCCTCCGTCAACAATTTCCCAAGACAAATCGGTCTTCCCAAACAAACTTCGTTCCAGACACTGCCGCCCAACTGTCTCCTCCCGTCCCAGTCCATTTCCACGCACGAAACCTGCCCCGTACCCGCGTCTTCCCCTCTTGGCACAAACATCTCAGATCATCCAGGTGCACACGGTCCCTCAATCCAGAGATCTTGGTCTTGACCAATTGCCCCGTCGACAAGTCGAATAAATGTCCACTCCTCCCATGATGGGCGACGTCGTCCAAACGAAATGGTCCTTCCCACCGTGGTTCCAGTTTCTTATCCCGACGATTACCCAAGGCCGCCCGCCGTAGCAACACTAGATCTCCGTTCCGAGGTGCCTCGTATCGGCCCGAATCACGACCGGTCTCCGTTCGGTTGAATCTGTCGAGAAAACGCTGCCGAATTGCTTCCAGCCGCTCGACCCGACATGACATGGGTGACTCGTGTTGGCCTTGCAGCAACTCTTGATCCCGTTGGTGGTCCCACTGGGAATGTCGCGCTTGTAGATCCAATGCAGTCTGATGATCTCGGTGAGGGGTAGCAAGAAGCATGTTGAAGCCTATGGTCTAGGGCGCAGGCGATTAGGGAGAGGACCGGTCACAGAGAAAAGAGGGTGTGCGAAGAAAAAGGTTGTGACCCCGTTGCTAGCGTGGCATGTACAGGATGAGGAGTAAAACCCC
>Ga0307516_10007639_pt1 | contig 12380 bp, 10 predicted proteins | sample 19_EM_MG_FD_203310 | JGI IMG/M metagenome (GOLD analysis project Ga0307516, IMG submission 203310) | Populus trichocarpa ectomycorrhiza microbial communities from riparian zone in the Pacific Northwest, United States - 19_EM | ecosystem: Host-associated > Plants > Roots > Unclassified | place...
GCGGGTCGCTCGTCGGTGCAATTGGCGTGTCAGGCGCACCTGGAGGTGACGCGGACGAAGCCTGTGCCAAGGCTGGCATTGAAGCGATTCAGGGCAAGCTGGATTTCTAGGAGCGCAGCATTTCGGAGCGCCTGCTCGTATCCCCTTGGAACCGGCGAGTTCCAATGTGTGGTCTTTGCGCACCATTCTCTTATGCCTTTGTTCATGCCCGGAACGCCCCACCCAAACAGATGGGGTTGTGCAAGATGATTCCGTCCTATGAATCGGGGTCCGTCGTCGCAATTGGGTGACACCAATTTCGCGTATGGCGGCGCGCCTCGGCATGCCCACGCCAATGTGCACGAGCTCCACTATTGTGAGACAGAGTGCCGACCTCGGCAACACTTCACTCCAGCGGCGAAATCGGGAAACTGATGAGACAGCTGAGACGGCGTGAATTCATTCAGACTTCGGCTGGTTTAGCGGCGAGCGTATGGCCGCTTATTGCGCGCGCGGAGAAGCCAGGGCATATCCCGCATGTTGGCATTGTCTGGATCGCTCCCCAATCGGTGGTAGGGCCGTTCCACGACGCATTCCGCGATGGATTGCGAGAGCTGGGCTATGTCGAGGGCCAGACCATTGTTATTGATGGACGTTTTGCGCAGGGAAAACTCGAGCTTCTGCCAGGAATTGCAGAGGAGTTGGTGCGTGCCAAGGTCGATGTCCTGGTGGCGCCGACCACCGTGATCGTTCAATGCTTTAAACAGGCGACCACGACGATCCCCATCGTGATGGCGAATGTTGCCGATCCGGTCGGGTTCGGATTCGTCGCGAGCCTGCAACACCCCGGCACCAACATCACCGGCTTTTCCAACTTGATGGTCGAGCAGGTCGGCAAGAACATCGAGTTGCTCAGGGAGGTGCTTCCTGGCCCGTCCCGGCTTGGTTTGCTGGTGAACCCGGCGGTCCCGGATGGGGCGCTGGTGGTGAGGGAAGCGCAAGCGGCGGCCCGGATCCTGGGCGTTGCCGTCTACCCGGTGGAGGCCCGCCAGCCCGACGACCTCGGAAGCGCCGTCGCGCAGGCGAGCGAGCAGCATTGCGATGGGCTGCTGGTGTCGACCTACGAGGGCTTTTTCTCCGTCAACAGAGTCCGGATCATCGAGGCCGCCGCCAGCCACCGGCTGCCGGCCGTATTTGCCGCGCCGCCGTTCGGACTTGCCCAGGCCGGCGCACTGCTGGCCTACGGCGCTAACACACCCGACATGCTTCGGCGCACCGCCGGTTACGTCGACAAGATCATCAAGGGGGCGAAACCAACCGATCTTCCGGTGCAGCAGCCGATCAAATTCGAACTCGGCGTCAACCTGAAGACCGCCAAAGCGCTCGGCCTCACCATTCCACCCTCGGTCCTCCTGCGCGCCGACGAGGTGATCGAATAAGGCATGATAAAATGAAGGCCGGGCCAGGGAAATCGGCTTTCGGTCGTCATTCGGATGTCGAGACCACGTCGTGGGCAAGATGCGCCGTATGAAGTGTACAATACTGTTCAACTTCATACGTTGAGTGCTCTTGGAACGCTTGATGCGCCGCCTTTGGGCAGTGCTGTTGTTCCACTCCCGATATCAGCGGCACCCCACCCGAATGGATGGGGCTTCGGATGAACATTTCGTACTAGGCTTCCGGCCAGTTGTTAGACCGGAGTATCGATATGACACACCAATCACATCATCCGTCCCAACTCGTCGTCTTCGGCGACAGCCTGTCCGACAACGGCAATCTGTTCGATCTGATCGGGCTGCCGCCGCCACCGGCGTGGCATGGACGCGCTTCCAACGGGCCTACTTACGCCGAAGATCTCGCCAGGTCGTTGCATATGCGGCTCGACGATCGCGCCTTTGCTGCCGCCGAGGCCAGCAACGCATCGCCGCCCGTGCTCGTCGACCCCGTGACCGGCCACGCACTACCCATCAACCTCTCGGATCAGATCGCCGGATATCTGGCGGACCTTCACGGTCACCGGGCGCCCAGGTGCACCACCGCGCTGATCAACATCGGCAGCAACGACTATTCGGCCTTCCTCCAAAGCCCGAATCCGCAAGCCATTCCGGCGCTGGTGCATAACGTGGTGGGCAGCATCGCGCAGGCGATCGATGCGCTGACGCATGTGGGGGTCGATAAAATCGTCCTGTTTACGCTGCCGGATTTCGGGATCACCCCGGCGGCACAAGCGCAAGGCCCGCAGGCGGTGGCGCTTGCTCACGCGCTCGACCTCGCCAACAACGCAGCGCTCGCACAGATGGCGGCCGGTCACGCGAACGTGCAGCTGGTCGATGAGTTTCAGCTGACCGAAGCGATTGCAGCCGACCCGCACAGTTTCGGCTTTTCGGCAAGCTTGAACCAGACTTGGGTCGGTCAGCTTGCCGCCGGCTCGCATCAGTTCGCGCCCAACGAGGTCGGATTCTTTGACGCTATCCACCCGACCGCCGCGGCTCACGGAATCGCGGCCGCGTTCGCCGACGCCGTATTGACATCGGACAGCACCCAATTCCTCGACGGCACGCACAACGTCATTCACGCCGGTCGCGGCGACAATTTCGTTTTCGCGACCCCCGTCAATCCGGCCGATCCGCATTTGAACGACGACTACTCGATCTACGGCGGCTCCGGCGCGGACATCATTTTCGCAGGCTCCGGCAACGTGACGGTGCACGGCGGTTCCGGCAATGACCTGATCGCGGCCGGTTCGGGCAACGCCATGCTCGACGGCGACGACGGTGCCGACGTGCTCGAAACCAATTCGGCCGGCACCAACAGGCTGGCCGGCGGCGACGGCGATGACGCGCTGATCGTCAACCGCGCCGGCACCAATACGCTGCTCGGTTGCACCGGTAATGACATCTTTGTGCTCAAGGAAAGCGCAAGCGCCGTCAATTCCAATGGGAGTTTCAATTTCGGCCAGCAAGTCGTCGTCGGCGGCAGCGGCCATGACACATTGCGCTTCATCATCAACGACCAGAATCCAGCCGCTGAAAATGCCCTGATCGCCGAATTTCACAAGGTCGAGATCGCCTTTGAACTGGCGGCCAGGCACGGTCATGCCGGTGACTTCGACGTCGACGGCTTGCACGTAACCGGGATTGACCGGCTCGAATTGCAGATCGACCGGGTCTCGTCCAATCCCGATACGCCATATCTCATTACCCATGACATCGCTTCAGCCGAAGGCCATGGCGCCGGGGTGAGCCCAGCGCTGAGCCACTTGTTGCAGACCGCGGAGCACTGGAATCTGCTGACGGTTTGAGCATGCCCGCGAAGACAGACCGAGCATGCTCTGCCGGCGATGCCGGTCGCGGCAAAACAGCCGGTGCCGCTTTCGGCGCCAAAACAACCGGATGTTGTGGAAGATAAATGAGTTGTACGATCAAGCCCAAGCTCGGCTTGAGCGATCGGAGAAGATAGACGAAGCGGAGCGCCACAGAGAAAATCAATTGGCCCCATCCAGGCAACGAGGCACAGCGATGACCGACTCCCCCGATCTCCCGCAGTTGCTGGCCGCGATGTACGATTGCGCGATCGTTCCCGATCTTTGGCCACGTGTATTGCCGATGCTGGCCGGCTACATGGAGAGCCGGACTGCCGCGATCGGTGCGCGCAGCCGTGTCGGCGACAAGCCCGGCTTTTTTGTCGAGTTCGGGTTCGATTCCGAAGTGCACGAGATCTACGTTTCGAACTATCGCGCAATCAACCCTCGGATAAACGCGATGAAGATGTTCGGCGTCGACGAACCCGTTCGCACTGAGGACGTCCTTGATACCGAGGAGTTCGAGCAATCGACATATTATAAGGAGTTCCATTTACCTTATGATGTTGGGGATGTTCTGCTCGCAAAAATCATCGAAGACGTCCACCGAATTGTGGGCTGCAATGTCAGCGGAAAGCATCGGTACACCCTCGACGATGTCGAGCGGTTCCGTGCGCTTTGCCCGCACATACGCCGTATCCTGACCATTTCAGACTTGCTCGAACGGCGGACAGTAGAGCGCAATTCACTCGCTGAAGTTATGAACCACCTTTCTGCCCCGGTCATTATGGTCGACGAGAAGCAGCGCATCGTGCACTCGAATACTGCGGCGCAGGAATTCCTGGCGGAGGGCAAGACGCTGAGCTCCATCCGCGGCGTCCTCACCGCGAGCGATCCCCGCAACCAGGAAGGCCTGCGCCGCGTGACGCGCGCACCGGACCTTGACACAAAATCCCTCGCACTCGAAAGCGACGAGGGGCGCTTCACGGTCGCGACCGTGCTGCCGCTGACCAGCGGCCTGCGGGGGACATATGGCAAGCCGCTTTCAGCGAGCGCTGCCATCTTCGTGCACAATCAAACTTCGTTTGACGAAGGGTTGGTGACCGCGCTCGCGGCGGCCTTTGCTGTGACCGGCGCCGAGGCCCGCGTGCTGTCGGCCTTGCTGGAAGGCCTCAGTCTGGCGGAAATCGCGGCGCGGTTTCAGATTTCCGTCAACACCGTGCGCTGGCACCTCAAGCGGCTGTTCGACAAGACCAACACCAATCGCCAGGGCGACTTGATCCGGCTCGCCTCGAGCGCGATCCCGCAAATCCGCGTCGCCAGGGATGACAAGGGGCAGGGCAAGCTGCATTGAGGAACGGGCCGCCCGCACTATGTTTGCCGCCGCGCCCAAATCATTCGCGAATATCGGGGTGATGACGAAATTTGTCATTACGCGGCGGCCAGCAATCATCCTCACGGTATCGAGTCCTCTTGCTTGGAAGCGTCAGCATGAGATGCAGATCGAGCCGCCTTTGGGCGCGACGCCGCCACGACAGCATGAGGCGTTTGAACAGCTTGCCTGGTAGCCTGCCTGCCCTGGCCCGTAAAATGCGCTTTCGTGCGATCAGCGCAACGATGACCGTGCAGCCGATCAGGTTCAAAACGAACACGCCTGCCATCAGCAGATCGTTGAGAACCACGACTGCGTAAGCCACCGTGGCGGCATTTGCCAACGCGAACAAGGTCCAGGTCACCAGGGAAACGGCTTTCGCATTGTCGTTATCGCGGGTCAGGCACCGGATCTGCGGCGCATAGGCGATAATGCGGGCGCCATTGAGCAGCGCGAATGCGGTCGCTGAATAATCCGATATCGTCATGTTTCGATACACCGACGTTTGAAAACGAGAAGGCTATGATTGCGCTGACAAACCGATCCAGCCCGTCGTTCGGAGTACTGCCCGTGAGGATTGCCGCGCGCGCCATCCGTTTGAATGAGCGGCACAACTCTTGCGATCACAAAAATGAGAGGTAAACCGCAGCCTTGCTGTTCTCGTTCACCGACGATTTGCCGGCCGGCTCGCTGACGCGAGACATATGAAAAAGCTGCACGCTCTCATTCGATCGGCGGAATGGTGCGTACCCAGGCAATGATGGCGTTGAGATCCTGCTCGGTCAGCTTGCGGAAGTAGCCTTGCCGGGCCATCGGTTGCTTGAGCGCGTGGCCTTCGCGGCTGATACCCTCGGTCAACGCGCGCTTGAGTTCCGCGTCGGTCCACGCGCCGACGCCCTTCGTCACGTGTGAGGAGATGTTGGCGACGATGACGGAGCCGAACGGGCCTTTCATCTCGTGGCCTCCCTTGCCCCACCAATTCGTGAAGTCCTGCAAGCCGTCGGGTTTGCGCGAGTGACATTCCATGCAATGGGCGAGGGTGGCGAGATAGAAGCCGCGCTTGACCGGTTCATCCGGAACTTTGTCGCCGATCGACGTCTCGGCCCCGGGAAGCGGTACGGGATACGCCGCGGCCTTGTAGACCGGTGGCGGCGCCTCGTTACTGACAGGGGTGATGGTTTTCAGGTAGCTCGCGATCGCGTCGCGATCACGCGGCGTTAGAATCCTGTAGAAGCCATACGGCATCTGCGGCGCAACCGGCACGCCGTTTGGCCGCACGCCACTGGTCAACAATCGCTTGATGTCATCCTCGCTCCAGGCGCCAATTCCGCTATCACGGTCGGGCGTGATATTGGACCCGTGCACGGTGTAGGCTGGCGTGTCCCAGACGATCGAGCCGCCGGAAAATCGCCGCGCCATGTTGAGGCCACCCGGCCCGCGCGGCGTGTGGCAACCGTCGCAGGCCATCACCGCATTGACCAGATAACTGCCGCGCTCGACCAGCGTCTCGGCCGCAGCGCCAGTGACGGCGGCGCATAGCGCTCCCAGTGCGATGATGAAGTCCCTCAACATAATCGTCCTCGCTATTGGTGAGAGCATGACTTGCAACTGCCTCCAAAATCAGCAGGCCGCGTACCATCCATCCGGAAATGGCTCCAAGTCCCACGCCGACTGGTCATCCTTCACGGCTTGCGGCTGCCGATCTTCAGCAGGCTCGCTGGCCAACGCCCCTGCCGGCGGTGGGCCTTTGGCGGCCGCTATCGCCGCATCAAGCAATCGCTTCAATTCAACTTTATTCACCGCGCCAATACCGTATGCCGCCCATCGCGGCTTCAAAACTTGCGTTGTACGTCTGCAATAAATTGCGCTCTCTGCAATCAAGAGGCCTTGGACGAAATGCGCTTCCAAATGAGATCGTTGATCCGGCGTGACGGGTCCAGCATCCTGTCGTCGTCGGTCTTGGTGGCGGCCGGCATCAGGTTGGTCCGGTTTCCCAGCGCAGGCCGCTTCGCTAGAACCGTGATGACCTGTGCGATAGTGCGAATGTAACCCGACAGCATCGAGTTGTGGACGTGGTTGGCCGCGGTCCGGATCTCAGCGAAGGCCGGAAGGTCCTTGTTGTCGTCCATCTAAATCGTCCTTGCTCGCGCCCCGGACTCGTGTCGCACTGCTCCGCACACTATTTGGACCAGTATAACACAACTGGCGCGCCCCCAATTTGGGGGGCTCATGACCCCGAGTCGGACACCGGCTTCGTCAGCAATTCCAATGCGGCGCGGCTTACCTGTGCGCCTCCTGATTTCCTCCGCCCGGAATCCGCAGGGTGACGACGAGACCGGCATGGTCCGATGGCCACAATCCAGAGGGCGTCTTGTCGGTCGGCTTGTTGCCAACGAGGTGGACGTCGGACACCGAAGTCACGCCGCGCAGCAGCACAAGATCGATCCGCTGGCTCAGGGCTGTCGTTGCATTGCTCAAACTGGGGTTTTGGCAGCACGTGAACCCCGGGTCTGCCATGCGGGCCTTGAGCCACGCGTCGGTAAATCCCGCGTCGATGGCCGCCTTGTAGGTCGGATAGGTCGGGTCGGTGGTGCTATCCGCGCGTGCATTGAAATCGCCCGACAGCACCACCGGCAGCGTGGCATCGCCGGCGGCGCTTGCGAGCAGTTCCTTCATTTGTGGCAGCGACACGGTGGGGAAGGTGTCCAGATGCGTGGTGACGAACCGCATGGTTTTGCCGCGGACCGAGAGATCGAAGGAGGCCCAACCGCGCGGTATCGTAAAGGTCACCCCGAGTGCGGTCGGGATGGACAGGCCCGCCAGATAATGTTGCGCCTGATTGTTCGACAGTCTGGGATTGCCGGCCAGATGCTCGCGCCGCACCAGGATGGCATCCTGGGTCGTCAGTCGGACATCGAAACCCAGCGTGCTCGGCGCTTCCGCGTCGAAGCCCGGGACGATCGCGGCGATGCGATAATGTTCGCCCTGCTTTTCGAGTTCGTCCTGCACAGATTGCAGCAGATCGGACTTTACCGTCGTCGCCGGAGCCGGCGCGCCGGTTCGTAGGATCGAGGCTTCCTGCAGGCCGACAATATCAGGCCGTTCCCGGGCAATTTCGCGCGCGATCCTTGCCGCGCGCTCCGCCGGCTTGGTGGCCAGGATGTTCTGATACGTCGTCGTGACCGCCGCGACGAAAGCACCCGGTGACCGGGCCGCAAGCAATTCGCTGTAATCAGTCCCTTCACCCATGTTCTGGGTCATGATCCGGATTTCGCCTTCATCGGCGGCCGCGAATGGAGGCGGTCCAACTGACACTGCCGCGATGCCCAAGAGTGCGGATGCAGCCAAACGCAAACGGAAATTCATGGTGAGCTCCCTGGTGGGTCCTTGTTGTCGGTCCGTCCAATACGTCCTTGCTCGCCTTGGACCAGCACCGTTCGGCGTCGCACCCTATTTGGACCCGTGCGCCACACGGCGCCCCATCCGTTTGGGGGGCTCGCGAAAACTTTTTGCATCGGCAGGCCCAAGCACCCGCGCTTGCCGGGCTCCGCTCACAGTAGTCTCGAGAATTTTATGCCGACCGGACGGCTGCGCAGCATCTTGCGCTCGTCGATCATGTGGGGCGCGAATTCTGGGGATGGAACTTGCTCGCCATTCCGATCCGACCGGGCCTCGCCGCTTCGGACCGTTACATCGTGCGAGACCGCCGAAAGCGACCGCAGTCGAACAACCTCCGCCTCCAGCCTGTCAATGTTTTCGAACAGCCGTTTAGTGGCAAGCTGAAGGAAGAAGTATCCAAAGATCTGGTTCTGGAAGTAGAGCTGCTTGACTTCGCTGTAGCCGATTTCGAGGAGCTCGCCGCTCCCCACGCACAGCATCGATTGCGTGCGAGTCTTGTCGCGGGACAGCAAGCCAAGTTCGCCGGCAATACTGCCGGCGCCGATTGCAATCCCGGTCTCTATCAAGCGAAACTGGCCGGTGACGACGAAAAACATCCGGTCGGCGGTGTCGCCTTTACGAAACAGGAACTCACCCCGGATCACCCGGCGGGACGTTACCGTGGAGCTCAGCCACGCCATGTCGAGGTCAGCGTCGGAGGCCCTCTCGACCAGCGGGGTCAGCCGCAACATTTCGCGCAGCCGAAAGACGTTGAGCGGCAACAGCAGTAGGTGAAGCAACAGTGGCGGATAGGCCTCGGCGAGATAACCGTACGCGATAAAGAAGACGTTGCTCGTTATTCCCAGCGCGCGAAGCGGCACCATCGTCTTCATGTAGAACGTGATGAAAACCAGGAGGGCGGCGGCGTAACCCACCGTATCTGCAATGCTGACGTGAGGCACAGGAAGCATCCATAGCGTGCAGCGCTCATGTTAGGACGAGATGGCAGAATACGGCCCACCCATATAGGGGGGCAGTTGAAGGTTTTCGTATCAGGTCACGGCAACCGCGATCAGTTAGGAGAGTTCGTTGCGCTTCGCTGCCTGCAGGGCGAGCCTGACGAGATCGATCTGGCGATGCGTGTCGGTTTTCTCAAAAATTTCCTTCAAATGCCAGCGAGCCGTGTTTATGGTCAAGCCTAACGATGCTGCGGCCTGCGCCAGCGTCGCGCCATGGGTAAGAAGGGCCGTCAACGTCGCCTGACGTGGCGTCAGATTCAGAATTTCTGCCAGTGAATTGATGTCGATCGGCTGCTGCTCGTTCGGCCGCTTCACAAGGACGATCGCCCGTGACGACGGCACCATCAATGTCCTGTCATTCTCAACGCCGAGCGGCATCACGCTTGCGGTTAACGCAGCGCGTCGTGAAATTCGGGGAAGTTCGAGCTGCTTACCGGCGTCGGCAATTTGTTCGAAGTCAGGCCGGTGATGCGGCCGCGCCTGCTCCAGCGCAATCGCTGATTTGATCATACCGCGCAAGGCGCGTGCGGCTCCTGGGCCCGCAGCCTGAAGCCTGCCCCGGTAGATCGACAGGCCGTCCGCCTCCTTGATGAGGCCTTCGGCATACTTGTTCATGAAGAAGGGCCGCAGTTCCGCGTCAACGATGAAAACGCCGAGATCGAGCAGGTCGAACGCGTCATACGCCTGGCGCGCGGAGTACTCGGCTTCCTGGAGCTTGAGACGGATCAAAAAGGAATTTGTCAGATGCGGAAGAACGGCCTGCAGTGCCTGCCTGTCGGACTCATCAAAATCCCGCTCTTGATGGCGCAACCGTTCGATGGCCAGAAAGGCGCCGTAGCGGTCTTTGCGAAACGGCGTTGCCAGAAGGCCATGATACCCGCCGTCCGGACGAACCACTTCATTGTAGAACGCGGAATTGTCGAAATTCCTTCCGACCCAGAAGCTTTGTCCGGGCATTACAGTTGCCGTCGGCATCGTCAGCAAGCCGGGCGGCATGATCTTGGCTTCGGCTGCTGCCGCAAGACGGCGGAAGTAATCGGAACCAATCCCGAGCCCCGTCACAAACTGGAGCCGGTTGGCATGGAGGTCCTGGATATAGAAGATCAGATGCCGACCTGCGACCAGTTCGCACAGGCTTGAGAATTCCTTCGGATCGATTGTGGGATTCAACACAGCATCATAGAGATCGCGAATGGCTCTCAGGATCAGGTTTTCGCGCTCGTTGACGATCATGGCGCTATTCATCCGGATTTGAATTTGAAAACGAATTGGCCGCGAGGTCCTTAGACGTCAGTTCTCCGAGCCTGTGGCCGCAGTAATTTGCAGCATAGTGGTCGTCTAATTTGAGTCCGCTTGTGGGCCGTTCGGTTCAAAGGCGGGCGAACAAGTTCAGTGGAATGCTCAATCCGACATTTGCTTGTCACAATGGAACCCGGATATGCGGGTCAAATGTGCAATGTGCTCATTTCTTTAGCTTTCCTGAATGACCGTTCGTTCGAATTGCGCGGGGTAGGAAATGGCGCTGGATCGCGTGAAACGTCGAAGGCATGTTAATCGAAACACATCGGCGGAAAAGTAAACCACTTCACATTCGAGAAGGGACGGGCGCAGGCGCCGGGGTGATCGCAGGCTTCAGACAACTCAATCCACCGATGTATTTTGCCCGACGGTCAGCCACTTCTGGTTTGCAGAATTTGTGTCAAGCCAAAAATCATCTCGAATCGAAAATAATTCGCTTTATCAGAAATAACAATCAGGGTATATAAGTTGCATCCCGTCCCGACCAGAGGGGCGTATCATGATCGTCACGAACGCGGGGCGGGGAGCGATGGACGTGGAGGTGCCCTGGACGATGGGCACGGAAGCGTACGGCAAAGACGTGTGGTCCTGACGCCCCGATGCTGGCGTCAAGCTTGCAAATATCGCGCATCGATCCAATAGGGCGATTGCGTGCAAGCGACGGTGACAACGAGCCCGGCCCGACCGGGGAGATCACGTTATAAGCCGTAAAGCCATTGCGCAGGGAATGTCGGATTGCCTCCGCTGCCCTGTATGCTCATGCGCGCATTTTCTACCCAACTTGCGCATGAGACCTCGGGTGCAGCGCGCATCCGGCATTCCCTGCGCCCTCTGGATTTTGGAGGGCGGAGAAGTTCATGCAAACCTCGGGCAAAACATGCCGCGAGAACGCGAAACTATTTCCACGTCATTGCGAGCGCAGCGAAGCAATCCATGGCGCCGCAAAAAGAAAGAATGGATTGCTTCGCTGCGCTCGCAATGACGGTGTTCAAATCACGTCCCACAGAACGTCTGTAGCACGCGCTGATCCGGCAGCGGCGGATCGGCATAGGCCGCGAACTCCGGCTGATCCTCGAACGGTTTTGCCAGCACCGCCAGCAATTCCTCGAACGGTGCGTAGTCGTCGTTGTTGACAGCGGCCTGGATCACCGCCCCCACGCGATGGTTGCGCGGAATGAAGGCCGGATTGACCGCACGCATTGCGGCGTGTCGCTCAGTCGGCGATTGCGGTTCATCCGAGATGCGCTGGCGCCAACGGACCGCCCATTCGGTGAAGGCCGCGGGGTCGGTGAACTGCGCCCTGACATTCTCGTCGCCGTCTGCGCTGCGCGCGGCGTCGGCAAGATACCGGAAGGTGAGGGTGAAGTCGGCCTGGTTCTTCGCCATGGCGTCGAGCAGGTCCTGCACCAGCGCCTCGTCACCGTCGCGCGCCGTGAACAGGCCGATCTTGGCGCGCAGGCCGGCTTGATAGGCGGCCGTGAATTTTTCGGCGAATTCGCCGAGGATCAATTGCGCCTGCTCGATCGCCTTGTCCTTGTCGTCGGAAAACAGCGGCAGCAGGCATTCGGCCAGCCGGGTCAGGTTCCAGAGCGCGATCCGCGGCTGGTTGGCGTAGGCGTAGCGACCCTGTTCGTCGATCGAGGAGAACACCTGCGCCGGGTTGTAATGGTCCATGAACGCGCACGGGCCGTAGTCGATGGTCTCGCCCGAGATCGAGGAGTTGTCGGTGTTCATGACGCCATGGATGAAGCCGACCAGCAGCCAGCGCGCGACCAGGTCAGCCTGCCGCGCCAACACGCCTTCGAGCAGGGCGTGATAGGGGCGCTCAGCCTTGGCCGCGTCCGGATAATGCCTGGCGATGGCGTGGTCAGCGAGCTGCCGCACGCCGTCGGTATCGCCGCGCGCGGCGAAGAACTGGAAGGTGCCGACCCGGATGTGGCTCGACGCCACCCGCGTCAGCACCGCGCCGGGCAGGAGGGTCTCGCGCACTACGCGCTCGCCGGTGATCACGGCTGCGAGCGAGCGCGTGGTC
>Ga0307516_10007641_pt1 | contig 12378 bp, 19 predicted proteins | sample 19_EM_MG_FD_203310 | JGI IMG/M metagenome (GOLD analysis project Ga0307516, IMG submission 203310) | Populus trichocarpa ectomycorrhiza microbial communities from riparian zone in the Pacific Northwest, United States - 19_EM | ecosystem: Host-associated > Plants > Roots > Unclassified | place...
CCGCCGCTGTTACGGCTGCCACAAAGGATGCACATGTTTCGTTTCGGATCGCGATGCCGGATCTATGCGCGCTTGCAGTGACCGAGCGAAGCCCATGCGATGCGATGCGCTGCCAGCTCTCTCTCCTCTCTCTCTCTGTCTCTCTCTCTCTCGCTCTCTCGCTCCGTCCGTGCTCACTCACTCACCGATTTCCAGATCCATCGCTCCCGGTCCCCAGAAGGAGAAGAAGAAAGGAACCGCGAAACCGTTTCTGCCGAAACCCAACCGGCAACACAGAAAAACAACGAAAAAAGGAAGGAAAAAAAAAGGAAAAAAAAAGGAAAAAAAAAAAGGGAAAGGAAAAAACAAGTGTCTCCTTCGAGATGCAATGCCGTGGGGGGTGGCGGAGGGGCGTGCGTGCGGCAAATGCGTGAAACAAGAGGTTCAACCCGTAGCAGCAGCAGCAAAAAAGCAAATGCAAAACAAATCACAACACACGCTGCAGGCGCATCACAAACAAAACAGAACCCCCAGAGCTCGTATGTATGTGCTCTACATATGCACATATCGAGACTATGTACCGGAAACACAAAAACACAAAAAAGCAAAGAAACGAACCACAAAAAAAGCACAACAAGACGGGTGCGAGATTGGAATTGTTTCCCCCCAGAGCTCCGATCAGGATGCCAACCGGCACCACCACCGCCCCCGCCGGTTCGTCTCTGGCAGCCAGAACGGACGGCTCTGTCGAGCAGCAGTTCGTCCGGTATCGATAACCAACACGGCGTGTCTCTCTGCCCGGAAACGACCGGTGCCCAGCACCATCGCCGTCGTCGTCGTCGTCGCCCTCGCCCTCGCAAATCGTCACCGCGATCGCCGCTCCGATCCAGCCTCGAGCCCTCGTGTACCTTCCTCCAGAAGGCTGGCGGAGGTCTCGAATGTAGAGTAATGTGGCAGTGTGTTTCCTGCAGGCTGCGTCCACGCTAGACGACTGCGTGCGCCGGTTGCAAGCCCTTCTTCGGGACGAAAAACAAACTGTTGCGCCACACCGCTCACATAATGCGTATGCACCCCGTCAACGGTGCGCGGACGGAAGGAAGGTGGATGCAGTGGCGCTGCAGGAGCACGAACCCCTCCACATGTAGAGTATCTATCTGCTCGTACATACGGTCTGCGTCGCCGGAACCTGCACAATCCACCATCCCATCCGGTCCCCGGCTGTTGGGCGCATGGTGTCGCTGTTGCTATTGCAGGCGTTGCTGCCGCTGCCGTTCCTGGTGGGAAAAAGAAAGGAAATAAGAAGGAAAAAAAAAAGGAAAGAAAGAACGAACGAAGAAAATCGGTGAGCACGAGAGGAGGCAGAAGGGAAAAAAAAAAAGTTCCGAAAACACTGCCCTGGGATTAGCCTTGTTCGTCGGATGGCTGCCGCCAACGAGAACGCAGGACCAGTCCAGCGGCGAAACCAAATGGGTTCCAACCAATCGATCGCAGCAGCTACAGTGCGGGCGTGCATGCTAGATATGTGGGCGTGCGTGTGTTTGTATGATGTGTGTGTGCGAGAGAGGGAAGGAGATGGACGCACCGCGAGAGTGAAGGAGTGGAAAGAAAAAATTAAATCAACGGATTCAACGAACGAAACGGCAACTGCAACTGCAACTGCAACTGCAATGCAGTGGAATGCAGGCCTGTTGCGATTGCCTGTTCCCGCTGTGCGGTGAGTGAGGGATGCCGGTCCGCAGGGAGGGTTCGCCAATTGACACGGAAAGAAAAAGGCTTGACGGCAATACGGCGTCCCATTCGCATCCCGTGGGGTCTGAGGGCGAAGGAGTAGGCTGGGAAGACCCGTGTTTCTTGTTTTGAGAGAGTGTGGTGTGTGCGTCTGCGTGTGTGTGTGTGTGTGTGTGTGTGGTGTGTCCAAACATCTCCCAGCCATTGCTTTTGTTTCCAACCCCCCCACCCCCGAATACACCCCGGCCCATACCACGCTTGGAGTCAGCACCACCACAAGCAGTGGCGGCGTGTACACGTCAATAATCCGCCAGCGCAATGTTTGCAGTCACGTAGCCCCCAATCTCTCTCGCGAGTCGGGGCGGGCTCCCTGTGACTTTCGCTTGCCGACGATGGCCGCCCCTCCCCTTGCGGTGGGGTGACTGCCGCCCTGACCTGCTCGGGCGGTCCGGACTGGCTTGCATGGGAAAGCGGACCGCGAGCGATGCAAGATGCCAGGAGAGAGAAAGAAGGAAAAAAAAGCGAAGGCGGAGCAGATCTCTTTCGATGAGCATAGTGGTTCAAACTGCTGGGCTGCAACCATCTCTCTTACCCCAAATTGTCTTGTATTATCTTGACTGTCTCGCGCGGGGCAGACACAATACCGAAGAAAGACATGCTCAAAGAATTGGGACTGAAAAGAATCATACCGCACTCTTGTACGTACTGCTGGGCTGCGTGGCAGTTGTATTTCGAATGCGTAGTCCGTCTTCCTCTAAAACATGTCAAGCACAGCCTATGGTAGTCCCATTGTCAGCCAAGGCCGCCGAGAACGGAACCCTACTACTTTAGAGTGCTATGCAGATGATCTACTTGCCGGCCAATACAGTATCGAGGCAGGAGCTCGAACTGGTGCGTGATGATCTGTCTGTCCCTCTTGGGGAAGACGGGGCACTGGGAAAGGTGTATGGGGGCAGACAGCGCTCAGATAGGTGAGAACAGCAAAACATTTCCTTCCCCGGATGGACCAGCCAGATGGATGAAATGGATCGTGCAGAAACGACAAGGGGGAAGCATATAGAGTAGAGTGGATGTGCGTGAACAACGTACCCCGTGACTAGCATCTCCAACCAGGAAGGCATATTTGGCCAATGCTCCTCGGTTCACTTTCATCCGCGGCGCCTTCCACTCGCTCAAACGCACAGCAATCTCCTCCTCGCTCACGTCCATACTGAGCGAATTCGTTTCGGCATCAATCGTCACCATGTCTCCATCTGGTATTCCGTTTACCGTCAGCAAGAGCTCACACCGCCCACCCGCCCACCAATTAGCCATCTACCCGCAGAATCACTGGTGACATTGGGGGAGGGAAAGAGTGTGTGCGTTGTCCACTGCATGCCAGTGGCCTTTCGGCTGTTGGACAGGAATAGGAATCACAACTACTATGGGAAAACCCTCGCTCTCACCTTGAAGGATGGCGATGGGACCTCCGACAGCTGCTTCCGGGACGATGTGACCTGAGTTAAAGAGGGAATCTTAGTTCGTTCCTTCTCACAATCCTGTGCCAAAAACCGTAGACTCATACCAACAATGAATCCGTGGGAAGCTGATCTCGGATTAGCAGCTGCATCAGAACACTCCCGCACTCTGAACAGCGAACGTACCCCCGCTGTAGCGGCCATCGGTTATGAGGGCCACGTTGCGCAGGCCCGCTCCCATCAGCGCGCCAGTGGACTTCAATTGCTCGGGCTGGTGAAAGTTTCCAGTTAGCTAGCTTCCTTCCAACGCTCGGGCGATCACATCGACAGCGGTCAGCATGGGAACATGGTGGTTATTTTCGGGCTCTCCAAACAGTTTTCGACACGACTGCAAGCAGCGCCTAATGCTCCTGCAAGCAGAGCAGAGCATAAGGCCTCATCCCGAAGGGGCCCGGCCACGAGGGAGGGGGGGTGGCTGGCTCCTCCAACCAGGTCCTTGGGACGCACCCTCCGGACGAAGGTGGCGGGGAGAATGCTGCACTCCGTCAAACGGCCGCCGCTGGGCATAGCATGCCCGCAGCGCATGAGACACGATCGGACGTCGACGGTGACAACGACAACGACAGCGGCGTTTGAACCCTTCCGGCCGGCGAGCTAGGGACTGACAGATCGCAAGCACGAGGGTGATGTAAGTCGATACGGTGGGTCATGGAGGGTTCCGGCGCAGCTGCCGCTGGCGGTCTCGACCGCGGTGACTCGCTACGACGACGTGTCGATGCGGTATATGCTTTCCACCTCGCGTTCTCTTTGGGTCATGGTGCAGCGTTGATTTCGCTCTGGCCCGAGGTCAGTGCAGTGCTGTGTTGGCAGGCAAGACGAGGGAGGTCGATCGATGGGGCCGGACGCGGCAATCGATTCTCGATGTTGAAACAATCGGAAACCATGCATATACCTGCGGTATGTACTCCCAGGGATTCCCCGCAATCCCGTACGCTATGATGATGGTGGCGGTTGCGTCCATGGAACCCCAGTGATGGCAGAGCTAGGGTGGTACTTGCTCATGACGTATGGAAGTCTGTAGTTATCCTGCATGAAAAACCTCTAAACCCCCGAGCAAAAGCTCTAGTGAATTAAGTACGCCCAGAGATGCATTTGCAGTCACTCGAAGCCCTCGAAATCACGGCCAAAACTGTCGAGAGCCAACCACCAGGTTCCAAAAGACGTGCTATACAGCGCAAAAGAAAAAAAAAGGAATGACAGGTAACTCACCATTCCGGGTCCTCCCTTCGGTCCCTCATAGCGAACGCAGAACACGATGTATTCGTTCGGGTCGATGTCGCCTTTGAAGATCCTCGCGTTCAGGTCGTCCTCCTTGTCGAATACCATTGCTTTGCCCGTAAATCTGCGGCCCTCCTTGCCAGTGATCTTGGCCACGGCCCCTCCGGGTGCTAGGTTTCCCCTCAGAATTCGAATGTGCCCCGTCTCCTTGATAGGATCGCCGAGAGGGCGAATCATGTCTTGGCTGGGATCCAAACTTGGTGCGCTCCAGACGTTTTCTCGCAGCGTTTTGCCGGTAACCGTGGGGATGCTGCCATTTATTAATCCAGCATGAATGAGAAACTTTAACACCGCCGGAAAACCGCCGATGTCGACCAAGTCTGCCACCATGTACTTTCCGGATGGTTTGAGGTCGGCCAACACAGGTACTTTGTTCGCAACGCGTTGGAAGTCGTCCAGCGTGAAGTCGTGGATGTCCGCCGAGTGTGCGATGGCGAGATAATGCAGCACTGAGTTGGTAGACCCACACATGACCATAGTACTCACTAATGCGTTCTCTAGGGACTCCTTGGTGATCAAGTCCCGCGGCTTGATGTCCTTCTCCAAGAGGACTTTGATAGCTTCGGCAGCTCGAAGACACTTTCCAACAAACACCCTTTCCGTCAGCTCGGGACAACATGACAGCTCAGCGTCACCTTGCTTAACTTCCAACGGGCCCTTCACTCACCTCGCGCATCTTCGCCGGTGACTCGGCTGGGGTCGTCGAAGATCCAGGCAACGTCAGTCCCATGGCCTCGATTCCGGTCGCCATCGTGTTTGCAGTGTACATTCCGCCGCATGCACCGGCGCCGGGACACGCGCTTTTGACAATGCCATCGAGTTCCGCTTCAGTGATCTTGCCGTACATGAGTGCGCCATGGGCTTCGAAACACGTGGAGATGTTGACAGGTTTCCCGAGGTTGGATCCACCCTTGATGGAGCCTCCATAAACCATCAGGGACGGTTTGTTGTGCCGCGCCATGGCCATGATACCTAGGAAGGGGTCGATCAGCCACAGTCACTGCACGAGTGCAAACGACGACGACGGCGAGACACACAGCCTGGCATGTTTTTATCGCATCCGGGGATGGATATGTTGGCGTCCTGGTCGCCGTCAGTACTCCAAACGGTTGGCCGTGCGCGGCAGAGGAAGCAAATACGTGGTGTTGCGCGCAAGTGATCCTTAAGGTGGGTTTGCGGTCAGCGGCACTCTCCGAATGCGGGGTCGGGTGTGGGCAGTTACGTTTCGATGCTGTCTGCGATGATATCCCGACTCTGCAGCGAGTACCTCATGCCTGATCACGCACCCAAGCCCTTGGCATTAGCACTGCTGTGGACGTCGCTAACCGCCAGAGGGATGTAGCTTTTCTGCACCGGTGATGGGGATATATACCTGGGTTGCCCATAGTGATGGCGTCTGACACCTGTTTCGTTGCATCGCTCGACGTCTTCGATCAGTGGCCGCCCGCAGGTCTTCGATGCTCGTCCAACGGAGAGGGGTGGGGGAATGAGCTTACCCCGATGGTGTTGAACTGAAGGCCAATCATACCGTTTTTTTCCAGACCTTCCTTTACAGTACGTCCCAAGTCGAGCACTTTTTCAGAGTCCAATCAGACACCATTGCCGGCACGGGGTACGGCCAATCGACATCGGCCAAGCGGCCGGGTAGGGAAAACAGGAGAGTCAAGGGGAAAATCAGAGCGGGAGTAAACGAACAATGCATGCTATCCGGCCCCGAAGCGTTAGCAGGCCATCGCGGTGGTGTGGGGAACGACTAGAGTAAAGAAAGGGAGAGATGTGTGCATGGAGTGAAAAATGTTTCAAGACTGGAATAAACGTCGCCGGAGAAACGCCATCGACGATCACCAAAGCGACAACCAACGGGAAAACAAGCGTGTCTTTCCGAGATCCACAGAGAGGGATAAGAAACACGAGTTACTGACTTGCACGGGTTCCCCTCGAACCACATTGTCGAAACGCCTGGAAACATACATGGTCAGCTATCGGTCTGGGACCTGTGGCTAGCCACAGACGTGGCGATTCGTTGCTCATCCAGAGACACAGCTGGCCTTAGCCGAGTCATACCAACTTGAGGCGCTGTCATCAGCTTGTCCGCATTCTCCCTACCGACGGCGGCGTATAGCATCGCTTTGGCTCCCGGATAGTCACGACCACTGGTGAGGACGGCCGAGTACCTGTTGAGGACCAGTGCACCGTCCCGCTTAGTGCCGTAAGGGATTTCCTGAAAATCCAGGAAGCGGGAGGTCTGATTCTGCGACTGTTCCGAGGACATTTTTTTTTGGGGGGGGGGGCTGTTGAGGATTTCGAGAAGTGAGGATTGTGGAATGTGGAGCGGGGCTGGGGGGAGCTGGTGAAGATAACAGTGGGGTGATAGTGGTGGACGAGTACGAGCTGGGTCTGATATTTTAGATGGATCCGGGAAATGACGGAGGCACTCGAGTGGCCATCCATCTCCCGAGCGAGCTGGATGGTCGGAATTGTTTCGTTTCTGCATGCTGTCGATTGCAGCGGCAAAGATCACTTCCTGGTCGGGGATTTTCGCGGGGCCGGGTGATATGCCAGAAGCAGTGTCGGTAATGCAGAGCTAAGAAGGGAGGAGGGTACATACATAAGGTGCAGCTGCAGAAGAGGGGAGGGGAGGGAGAGGAGAAGAGGACGGAGAGGGGAAGCAGACGGGAGAGGAGGAGGAGAAGGAGGAGGAGGAGGAGGAGGGGAGGGGAGACGGAGGACGTTGTATTCTTCTCTGCTCTACTCTAGTCCATATTGTACATCTACCTACCAACAGTCGAACAATGCACAACGTACGAGTACCACACACATATTCACACATACATGAATGAGCACATCATGCCAAACTACCCCGCAACGACTGGCGCCCCACTTTTTTTTTTCCGGTCATCATTTTCTTTCCTCATCTCGGAAGCCACAGAGCTGTACCGGGGGTGGCCATTCCCTTTCGATCGCTGCTAGGTGGTGGTACCCAACTGATCTCATGCTGTAGGCGCTTTTGTGACACGGCCTAAGTCTGGGCCGATGCCTCCCACCCCGCGCCCGCGGTGCTCGGCACTGTGCAAGCGGGCGGGCGGCGAGCATGCGGCGACGGCCGGACACCGTCCGACGGGCCTGACGGCGGGCTCTGGGGCACCGGGTGGCCGGGCGATTGGCGGAGTCGGACAACAGGACGGTTAAGCGGCCGAGCAACCGGGCAGAGTGACAGCCGGGTGAGCTCTCTACTGGGCGACACAGACGGCGGCGGTTGGCTCGGGGGGGGGGGGATCTTTGTTGTTTTTCTCCCGGCGCAAATAGCGACACGGGCGTTCACATTTGACTAACGGACCCTAGCAGGGCCCATCGACAGCCAAGCCATCGGATCAGTCGCCGCGATGTGTCCATGCCAGTGTCCTGGACTGCCCTCCCCGCGTACCAGTGTCCTGGGCTGCCCCCTTCGTGTGCGTATGTACTAGTCTCCTGGACTGCCCTCTCTGTGTACCACCGACGCACTTGACGTTCCGTTGCATGGGATGCATGAATGGCTGCTCGGTAATGCACCCGGGCGGGACTTAGCCGGCGTTTCCCGTCCGTTCGCCTGCCCTTCGGGCGTTCCGAGATGAGTGGGCCCGGTGGGGGGGCCGCACGCCATTGGATGTCTGCCGTTTGACCATCCATCGTCGAACGTGTTCGCGGGTGTGTGTCCGCTGGACACCGAACGGAATGCAAGGTCCGTCTCGTTGCTAGCTGGTGCCCGCTGGCAGGCATGGCCGTGGCCCGGCCCATGGAAGAAGGAATTCGAAGCTTTCGGGCGATGGCTCGCATCCATTGGTTTGTTCGCCTGGGGGTGCTGGTGATGACGTCCCACCGGACTGTCCAGCGGTTCGTCGTCGGGCCTGGCAGAATTCCCCAGCGCGGCTTCTTCTTTGCCATCCTCCCTTTGCGACCGGAGTCTGTTTGAGGCTCTCTTCCGTGGCCATCCTCTGCCCAGCCCTATCGCATCTTGTAGGTATGTATCTATCTAGATATCTGCCCAGACCGCGAAACAGGGTCCCACACTAGCAGGGGAGAAAAAAACAGCCAGATCCAGCGCGATGAATGCCTCCTCGTCTCTACATAGATTACATGTGGTAATTTCTTCTTCCTCTCCGCTGTCTTCCGTGTGGGTGGTGTGGTTCGTTTGGCTTGGGTCACGCTCTCTCTTTCTCCGTCTCCGTCTTTGTCTCCCGCTGTCTGTCTCCTGCTGGCCTCTTGCGCCGTTGTCCCTCCCCTCGTGGAGGTCCCCCGGCGGACAAAGGTCGCCGCCCCAGATCGGACAGCAGATATGTAGATAACTGGCGTTTCGAAACGAATCCGCGTGTCCTGCTTACTCACCGTCACGTCCCTACGTTGCCCCGGCCGTGCCCGCCGAGCCCGCCCAACCTATCATCCCTTCACCCGCCCCGCCCGCCCCTTGCCACCCCGGACGCAACGCAGCCAACTCTGCCGCAGCTCGCCCACCGGACTGCATTGTACTGTGGCCCACTGCGCCCTCGCCGCTTGCCCCTCCGGAGACAGAAACGTCTGCCGCCCCGTATCCTGTGGCACCAAGATCTGCCCAGAGTCAATTGACAGCCAGCTCATAAACGTCCCGGATTGATCCAATCGCATCCCAGCCCTGGACAGCGTGGGCTAAATTCGCGGCCACCTTCGTCACCCATCAACCACTGCATAGATCCGAATAAATGGATTCCAAAATCCCGCTTCCTCGCTCGAGCGACCTTTCCTCCGCCTCCACGATTACTTCTTCGTTCGTCGCTGCTGCATCGCCGACAACCACCGTGTCCACGTCGCTCGCATCCTTCCGAAACCACTTGCGTCTGTTTTCCCGCCCGGAGGAGTTTGGACCGAAGGAGATGGCGATAGCTGCGTTGTGCGGTGCTGCAACTGTGATGTGTGTTTGCTGCGGGGCTATGAGAGCTCTAGGGATGGCGACGGCGGCCGGCCGGCGACAGCGGCGGCGGGAGGCAGGAAGTGCTGGCGGAGGTAAAGGAGCAAGAGTTGCAGGAGGAGAGAGAGAAGAGGGAGCAACAGCAGGAACAGCAGCAGGAACAGCAGCAGCGGCGGAATCAACCCGCAGCAGATCCTCGATGAGCTCAGGTGCGTGTTGTCAGTGTCATTGTCGTCATCTTGCCAACCATTGGCTATTGATGGCTTCTTTTTCTTCCTTCCTCGTTCCAGCACCTTTGCCTTCCCTTACCTCAGCTGCTGTCCGTTGTCGCTTCGCGTTTGCACCTTAACTTTCTTCCCATCACCCACACCCACACAACACGTCAGGGCGCGATCGAGAACAGAGAGAATTCTTGACCTGGTCTCGGCCGCCGGTCGCTCGTTACCGCAATCCATATTTGCTGCCCTCGATCCTCCTCGCCGAAAACAGAAAGAGGGAGAGAAGATAGCTGCTGCTTCTGCTGCTGTGTCGAAAAAACGTGTGCTGATGGCGTCACAAGATGCGGGTGTAGCCGATGGTTCCCTGCTCAAAAAGCATTCACAAATCATATCAGTTGTTACCGAGCGCTACTCGTATCCTGGTGTCCGTGTCTTCTACCGAGCTCACCCAAAAGCCGCACTGCTACCTCCCGGGCTTCCCCTGGTCGTCTTCATTCATGGTAACCGCGCTCTTGCCCGCGCTCCTGTTCCTCGGTTCGAGGTTGTTGATGTGACGCCGCAGGTCTCGGGGGTCAGGTCCCACAGTTCCAGCACATGATAGAGTACTTGGTGAGTGAGGAGATCCTGCAATCGATCGCGAGCGTGGCATATGCTTACTACCGGACAGGTTCACTTCTCTCACGTTCTTGCGATCGATCTCCCCGGATGCGGCGCGTCGGAGTTCGACCCGAAGGATTGGGACGCCTATACCACGCTTTCCCTGTGCGCACTTGTCGCTAAGGTCGTGGACCAATACCGAGAGGACAACCAGAAGGTGGTCGTGATAGGCCACTCCATGGGGTGCGCGCTCGGGGCTACACTTGTCACCAAGGGCGGACTGATGGAAACTATATGCTCGGGATTCGTGGCGATATCCCCAAAGGCCATTCTCACGGAGATGGAACAGAAGGCTGTTGCAGCAGCCGTCAAGCTCCCCCAGTTCGCCTTCAACATGTTCCGTGCCTTCGATCGACGGGGCGGCATCAACTCGAAGTCAGTGCTCCGTTTCGTGGGAAAGAACGCTTCAGAGGATGTGAGGAGCCTGCAACTGCGGTTCAATGAGCAGTCGCGGACACCGGTGTGGCGGCGGATGGCGAGTGGCATCGCGCTACCTACCCGAGAGCAGTGGAGGGCGATCAAACTCCCGATATTGCTATTGGGAGCCACCGAGGATAAGGTCACTACCGTGGAGGAACTCGATATGATCCACTCCTGGTTTGATCCGAGCAAAGCCGGCTCGGTATGCAGTCATGAATCGAGCAGCTCCGACCGACCCGTCTCCGTGGTCAAGAAGTGTATCATCCCGCATGCGGGCCACGGCGTTATGTACGAGTCTCCGAACGTTTTGTGCGGACTGGTAGGCGAGTTCCTCTCGAAGCATGTCGAGGAGGCTCTCTCCCTCGGGTGGCAACTTCTCTACCTGAAGGAAGACAAGTGGCTCCTCAAGAACCTGGAAAAGTGGACCCGAATCCAATCGGTATCGCCCCGGATTCTCAAGAAGACTGGCTCTGGGGTGCCCATCCCTTCCCCATTCAGGGCGATGAAGACTCTCAGGCAGAACGACCCCGACGGCCATAACCCAATAGAATTTTGTAAGAAGTGGACAGATGTGCGGGATATCATCGATATCTCGCATGAGACGCCGCCTTATGATCCGTCGACATTTGGTGGCGATCTCAAGTATCACAAGTGTAAGTAACCGCTTTCTGCCGATAGGTCGGAGCAATCGTGGGGGTGGATTCCGATCTCCTGCGCTCCTGCGATCACGCATCCGCCGTCGGTTATGGCCATTGGCTAAATTCGTCACAGATTCCACTGTTTCCAAGATACCCCCCACACTCGACGAAGTCGCGGGGTTCATAAAGCTTGTCGACTCGATCCGCGAGGCAAGGGGATACGACGAGAATAGCGTCATTGCTTGTCACTGTCACTACGGATTCAACAGAACGGGATTTCTCATCTGCACCTATCTGATCGAGAGGCTCGGCTTCAGTGTGCAGGAGGCAATCGAAGCATTCAAGGAGGCGAGGCCGCCCGGAATCCGACACCCCCACTTTATCAATGAACTCTTTGAGAGGTATTGCCTGGGTCTGTTAAGGGCACCGACTTTTTGAGTGTGGCATCTCGCAAGGATCGCTTGTTTGCTGACAGTCGTTTTTGTCTTACATTGGTTTGATTTGCTATGATGCCGGAAGTATTTCTTCAGGGCTGCTTCTATTTTGCAGGCGTTCGTTTACGCGATCGATATCAGTTGTTGGCGCATATTCGGTTTGGAGTTTTTTTTTTTCTACTGTTGGTTTTGGGGCGTCTTGTATTATTTTTGGTTCGTTGAGATCCTTCTTAGCAGAAGGAATTGTTGAGCTTCATGACCAGATGTATTTCTAGTGCTTTACATGACTGCGGTTCGTTTGAATGATAATTGTTGTCCCCCACGCCCGTACCAAGTCCAGTCTACTCTGGAGTATGTATGTACTCTGCAGTGACAAAAAGGGGTGTATTATCTAAGCTGTAGTAATACGCGACGCATACTTCGATGCTGCCATGTAGCGGTTTCTGTTGAAGTACCGTATTTAATATACTAAAGTACTAGGCCAAAAGTTTCCGTACACCCAGGTACAACTGCCCATGATGCCCTCACTCAACCTTCTCGATCCCCACAACCACAATTTAGAAAGTCTCAGTAGTTGGCATACATCATGAA
>Ga0307516_10007642_pt1 | contig 12378 bp, 19 predicted proteins | sample 19_EM_MG_FD_203310 | JGI IMG/M metagenome (GOLD analysis project Ga0307516, IMG submission 203310) | Populus trichocarpa ectomycorrhiza microbial communities from riparian zone in the Pacific Northwest, United States - 19_EM | ecosystem: Host-associated > Plants > Roots > Unclassified | place...
GGACATCAACACGCTTCCCCTGTGCCCCACCAAGGCTCGGCGACGTCTTCCTCGCCCACCAACGTCCTCCACGACCATCAACAACCTTCCCACGCACCCCAATAGGGCTCGGCGACGTCTCCCTCACCCACAAATGTCCTCCATAACCATCAATACCCTTCCCACGCGCCTCACCACCGCTCGACGATGTCTTCCTCGCTGACCTCTATGGCCATCAAATTTCTTCCCGTGCACCTCACTGTCGTCATTAGTGCTCAGCTAACCCTCTCGCCTGTCAGGACCCTTATCATTATCAATACGATTTCCACGACACCCCTGTCCCCCAACCACCTGTCGCATATTCTCCAATTGCTACTGTCATGCAGGGAGTAGGTGCAACATGATTCATTCGTCTATCCCCAATCCCCACTAGACATGCCAATTGTCTAGCGACGACCCCTGAACATCCAGGGCAGACATGTCAACTCATAATTAAAACAACATGTATTAGCTACCAAATTTTATGCCCAGGGCTTGCGATTATCCACTCCTTCATCCCTGATCTTCAGGATGAATGTATAGTACTGAACCTGAGCACTGAGCATCCGGGCCGACAACTCTAAAGTCAATACATACATAGAGAGACATATGAGTAAGTTACTGAATTCATAAAGCAGTGTTCCTGACAGGTCCCACCAGCCAGATGACCTTAATTCTCAACACTCTCGACTTGGCTCTTGACAGCTCCAGGGTTCGCCGTGTGGTTGGCAGTGGTGGCGGAACCGTGCACCTCCCTGTCCCTCGCAGCATTGCTGTCACTGCTATTCCCACCATTGGACACCTCACGATAGTGCCATGCTTTCTTTGTGGTCTTCTTTGGGTGTTCAGAACCGCTCTCGGAATCATTGTCACTCTCCTCTCCGTCGTCAGTGGGGCAGCTGTGTCGAGACCTCTTCTTTCCCTTGTCTGAACGAGTGCGACATGGAGAGGGCTGCTTCACTGTACCATCCTCAAGCCTAGCGTTACAATCAGCTTCCATTTCCTTGTATTCTGCACGAGAAATAGCCTTCCAGTAAATCTTGCCTGCCTCGAGTTTTCGCAGAAGGGACTCCAGGGCTGGAAGACCCGATGAGATCTCGCTCAAGTTCTTAAATGGGATGTCATCTGGCCAGCCCTCGATGACTACGTGGTAGCGGGTAATGACATTTCGCCAATAATGCTTCCAATGCATCTTGGTGGTTGGATCCTCCGTGATATCCCCTAAAATCTTCTGAGAATTATAATAGACTCAGTTTTTAAAAAAGATACGCACGTAATTTATCTTGAATCTTGGCGTGAATCTGTGCACGAATATGGGACACACGCTGCTTGTGGTTGTTCGCAGCACCTGAATACATGAAGAGTATTTATATGAATAGACACAAAAGACTACAAACTTACCTCGGATGCCTTGAATGGCAAAACCTTCCATTTTACTGATAAAATCAGCATTGTCGATCTTGAGAACATTGTCAACGAAGTGCTCAACTCCTTCCATCATGTAGGAGACACCACGCAATGGAAGGTCAGTTGTACCACGACAGACAAATAAAATTGTTTCGACACCGGTGCGGTCCTTCAGACTATCCAACTGAGGAATGACTATAAATAATTGATGCCATGGGACAGTCAAAAGAGTACCTCATTTGTAATGGCTTGAACGGTGTGCGTGCAGTCATTTAACTTTGATTTTGTGGATACTCGATAGCCCTTTTCCTTGGATGCCTTGTACTCTGAAAATTTGGCGGCGGTGGAATTTATCTCTTCCATGGTTAATGCTCTGTACTCACCACCGAACTCTTGAGATGCATGGGGGAGATATCTCTTTCCACGAGAGGGAGAGGCATCTATTTCTTGAGGTTATAGTGCTCATCTCGGAAAAAAAACTGAATGGCTTACTTTCATCAGTTTTGCGGTCTTGTCCTTTCTTCCACATAAATGCATTCCAGTCGCTATTCTTGGCGTGCTTTCCGTGTGCAAATGAATGTCCGAAATGCAACTCTTGTCGGACTTGCTTGACGCTCTTATGGTGTTGGGTTGCAAGGCTTTCGATTGTCTTGTCCATCTGGGTCCACATCTCATCCAGACTAGCCTTGTACTTGTGAGATGCCTCTCTTCGCCTTGCAACGGTTCCTGCCCATTCATCCTTGGAAACATGGGTACGGGTGCCCTTCCGCACCACTGGGTTGACGCGCTTGTGCTTTGCGGGCACAGTGAAAAGCTCAGCAGGCATACTTGAAACTACGTGCCGATACAGTGCATTCCTTTTCTAGTTTTGACAACAAATATGCGATATCCCAATCCCAATCCCGGTTTATGGGTTGCACAATATAACATAGACGCTACCATCATGTCTGCCTTGGCATTCAAAAGGTAGCTTCAATTGGCAAATATACAGGAGGAATGAAAATCTCACATTCAATATAATACCCTGGCCCTAGCTTGTTGGCAGAAACAATTCGAAATGCAGTTTCAATTGATGAATGTGATACCTTGGTCCTGGTTTGTCGGTGGAAACAATTCAAAACACAGTTTCAATTGACAAATATATAGTGGGGAATTGTACTCAGCTTGTTCAGTTTCTTCCACCGCTGCTCGCAGGTTAATTGCCGGAGATCAATATATGCATCTGCTCGTGAAAACTGTAACTATTCATCCATCAATTCTATTGAGCAAAATGAGCCAAGATGATCGACAGAATCACCAATAGAACGGCGTTCAGGATCATGGAACAAGGGAACTATTGTAATATATGTTAGCATTATCCCAAAGAAGGAGAAAATCTATTACCTCGCGGTGAGTGGTGGCACTGCGCTCCACAAGCAAGGACTGGCTAGAAAGGTTAGTCTTGCTTTGGTGTTCCTGTGAGTTTAACGGCATGAGTGGGTGAAAAGAAATTGCGGAGAGACGTAGGCTTACAGTCTTGTCTATCAGCGCGAGATCCTCCATTAAAGCGTCGTAAAGATCACCAGCAGAATCAGAAGAGAGCCCCCACTCGGGTGAGGTGAGAGTGGCAGACCATTTGCTGCTTCGAACGTTGCCCACAAGGTCACGGAGATGGAGGATGAAATGATCTTCGATACCAAGCCGATCCAGAAGTGCATCAGTTTTCTGACCAAGACTAATGATAGATACAATATCACGAGTGCTCCTGGAATTTGTGACAGTCGACGTGTGAACGGGATCCGTAAACGGAGATCCATATGCAAGGGGTGAACTAGAAGGTGCCGCAACATCACGAGCGCTCCTGAAATTCGCGACAGTCAACGTGTGAATAGGATCCATAAACGGAGATCCGTATGCAAGGGGTGAACTAGAAGGTGCTGCAATATCACGAGCACTCCTGAAATTTGCGACAGTCGACGTGTGAATGGGATCCGTAAACAGAGATCTGTATGCAAGGGGTGAACTAGGAGGTGCCGTTGATTCAATGGATGGCGCTGGCGATAATCCCATGTGTTCCTTCACATCATCAGCCGATGAGGATTTATATACAAGGGTTGGGTCAGGGGTTGGTGCCGCTGGTTCAATGGATGGCGGTAGATCGGGTCGTCGCAATATTCCCATCTGGTCCTCCACAGTATCAGCCATCGAATGGGCCTCGTTCCACCATGAGCCGTTGCTTTCGGATCCAAGCAATGTATGATGACAATCATGTGAGTCGTCATCTCCTAGTCTTGGAGTATGTTCAGATGTGTGAGACCCTGGCCAGCACGCAAAGCGCCAATGAGTGCCCGCATCTGATGAGAAGGGGGGAAGTTGTCCGAGCCATCCATTTTCATCAAATTGAATGAGGTGTGGAACGTGAGCTGGCCATAGAGTTGAAAAAAAATAGATTGAATTGAAGAAAAAAAAACATACATGGCAAAGCTGGGGGTGTAACACGCTCAGCCTCACAGTGTTCTTGAAATTGATGTAGACATGGCATTACCAGGTCTTGGGCGAAGGACTGGGCAATGACAGCTAGGTTGGATGTTATTTGTGAACCACCCTGGGCAACCACGCGAGGCATGCAGTACATATCAATAATGAGGTCATGCATCATTGTCGTATCGTCAATGCGGTACCCGGGAGACCTCAGGAGTATGGAAATGCCTCCATCAATGCGATCTTGGCAGGTGAGCTGTGGGTGCCATAGCATTTTGTGAGTTTTCGATCCAAAGGGTGCTCAATACTCACGGCATCAAAGATGTCCTTGGTCGTATCCTCTTGCATACGAAGAGACTTGAAAGAATTCAGTTGTGATCCCTTGGCATGTGCAGGAAAGTAAGCTGGATGGAGGCCACCTGGACGTCATGTCTTCAGTTGCTCATCCGAAGGTTGTGCATGCAAGCCATTACGAAAAATGGCACGAGCGGCAGCACAGCGCTTCGGGGAAGGTAGCGAGGTCGGAAGCTTGTCCACAAGACTATCAAGAGCCTTGGGAGAGTAGATGTAGGTCTGCGAAGACATAACCCTTGAGGCGGATGGCGAGAGATGGCGAGAGGCAAGCAGTCGTCTAGTGGCTGTGTGTAAAATCCAAATATAGTAGATCATTATCAACGATATGAGCGACTCGGAGTCTCCAGATTACTGTACTTACAGTAGTGTTCGTTAACCATGCACATCCGAATGCATATGGACAATGCTGGTTATTTCTTGACCAGATATAAATTATCATAAAACATAACCCACTTGTGGGCCGCACCCATTCTGCTCGAAGTTATACACAAGGTGATAAGAAACGCAAAGTCAGATTCACCATCGATATTGATAACATCAATGGCCTCATCGATAGCCCTCAAAAATACAAGATTGAACATGCTAAGTATACATTAGCATGTACATACTTTCTCTGATCTTCGTAAGAACGCGACACAACACCAAGTGTAACACTTTACAACTTGGACACGCAAAGATAAAGATATAAAATACAACATCTTACCCGCAACTTCAGTTCAAATTCAGAAATGTGAAACCTTAGGATAGGATAGGATAGGATAACCTTTGGCAGTCCCAAATGAGAATAGAGCAGGGGCCAACGTGAACAACGCCAGCACGAATAAGTAAAACAATGAAACTTGGTTGATCTATGATAGTAGTTCTTACGGACGAATCGATGAGAACTCAAAACTGTTCTATAGCATGAGGTTTCAGATATATTCCAATGCACAAGTACTCTCAGACGAAACAAAGGACCAGCGATGTATAATTACTCGACTATTGAATGAATGAACTCCATGAGTCTTTCTACATCCCCGTTGAACTCCTTGCCACTCGCAGCCACATCATCTTCATTTGAAATAATATTCGCCACATCAGTGCTCTCTCCTGACAGAATCAATATAGATGAAGGAGCTCGTGTGCCTTGTCCACCCTGACGTACACCCACAAACCCACATTGCCCTGTAAAACCAGACAAATGCTCAACTCGGTCGAGTTGTTGCAAAAGCTGCCGGTTGACTCCCTGGCGCAGTTTCCATCTTCGCTGGACTTCTCTACACAACGACGGATCAGTTGTTTCGAGCAATGAAATCACCTGCTCGACGTTCAGTCTTTCATCATGAATGGATGTCCGAATGTGGCACATCTCACCTGTTCAACATTCAGTCTTTCATCGTGAATGGAGGTCCGAAGGCAGCATATCTCAACATTTAGCCTTGCAATTTCTTCTTGCGTGCGACAGAGCTTAAAATACTTGACTGTGCCTTTACAATGTGCCGGTAGTGTCCATTTGTCCTGACGTACATCAGTTCGTGACAGCCGAAGCAAGTCAAACTCAGCAAGGCAGCTATATTCAACAATTTCCTTCCAAGTCAACGGCAGTCGTGGTGGGCTGAGTTTGGCTGCTTGAGTGTTGTACTTGGTGAGGGTGGTTCTGATGGCTTCGGACCGGTGCTGTAATGCCTTGCCAATCTGACAGCGCAGTTTGTACTCTTGATAGTGAGGTTAGGCATTGAAGTGGAGGTACAGTACCCCAGACGCACCTGCTCCTGACATCCCAAGCTTCGCCAATTCAAACAACTGTTGGACGACAAGTCACTCTAACTCATCCAGGGCCTCACAATAATCAACAAGAACCACCTCCTCTTGATATTTGCGATAATTTTCGTCACCAATCTCCCAACATGTGTCAATCGCCAACTGAATTTCGTGAATGGTAACGTAAGCTTGTGCATTTTGAAGTTGGGCGTAAGCGAGTTCTGTCTTGTGCCGTGCCCTCAAAAGAGCTTGATGGATGTTCTCACTCACACAGCTGTTGTAAACATTCTGGGCAGCTCCTCGAATGATATCCCATTCATGGCTAAATTGAGTCAGTAATAATGCTGATTATGGCGAATAAAAACCCTGGCTTACTGAATTCGGTTCAACATATTTAATCCGCGAACATATTGAATCTTCAATGTTACTTCGGGAGGAGTGGTCTTGAGTCCATCGAGATATGCCTTTTCCTGCTCAAAGTACTGCCCAAAGTCATCGCCTGTGATGCTTAATTGTTCGCAAAGAGTTGTGAGTTCCATCTTTAATGTTTGAATGGTGGTGATCGCTTCCCGGTAATGATTATACAAAAATGTCCCTGGCAAGGGTAAGCGGAGATCTGGTTGAATTCTTGGAGCTTACCGAGTGCGACATATTTATTCTGATCCCAGAAATCAAAGTGTTCCTCAAGGGCTTGATACCGGTGGAATCGCGTAGCATAGCAAGTTTGGCGAGCCTGATCGTTCGATGATGAGAAGATATGCTCACAACCCTCACCTTCTGAATGGCCCGTGCCCAAAATGTGGAGTGGGTGCCAGGTGAGTTGGCATCATCGATTGTGGGCATGACCATGGAATGATCCCACCATCAGGTGAAGGTTGAGATCTCTCGCACGTGGACCTAGTGAACTATTCATTAGTGTGGGCTGCAAGGCGCATCCAACGTTGTAGGCAGCTCCAATATCAGATCTGTAGGTCGTGAGAAGACGATCCACTATTGCAAGGGGATATTTTGCACTGTATTGCATTAGTACATATTGAGAATGTAAAACACCGGAGAAGTCACTTACCGTTCTCCTGTTTTGATCATATCACAAATCAATAATGCGAAGTGATGACGGCAACACGCAAGAAAGATTCTGGTTTCATCAAACAGGGCAAACATCTTCTTCCGCTGTTCTGGTCCAGCATTTCGCCATTGATCAACGCATGTACGAGCACCTGAACCAGCTTGAACATCCTCCCAGTCATCACTGTGATCCGTGTCGGATTCTCGAGGCCACATTGACTGTAACATTGTAGTAGGCTTTGAATAGTCTATTTTGTATGGGACATACCGTCTTTACTTCATCCTTGAATCGTTCAACATCTTCAGGTTCGATCCAACGATCAGAGACAAGGGTCCGGGTATCCAAATGTATATTAGTGCCTCTCATTGCATCCCCCATTCGCCAAAGAGAGTTATTGCCGTCCATCGAGACCAATAACGAAAACTTGAGGCTGGGCTCATTCTCCAGTTTATAGAAACATGGTGGACAGACATTGTGGAGATGCCAGTCTGGAGTGTCTTGATGGAGAACATGTTTGACCTTCCAATCAACTTGTCGGAGAATTGAAAGAAAGGCGTCATAAGCAATAGAAAATTGTGTCGAGAGATAAGCCCGATATGGTACCTGAAAATAAATTAGCCCCCTTTTGGCACTGACTTTCGGCACTTACATTGTGAAGATGGCAGAGTGCTTTGCATTGGGCTTCAATGGAGAACTGGGGACAGGTCCAATGGATTTGCCAGTAACATTCAAGGGTGCGAATAGAGATTGCGACTGTTGGATAAAGGGGCGACGTCCTGATGTAGCCATGAAGAAGCAGGGTCTTGTTGGGAAATGGTTCGTTTGAGGCAAATGTTTCTTCTCATTTATCTGACTGGTGTTATAAAGGAACATAATTAAGTGTGTGCAAGGAACTTACAGAACATGTTGACGACATCAAGCATGAATGAAGAGCATGGGTTGTTCCTTTCACCAGGAGGATGACATGTCCCATCTCCACAGTCGCGCAGTTTGTAGTCAAGGTATGCCGTGACAAGCCGAGAGATTTGATCATTCCAATCTCTGGTTTGATTCTCAACACGGTCTTGGCGCGTGCGGTGGTCGACTCGATGGCTGCAGTGAAGTGGTTACAGAAAAATATTTATCTGTAGCATAAAATGCAACTTACTATCCAGTCAAGTTGGCTATTCCTTGTGCCAATTCCTCAAATACTTCATGTTCTCCGCCTTCATGACTGATGTCGAAGCCTTCATCTCCAGGTGGCGGATCTATTTCGTGCTCAGAGAAACTATCCATATCCCCGAAATCCCTGTCCATGGCAGCCACATTGTCCTAGTCATCCTGCGAGAGCTCTTCAGATGAATGAGTAACTAGAAAATAAAAAATAGAACAAACTTGACCTTGTATCATCGCATAGCGCCTCTTTACAACAGTGGCCTGCCATTCTGCCTGATGTCCTGCCATTAACGTAGTCCGATGCTTTCCCAGTCGACCGCTGGTGTAGCAGGTGATAGACTTAGAGAGACCAGTGTGTCTCTGATATGAGCCGCGACGCATGAGTGTTGAAGACAAGGAGGGTGGGAACAATAAAATGAAAGACTGCTGCTGCGATGAGGCAGCCCCTGAGATCGGGGTGGACCCAATTCAATGCCAATGCCATGCCAAATGTCAGACAGCAGCTAAGTATTCCACAACAAGTTGTCATTGAGTGCACCGATCGATGGCCATGAGTCCGATTGAATGGGTGGAGGCCCTGTCTGCCCTGAATGTTCAGGGATCATTGCTACACAATTGCTATAATGAAAATCAGAGATGAAGGAGTGAATCACGTTGCACCTGCTCTGCGCATGACAGTGGCAATTGGAGAGAACATGCGACAGGTGGTTGAGGGAGACGGCAGGGGTGTCGTGGAAACTGTATTGATGATGACGGGGGTCCTGATGGTTAGCCGAGCGCTAATGAATGGTGAGATGCGCGGGATGAAATTTGATGGCCGTAGGTGTTGATGGTCATGAAGGACGTTGGTGGGCAGGGGAGACATTGCTGAGCCCTATTGATAATGTTGTAGTGCGTGGCAAGAAAGTTGATGGCCATAGAGGGTGTTGATGGGCAAGACATCGCCGAGCGGTGAGGCATGTGGGAAGGGTGTTGATGGTTGTGGAGGACGTTGGTGGGCAGGGGAGACGTCGCCAAGCCCTATTGATAATGGTGTAGTGTGTGGGATGAAATTTGATGGCCGTAGAGGGCATTCATGGGCGAGGAAGACGTCGCCGAGCGGTGGTGAGGCACGTGGGAAGGGTGTTGATGGCCGTGGAGGACGTTGGTGGGCGAGAGAGACGTTGCCAAACCCTATTGATAATGGTGTCATGCGTGGAAAGGATGTTGATGGGCATCGGTAGGCAAGGGAGACATAGCCAAGCACTGTTGATGGGGGTGAGATGCGTGGGAAGGACGCCGCTGAGCACTGTCGATGATGATGAGCATTGTGGACAGGTGATACGGCATTGATGATGACGATAAGCAGTGTTGATGGCTGTGATAGATAGCCAGTGGTCTGAGTACCGGTAAACGGCTGGGGGTTCAGGATTATGCACAGATCTAATGCTGGTGTCGCGATTTTACAGGTGACAAGCCAAATTTGCCTGGTTGATGGGCCTGATCAACCAGGCAAATTTGGCTTCATATGAGGGAAGGTCAGGTGAGCTGACCGTGAGGCAAGTGTCACACCTTTGTCACACTTTGTCACCTTCAATGTCAGCAGGCTGGCGATTGAAATTTCGTGAATCTCAGCAAAGGTGCGTCAAACCCCCTTCTGACCAGATCTTTGCCCAGCCGTCATTGGACACAATGCCACCGCGAACCTTTGCTATCATCAAGCACAACATCAACAATGGCTACGAGCGCCACGATTACAGCAGAATCTGTATGCATATCTCACCTCTCTGACATATCTTCCTCCACCTTACAAACTAGATTGTTTGGGTGGTTAGACTTGGCGTCGCCCCTTGGCCATGAACAAACATAGACTTGGTGTCTGTTCGTTTTTGGACCAAGTAGACTTGGCGTCATCGGTGCAGACTCTTCAGATTCACTACCGTTCCCTTGACCTCCCACCTCCAAGAGCTACAACACCATCCCATGCGCTAGTTTCATACCAGTATCATTCAGCGTCACCTCCAAATCCTCCCTGAACCCGAGCTGTTCAACCACTTGTCAAGCTCTCCAGCTTTCCCTGTTTCCTGTCTTTGAGCACCGGGGTTTGGATACCAATTGGGGCTGGCAGCCAGCAGTATTGACCCTCCAAATGCACTGTATCCTCCGAGAAACGCAGTGCTCACAGCTCTAGAACAAACTTCAGGGTTTTCGATGAACAAAGCCTTTGAGATTCACCTTGGAACATCGATGATCAAAGGCTCTAAACTCCACTCCAAACCCAGACCCACAGCACGGGTACGGGTTTGGCCCGGGTGTCCAAATCCTGACCCGTACCCATACCCGTAACCCGCATGGATTTTGAAACCTGTGACGATCACTATCCACGGGCAGTCCACCTCTCTGAAATTCACTGTTCAAGCTCCCTCTTCGGGGCAGTCCACCATCTTCATTGCCAACCATCTTCTAAAGATAGCTCAATCTTCAAAAGTACTCGGAAACTTTTTGATTTTTCATTCAATTGTATGCAGCCCTCAGACGAGGTCCCCAGCTCCAACAGGACTTTTCAAAGTCCTATCTTACCCAGATACTTCTGAGAACCAGCACCGATGGCTTCATCTCAAACAGAACCCGATCATCGGGTTCTGTTTGAGATGAAGCCATCAGTGGATGATTGTAATATTATATATTGTCCAGAAAGACCAATCGTGTATGATATCATATTATAATCCAATATCACCTTATCTACTACTGATTTGACTAGATCATACTCTGCTATTCTGTTAGGCAAAGTGTCAGAGAATGATCCTCAAACATAATGCTTGCAGCTGGTTGTAATCCCTTGTAATCCCTTGTTTGATGTCACGGAGGGTTAACTGATGATCTCATGCATCTAGTCATACCTAACCCCTGCCGAAAACCTGATGAATGATTTATTCTTAAAACCAGAAAAATGCTTCTTTAAGCAACGAGAAATCGAGTTTCTTGGTCTAATTATTGGACCCAATGGTGTAGAAATAGACCCTTCTAAAGTCAAAGGAATTACAAACTGGCCTACACCAACAAAAGTGAAGGATGTCCAATCATTCCTAGGACTTGCGAACTTTTATTGCCGATTTGTAAAAGACTTTTCCAAGATAGCAGCCCCTTTGCATAAGTTAACAAGAAAGGATCAGAAGTGGGAATGGGATGCAGTACATCAAAAAGCCTTTGATAAGTTAAAAGCAAGGTTCACAAAACAACTCATCTTGATGATGGTTGACACCACAAAGGAGTTACATATTGAATCAGATGCTTCCGATTTTGCTACCGGAGCAGTATTATCCATGAAGTGTGATGATAGAAAATGGCACCCATGTGCTTATTTATCAAAAGGTCTCAATGACGTCGAACAAAACTATGATGTTCATGACAAAGAGATGCTTGGAATTATGCATGCACTTGAATCATGGCATTATTATTTGGAAAGAGCGAAACTGCAGTTTGAAATCTGGACTGATCATTGAAACTTGCAATATTTTATGGAAGCCAAAAAGCTTAACCAACGACAGGCATGATGGGCACTGTATTTATCGGGATTTGATTTCAATTTGGTACACAAACCAGGACCAACTATGGAGAAAGCCGATGCCTTGTTGAGGTGTGCAGATCATAAAGAGGGGATAGAATATGACAATGAAGATGTTGTTCTCTTGAAACCCGAATACTTCAAGGTCCGCGCGTTATGCCAAGGCCATTTACTTATTGAAGGACACAAAGAATCGGTATTAGCAAAAATCAGAAAATCAAAAGATCTTGATGAGTTGGTCGTAAAGGGAGTATAGGAGTTGAAGAAATCGTCAACCAGGCAGTTATGACCAGAAGAATGGTCCGAAGAACAGGGACTTATATTATTCAGAGGCAAGATCTATGTCCCAAAGGATATCAAACTTCGGCTGGAAATTATCAAGTTACACCACGATACACCAGTTGCTGGACACCCAGGACAATGGAAAACATTGGAATTGGTTACACAAAATTATTGGTGGCCTGGCATTATCATGCAGGTCAAAAACTATGTATCAGGATGCAATCGATGCCAATAAATGAAATCTTTTCCAGAAAAGCCAGCAGGAAAGCTTAAGCCCAATGAAGCAACCACACAACCTTGGAAGGATATCACTACAGATTTTATTATGGGTCTCCCAGAAGTGCAAGGATAT
>Ga0307516_10007643_pt1 | contig 12378 bp, 10 predicted proteins | sample 19_EM_MG_FD_203310 | JGI IMG/M metagenome (GOLD analysis project Ga0307516, IMG submission 203310) | Populus trichocarpa ectomycorrhiza microbial communities from riparian zone in the Pacific Northwest, United States - 19_EM | ecosystem: Host-associated > Plants > Roots > Unclassified | place...
TGGCCTTCTGGACGTCCGGGGCGATGGCCTTGGCGTCCAGCGCGTCGACCAGGATGACGTCGACCTTCTGGGCCACCATCTGCTGGAACTGCCGGCTCTGCTTGTCCTGGCTCGCCTCGGCGTTGGCGTAGACGACCTTGCCCTTGCCGTGGGTGAGGGTGGCGACCTCCTTCTTGATGACGGGGTGGTCGAAGCTCTCGAAGCGTGCGGTGTCCTTGTCGGGCAGGAGCAGCCCCACCGTGATGTCGTCGCCCTTCTCGGGGGATGCGGAACTGCCGCTTCCGCCGGCTCCGTCGATGACGCCGCATGCGGTGAGCGCCAGCGCGGACGCGGAGGCGGTCAGGGCTGCCGCGAGCTGACGCATGGGGATTCCACCAAGGGCAGGAGCATTCACGTAGGACGCCTTTCGGGTGTGGGGGGAGTGGGGGTGACTTTCGGCGGTCATTGATGTCCGGTGAGGAGTGGCTGCCGGGCAGGGGGATGCGGCCCATGGGCCTGCGGGGGCAGGGAGGCGTCGACAAGGCCTCCGAGGCCGGGAGGGGCTCCTTCGCCTGTGTGATTCCTGTCTCCGGTCGTTACCGTCGCACTTCCTTGATGTGGACGTGGTGGTGATCACGGAGAGAGGTTGTGGCGGCTTCGGTGACCCGGTTTGATTCGACCGTGTCCGTGACGGTGCCGAGGGAGGGGCGATCGCCCCCGACCGGGCGCTGCGGCGTTGTGCTCAGGGGGACAACGGCGGCACTCACACGCTGACGCGCACCCTCGCTCCGTTCCGGTCGGGCGGAGTTACAGGCGTCCCGCGGGCAAACTTCTAACATAATTATCATCGAAATTGTTAACAATCCTGGCCCCCGGCCGACAGTCTGGGACGCGACCGAGCCGCACAGCCCAACCTGCCCGCGATGTCGCCAAGGCGCTGGGCGCGTACGGCTGTGACCACGCAACCAGCTGTACAAGGAGGTCCACGGGTGGACGTCAACCGCAGAACTGTGATCCGGAGCGCCACGGGCGTCGCGGCCATGACCGCGTTCGGAATCGCCGAGGGCACGGCGGGCACGGCATTCGCCGCCACCTCGTCGTCGGGCAGTTCGTCGAGCGTTTCGCCGAGCACGTCCTCGGCGTACTCGCTGGAGTTCGATTCCGCCGCCTGGTCGTACGACGCGACCAACGACGTGTACTACCAGATCGGGAAGGTGTACGTCGCCAACCCGGCCGCGACGGACTACGAGAACCTGTCGATCTATGTGCCGGGCGCCTATCTGACGGCCACCGCGAACAGCGACGGGACCACGTACACCGCGAAGCTCAACCGGAAGGGCACCGTCGGCCAGTACTCGGGGGGCACGGCGCCGATCGTGATCCCGGTCAACACCCCCGGCTACGCCCAGCAGGCGCCGGCCACGTCGTACAGCTACAGCAGCGTGTCGCAGTACCTCGCGGCCGGGCTCGTCTACGTGTGGCCGGGCCTGCGCGGCCGGGACAGTTCGACCAGCACCCGCTCCGACGCGGCCCCCTGGGGCGTGACCGACCTGAAGGCCGCGATCCGGTTCCTCCGGTACAACGAGAGCGTCCTGCCCGGCAGTACGGACGACATCGTCCTGTTCGGCATGAGCGGCGGCGGCGCCCAGGACACCGTGGCGGGCACGTCCGGTGACAGCCCGCTCTACCACCCGTACCTGCGCACGATCGGCGCCGCGATGGAGGACGCCCAGGGCCGCCCCCTCAGCGACGCCGTCGCCGGCGTCATGGCCTGGTGCCCGATCACCAACCTGGCAGAGGCCAACCTGTCCTACGAGTGGAACATGGGCCAGTTCGCCTCGACCGGCACCCGCGCGTCCTCCACCTGGACCAGCGCCTACTCCGCCGACCTCGCGAAGGCCTGGCCCAAGTACCTCAACCGCCTCGGGCTGCGCGACGAGCACGGCAGGCGCCTGGAGCTGACCGAGTCCGGCAGTGGCACCTACCTGGCCGGCAGCTACTACGACCACCTGGTCGAGGTGATCACCACCTCGCTGAACAACTTCCTGTCGGACAACACCTTCCCGTACACCATCACCACGCAGGGCGGCCCGCCCGGATCGGGCCAGACAGGGACCTCGACCACGTACGAGACGGTCGCCGACTACATCGCCTACCTCAACACCGCCGGCACATGGGTCGCTTACGACGCCACGACCAACACGGCCACGGTGTCCGGCCTCGAAGGCTTCGTCAACAGCCAGAAGAACGCGAACAAGCCGGTCGGCGCGTTCGACGGGTACTCCCGAGGGCAGGGCGAGAACAGCGTCTTCGCGATGGGGCTGGGCGCCCCGTCCCACTTCGCGCCGCTCACCCGTGACGTCGTCAAGGCGAACGAGACGACGTACGCCACGTACTCCGACTGGGACTCCGCCTACGGCGCCGCCGCGTACGACAGCGACTTCGCGAAGAAGGACAGCGTCGGCAAGGACATGGCCTGGCGGGGCGACGCCTACAACCCGCTGTACTTCCTCTCGCCCGCCTTCGCCGGCTACCGGCAGTCGAAGGTGGCGCGGCACTGGCGCATCCGCACCGGCATCATGCAGGGCGACACGGGCAACACGACCGAGATCAACCTCCAGTTGGCCCTGCGGAACTACGGCATCCGCGACGTCGACTTCGCCACGGTGTGGGCAATGGCGCACACCATGGCCGAGCGCACCGGTGACGCGACGACCAACTTCATCAGCTGGGTGGAGTCCGTCGTCAAGAAGTGACGAGCAGTTCGGACACACCGGGTGCCTGACCGGCGAGCGTCGGTCAGGCACCCGGCCGTATTCTGGGCGGCGAATGTCAGCCGGCTGTGTGCCGCAGCCCGGCCAGGACCACGTCCGTGATCCGTTCCGCCTCGGTGCGGGTGAAGGGGCGCAGGCCGCGGCTGACGTACAGGTGCACCGGGCCGGTCAGCAGCTCGGCGAGGAAGTAGCCGTCGACCGGCGGCAGTTCACCCCGTGCCACGGCAGCGTCCACGACCTGCTGGAGGCGGGCCAGACGCCGCTCGAAGATCCGGTCGACGGGCAGGGCGACCTCGGGGTTCTCCCGTGCGGACTGGATGACGCGCTGCATGGCGCGGCCGGTCGTCGTGGACAGCAGGTCGGCCAGCGCCACCAGGTAGTCGACCAGGTCGTGGCGCAGGTCCCCGGTGTCTTCCAGCTCCACCGTGCCCGAGTACTGGAGCAGCGCCGCGTTCACGAGCTCCTCGCGGTCGGGCCAGTTGCGGTAGACGCTCGTCCTGTGCACTCCGGCCAGCTCGGCGATCTCCTCGTAGCGCAGACCGGCGATGCCGTCCCGCGCGACGACGTGCAGCGTGGCGTCCAGGATCCGGGCACGAGTACGGGCGGTGCGGCCCCCCGGCCGCCGCGCGGCCACGGGCCCAGGTGTGCCGTCCGTGTCCTGTTTCCGGGTTTCCGTCATTCCCTCACCTTAATGCAACAGATTGACGTGTTAGCTTTAACGCAACAGATTGACGCTTTTGGATGCGCGCTTGCCCCGCCCCTCCCGCAATCACCCGAACAGGACTCCCGTGAACATCCTCGTCTCCGGCGGCGGCGTCGCCGGCTTGGCCTCGGCATTGGAACTCGGCGTCCGCGGCCACCGGGTGACCCTCGTCGAACGCGCCGCCCACCTGCGGGTCGGCGGCGCCCCGATCGACGTCCGCGGCCACGCCATCGAGTGCGCCGACCGGATGGGAGTGCTGCCCACGATCCGGGCGCAGCGCATCCGGATGGCGGAGCACGGCGTGTTCGTCCATGCCGACGGTTCCGTGGCCGCCCGACTGCCGGTCGAGGAGATGAGCGATTCCGCAGACGACATCGAGATCGCCCGCGAGGACCTCGTACAGACTCTGGCCGCCGCACTCCCGGCGTCGACGGACATCGTCTTCGGCGACTCCGTGGACGCGCTCGCCGACGATGGCCACGGCGTCGACGTCCACTTCGTCTCCGGCCGCACCGCACGCTTCGACCTCGTCGTGGGCGCCGACGGCCTGCACTCGGTCACCCGCGGCCTGGCCTTCGGACCCGAACGCGACTACCTGCGTCACCTGGGCCTCTACGTCGCCCTCACCGACCTGCCCGCCGAAGCCCGGGCCGACCGGACCAACCCGCTGTACAACTACCCCGGCCACCTGGCGAGCATCGCCCGCTACAAGAACAAGGCGTTCGGGGTGTTCCTCTTCCGCTCCGGGCTCCTCGACTACGACCACCGCGACCTCGACGCCCAGAAGAAGATCCTCCTGGACGCCTTCGCGGGACACACCGAGTGGAAGATCCCGCAGCTGCTCGACGCGGTCCGCGCCGATCCCGAGTTCTACTTCGACTCCGTCAGCCAGATCCACCTGCCCACCTGGCACCGGGGCCGTATCGCCCTGGTCGGCGACGCCGCACACTGCGCGGCCCTGCTCTCCGGCCGCGGCACCTCACTGGCCCTCAGCGGCGCGCACTTCCTGGCCGAGGAACTCGAAGCCGCGGGCGGCGATCACACGGTCGCGTTCGGGCGCTACGAGCAACGCCAGCGCCCCTACGTCGAGTTCGCACAGAACAGCGTCACGGACGGGGGCGAACTCATCGTGCCCTCCACGCGGGAAGCGATCGACGCGCGTAACGTGCGGCTCCGGGCCGTCGCCACCTGATCGCGGCACGGGAGCACGACCGTGGCCGAGGGGCACCGATGAGTTTCGCCGACGGGGCCGGTCTACCAGGACGTACATCATCGAGCCACTGACCGGAGACCCATCATGACCACTCCCGCACACCCCGGCCGCATGCTGTTCCTGAACATCCCCGTGGTGGACCTGGAGCGCAGCAAGGCGTTCTTCGCCAAGCTCGGGTTCAGCTTCAACCCGAAGTTCACCGACGAGACCGCCACCTGCATGCTGGTCGGCGAGCAGGCCTTCGTCATGCTGCTCACCCGCGAGAAGTTCGCGGAGTTCGCGAAACTGCCGCTGGCCGATCCCACCACGCACACGCTGGCGCTCTACTGCTTCAGCGTGTCCTCCCGCGAAGAGGTCGACGCGGTCAGCGCCGCCGCACTCGCGGCGGGCGGCACCGAGGTGGACGGCGCCGAGGACTACGGCTTCATGTACTCACGCAGCTTCTACGACCTCGACGGCCACGGCTGGCAGGTCATGTGGATGGACCCGGCGGCGGCTGAGCAGGGTCCCGAGGAGTTCGCGGCCTCCGCGCAGGACGCCGACGCCCGGGCCTGACCCGAGAAGTCAGAACCCTCTTTCGGAGTTCGGTGGTCCGCGCATGTCGAGAACGGGCCACCGACTCCGTCCCAGGGACGGCAGCGGTCGCCACCGGCCGCACGAGGAAGAGGGAGAGACCAGCATGGCGATTCAGCGGATGGACAACGTCGGCATCGTCGTCGAGGACATGGATGCCGCCATCGCGTTCTTCGTGGAACTCGGAATGGAGCTGGAGGGCAGGGGAGAGGTCCAGGGCCTCGTCGCCGACCAGTGCACCGGACTCGACGGCGTCCACTGCGACATCGCGATGGTCCGGACCCCGGACGGCCACAGTCGGCTCGAACTCGCGAAGTACCGCAGCCCCGAGGCGATCAGTGACGGGCCGCGCAACAGGCCGCACAACATCCTGGGCACCCACCGCGTCATGTTCGCCGTCGACGACATCAAGGACACCGTCGCCCGCCTGCGCCCGCACGGCGCCGAACTCCTCGGCGAGATCGCCCGGTTCGAGGACAGCTATCTGCTCTGCTACGTCCGCGGCCCGGAGGGCATCATCGTGGGACTGGCCGAGCAACTGGGCTGAGAAGGAGGGTATTTCAGTCGTACTGGCTGTCCTGCCGGGCATGCGCACTGTGAACCGGCGCGGCGTCCGGGAATGGTCGGGAACCTGCCCCGCGTTGCCAGGGCATGACGACGAACGCGCCGCGGCCCGAGGTGTTGCGCTACACCGCCTTCTCCAGCGATCCGTCCGGCGGAAACCCTGCCGGCGTTGTTCTGGACGCCACCGCCCTGGCCGACAGCGACATGCTGGCCATCGCCGCCGAGCTCGGATACTCGGAGTCCGCGTTCCTGACCGCGCCCCCGGAGGGTCTCGCCGGTCCGGAGGGGCGGGCGTACCGCATCCGGTACTTCAGCCCCAAGGCCGAGGTGCCGTTCTGCGGGCACGCCACCGTCGCGACCGCCGTCGCGCTGGCCGAACGGACGGGCACGGGGGAGTTGGTGTTCGCGACGCGCGCGGGCACCGTACCGGTGGAGGTAACCGAGGAGAACGGGACGCTCCGGGCCACACTTACCAGCGTAGAGCCGCACATCGAGGAGATCGCCGACGCCGACCTCGACGAGGCGCTCGCCGCGCTCGACTGGCCGCGAGCCGATCTCGACCCCGCCTTTCCGCCCTGTATCGCCTTCGCCGGCGCCCGCCATCTCGTGCTCGCGGCGGCGACCCGCGCCCGACTCGCGGATCTCGCCTACGACTTCGGGCGCCTCGAAGCCCTGATGCACCAACTGGACCTGACCACGGTCCAGTTGGTGTGGCGGGAGTCGGCCACGGTCTTCCACGTCCGTGACCCCTTCCCCGTAGGCGGTGTCGTCGAGGACCCGGCGACGGGCGCGGCGGCTGCCGCCTTCGGCGCTTACGCGCGTGAACTCGGCCTGGTCCCCGAGGACACCGTCCTCACTCTGCGCCAGGGCGAGGACCTGGGCCGCCCCGGCGAACTCACCGTGACGCTGCGCGCGGGCGACCCCCGCGTCCGCGTCGGCGGCGCGGGAGCACGCATCGGCTGAAGCGCGGGCCGTCATGACGGTGCACGTGTCCGCCCGTCCCCGGTGTTCGGTGACCGGCGAGCCGATACGCTGAACGACAGCCATGTCGGGGGCGGGGCTGGAGGCGTGGACATGGATCCGCGAATGCAGTTGTCGATGGGCGGGTACGTCTGCGAGCGCGAGTTGGGCCGCGGCGGACAAGGCGTGGTGTGGCTCGCCAGGGGCCGGGCGGGACAGCAGGTCGTGGTGAAGTTCCTGCTGCCGGGCAAGGAGTACGACGAGGTCGCGCTCGCCCGGGTGCGCCGGGAGTTCGGCGCCGCGAGCCGGGTCGGTGAACTGGCCACGGCTCGGGTCCTCGACGCGGACCTCACCGGCCGGCATCCGTACATCGTCAGCGAGTTCGTCCCGGGCCCCACGATCCACCAGCATGTGACCGCGGGCGGCCCGCTGTCCTCGGGGCGGCTGCAGTCCCTGGCGCTGGCCGTCGCACACGCGCTGGCACAGGTGCACCGGGCGGGTGTCGTGCACCGGGACATCAAACCGTCCAACATCCTGCTCTCCCCGGACGGACCGCGGATCATCGACTTCGGTATCGCCCGCGACGACCGCCTGCTGGAGTCGGCGCTCACCACACCGGGCAGTGTGCTTGGCTCACCCGCCTACATGTCGCCCGAGCAGGTCAAATCGCTCCGCGTCACCAGCGCCACCGACGTGTTCTCCCTCGGCGGCACGCTCTACTTCGCCGCCACGGGGAGACATCCCTTCGAGGGGGAGAGCGACTACGAGGTACTGGTCGCCGTGTCCACCCGCGACGCGGATCTCACGCCGGTACCGGAACCGGTCCGCTCGGCCATCGCCGACTGCCTCCGCAAGGACCCGGCGGAACGCCCCACCGCCGCCCAACTCATCACCCGGCTCGCGGAAGTGGCGGAAGTGGCGGAAGCCGCCGAAGAGGCAGAAGCGGTGGAGGCGACGGACGGCGCGCGCACGGAGACGAGTCCGCCACCGCCCGAACACGGCGGCCAAAGCAGTGGCTCCGGTCCTGCGTCCGTCCCAAACCGTGCCTCCGGCAGAAGCGCCAAACAGTTACGCCTGTGGGGCTTCGCGGCCGGCAGTGCCGCGGTGGCCGTCCTGCTCGCCATCGTGCTCAGCACCACGTCGGGGGGATCGGCGACGGAGAACGGCCCGCAGACGCACGGCTCCGGGAGATCCACGAGCCCCCAACCGCTCACGTACACCGACGACTTGACCGACTCGGGCGACTGGTCGTACAAGGATCCGACCCTGGCGAAGATCACGCACAAGGGCGGGACCATGCTGGTGGATCCCAAGTCCGAGCTGGAGGTGTGGCCGCAGGCGCCCTTCGAGCCGTCGTCGTTCGCGGTAGGGCTGAGCGCCCAGACGGAGTGGTACGGCGGTGAGGGCGGGGTCGGGCTGTGGTGCGACGGCTCCGGGGACTTCCGCAAGGGCTCGCGCTGGGCCACCTATCTGACGACGGATCAGGAAGCCCTGATCGTGCGCGAGTTCAGGTACAAGGGAGCCTTCCAGCACGACCGGGTCGTCGAGGTCAACCTCGCGGACCTGGGCCTGGAAGTGGAGACCGGGCAGGAGGTCGACATGTCTATGACCTGTTCCTCGGCCGGTGCGGGCCGGATCAAGGTGGAACTCGCCGTCAACGGCACCCGGGTCGCCTCCTACACCGGCGTCGCCTTCGACGCGCGGGGCTGTGGGGTGGCGGCCTTCCACTACAGCGCGACGGACCCGCGCGGCACGGCCTTTCACGCGGGCTTCGAGCGCTTCATCGCGTCGGAGCTGCCGACGAGTTGACCTCCCGAGTCACTTGGCCGACCGATGGTCCATCACCTGTCAGTGCCCCAGGGCACGATCGCCGGCATGACATCGATCGGCGAGCGGACAGGCCTGGACTGGCCCGAAGGGCGCGAGCCGCTGGTGCTGAGCGTCGACTGCGCGGCCTGCCCCGCGACGTACGAACGGGACGGCGAGGCGAGGCGCATCCGGGTCCATGAACCACGCCAAGGACACACCGTCGCCGAACGACAACTCGCTTACTGCGATGGGCTGTTGGGCGACCCCGCGGATGAAGCAGCCCCGACGAGGTCGGCCGTCGTATCCCACAACCGGCCGGCCATGACCGGGTCGAGGCCGGACTTGCCCTGACGGCGGACGGTCGGGGAGCCGCGGAAGCCGCCCAGGCCGTCCGGGCCGACGTAGGAGTTGCCGGGGACGTCCCGCGTCGCGGCGTACAGGAGCGAAAGGGCGCCGCGCTCCGGGGTGTTGGTGAGGAACGTGAACCGGTTGACGACGTTCGACCGGGAGTGGGCGGCCAGCGCGGTGCGGGCGATGCCCGGGCTCGCGAGCACCGAGCGGACCGGGCTGCCGGCGGCGGTCAGCCGGCGCTGGAGTTCCAGCGAGAAGAGGACGACCGCGAGCTTCGACGCCTGGTAGGCCTGCATCCCGTTGTGCTTGCGGGTCCGCCAGTCGAGGTCGGCCAGGTCGATCCGGCCCTGCTTGTGCAGTTCGCTGGTGACGTGCACGACGCGGTCGGTGATGCGGTCGAGCAGCAGGGTGGTCAGCAGGAAGGGGCCGGTGTAGTTGGTCGCGGTCTGCAGATCGAGGCCGTCGGCGGTGCGGCCGGCGGGGATGTCCATCACACCGGCGTTGTTGATCAGGACGTCGAGGTCGCCGGACCAGGCGCCGGCGAAGGCGCGCACCGAGGTCAGGTCCGACACGTCGAGCGGGCGGAAGTCGAAGGCGCCGGGCAGGCCCGCGACCGCTCGGCGGGCGGCATCGGTGTCGCGCACGCCCAGCACGACATGGGCACCGGCACGGGCGAGTTCACGTGCCGCGATCAGGCCGAGGCCGCGGCCGGCGCCGGTGATCACCACCGTACGGCCGGTCAGGTCGGGAAGGTCGTTCGCTGTCCAACTGGTCATGCTGCTCATGGGACTCGGCTCCGTGGTCGGTGGTGCGGTGCGCGGTGACCCGCGTTCGCACCGCCAGTGAACCGGCCGCACCACAGGCGCCGGAAGGACCTCCGCGACCACTGACTCGCAGGTCGTGGATAAGCCGCGCCGGATCGCCAACGATGGGGGCCATGGACCACACGTTCGACCGCTCGTCCCTCGGCGCCTTCCTGCGCACCCGTCGTACGGCCCTGCAGCCGGAGGACGTCGGGCTGCGCCGGGGCCCGCGCAGGCGCGCTCCGGGCCTGCGTCGGGAGGAGGTGGCGGAGCTGTGCACCATGTCCGCCGACTACTTCGCCCGGCTGGAACGCGGCGACGGGCCGCAGCCCTCGGAGCAGATGGTCGCGGCCATCGCCCGTGGGCTGCGGCTGACTCCGGACGAGCGCGATCACCTGTTCCTGCTCGCCGGCTACCGAACAGCCGGCCGTGACCTACGAGTTGGGCATGTCAGCCCCGGACTGATGCGCGTCATGGACGGGTTGGCCGGTACCACCGCGCAGGTCATGGGCCCGCTGGGCGAGACGCTGCTGCAGACGCCGTCCGCGGTGGCGCTGCTCGGCCAGCAGACCCGGTACACCGGCAACTCCCGTAGCGCGACCTACCGTTGGTTCACCGACCCGGCCGAGCGCGAGCGGTACCACCCGGAGGACCGCGACGACAACAGCCGTACCAATGCCGCGCTGTTGCGCTCGGCCGTCACCCGGGACGGGCCCGGTTCCCCGGCGGCGGACCTGGCGGACGTCCTGCTGCGCGGCAGTGACGAGTTCGCCGGCTGGTGGGAGCGCCACGAGGTGGGTCTGCGGTGGAGCGAGACCAAACGGTTCGTGCATCCCCAGGTCGGGCGGCTGGACCTCTACTGCCAGCTCCTGCTCGAACCGGACCAGGGCCAGTCACTGCTGATCTTCACCGCCACCCCGGGCACGGAGCACCACGAGAAGCTCGCCCTGCTCGCCGTACTGGGCACCGACCGTTTCACCGCCGACCGGGGCCCCGGGTCCGGCCCGAGGTGATCCGTGGTTCTTGCCCAGCTCTTCCCTTCCGTTGGTGAACCTCGACGGCTCCTTTCACCTCTACGACATGTAGTAGAGGTTGCCCCGACGTGAACCGCCGACCGACGAGGGCGGAACGAGGAGGAGAAGGACGCCATGGATGACGGTCCCCGCGCCGGCGGTGGTCCCCGGCTGCGGCGCCGTGACGCGCCCGCCACCGCCGGGCCGCCGCTGACCCGGCCGCCCGTCACCGGGCCCGCCGCGCCGCAGCAGCTGCACCGGGGGATGACACTGATCGCCACGATCAGCCTGTTCATCGGCACCCGCGACGCCTGGACCAGGGCGATGACCTCCCGCCCGCCCGTCGCCGGGATCATCTCCGTCTGCTACGCCGGGATCCTGGTCGCCGGAGTCCTGGCCCTCACCACCCGCACCCGGCGCGCCCTGACCAGGGTCGACGCCGGAGTGCTGGTGCTCGCCGTCGCGCTGGTGCTCTGCGGCTACTGGCTCAACCACGCCGGCACCGACGAGGGCGTGCTCACCGCGCAGGCCGCGAACCAGATCCTGCACGGTCACCCCGTCTACGGTCAGCCCTGGCCCTGGCTCTTCGACTCCTCGTCCGTCGGCGTCACCAAGACCATGTCGGGCGGCGCCGACTACACCTACGGCTACCCGCCGCTGACCGCGCTGCTCGCCGCCCCCGTGCACGCCGTGGTCCACTCGACGGCCGCCGCCACCCTCGTCACCACCGGCGCGCTCCTCGCGGGCGCCGTCCTGCTGTGGCTGCTGCTCCCGGCCCCCTGGCGGTCCGCCGCCACCGCCGTGTGCCTCGGCTTCGGCATCCTGCCCGGCTACGCCTACTCCGGCTACCCGGCCGTCCTCGCCCTGGTCCTGCTCATCCCGGTGGTGGTCAGGTGGCCCGACACTGGAGCCGGCGGCCGGCTCGGACTCCCCGGAGTGCTCCAGGCCCTCTGCCTCGGCGCGGCCTGCGCCACCCAGCAACTCGCCTGGTTCCTCGCGCCGTTCCTCCTCGTCGGCCTCTACGCCGTCCGCCGCGGCGACCTCGGCCCCCGGCTCGCCCTGGGCGTGGTCGCCCGCTACACCGGCACCGCCGCACTGACCTGGGCCGCGATCAACGCCTACTTCGCTGCCGAGGACTTCTCCGGCTGGCTGCACGGACTGCTGCTCCCGATCACCCAGAAGGCGATCCTGCACGGCCAGGGCCTGATGGGGATCTCGTACTACTTCACCGCCGGCAGCAGGCACCTCGACTACTACTCCTACGGCAGTCTCCTGCTCCTGTTCGGCCTGCTCGCCGCCACGCTGCTCTTCGTGCGGCGGCTCGGCCCGGCGATCACCGTGCTGCCCTGGCTGAGCTTCTACCTCGCCACCCGGTCCCAGGACGGCTACTTCCTGATGATGACCCCGCTGTGGCTCGCGGCGGCGGCCACCGTCCCCGCCTCCGCGCTCGCGTCGGCCTGGCAGCCCCGCATCCCGCACCTGACCGCACGCCCGGCCCGGGCCGTGCTCGCCGTGGGACTCCTCGCGCCCGCCGTCGTGTGTGTGACGTTCGCCGCGGCCAGTCCGCCGCCGCTGCGCATGAACGTCACGGCGGACATCGTGGAGCGCTCCGGGCACCGTGACATCACGCAGCTCG
>Ga0307516_10007644_pt1 | contig 12377 bp, 9 predicted proteins | sample 19_EM_MG_FD_203310 | JGI IMG/M metagenome (GOLD analysis project Ga0307516, IMG submission 203310) | Populus trichocarpa ectomycorrhiza microbial communities from riparian zone in the Pacific Northwest, United States - 19_EM | ecosystem: Host-associated > Plants > Roots > Unclassified | place...
AGTTCCTGGCGTCAGTTTGCAGCCGGTTCGAGGAGAACCACAGCTCCTGACCGTCGGCGGACAGGAACGGAAAGATGTCGTTGTCGGCCGTGTTTGCCGAACCGACGCCGTCGAGCAGCGCCGCTGATTCGAACGCGGCGAGCGTCGTGCTGCGGGTCGCGACATAGAGGTGGAAGCCCTCGCCAGTCTTCCGGTTGGATGTGAAGATGAGCGTCTTGCCGTCGGCGCTCAACGTCGGATCGTAATCCTCCGCGGCCGAGTTGAGTGGCTCCAGCGCGTGCGCCTCTCCGAACGGGTCCTGCACGCGGTTGCGCTGCGCGATGTACAGATCGTGCGCTTGCGTCACCGCCGCGGGATTCGACGAGAAGTACAGGGTCAGCTCGTCCTGAGACAGCCGCGGCGCGACCTCGTCTGCGCTCGTCGAGAACCCGGGGAGCAGCGCGGGGCTGCCGAACACCGCCGTCGGATCGCAGATCGCCACGTGCGCGGCATCGCTCGCCGCGTCCTTGCTGGCAGCGTCGATCGACGGAGCAGCATCCGGGGTTCCGCCGACCTTGCCGCAACCGGCGAGCGCCAGCGCCAGCGCGACGCCGCCCAGCGGCGATGGTATGCGACCCCTGGTGCGCAAGAGTCGCGACGATCCAGAGGCACGAGCAGCGATGGCAAAACGACGACACGGGCGCATGCGGACTCAAGGCATAGCACGACCTGTGCGGTGCTCCGGGTACGCCTCCGTGTGCTGGAGCTCGCGTGATGCCGAAGTTTGCCGTCGCATTCTCGACGGAAAAATGCCGAGCGATTCAGCGGGGCCGTTGCCGGGATCTCGCAGGCCTCGCCGGCTCGAAGCCTCGCCGGCTCGAAGCCTTGCCGGCTCCAACACTCGCTGACTCGGTCGGCTTGCCGCGACGCCGCCGGTTGCGCCGTCCCGAGGAGCTCGCCGGCACGGAGCCGCGCGCGGTCAAGGCGGCTCGTCGCTCGTAGACTCGCGACTTCCGAGGTATCGAATGCCGCAACGGCACTCGAACGCCGCGTCACTCGGAGCTGACCAGATCGTCGTCGGTGCCAAACCGGCGGTCTGCACCGGCGGATCTCAGCCACAGGCCGGTTGCGCCGTGCGGCAGCATGGGGCCGCAGCGAAACTCGAGCGGGCTGCCCCACGGATCGGGACCGTGGGTGCTCGTGTAGGGTGCGAGCTCGCGGAGCGACCGCGGACACATTCGTCCGTGATGCGATGCACGCCAGCTGGGATACGCCTCGAAGGCATACTTCTGGAGCTGCAACCTCGCGCGCCCTGCCCTGGCGTCTGGACGCGACGTGAAGCGGCCGGACGCCAGCACCGACAGTGCGACGACGAGGCTCATGAAGGTCACGCTGCCCAGCGCGACCAGCCACAGCGCCAGCTTCCGGCGCCGCCGCCACGCGAGATCGCGACGGAGCAACGCGTGACGGACGAGCGGTACGTGACGGACGAGCGGCGCCTGGGCCGGTTCGCCGCCGGTGTCGAGCGTCGCGAGCATCGCGGGCGGGACGGCGATGCGGACGGCGACGGGTGACGCGCTCGGATCTCGGGGACTGCGGGACAGCAGGGCGTGCGGCATGCGTAGCGACGCAGCAAGTGACAGGCCACCGCGCAGGCGGCTGCAACCTCGGGAGGTTTCGCCATGGTGGGCTGCGCCTCGAGTCACGGTGGCCGGACTCCCCGCGAGCGCGCTGCCAGGATGACAGCCAGCGGTCAATCGCGGCTGCCGGCCGCGCCGCACTGCCGTGATTGGCTCACAGCGAGCGGTCGATCGCGGCTGCGCGTGTGACCTCCTGCGGGGGTGGGGTACGGTGTTGGTGACGCATCAGCGCGGCTTGGCGGGCTCCGGCAGCCCGATCTGCGCGAACACGTGGAGCGCGCGGGCGACGTCGGCCTCGCTGTGGCGCGCCGACGTCTCGAGCCGGATGCACGCCCGGCCTTCGGGCACGACCGGGAAGCACAGGCCGTGGACGTGAACCGCTTGCTCGTACAGCGCGTTCACCATGCGCTGGAGCGGGACCACGCCGCCGACCACGACCGCCAGCGTCGGGTGATCGTCGCCGAGCACCTGGAAGCCACTCGCCACCAGGCCCTGCTTGATCGCCGCGGTCCGCGCGCGCAGCGTCGCCAGCGGGGCCTCGCCGCGCGCCAGGATCGCGATCGCCGTCCGGGCCGCGGCGGCGAGCGGCGGTGGCAGGCCGATCGAGAACAGGTACGGCGTCGCCTTCTGGCGCAGCCACTCGATCACCTCGCGGCGTCCCGCCACGTAGCCGCCGCCCGCCCCGCCGAGCGCCTTGCCGAACGTGCCGGTCACGACGTCGACCCGCCCCATCACGCCGCGCAGCTCGCGGGCACCGCGGCCGGTCTCGCCGACCACGCCGACCCCGAGCGAGTCGTCGACCACGACCAGCGCCTCGTAGCGCTCGGCCAGCTCGCAGATCCCCTCGAGCGCCGCGACCCGGCCGTCGAACGGAAACACGCCGTCGGTGATGACCGCGCGGAACCGCGCCGACCGCGATCGCTTGAGCTTGTCCTCGAGGTCGTCGAGGTCGTGGTTGCGGAACGGAAACGCGGTCGCGTTGGACAGCCGCACGCCCTCGGCGGTGCTCGGATGAACCCCGACGTCGCAGAACAGGCAGTCGCGGCTGTCGAACATCGCCTCGTAGAGCCCCAGGTTCGCGAGGTAGCCCGAGCCGAACACCACGGCATCGGCCACGCCCAGGAACTGCGCGAGCGCCTGCTCGAGCTCCTTGTGGACGGTGCGCGTGCCGGTGAAGCTGCGCGGCGAGCCGGCGCCGAGCCCGTCGCGATCGAGCGCCGACCGCGCCGCGGCCAGCACGCGGTCGTCGCCGGCGAGCCCGAGGTAGTCCTGGCTGATGAAGTCGATCGGCGGAGGCGCGCCGCGCGCGTCGATCGGTCGCTCGGAGCGCCCGGGGTAGATCTTCTCGGGCTTGTAGAGCCCCGCCTGCACGAGCTTCTTGGTCTCGGTCGCGAGCATGGACAACAGCGCGCGGGTCATCGCGTCACGGCCCGGCCGTCGGTGCCGATGAACCAGATCACCGCCGCCACGCAGTACTGCCATGACAGCTCGCGGGTTCCGGCCACCTCGCGACAGTACCCCTCGATGCCGGCGGCGAGCGAGCTGCGATCGGCCGCGCTGCCCGGGAAGTACCGCGACATCGAGAGCTCGGCGACGAGCAGCGCGTAGCGGCGATGCAGCTCGCGCGCGAGGGCGGTCCGGTAGTCGCGGCGGTTCCCCATGATCTCGTAGCGAACGTCCTCGGGCAAGAACGTGTTCTCGCTGAGCCGGTTGGTCACGATCACGTCGGACACCCGGCGGCACTGCTCGCGCGCCGCGGCGTCGGTCTGGGCGCAGTTGCGCGTCGCGGCCTCGAGCAAGCAACCGACGCGCAGGCCCTCGTTCGGCGCCTGGCACTTGTTGCGCTCGATCACGTAGACGTAGTTGCTGGTGTTGATCAGCGCGGCCAGCGGGGTCGCCTCGACCGCCTCGAGGAGCCCCGCGAGATACCCGACCCGCGAGCGGGTCCCCGGTGCCGGCGGCGGCTCGGCACGCGCGGTCGTGCACAGCGCGAGCAGCACGAACAGCCCGAGCGGCGCGCACAGCCCCGGCAGCCCCGGCAGCCCCGGCAGCCCGGGTCGCGTGCGGTTCACAGCCTGCCCCGGTGCAGCTTGTACTGGCGGCGAAAGATCTCGACGAAGTTCTTCAGGTGCAGGTGATACGGGTAGACCTCGAGCAGATCGGGCCGATCGGTCAACCACTCGTTGCCGAGGAACAGATCGGCGTCGCGCAGCAGATCCAGCTTGGTCAGCTGGAAGCTCGGCGCGCGGAACGCCGCGACCATCGTCGGATCCGCAGCCGGCACCCCCGACGACGCCGGTGCCGCGGAGATCGAGGCGGAGATCGAGGCGGAGATCGACTCGTTGCTGGTCAGCCGACCGTAGCTGAACCCCTCGGCGAACAGCTCCGCCAGCCGCTTGTACAGCCGGATCTGGCTCCGACCGTCGGTGCCGAGCGGCCGCATCCGGGCGTCGCGCACCCGCAGCTGGGCGCCATCGATCACGACCGTGCGCTCGGCCGGCGCCTGGTCGGCATCGCCGAACATCAGGCACTGAAAGCTCGCGATTCGATCCGCCGGCACCGGCTCGCCGAGCTCTCGCATGTGCAGCCCCGCGAGCTCCGCCTTGCGCTGCCGCCAGCCCAGCAGCTCGTCGATCGACCGCAGCGCGGCCTGCTCGGCGAGCACCGCGCGCGGCGCCGCGACCAGCCGGGCACACGTATCGACCGGCGCGCCCCAGTGGATCACCGTCTCGCCACACTGGGCGACCACCGGCTTGTAGGCCGGGTTGAACACCAGCTGATCGATCACGTGCTCGAGCAGCAGGCTCGGCCCCGACGGGGTGTCCGCCATGCGCGGGAAGTACGCGAGCTGCGCCAGCCGCGCACCGCAGCCGCGCGCCGCTGCGGACCGCACGCGATCGCCAAACGATGGCCGCGGATCAGCCAGGTTGGTGAACAGGTGATGCGACGACCGCGGCCGCATCGCGACCGAGTCGACCGCCGAGTCGTATAGCGCCTGCACGTGGTCGACCTGATGTTCGAACCGATCGATCGCGCCAGGCACCCCGCGGCTCGCGTCATCCCCCTCGATGCTGAGCGCGGCGTCGAGCAGCCGCCATGCGTAGTGCAGGTACGGCTCGTCGCGCTGGCGCTTGCGGCACACCGCCTCGGCCTTGCCCTCGACCAGCGTGGGACCGCAGGACCCCAGGCTCTTGGCATAGCCGAGCTGATACGCGCGCAGCACCAGCTTGCACCCCTGGGTCTGGTTGGGCTCGACCGCGGGCGGCTTCGGCTCGGGACACCAGTCCGAGCTCGAGCGCGCGAACGTGTTGGGCGTATCGCGCAGCAGCGCGACCGCGCGGTTGTTCACCGTGATCACACCGACCCCGATGAACATCGCGATGTACAGCCCGCGCAGCACCACCGGCGGGAGCTCGACGACGTCGGTCTGCGCCGCGTGACCGACGAGCAGCGCGCGCCCGCGCCCGCCGAGCAGCGCGATCTCCGCGCCCCACGGCAGCCGCTCGCCGATCCGGAAGTAGTACTCGCTGCGCTCGGCGAGCCGCCAGAACCCGAACACCAGCGAGCCGCCCAGCACGGCGAAGCCGCCGACCAGGAACGCCACCCAGGGATCGAGCTGCGCCCAGTAGTCGTCGCGCAGCAGGCCGGTCTGCCAGCCGACCACCGCGACGCCGATCACCAGCACCACCGCGGTCACCGATCGCGCGCCGACCGCCGTCATGGCTCCTTCACCGTACCGACCACCTGATCCTCGATCGTGATCCGCCGGTTCTTGGCCTTGGCCTCGCCGAGCGCCGCCGCCTGGGCCGGCGTGATCGCGCCCTGGAACTGCGGCACGTCCTTCGCGGGCGAGTTGTCAGCGTGCGAGCACAGCACGGCGTGATCGGCGATCTCCGGGCCGTATTTCTTGATCTCCTTGTAGACCGTGAGCGCGCGCTGGAAGCCGAGCACGAAGTTCTCGTCCTTGGCGCCGTCGCTGTCGGTGTGGCCGTGGATGACCAGGACGCGCCGGGTCAGCCCGCCGGTATCGAAGTTGAGGACCTCGCCGGTGCTGTCCTGAAACAGCTTGGCGAACACCTCCTCGCCGCCCGGCGTCAGCTTGGTCTTCGCGGTCGGAAACAGCACGTCGCCCGGCAGCGTGACCATGTGGACGGTCTGGTCACCGACGGTCTTGCTGACGCCCTTGACCCGCGAGCTGACCTGGCTGATCGCCCACAGGATCACGAAGAACATCATGATCTGCGTCATCAGATCCATGTAGATGATCTGCCAGACCTCGGTCTTGGCGCGGCCCATCCGGTGGACCACGAACTTCACGCGCGCACCTCGACGACCGCCTTGTTGTCGATCAGCACCTGCAGGCCGCGACAGAACGTATCGAAGTCGTAGTCGAGCGCCTTGAGCCGCTGATCGAACCGCGACGCGATGATCTTGTACACCGAGGCCAGCAGCGCGCCGTACAGCGTGGTCTTGAGCGCGAGCGCGAGCTGCGGCGACAGGTACTCCACGGTGACCTCGGCGCCGAGGCTCTCGAACATGCCGATCAGGCCGATGATCGTGGCGATCAGGCCGAACAGCGGCATCGCGGTGGCGACGAACTCGAGGTGGGCGCTCGCGTGGTCGTAGACCTCGTGGCACTGCACGTAGTACGAGTGCGCGACGTACTCGGCATACTCGTAGTCGGGATTCTGCTCGAGCAGGGTCTGGATATCGCGGACCAGGGGATTCTCCGGCAGCTTCACCGTCGAGCCGTTCACGATCGGGCCGGCCGTGAGGTTGCCGTCGGCGTCGCGCCGGATCAGCAGGACCTTGCGCAGCGCGACCAGGGTGTCCTGGAGATACGCGGCCTGTGCGATGACGTGCTTGCTCGAGAAGAAGATCGTGAACGACGTCAGCAGCAGCTTGCCGAGCTCGGCGCCGGTCACGTAGACCAGCAGCGCGAACGACATCATCACCATCGCGATGAAGTAGTTCTCGGTCACGAAGAACACGCCGGCGACCACGACCAGCGCCGCGAACCCCACGAGCCCGAGCACGCCGGCGCCGGCGGCGGTCTTGCTGATCGCGAGGTTCACGCGATTGACCGTCGGCAGAAACATCGAGGAGTCGTCGTTAGTTCTTTTGGGCTTCGCCATGAGGCATGACTTCCTTTTGCTTGCGCTGGTCGTTGCGCTCCGAGGCGGCGCGCTGTTGCGCCTCGATCCGCGCCGCGTAGATCGCGTGGTAATCGATCGCTCGTTGCACGAGGATGCCGGCGCCTGCCAGCGCCGCGGCGATCGCGCCGGCCGCGACGAGCCGGCGCACCCAGCGGTCGCGGCGGTCGACGATCGGCGCGGCGAAGAACGACGACAGCCAGGTCAGCCGCCGGCGGATCGCCCGCGGGCCCGGCGGGCTCGCGACCGGAGGCTCGCGCAGCCGCTCGACGATCCGGGTCGCGGTGGCGTGGAGCTGCTCGGGCCGCGCCCGCGCGGTCAGCAGATCGGTCGCCCCCGACCACCGGTAGTACAGGTACTGGACGAGGTGATCGCGGGCGAAGTTGAGCGCGGCATAGGCATCGGCGAGCCGCGCGTGACCGCCCGATCCGAGGCGCGCGACGCGGCGGCCGAGCGCGAGCTTGATGGTCTGCCACCGGCAGTCGCCGCGCTGGATCACGCCGAGCTCGCGGACCAGCGCGCCGAACAGCAGATCCTTGTCCGTCGGATCGGTCGGATCGAACTCGTCGTCGGGATCCGGCGCGTTCCACGGATAGTGCTCGGACAGCAGCTCGCGCACGACCGCGAGATCCTGGGGGTTGTCGGAGATCAGCGGGACGAGCTCGCCGGGCGCCGCGACCACGTAGCCCAGCAGCGTCGCCGCCTGGCCGAGCGGCTTGCGGACCACCACCCGCGACGCCGCGCGTGGCATGCGACGGCCGTGATAGGCCACCGCGCTCGCCGTCCGGCGCGGCTGGTCACCGGCCCCGGGCATGACCATCGCCGCAGTCCAGTCCGGCCACTGCGCCGGCTGGTCGTCGGGCCGATCGTCCGGATCCGCGTCGGGCTCCGGCTCGTCGAGCGGGCCCATCGCGAGCTCCAGCAGCGCCTGGTCGATCACGATCCGCGCGTGGGTCGCGCCGCCGCCGTACGTCGCGATCCCGTCGACGTTGCGGCCGGGCAGCAGCACGATCCGCGACAGCAGCTCGCGATCGACGTCCCAGCCGGTGCGCCGCACGTAGCCCAGCAGGTAGTCGGCGATCTCGCGCGGCCACGGGTTGGCCGGCGACGCCGCGCCATCGACCAGCCGATCGTCGAGCACGATCGCCAGGCACTCGACCCACGACGCGAGCCACAGCCGCGCGAGCCACCAGGTCGCCGGCAGGATCAACAACGCGCGCCACGGACCGGGGATCGCGAGCGCGCCAGAGATCCGAGCGCTCAGCGCGACCAGCACCGCCACCACGACGGCGAGCCCGACGAGTCGCTGCACCACCACCAGGCACCAGGTCCGGATGATCCGCCGCACGTCGTAGGGCGCCACGCGCGCCAGGCCGTCGAGCGGCGGCAGGATGCGGCGCGCCGTGGTGATCGCGAGCGCTCCCCAGGCGAGCCCGCCGGCGCCGGCGAGCACCCACGGCGACCCGGCCACGAGGTCGTCGAACGATCCCAGCGCGAGGCTATGCACGACCGTGCCGGCGATCGCCAGCCCGGCCAGCAGCATCGCCGTCCACCGCGCGGAGCGCAGCCCCGCGACCCGGCGCACCGACGAACCACGCGCCACCAGGACGCCGAACGGGAGCACCAGCACGAGTACGAGCAGTGCGACGGCCGCCCACAGCGCGGTGCCCGTCGCGCCCGGATCGACCGCGCGGTCCGGTCCGACGGCGGTGCCCCCGGGCGAGCTGGGTGTGCCGGTCGCGCCAGGCGACGTGCGTGTGCGGCCCGCATACGTGTGCGGGCGCTGATCGAGCAGCCCGCCGTGCTTGAGCACCGGATGAAACGCGTCGCGGGTCTCGTGCTTGAGGCCGATCGCGCTCTGCGTGCGGCCGATCGCGATCGTGCCGGTGGCGAGCCGGGCCGGCGTCCACGTCTGATAGAGCTCGTAGTGAATCTCGCTATCAGTCACGCCGCCGAAAAATACAATGTCGATGTGCGACTGCTGGTAAACACGCAATCGACATCTTCTATCAGCACCACAATCGCGCGCTGCGAAATCTTCTTTGGCAACCGTAGTCAGCCGCTCGAATCCGGATAGCTCGCGAACGATGCTCTGCTCGAACGCATCGGCGAGCCACGGCCCCGTCCCCGGTTCACTGGCCAGATCGACGACGACCGTCGCTGCAGCCGGCGGCGCGGCGTCGTCCGCTGAGCGCGCCTCGGGCACCGCTGGGACGAGCAGCGCGAGCGCCACCGCGAGGAACCAGCGGGTTCTCACCCTCGCATGGTACTCAATCTTTATGGATCACAGAAGTCGGGCGCGGCGCCGAAACGAGGTTGCGCAGCAATTGTTACAGTCGACTGCCGACATGTCGACAAGTGCGATCGCGCGCGCCGCGCGGATCACCTCGACTTCGATCCGCGGTGGGCTCACGGCGCTCGCGGGTACGCTCCGGCACCGCGCGTCGGATCCGGAGTCGATCGAGAAGATCGTCGCGTCGCTCGGCGAGCTGAAGGGCGTGCCGATGAAGCTCGGCCAGCTGCTCAGCTACATCGGCGCGCGCCCCGACGAGACGCGCGCCGCGCTGTCGGCGCTGCAGACCCATTCGCGGCCGATCGACTTCATCCGGGTCATGAAGGTGCTGCGCGACGAGCTCGGGCCGGCGGCCGGTACGCTCATCGCTTCGATCGACCCGCGGCCGATCGCGTCGGCGTCGATCGGCCAGGTCCATCGCGGCACGTTGCCTGACGGCACCGAGGTCGCGATCAAGGTCCAGTATCCCGGCATCGCCAGGGCGATCGAGAGCGACTTCGGGCCCGCGGCGCTCGCGAGCCGGTTGGCGTCGCTGGTGTACCCCGCGCGGCGGATCGACCGGTTCGTTCGCGAGGCACGCGCCCGGATCGTCGACGAGTGCGACTACCGCGCCGAGGCGACCTACCAGCGCGAGCTCGCGGCACGCCTCGCCGATCACCCGGTGATCGCGATCCCCGCGGTCCACCCGGCCTACTCCACCGGGCGCGTGCTCACCACGAGCTTCGTCGACGGGCTCCATCTCGATGACTTCCTGGCGACCGATCCGAGCGCCGATCAGCGCGACCGGTTCGGCGAGGCGCTGTTCGACTTCTACGTCGGCTCGCTGCTGCGCTGGGGCGTGCTCAGCGGCGACCCGCACCCCGGCAATTACCTGTTCTGCGCGTCGGGCCGACTCGCGATCGTCGACCACGGCTGCACGCGCAGGCTCGACGCCGCCGGCGATCGGCTGGCGCGAGTGACCCTCGCGCTCGAAGCGGACACCGCGGCGAGCGTCAACGACGCGATCGCCGAGCTGGGCGGTGAAGCGCTGTTGATGCTGCGGATCCGCTACGGCCTCGCCGCGGTGCTGGAGCGGCTCGGCATGCGCGCGAGCTGGCGCGAGCTGATCATCAAGCACGGCATCGCGCCAGCGGTGCCAGCGGTCTCGACGACACCGGCCGCCGCCACCGCGCAGCGCGGGCGCGACGACGATCGGGCCGCGAGCGCAGCCGCCGCGGTCGCCGCAGGCTGGAGCGGCCCCTCGCATGGATCGGCTCGCCAGCTCGAGGACCCGCCGGGTCCGCCGGTCGAGCCGCCACCTTCCGCGCCACCACCTCCGCCGCCTGGCTTCGAGGTCGTGCTGCTCGAGGGCGGCAGCCGCGTGATCGAGATGGTGCGCGAGGTCCGCGACGCGTTCGGGCTCGGCATCCACGAAGCGAAGCAGCTGATCGATCGCGCGCCGCAGATCGTGAAGCGCACGTCGAATCTCGACGAGGCCGAGGGGCTCAAACGGCGGCTCGAGATGTCGGGCGGAACCGTCGAGATCCGGACCAGCCGCGGCGCCGAGTGAATGGAGCCAACGTGCCGATCAACACGGGCTGTTCAGCGTGGTCGGCCTTCACGTTGACGTTGACCTTGACGGCGACGTAGACGTTGACGGCGACGTCGTCAAGGGCGTCAACGTCAACGGCGTCAACGTCAACGGAGTCAACGTCAAGGGCGTCAACGTCAAGGGCGTCAACGTCAACGGCGTCACGTCCTCCCCAGGGCGTCACGTCCTCCCCCCACGCGAGCTTGTGATTGTCTACGCCGTGGACGGCATCCGTGGCCCGCCGATCACTTGGCCGCGATCGCCGCGTCTTCGATCAGCACCGGGTAGCTGTAGCCAGCGCCGAAATCCTTGTTGATCACGACGTTGCCGCGCACGACCACCACGTCGCCCTTGGCCGCCGTGGCGCTGGTGGTCACGGTCAGGTCGTTGGTTCCCGCGGCGCCCGTCCCGTCCTGCAAGTGGATCCAGTTGCGGCCCATGATGCCGTTGTTCACCTTGACGACGTTGCCGCGCACCGCGACCGGCTTGCCAGCCAGCGCGTCCTTGCCGGCGAAGATCTCGGCGATCGTCTTGCCGCCCGGGGCGCGCTCGACCTTCGCGGCGGCAGGCGCGCCGGGCGCGGTCTTCGCCTCGGCCGCATGCGGATCCGGTGCGGCGCCGGGCATCCCGTACGTGCCCACGAAGTAGATCTGATCGAACGTGCGGTTCAGCGTCTCGCTGCGGAAGTTCGGCATCAGCGTCCCGTCGAGCTTCGCGATCTTGGCGCCAACCTTGAGCGGCGTCTCGGGGCCGGCGACCCACGCGGTGGCGCCGCCGCCCAAGTCGAGCTTGGCGTAGGTGTAGCCACCCGAGTTCATCGTCTCGACGACGGTGCCTGCGAGCGCGGGGCCTGCGGGGGCGGGCGGCGGCGCGACCGGTGCCGTCGCACCCGGCGCGGCGGCCGATGTGGGCGCGGCGGTATCGGTCGCGGCGGTCGGTGCCGGCGCGGCGGCGGTCGGTGCCGGCGCGACCGACGGCTTCGGTGGCTCCTTGGTGCAGGCCGCCAGTGCCAGCGTCGTGCAGAGGCCAAGCAGGGTGCGATTCGCAGTCCATGGCGGCAGTTGCATCGTGGCGTCTTACCACGCCAACCCTGCCGCGCTGCGTCCACGTGGCAGCCTGCGGCGGGCGCTGTGAGCACCGCCACCCGGCGGATCGGCAACCGCCGCGCCGATGGCCGCTACGTCCCGGGGACGACCTGAATATCGGCGCACACGCCGTAGTGATCGCTGGCGCAGATCGCGACCTCGCCGAGGCCTTCGCGCTCGGTCATCACGACGCGGCAGTCGTGCACCGTGCCGCGGCCATCGCGCTTGCGCGTGGTGACGAACACGTAGTCGATGCGGCGATCGAGATCGAGCGAGCGCAGCGGGCGCGTGAACCGGTTCTCGCTCGACCACGTGATGCCCTGGGCCGGGCCGTCGCCGGGATCCGGCTCGCGATGCAGCCGCAGCCAGGCGTCCTGGAAGTGGGTGCGCCGGCCGCCGAGCGTGGTCAGCCCACGCAGGAACCGGATCTCGTCGCTATCGGCGATCGCGTTGAAGTCGCCGCACAGGATCTGCGGCGCGCTGTCGCGCTCGCGCCCGAACCCGCGGATCGCCGCGTCGATCGCCAGCACCTGGTGCTCGCGCGCCACGCCGTCGTCGAGCCGGTAGTGTAGATGCGCGGTGTGGACCCAGATCGGCCCGCCCGCGGTGTCGATCGACGCCGACAGCAGGATCCGCGCATCCGCCGGCCGGGGCTCA
>Ga0307516_10007646_pt1 | contig 12375 bp, 15 predicted proteins | sample 19_EM_MG_FD_203310 | JGI IMG/M metagenome (GOLD analysis project Ga0307516, IMG submission 203310) | Populus trichocarpa ectomycorrhiza microbial communities from riparian zone in the Pacific Northwest, United States - 19_EM | ecosystem: Host-associated > Plants > Roots > Unclassified | place...
AATTGGTGGGTACTTTTAAAAAGTACCCAGCATGGACCCACCAGGTAAAGTGGGGGCGAATTGTTTCAGAACCCACAATGAACTCACAATGGGCCTGCTGGGTAAGTGACCCCTTGCCCCCAGTGTCTTCGGATCCAAATCCGGCATCGAGAACCTCATCACATTTATGCACAAATCCGGCACTTTCACCAAAACAGGACAGCCTCGTCCTAGCCCTATCCCTTGTTCTTTAAAAAAGCCACACGACCCCAAACCACCTTAGACACTCACTCTGTTCCCTTTTTCTCCCACTTATCTATCCCGCTTCCAAGGCAGATGCCACCCCCCCCTCTTCTTAGCTCAGGCTTCGAGAGGTACACCGCTAGACACGCTCCTTTCACTTCTCCGCCACCCATCTATCTCACTTCCAAGGCAGATGCCACCCCCTCCTCTTCTCAGCTCCGGTTTCGAGAGGTACACCGCTAGCCACTTGTACTCTTAAAATCTCTCTCTCGTGTTTATTAGGAAAGAGCTTCAGCCAGCCGCGTCTTGCACTATTTGTAATAGGTAGCTGTTGCGGGATATATAACGCAGATTCAAAAAAAAAAAAAAAAGAGTAACCACGTGAGCGCGTCAGGGTCAAATACACGTGGGAAGGAGATGATGTCACGTGTGAGCCCGCCCCGCGCTTGTCTCTTGGATTCGCTCCTCCACTGTGGTGACTGTGGACATTTGGTGGAGTGGCGGTAAGAAAGCTGTGGTATGAGTGTATGACCTTCCTAGCGAGGACCAAGAGTATATAGTCAGTCAGCCCCCGCTTCGTCCTCTCCCACCGCCCCCCTTCTCCCCTCAAACGGAACACCTTGAACCCATGTCTAGTATCGCCTTCGCCCGCATTTACCAGCAGTCCTTCGAATCCCACCCGCATTATACCCTCGCCGCCACCAACGGCACCCTTAACGCACTCGGGGATGTAGTTGCCCAGAGCGTCGAGTTACTGGTATATCCATCTCCTGCTCGCTCCTTCCCACCCGAGCCTCACCTTCTATTTTTTTCCAGACGCATTCACAAGGGAACGAGTACCACCGGTCTGCATATGACCCCGCAAGAACGATGCGTTTCTTTATATTTGGGGTTGGGATGGGTCTGTCCTTATCATCCGTTTCGACGCCATCGTCAGGTCTCACCTGACTATCTCAGGTCCTCTGATTGGGCGGTGGAACGCCTTCCTTGAACGAAGGTTCCCACTAAGAGTTGGGCGGCCCTCCAGACTCACCGGTTACCCGAGAGTTAGCATCGTCGGTCTCACACAACGCGTTTCCTCAGATCAGCTTCTCATGTGAGTCTCCACGTCCACCAACGACGGTTCGACGCTTACCTGTAAGTCACCAGGGCCCCCACTGGTGTAAGTATCTGCGGTAGTTGTGCAGGGACCTGTCTCAGTTTTGCACTTGCAGCTGGCTATATTCTTGGCTTCCATGGGTCTAATGGAGGGGCGTGATCCCCAACACATCCTCGGAAAGTTTAAAGACCTCTACGGACAAGCTATCATTGCCAATTGGCGAGTGTGGCCGCTTGCCCAGGTATGTACCCTCAATACGTTTTCGGTTTCTGCTAAGCCCCCCCCAGTTAATTAACTTCCGTTTCATGCCCCTTGCCTATCGAGTTCCGTTCCAAAGCACATGTGGGGTATTCTGGACGCTGTATCTCTCGTTACTGAACTCTACGTAAGCCTCATCCAATGCCATCTCATTCCTGTGTACTCATCGGTGGGTGGTAGCGAAAATGCGGAACAGGATCGCCGTGACTCCCCGGAAAACGCGTCTAGCGGCGCAGGATAATCCAGGCTCACTCGTAGTGCTGGCCCCTATCCCTATAGATGTATATACCAAGATTGTTATAATGAACGATGTAATTGCAGCCCGTAGTAAGCACACGGCCTCACGAGGAACCGTACTTTGGTTTGTAAAACGCTGGTGGCATGGCCAACATTACATCCATCAATGGCCTTTCCACAACCACCATCTCCCCACAATCTAGAAAGTCGACAAAAAGGAGCGGGCGATAGTGGGTTAAGAGAGTGAAGTTCTTTGGTTGCGTCTGGCCAGATGGATCTTCCGCAGAAACGTTGGCCTGCGGTTTATTGACGTTTGCGCGTGACTGCGGCGTCCCATTCGGGGTTGTTTGGTGTTCCCTCCTCCTCTTCTTCGAGAACCCTCCCCAGCCGGCAGGGGAATCGAGCTTGACGCTACACATCCATGTGAATCCCCAGAATAGCGCCTTCCTGTGACCATCCTTGGAAGGGGTAGGATTGAACGCCAACCCCAGGATCGGGTCGTGGAGATGGGTGAACCGTTTAGGTAGGTTGCTACATAATGGGATACTCCAGTCGGGGAACGTCCGCGACTCGACGTTGAAAACGTGGACGGTGTTGTTTGCTAAGCCGATAACAAGAGTCCCATGATCAGAAGGGTCGAAGGACAGGGCCTGGATTGCGTGGGGAAATGTCGGTAGTGCACCGTGGTACTGTAGGGAATCCAGGTTGTAGACGCGCACCCTCTTCAATTCGTCCGCGCAGACGAGCCACTGGCAGTCTTGGCTGATGGCTGTTCTGGTAATTGTAGGGATCACGGTGAGTCGTTTAGTAATGAAAGTCTCTTCATCCGAGAGGTCGTCCATGTCGACGTCTCCGTCGACGTCGCCCGCGTCCACAGCACCCCCCGCGTTTGATGGCGTGTTGGTAGGGGAGACGTTCCATAGCCGGTGATGGTCGAATATACGCAATGGTTGTGGCAGACTTGTGTCGTCCTGCGGGAGATGGTAGATGGCGATGAAGGAGGACTCCGACGTACAAACGACGAGCTTTTGTGAATCTGGCGTAAACGTGAGCACAGTCGCGCCGATTGACGAACCGGCCGCTGCAGGGATGGAGCCCTGTAGAACCGCTGCAAACTCCTTCACCCTCGTTACACCCACCTCCCCTGAAGACTTGAGAAACGGTTTAGCCAGCGGAAAGAGCCCGACGGAACGGAGACTTACAGCGAAGGTCAACCTAAAAAGTTTGGTCTCGTACCAGTCTGAGACAGCGATCCACCCCCCATCGTCGGAAACGTTGCAAGAAACGATGTTGCTCTGAACACTCAAATCCATCTCAAGCACCTTTTGCCACCCCACTAGAATAGCCTCATCCTCTGCAGGGTTTGGGACGCCCGCGTGGTGGGTATCCCGATCGAGGATACGCCACAGGTTTATGGACTGGTCTTGAGCAGAGAGAACCAGACGCTTCTTCCTCGCGACCTTGATCCTTCCGGTTCCAGGGAACCCGGTGCTGTAACCCATCTTCCGGTGATACGAGTCCTCGAAAGTGGCAACCACGCTGGTACCTAGTGGGTTTGTGACCTTCGAAACCGTTGTGCTACACGGGGTTGCTGCTGGTGTCAGCACGACCGACATGTCGAGACCACCGGAGGCGAGGATAGGTGCTACGTTCACGGGGAAGTTATGTTGGTGTGGAGGAGGAAGGGGCGTGAAGGGAGGCCAAATCGCCAGCGAGCGGACGTCGTGCGAGTGTATACGGCGAGAAGATGTCTGAACCCAGCGTGATTTTGTTGAGGGCGCTGACCCGCGGACATTGGTGAATTGTACAATCTTCTGGTCAACGCCGGAAGAGTAAACAGTGTTCCCTCCCTGAGGATCCCGAAGGAAAGAGTTTAGATTAAGGTCCGATTTTAACACGGAAGGGCTTACGGGACCGATGGAAAGGCAGAGGACGTCCGCACCGTGTGCTTGGAAAGTGCCCAATTGTGTGCAGGTTCTGGAGTCCCAAAACTTGACAATTCCCGTTGAGTCCCCTGAAACAATCGTTCCGTCACTGCGAACGTTGAGTACCATTTCGATGGTCCTATAAGTGTGCGGCTGGCGCACCCAAGGACACAGACAGACCACACGAGTGTCCTTTCCCCTCGGACCTTGTCTGTAGTAAACCTATTTGTGATTCTGCCAGTAGAAAAATCCCATTTTCGAATACTGCTGTCAGCACACCCAGTCACAAGCCAGCCGTCCAACCAATCTTCGTCGTTTTCATCATTGGAACTATCGTCAGAGTCTGGGGTAATTCCAGCGGAGGGGCGACTGCTACGATGAGTCGGGGGACCCCACGCAATGCTGAGGAGGCGGGATTTAACTTTTCCGAGCTTGCGCAGGTGGGAGAGGCCACCGTGCTCGGTAGATAACAGTTGGATGGAGCCGTCTTCACACCCAAGAGCGAGAATAGTAGACTTGGGGTTCGCTGAGACGGACCAAATGGCACCCCCGGTAGAATTTATTGTCCTCTTAACAAACTCCTTTAACATATCTGGTTTAAGGTGTATATATGCGGGAAGTGCTTACCCGTACGCAGCCTTTTGGAAGGTCCCATTCCAATAACTCACTTCCACCTCCAGTGCTGAATAGACGAAGTTCGGCGAGGCTTGGGGCACCTCCTGAACTCGATCTTTCCGGGTGTCGTAAAGTGAAGGTGAGAGTGTCCACTTTTGACGGGTAAGGACCAGATAGAGTCTACAATAACCTAATCACTCGAGGCAACGATGGAAAGCAGAGACGGCAACGTACCTTCGACACTACCCACGCCTGAGGTGCCTGGTCGGTGGGGTTGTTGTTCGACCACTCAGCGAGCTCGATGTTTCCATTGGCACGTCCGATGGCCAAGTGGGGGAACTTGAGAGGGGAGGTTGCTTTTGCCTTTCCCTTGAGAGAGGGAAGAGGGAGGGGTGGGAAGGCAAGAGCGGTGATCGCAGCAGGGAGGTAGTCGACGAACCTGCACCGGTGGACTTTTACTGGATTTTGGTCGACGGACATCGTCCAGGACGCAGTCGAGGAAAAATCGTGCGTGAGTTGATCGGGCAAACAGACGCTCTTCCGCACGCAAACTCCAGCCACATCGTCATGTCTTTCTTGGGTCGCGGTCCTCCTGCTTCTTCTTCGGCCGGCCCTTTGTCCAGCGAGCGCGTCGAGGCCGCCATTCAGGAGTGAGTTTCCTCCATCGCCCTTCGCCGCACCCACTGACGGTCCTCACGTCTGATAGGGTCGAACTCGTCACTGACGTCTTCAACCGCATTGTCTCGTCAGTCGGACGAACGCGCTGCGTCGCAGCCCCTCTCCACGGAATGTGCTTACACTCTCACCCGCAGCTCATGTCATTCAAAATGCATTAACCAACGATACTTGGACGGTGAACTCAGCAAAGGCGAAAGCGTTTGTATTGACCGATGCGTAGCCAAGTTCTTCGATGCCAACAAGAAGATGGGGGAGAAGTTGCAGACCATGGGCGCGGCAGCTGGTGGTACTGGGGGCTTCACTTCGTTGTAGAGCTGTGTTTAAAACCAGGGGCACGCGGGTCCCACATCTAATACCATACTCCCACTATAATGCACAACCGAACCATGCTCAACTCGTTCCTCCGGCGGCCAGTGGATGACGGTACCCGTCACGCAGAGACTCCTGGGAAACATTCCGCAAGCGTTTTGTTGTGCTTGCTCTTTGCATGATCCTCGAGTCTGCAGCCGCGCGTAAATCAACGGAGGCAAGGTCATAAGGGATGGGAGGACGCACGCAGGTGCACGGGTAGTGCTCATCTGGGGGGTGTTAGTGATAATTATCGGCACCTTGGGCCAGAGGGGGCTCACGAATGGCTGCCTACAGGTCTGGCAGACGATGTTCTTGGAGGCCTCGTTGCTCCTCAGCTGACTCTTGCCACCCTTCTGCGAGTTTTGGGGAGCGTTACGCTCTCTCTTCTGCTGCGCTTTAGCTCCCTGGCGAGGGGTTAGGAATGGGTGGTCCGGGGGATTTTTGGACGCACGTTTCCCATCTATCAATGCGTGCCTTCGTTGGGGAATTGGTGAAGGTATCCTCCCGACAATCGGTCACGGGTGCAAAGTCTGCAACCTTGCCTGGGCAATCGATCGGTTATCTACTTGATAACCCAGGATGGCCGTGGCTCGCATCTCGAACTTCCGGGTCGCCCCTCGCCTCCCCCTCTCCCTTTGCCGGCACCGGACAACATCTCCCGAACTCCTAAAATCCAGGCTTGCCGTCATAGGCGAGGTCAAGTTCGATATGCTTGCCACCATACCTGAGTCGGGCGACCACGCTAAACAGTATAAGACCATCTCCCGCAATCTAGTTTGTGAGTCTCCCAATTAATTCGTCAGAGCACCCCATCTTAAACGTGAAGCATAGCGGACACCGTGACTGGTGAGAGGAGATAGACTCTAATTATCCCAGGGATGAACGCATATTTCAGCCCCAACCAAGGAGATGTATGCCTATGCCCTCCAGGCCTCGTTGGGTGACGACGTCTTCTTTGAACCCACCGCCCATTCTCTGGAAGTACACATCGCGAAACTCACGGGCAAAGAGGCTGCATTGTTCGTGCCTTCTGGGACCATGTCCAACCAGGTTGCTCTACGGACCCATCTCGTCCAGCCTCCATATTCCGTACTGTGTGACTACCGGTCCCACGTCAACAAGTGTGTTCCAGCTTCCTTGTCTTCTGATTGTGTTCACCCCGGATAGATATGAGGCCGGAGGGGCCGCGTTTCACTCTGGAGCCCACACCGTTGCTGTGATTCCCTCCAACAGACACCACCTCACGTTATCTGAAGTGGAGCAGTTCGTGATCCAAGGCCCCGACGTCCACGTGTACGAATCTATGAACCACGGTCATAGACTTGCCGTCCTGATTGCTCGTTGTAGTTCACCAACACATGTCATCACGTTAGAAAACACCCTCAACGGGACCACCTTCCCACAGGAAGAAATAATCAAGATATCAGAGTTCGCACGGAAGGAAGGGGTAAAGATGCACCTCGACGGAGCGAGACTGTGGCACGTCGCGGCGGAAACCGGTACACCCATGAAGGAACTTTGCGATCCATTCGATAGCGTCAGCCTGTGTTTCAGCAAAGGGCTAGGTAAGTGCGATGGACACCTCAGAGGGCGGACCGTTCATAAGGCTCTGTAGGTACCCCTGTGGGGTCCTGTCTTGCTGGAACACAGGATTTCATCGCTAGAGCGCGGTGGTTCCGTAAACTGTTTGGGGGTGGCATGCGGCAAATTGGACTGCTTGCTGGGTGCGCAGCTTATGCTCTCAACCACAATTTCCCCCAGTTACCCCGTGTGCATACTCTCGCACGCAAACTGGAAACGGGGCTGAGAGAGCTTGGTGCTCAGATCCTAAGCGCAGACACTTGCATGGCATGTCTTTCTTTTCTGTATTCGACCATTTTTCTCAACGGGCGTGATTTAGGTCTTCTTCGACACCACTGCCCTGGGCATCGAGTATGATGAGATTTCAGAACGCGGAGCAAAGCTTCCAGAGCCCCTTGCAGTCAGGGGCTCAAGGCTTGTTGTTCACATTCAGACAGAAGACCGAGCAGTCGACGACTTCCTGGCTCTGGTCAAAACTATTGCAGAGGAAAAAAAGGCCGCAGGATTCGTGCCACCACCTCCCACGGGAGGAAACTCGACCGCCACTGGGAGTACATACCAAGAGATTTACAAGCGGCAGAAGCCTGGGTCCAAATGAACACCCAATTCATTCCCCGTGAGGCCATGTCGCGAGGACACCGATAAACTCGATGGGTGGGCTGGACTCTGCCTTTGAGGGGCTAATTTACAGGCACCAAGACCACTGCGCACATTTGTTTACATCACTGTACAGCCGGAATACCGTAGATGTACAGCTGAGACATCAAACCTCATTAGTGCTTCATAGTAGTGTCGTCGTCGTGAACGAAAGAATCCCCCTCCTCCTCGTTCGCGTCCTCCTCGGGTTTGAGGCCAGCCTTATTCAAAGCCTCCTTGGACGTGTAGTCCACTTTGATTCCACGAGTGCGCCTGCCGGAGGGCAGAATAGCGGAGGGGTCGATTTCGAGGTCTTCTTCATCCTGTGAAGAATCTTAAGTCGGACGGGTGCTGTTTGGGCATCTGAGATTGGCTTACGTCGTCGTCGTCGTCGTCGTCCTCATCCATCTCATCCCCATCTTCGTCGTCATCCTCTTCCTCCTCCTCATCTACCTCCCCGACCTTGCCTTTGCCTTTGTCAACGACAAGAGCGGGGGTGGGGGTTACAGTACTTCCTCTGTAATAACGCGTCATTTGGTTGAACACGACGCGATGCGATGGACGGGACATACACGGAAGAGACGGGTTTGTCGACCGAGGTTGCGTCCGTGGACATAGCTTTCGAGATTGCGATGAGCGGGTGGGGGTTTGGAGGGGTTTAGGTCAAAGACGCGTTGGGTTTGCGGGATCTAAATCGGGCAACATGCATCGCTAGGCGCGGGAGGTGCACTGTACCTACATTAACCCTGTCCTACATACTTCTGCTTTTTGTAATCGTTCCAAAGTGTTTTCATCGTCGCCTTTCCACCCCCGTCCAAGGCAGACAGTACCATCGCCTCCCTATCATGGTCACTCAGCATCTCGCACAACGCAAACAACCCAGGGTACAACTCCTTCCTGGTATTTGCATATACCACGCAGAGCGGGTCGCCCACCGCTTGCACGTAGGCCACAAGCACGTACGAAGCGTGCTTGCCGAATGGCCTGACGAGTGATTCCATTTTCTGGTTTTCCTGCGGAGACCCAACGGGTCGGACAGTGGTCTTGGTTGTGAGTGATACGAGGAGCCTGGAGAGAATCTTGACCTCGGGAATTCCTAACGGTTGTCTACTGTTGACCCAGAATGGGAAACTGTTTGCGACAGCCCTCGCCTGTTTCACCCCAAGCCCAGGACGGGTTGCCCGTATCATTGTTACCAAACGTTGCAAAACCACGCTGAGGTGCGGTAGCGTAGGAAGGACAAGATCCCTCCTGTGCCGAATCATAGCACCAGCGGTGCCTACTATCTCTTGAAAAATCTCCGTAGACGTTGACACATCGTGATTTTCAGAGCCAGAGAGGAGCTTGGAGATGATGGTCCATGTCGACGTAACATCACCCGGCCGTAATGCTGCGGGCTGCGGGGGAGACACGTGAGCGACGCTGCTGGGGAAGCTGAATAATACCACACTCTTTCCGCGCAGACACTGGAGATGAACCTGCAGATTTCCAGAGATGCGCGTGTATCCGCACACCATAAATCCTGTCTATTCAAGAATAGGTGAAGGGAACTCGTTGCGTGCTTCTGTGTCACTTTCATTGTTCCTGCATTAACTGGTGAAAAAACAATGTAGGGCGGAAATCGGGTTTTCAGACCTTCTGGAGCATTCCGCAGAAGCACCTTGGATAGTCGAACCATTGAAACTACGTCCGCTAAGTTTGTTTGTGCCTCCAAACAAAACTCTGAGATCTTGGCCAAGACAGCTCCAAACACGTGGACGGGTAAAGACTGGGATGGAGTGAAACCGCCGACTAAGTCGTTCAGTCCTGCCGTACGTCAGCAGAAGCACCGGACAGTTTAGTCAACCAACGAACTAGATGACCTATTCTCGTGGCTAAGGGAGAGGTATATTGCAAGGAAAACCTCCGATGCTTGAGGGGCTTCGTCCACCGGAACAGCGGAGAGCTCATGCAGTGATGCGAGGACGGCGCGATCATACAGTACCGACCAGGAGGAAGCCGGCTTGGTTTTTCGTGTTCCGTGAGAAAGGATCTTCTTCGTAACATTTGTCGCCAGGTTTGGCACCGGAACGTCTAGCAGGGGTTGATTTTTTCTTCTGGAGACGTGACCAAGGATCTTACCGAGGTTAGAGGTCCAGGTTCTCATTGAGATCAGAGTACACCACAACTTGAGGTGTGTGGCCAGGAGAGCGATGTCTCTCTCCTGGAGGGTGTCGGCGGAAAGCAAACGAATGACCTGTTTTTCGGTAGCCTCGAGGGCCAAGGAAAACAGGGAGCGGAGGCTCTGACAGACACGAGCGGAAAACCTGGGGATTATTGGTCAACTCGCACCGAAGGGAACAGAAGGGCTCACTTGGATACTTGGAAGCCGCGCATCATTGTCTCAAGGACAATTGTCAGAAGTTTTTGCCGGAAGGCGTTTTGCGGAGAGGCTGCAGTGAGCCGCACTCTCTCGAGAACGGTAAGCACCCCACGTTCATTGTCGGGTTGATAAGACTTTATGACGACGCTGCAACGATCTAGCTTTAGCGTCGGGTGTATTTGAGCAAAGGGAAGGAGCCATGCACTTTAAATGTGTACCGATTAACCGTTCAGTCACGGCGCTTGGAAAGGACGAAAAGTCTGTGCAGGTGCCCCATCTTGGGTCAAGGAGGTACTTGGTGACTGCGTCCATTTCCTCAAAGGGGGTCAGCTAGATGTTGGTGGGAGGAGATGGTACAATACCAGTCTGTCAAAAACCGCGGCATACACTAGGGACCTACTTATATATTCTCTGAAGAGAGAAACAGTGTCCATGAGGTCGTTATACTCGGATCCGGGATTTAACGTTGAAATCAACTGTCCGTCAAAGACAACGGCCTTCTTGGCCAGGTCGATTCTAACACTCTTTGGGAGGTATTCCATTGGGGTATACCTGAGGAGGGTGTAGACCGACTGAACCCCACGGATATCCAGAGAAAAGTCGGACGAGGGGGGAAGATTTTCCAATGTTCTGACTACATCCGTAACGTCCAGGCAAGATGTCATGTCGCTGAGGTAGGCGAGGAAAGCAGCTGTAAAGCCGGTGTGAGGGACCAGGCCACGAAGACGCGGGGACTACATACAGCGCAGCTCCGGGAGCTCCCAGAAGGTGGGGGACTGGAGGGGTGTTACGGCCGGAAACCACCCGGTTCCTTGTGTGGGGTTATCTTCGGCTACGCGCCCCCCACGGATCGGGGAAAAGAGTAGGCTGACGAAGCGTTGTAAGTCCTCCGCTGTAGCTGCGCCGCTGTGATGGGTCAGTTTGTATCACGACGATGACGCGAAAGACCGGCACCTCAATGTGGGCAGCCACTGATGAGAAAGGGTATGTAGTAAAGCGGTGCCAAGTTGTCGCGAACCTCTGTCAAGTCCCGAGAGCTGGAATGCTTTGCCGCCCCAGCTTTCGTTATGGGGCACGCCAGCGGACTCTATGCAGGTTAGCAGCCTTTCGACGAGTGTCTCCACATCCTCGAGTGTCCCCAGTGAGGCACTCCTAAGGAGTGACCGGCCCTGGGAGACAAACCGGTAAGCAAGTACTTCTATAGGGAGACAATGTGATTTACGATCTCGACTTTCAGTTCTGGTAGAACTTCGGGCGCCTTTAGTAACCTAAACATCCTCGATTCCGTCTTGGCGTTGTGTGCGGGGTGGAAGCCGAGTGGGGTGCATACGAATAAAGTGGATTGTAGTCTCAAAGCAGCGGACACAATGACATCCCGCGGCCACGATCGGGAGGCACTTCCCCCTTCCCCACCGCGCTCCCGTTTGACTCCCGCAGAGAGGATAGGATCGATGACGTTCGTACTCACCCCTTTGATCTCGTTCACGGCTTCCGAACGGGACCCATCTGCGAGCGAGTGGATGGGTAACGAGGGCCAGACGACTGCGATGATGCCGCACACGAAGGCGAAATTAATGGCTTGAACGGGTGAACGCGCCGTGAGCTCGGGGTCAAGTTTCCGTCGCTTGCGAGAACGTTCCGAGCTCTCCGCGTCTGGAACATCCTGCTGCCTAAAAGGTTCGGAGCACACGCGTTCTAGCGCGTTTTTCGTTTGCGCAAGGAATCCGAGACATTGGCCCGGTGTTACGAAGCCTCGCAGAGCTTTCCCGAGTTTGTCTACGTGGGAGTCGTCGAACACCGGGCCACCGAGGACGGTTTCGTATGTATCGTACGGATTACTGGTGTCCATGCTATCCGTAGCCTGCTCCAACGCGTCGAGGATCACAGAGAAGTAGGGAGGCAGCGTCCGTGATTTCTTGTGGTGATCAAGGCCAAGCTCAAGAAATTCGGCCGCTACTTTTGATGATGAAGAAAGCTGGGAAATGATAGTCAGGTAGGAACGAGCCGTAGATGCGGGTTTCAGTGTTTACCTTCGCCACAACGGGGAGCACGTATGTGACGTATGGGGAAACCAACTCGAAGTCGATTCTGGAAAAACAGCAGATGACGCTGAGGATAAGCTCTGTTCTATCCGTTGTCCCTAGGAACAAAAACATCACAATCAGAACACGCCATGAGCGTAAAAGGACCAACGAGAACGAAGTTCGTCCACAGCGAAGCGGCACTTCTCAGACAGGATTGATTTTATCTTTGGTTGGGCACCGGAGAAGGCGCCCTTCTCTTTGATGATGGACAGTAACCGGAGGCGCGTGCCCCATACATCGGAGGGATCAACTGGGGACAGGTAGACCAGATCGTCGCATGCATTATAAAAATCGATTGTCGAGGCCCGAACGTAGTCGGTTGTGGCG
>Ga0307516_10007647_pt1 | contig 12375 bp, 17 predicted proteins | sample 19_EM_MG_FD_203310 | JGI IMG/M metagenome (GOLD analysis project Ga0307516, IMG submission 203310) | Populus trichocarpa ectomycorrhiza microbial communities from riparian zone in the Pacific Northwest, United States - 19_EM | ecosystem: Host-associated > Plants > Roots > Unclassified | place...
ATAGTGAATTGGTTGATTGATACAAAGTCGAAGGAGGAACATTCTCTCTATATACAACGCGCCTGAGGGACTCGCCAAGGGGAAAGGACGGAAGACTGTCTCCCGAACCGGTGCTCGGAGACTAAGCCTGCTGTTATCTCCGGACATGTTGCCTCTGGTCCGTCATCTCCGGACGCCGTCTCCAGTCCGTCATCTCGGGACGCCCATTATTCTGAGAGTACGAGCCGTGCGCAAGTATGCCGGAAGTGTGAGTACGAGCAGCACAGGAATATGCCTGGAGTGTGGAGACACCCACCACAAAGAACTAATGCTATATTGCCTGTCGAGATTTACGGAGTAGTCGAGGCAGGATCTTCACACTAGATTGCATCACCCTATCGACACCTGACGTAGTAACACAAAGACGCAGTGGATTCCCAGGATGAAAACCTTGGGGACCCCTCAACCTTCGCGAATTCAGGGACCTCCCTGACAACCAGTGAGCACCAAATCCAGTAACCCCAGAGCAAAGATCCAGAGCACAGACACCCAAGTCACCGGAACAGCTCAGAAGAATGACGGAACGACCCCACCTTTTGACAACAGAAATGTTGCAAACACTCCTAGCAGCATGCAATCGACCGCAGCAGACCAGCTGCCCTAAGTTCCGGGACGCCGAACCTATTAAAGGAGAAAAAGCGAAATTCAAAACATTCTTGGCCTAGTGAGAGCTGAAGTTTAGAAGAGAGAGAAATCGATTCGATGACGATCAGATAAAGACGGGATATGCATCCTCCCTACTCTGAGGTGTGGTGTGGAACTGGGTGGAAACCTTTCTGAACCAGGAGGGTGGAATCAACCTAACATGGAAAGAACTGAAAACTAACATGAAGCATGCCTTCGGCCATGTGAGGGGTAGCAAGAAACATGTCCATTCTAAAGAGGGGAGCACCAGACACTTATACGAGTGTCCGGTGCTAGCGCTAGTGTGTGACTGTCTATCTACAGAAGCCCTTAGGGCAGCCATGTGCCAATTCCCCCAAACTCTAGAAGCCACGCAAGCAGCCATGCTAGCCACTCTAGGCATGGCATCCGCAACGCCTGGAATCCTCCTCCTGCAACCACTTCCATCTCAATAAAACAAGTGCCGGCCCCTAAAAAAAAACAACCACAAACCCAACTTATATCAATAACACCTCCGACAATGCTAAGCTGACAGTCGCTGTCACTCCCGTTCCATCCACTGGTCGACTCGCAAGCCATTTACAGCGCGGTATTCACCCAGCAGTTTGTTGCTGCTACCCCTCAGGTTCGCCAGTGGTTCCCATCTATGGTCAATGTAACCTACCAATTTGACCAAATATTCGAGGTCTCGAACTGTGCTACCTCTGTTCTCTCAGATCGACTCAATGTCATGCTCGACATTAGCAGTGGAGCATAGTGGCAGTAGGGGCTGGCGATCACAGGTTCTGTCGACTCTTGATAACTTAAGGCGTGCGACGTTGAAAACCGGATATAAGCGCCAGTGCGCCACAATGTCAAGAAAGAAAGCATTCTTGCCAGCTGACTTTAGGATTGTAAACAGACTGGTGTACGGATGTTGAAACTTTCGCGAATTGGCGCTGTCATTGGCAGTGGAATTGACATTGGCGTAGCCAACTGGCAGCAAACGGGTCTCCAGGAATAGCGAATCGCCTATCCGAAACGGGTGCGGCTGATGATGCTCATTCACTTCCGTCACCATTGTCAATTGGGCCTCTTCCATTCGCTCTTGCAGCATCCATAGGATCTTGAAAAGCTATTTAGCGTATTCCATTCTAGGTCTCGAATTTCACATCCGCGGACCTTGTGCCAGTAAATTGAGTGGGAGCCTTGGGATGTATCCGATATCCGCCTCGAACGGCGACATTCCTATAGCCTTGTGCTTGGCCACGTTATAAGTGAACTCTGCCAATGGTAACAACTGGCTGCACTGCTCGGGGGATTTAAGTTGCGATATATAGGCCTTCAAAAATGTTTCCAGAGTGGCATTCGCCTTTTCCGCTTGACCGTCCGACTGCGCGTGGTATGCAGTAGAAATCAGGAGCTTAATCCCGTGTTGTGAACACAACATTTGCCAGAAGCTGGAGGTAAACTGGGTGTCCTGGTCAGGTACGATCGATACGGATAGTCCCCGTGATCGAACGTAACCATCAAGCAACGCTGTTGCGAACTTTTCTCCGTTGAGCTCAACTTCCTTAACAGGAAACCAACGTGATTGCTTTGTCAGGGGATCGATAATTGTCGCTACAATATCGTAACCGGATTTCGACGTCGGTAACTTGGCAATGAAATCGATGCTCACCCGTTCCGCGCGTTCGAGTGGAATCGGTAGTGCCTGTAGGAGTCCATACGGCCTGGCATTCTTGCGCTTGATTCGGTGGCATACGTCCCATCTGGCAATTCATTCTGCGACTGAATCTGTCAACTTTGGCCCGTAGTACCAAGACTCCACCGCTGCTGCTGTCTTTGCGATGCCGCTATGTCCACCCCACAGAATAGTGTCCTGTCCTTCTCGAATCACATCCGTTCTCAAGAATATTGGGATATATAACCTTCTACCCAATGGCTTATGGTACAGCAGGCATTCTTCAAGTGTGTATTACTTTGTTCGTTCCTTAGCACGGCAAGACTGCTTCGAACTTGTCTTTTTCTCCTTGTTTTTGTCGCTATTGCTCAAATATTCTAGAACTGGACCGAAAATCGTGTCCTCCCCATAGCCTGAACGAACATTATTCAGCCACTCGGTTGAGGCTGATACCCGCATTTCGATGACATTGAGGTACTGCGGATCGACCTTTGGCTGCTCTCCCTTTGTAACGGCCGGGCCGACAGGGCTTTGGGTAGCGGGACAAGGACGAGGTCGGCGCGCGGCGGTGGCCGAGGACAGGATCGGACAGGACAGGAACGGCGCGCGGCGGCGGCCGAGGACAGGATCGGACAGGACAGGAACGGCGTTGCAGCGGCCGAGACAGGACAAGGACAAGGGCAGCACCCGGTGGCGGCTGAGACAGGACAAGAGAAAACGGGTTGTGGCAAGATGCTTCTATTCGAGAAAGGGGACAAACAAGTTGTTGCGTGAGGAAGGAAAAAGAAAGAAAGAAAGAAAGAAAGAAGTGGGCGACGGCTCCATTTAAGGATATCCATCGCCCGCTCGGCGTCACTCCACATTCCATCCTCCCGCTCGGCGTCACTCCACATTCCTTCCTCCCGCATTCCAGACGGCGCCAAGGGTCGAGGCCTAGTAGCTGGCACGTGCCGTGACACCCTGTGTGTAGGCAATCCAGCTGAATGTGTCTGCCACAACATTCGCTGCTCCAGGAAAGTATTTGAACTCGTAGTCATGCTGTTAGAGCCTATCAAGGTGACGCCACTGATGGCTCGTCTCCTTATTTTGTCCAAGGCTTGCTGCAATGATGCATGATCCGTATAGATGGTGGTACGTTTCCGCCCAGGAACTTAGCAGGCCCAATGTTCCAGATTTGCACTGATTGCAAGGAGCTCTCGGTCGTATGCTGGATACCTCATCTCGACCGCGTGGAGCTTCCTCGAAAAGTATCCCAGCGGCCGTTCCACTAACGTCCCTTCAAACATCTGTTTCTGCGCTAGAACGCCACCAATAGCCGTGTCCGATGCGTCCGTACACTGGGTGAAGTCAGCATCTGGATCCAAAGTTGCCAACACCGGTGAAGATATCAAGGCCTCCTTGATGTCCTTGAACTGATCTGCATGTCAGCTGGTCCATACGTATTCGCTCTTGGGTTTTGAAGTGAGGTCATGTAGCAGATGTACACGGTTGGCGAATTTCAGTACACATATCCTGTAGTAGCCTGCCAATCCCAGAAACCCGCGGAGTTCCGTTGGCGTTTTGGGTGTTGGCCAATCCCGTACTGTCTTGACCTTCTTTTCTTCTGTGTGAATACCATGTCTATTCACTCTGAAACCAACAAACGATGTTTCCAGAGTACCAAACACTCATTTGGCCTCACTGAGACCTAACTGCACGTTCAGTACTGCCTGTAACAAACCTTCCACATGCGTTTTGTGTTCTGCCAGCGTTTTCGAAAAAATCAGTACGTCATCCAGATATACAATTGAATTCCGACGATGTGGGTGCAATATTTTGTGCATTACACGCAGGAATGCAGCTGATGCGTTTGCAAGTCCGAACAGAATGACCTTATACCCGTAGAATCTATCTGGTGCTATGAACGCTGTCTTGTATCAGTCGTCTGGATGAACCCACACTTGGTAATATCCGCTTGCCAAGTCCAGCTTGGTGAATACACGTGCTCAGTGGTGTTTATCCAGCAAGTTCTCGATGTATGGCAACAGATACAAGTCTTTGGTGGTTATTGAGTTCTATGCGCGATAATCAACACACATTCAGAGCGTGGCGTCCGGCTTTTTCACCAAGATTATCGGTGCTGCATAACGTGAGTGAGAGTTCGACACCCACCCCTTTTCCAGTGGCTTTTTGATCTGCACCTCGAACTAGTTCCTTTTGGAGTGTGTCATCCGGTATGGCTGGTGTTGGGAAATTTTTGCCGTTGGGTTGGTATGAATGCGGATCTTATACTCCCATGGTAGTGGAATGCCACTCAGCGCTTGAAAGAGATCGTCAAAATCCCCACTGATTTGAACTCTCCAATTCCCCAGATCTGCCAGAACGGAATCATGCTCACCGAAATCATCACCCATCTGGCGTTCCCGGATGTCGATGACAAAAATCCTATCACCACTGAACTTTGACATCGCCACTCTCGTTTCATCTGCGAACATCAGATTGATGGATGCCACTTTAGCTACTGCCGTGCAATGGTTGTGAACTTCCCGGTAGCAGCCTTTGTGCGGTCGAAGCTCTTCCAATGCCAGTTTAGGTACAAATGCTGGTCATCTATCCGTTCGCAACGACCAATTGGCATCCAACAAGTGTAAAAGGTTATCTGAAACACATGATTGCGTGTCTTCGAGTGCCAATTTTTTCCAATAATAATGTCGTAGGTGCCCGTAAGATCAAACTCAGTGTACCAACTGGTAACATCTACGTAATTTCCCAGTGATGCCGCGTATCCGTCTGTTAAGCCAAACTTGGTACCTATCTTCGGGGGGATGTTTGGTTCAGGCTGTGATAATTGACATGCGCCCAGCATGTCAAAAGGGTAAACCGAGCTGTTTTGCGAATGTGGTATCGATATAACAGTGTGAAGCACCTGGGTCCACTAAGGTGTCGGCTGAGCGAGTTTTGGAATGAGAGGTTTGGACTTTAGTGTAAAAACATAACAAATCACTTTCATCATTAATGTCTTTCCGTATAACATTAAGGTTTGTCAAATAAAGTCTTGCTGCCTCTCTTTCCTTAGTAGGAGGGCGCCCTGTCACTCCCACTGAGCGACTTTTCCCTCGCACTGTCCCACCTTACTAATCTTATCCCAGTCCGATCTGCCCAAGTCCAACACATCCGTGAGTCCTCTGTTATCATCAAGTGATTCCTCCTACGACCAACCTCCACCAAAGTACGCACCAGACCTCGCCTCCGGATCGTCAATATTGTTGACGCGTTTGGGCGGTACACACCAATTATGTCGGTTGGCACTGGTACGGTAGAAAGGTTGACCAGTACGCTAGGGTGACTGCATGCCCCATGTGATTTTCACGTAGGTGGAGCAGTTTCGGTCGGTAGCTTGGTGTGGTTGTAGACTGTTGGCGCATGGGATCGGCGGGTTATTGCACGAGTGTCCTGCTTCGCAGTTTGCAATCGCGCAGGGGTGATCCTTCGTGGGGTGAGGTTTGACACATGCCGCAGGTGTGGTTGCTGGCGGTGCAGCGCTGTTTTGGGTGGCCATAGGTCTGGCATTTGTTGCATTGGGTGGAGGGGCCGAAGGTGATGTATTCGGTGATGGTGCATTCTCGGTTAAACATCGCAAGGCTGGTGGCACCGAGGGACTTCTTGGTCATCTCCCCAATGAAGGTGATGATCATGGAGGAAGCCTCTTTACCCTGGCGTCGTTCAGGGCTGATGTGCCATCGTGGTGTTTGACCCATTCGGAGGGTGGGGTAGTTGGTCTTGATTTCTGTTCGAACGGTTTCCGGGGTGGCGGTGGTGGGGATCCTATTGTTAATGAAGCGGGTCCACCGCTGGCTTACCTGAGACGAGGTGATGGGGAATTTGTTGAGGGCCTCCTCAAGGATGGCCAGGTATGGTTCATAGATGGTGCTCAGGAGCTGAGACACAACCGTAAAAACGAGGTTGTTGGTGGCAGTGAAATTTGCCAGGATAAGGGGTGGGTGCTCGATGTCAGCATGGGTGGTAATGGCCCTGTTGACTGCTTGGAGTGCCCGGTCGGCAGCCTCCTTGCGGTCGTTGGGGGCGGTTGTGAGGTTGAAGATTATGAACCTGTCCGCCATCGGGTAAGGCTTCGCGAGGATAGTCTCCTTTTTGGCCTTCTTCTTACTCCTGACCTCCATGAATTCCAACGGCTGCTTCTGTGCTACCTGTGCGCTGGTTGGAGCAGGGGTCGTGGTGGTCTTCTTGGTTGTGGGTGGTTTCAAGGGTTGTTAGGGTGATGACAGCGTGCGCCTGAGGGCTACTGCAACGGCTGCAGGGGTCGGACGTACGGATAGGATGGCAACTTTTTTGGTGAGCTCATTGATGGTGTTGGTCAAGGTGAGGATTTGTTTCTGCGTTTCCTCTTCCCAGTTCTTGATGTTTTAAAGCCCTAGGATCTTGATAGTTGTTGACTGATTGGCTAGTCGGTGTTTCATTTCGGCGCGTACGAACAGGCATATCGGGCCGAGTAGCACTTTGACAGTTTGGTTGACGTTTTCGATGTGGTGGGTGGGTGACCTCCAGGCAAGGAAACTCGCGAGACTGTCCGTGTCATGATCCACCTTGGGGGCAGCATCTGCTCCGTGACTGAAGCCACTGGGATGTGTTGGCGATCGGCGGGGGATAGATGGGACAGGTGGAATTCGGGTGTCAGGCGTTGCCGGGGCTGCACCTGGTTCAAACATCGGTGGTGGGTTTCTTGTGGCTGCTAGAGAGCGTGCCAGGAATGGGTCGGTAACCGGGGTGGTTGCCATGGTGATGCGTTGTTGTTGTGGACAGGTGTCCACTTTCAGGGGATGGGGTTGGGTGTTGTCTGGGACCGAAGCGACTGCGATGCGGAACGAAATCGAGTGGGCAGCAACAACAAAGAAGTGAGAGGTGGCCAGCGAGTTCGTAGATGGAAAGACCGTGGAGTGATCAAGCTCCATAGGGTATTTCCAGCGAAATCGGTGGTGGGAATAAAAAGTTGTTTGGTGGTGAACGAAAATTTTGCGGTGGAGTGAAGGATAATGTGCAACTTCAATCAATTGCGCGTAACACTACAGGCTATTTGCGCTCCACCCGCCATACCACCCCCGTATGGCTCCCATTTTTCCCAAACCCACCGAACAGAAGAACAGAAGAAACAAAAGTAATCGCAGTAAGGAAATTTTTGGACAAGAAAGCAGAAAGCAACCAAGCGAAGCAAGTAAACGTAGCACTACGCTGGGGGTGGAGCTTGCCATCACCCCATCGTCCCCAGCTGTTGTGGCATGGTTAAGGTTTGAAGGCCCCAAAGACTGGCTCCGGTGAGTCTGAGTCGCTGTCGTCGAGACCACCGGCAGGGTTGCGGTGTTTGTCGAAGCAGTGATGCGGGGTGTGACCCAGGCCTGTTGCCCAGAGGAAGCGTCGGATTGCCAGGGTATTCTCTGGTGCTATGATGTAGCTTGAGGTGTGGATGTTGCCGGTGGTGGACTGGAGGAGCTACGTTCGCTCTGCCACGAGTAGCAGACAGTTGTGTAGAAGGTGGTGTGAGGTATTCAAGTCGAGGCCACATGGACACGGGTCTACCGGGATATTGGGTGGTGAGTCTGTAGGGATCTGTTGCAAAACACCCTCCACATTTTACAGGTATCTGCCCAGTCAACACTGTGTAGGTGGGCAGGGAATTTGAAAGAAGGATTGGAAAGCGGGAGCACTTGCTCCATCGCTTGAGAAATGACGTCCATACCTGGGCGAAGAGCCAGGCCTTGGTGGTAAGTGCGAAACAACATGGGATTGTGGAGGACACCCATGCCTTTGCAAGACTGTCGGCCCTCTCATTACCACGAATATTGCAGTGGGAGGGGAACCAAATGGTGGAGACGTGCCAGCCGAGACGCTGGAGGTTGTCAAGGACTTCGAGGGCGCGCCGCGCATATTCATGGTTGGATTCGCTGAATTGGAGGGTGTCAGTGGTAGCCTGGTTGTCGATACAGACATAGACTGAGGCGCGTGAAGCAGCGGCAGTGAGGAGTGCGGTGACGGCTACTTGTACTGCATGGAGTTCGGCATCGTACACTTTGGCCCTATTGCCGAAACGGCAGTGTCCGTCCTCCAGCAAGCAGAGTTGCCTGTTTCTGCAGTGGTAGATGGCCCATCCACAGCCGACCATGCCATTTTCCAGTTTGGAGCCGTTGGTGTATATGACGATGGTTTGGGCCGCGAGTGTACGTATCCTTTCTTCGTGAAGGGATTGTGGCCGCGTCATCTTATCTGGGTTCGGAGATGTGGTCTTCACTACTCCTGGCACTGTTGCATGGTTGTGTGATCCTTGAGCTTGCCCTGCACGAGGTGTTTGCTGAGGTTGTAGAGATGGTGTAGTCCTGGGAGGTTGGAATGGGTATTCGGCTGGCTGGGTGGAGGACTAAGGGCATGGTCAGTCGGGAGGAAGTGGAGGCGAATAGCATACCGTAGTGACAGGAAGTCTAGATATGCGGCCATCGGGGGAAGGTGGGCGAGTGTGATGAGGTTAGTGGTTCTCGTATTGAGCGGTAGGCCGGTAATCCATCGTGCAACAGCATTGTACGTTACACTGAGCATGGCAGATGCCACTGGTGTGTCAGTGCACCATGCTGGAGACGCCCCGAACATGGCTGGAAGAATTGCCGTCATTGCCAGATGGTGGGCGATGTGAGCCAGAATACCGCGGGACCGGTAGCGTAGGAAGCTCAGGCTGCCCAGAATTTTGTATCCTCTGGCAGCTGCCATTATAGCGTGATGAATGAAGGTAAGTGACTCGTCGATAAATACTCCCAGGTATTTAATTTGTCATTTGGCTGAGATTGTGGTATTGAGGATTTGGAGGGGTGGGTGCGATGAGAGGCTCATGTTTTTATTCTTGCCGTTAAACGGGAGGCAGTATAGGAGTTCCGTCTTCAGCATTACAAAGGTGAGACCAAGGCGTATGCCATTCCTCAAGTGGCATTCGGTACATTCTTCGAGAAGTGTGTTGGCTCTCGAGACTGTGGTGGACATTTATACCATACAAACGTCATCCACATAAGAGGTGTTCACCATATCGCTGGGGTGGTGTTGCTTTTCCAACATGGCATTGCTATAAATGAGGAAGAGGATTGGCGAAATAGGTGATCCCTGTGGCAAGCCGCACCGGTACGGCTGGGGTTCCTCAAACTGTCGATCGAATCCGAAGGCTATTCTGTGGTCGGTATTGAATGCAGCCACCCAGTCGATCAGGTATGAGAGCATTCGTCGTTGGTGCATAATTTCCAGAAGTGTTGACGGGTGAATCTGGTTGAAGTCACCCTCAATGTCGAGCGTGAGGACGGCTTGTCGTGTGGGATTTAGGTTGCAGGTTTTCCGTTTGCTGATGCAGGTTGCCATGGGTGAGATTGTGCGAAGCAGTGTATCAATGGCAGAGTTCTCTGATTGGGCACCCATCTGTGAAGGGTGAGTCGCCCCACATATCAGGGCTGCATGGGAGAGACGCTTTGCCACGATAGCTTCCAGTAGTTTACCAAAGCATGACTGGAGTGAGATCGGTCGGTAGGACTTTGGGTGCGAGTATGAGTTCTTCCAGGTTTTGGGACAACAACACAGTTGGCGGTTTTCCATTCCTGCGGATGGGCAGCGTACCTGAGACATGCCGTGAAGAGCTGGGGGAGAAGATGTGGGGCGGCCTCGTTGAAGCGCCATAGGGTGCTGTAGGTAATGTCATCCGGTCCGACAGAAGTACCGTACTTCAAACGTGCGACCGCCAAGTGGGTTTCCAACGCTGTGACCTCCCGTGTGTAATGGCAGAGATCTTTCTTGGAGGTAAGAAGGTTCGCTGGAAGTGGTATTCAGTGTTCCGTGTTGACCGTAGGGAAGAGTGCATTGCGTAGCACCTTACATTTCCCCTTAAAGTCGGACCGTCCCGCAAGTGGTGGGATTGGCTTATGGTGCGTGTTATGGTACTTGACCGTTTTCCAAACTGTTTTGGTGGATGTAGTCTCGAGCTGGTGGATATGGTCAGCCGCTTTTGCACTTCGTACCAATGTCGACCACATGGAGCGCTTGTGTTGGCTGTCCTTACGGTTCAGGTCGGTGGGTTGTAGATGGGCGCGTCTGTCTGCACGCTTGACGCTTGCTTTGCCAGTGTAAGGCTGTGGTTCCACCAGGGTGCCACTGTCCTTCGGGTCGTCCTCACGGGGACCGCCTCGTCGACCGCCTTTTGAATCAGCTGCGTAATGTTGGTGACCGCTCTCAGAGTGTCATCCATGCCTTGGAGTTACAGGAGATCCATCCATGCAAATCGAATCCTGGAATCGAACGTTTCCTAGCTTGCCTTGTGCCAACATCGACGGGGGATGGTTGGTGCTGTGGGGGATGGCAAGACTAGGGTGATTGTGACAGCACTGTGGTCCGAGGTAGTCTCATGGTCCACGGCAAGTGTCAAGATGGATTGTGTTGGTGAACCTTGGGAGAGGCATAAGTCGATGGTAGATGGCTGTCCGCCATTCCTGGGGTGGTGTCATGAACCTCGCGCGACAGGCTCCTAAGCGCCGCGGCCGGGGCCGCCGTCACCCTTGCCACCCCGTGGCTGGGCCTCATCACGGCTGCCACAGTTACGGTCATCCTCCGCGCTTAGGCGCCTCACACGATCACATCGCTCTGGCAGCGATACTCCCCTACTGTCACAAACCTCGCGCGACATGCTCCTAAGCGCCGCGGCCGGGGCCGCCGTCACCGTTGCAGCCCTATGGCTCGCCCTCATCACAGCTGCCGCGGCCACGGTCATCCTTCGCGCTTAGCGCGCCTCGGCCGATCTCCGACATATCGCGCCGGTAGTGATATTCCCCGACCGCTGGCCGGTTCAGACCTCTTCCTTTGTTTCTTCTATGTTGCCTACGCGTCATTCTCGTCTTTGCCGTTTCCTATTGATATTGCTTACGCGTCCTTTCTCCTGTCCACTATGTCTGTTGTCTCCCGTTGATTGAGCTTGCGCGTCCTTCTCCTTAATCGCTCCGAGTATTGTTTCCCCTTGATTAAGTTGTACGTCATTCTTCCTGTGTCCCTTACTGTTACTGCTTGCGCATCCTTTCTCCTGTTGCCGCGAGTAGAGTGTTGGCCGTGCGGCGGCCGAGTGCGATCATGTGTTTTCCTTGGGCGCGGCGATTGAGTCATGATGAGCTACGGAGGAACTGTGTCAGTCTTGCGGGCGAGCTGTGATTCCACAGAGGGAAGGAAAAGTATAAAGGAAGGGCGTTGTAGCTAGTCTGGAGATTCTTTCTCCACGCAAAGGCGTGTGAGAAGAGCCGCGAAGAGACCACGCCGGGCGTGACGGATACCGCGAGAACAACGAGCCCACGCAAAGGCGTGTGAGAAGAGCCGCGAAGAGACCACGCCGGGCGTGACGGATACCGCGAGAACAACAAGCCCACGCAAAGGCGTGTGAGAAGAGCCGCGAAGAGACCACGCCGGGCGTGACGGATACCGCGAGAACAACGAGCCCACGCAAAGGCGTGTGAGGAAGACCGAAGTGTGAGTACGCCGGTAGTGTGAGTAGGACCCCGTGCGCCACGGCCCCACCTACGTTACCTGTCGAGCCCAACGGAGAAGTCAAGGCAGGATCTTGACACTAGATTGCGTCTCCCCATCGACACCTGACGTAGCAACGAGAAAGACACAGTGGATTCCCAGGACGAACACACCGGGGACCCCCTCAACCTCAGCGAATTCAGGGACGTCCCTGACGACCAGCGAGCACCGAGCCCAGTAACCCCCGAACAAAGATCTAGACCCCAGAGCCCCGAGTCCCCCGAACAACCCAAAAGAATGACGGAAGCCCCGGGACCCCACCTGTTGACAACAGAAATGCTGCAAACTTTCTAGCTGCACGGGACCGACCGCCGCAGACCAGTTACCCGAAGCTCAGGGACCCTGAACCATTTGAAGGAGAAAAAACGAAATTCAAAACGTTCCTGGCCCAGTGCGAGCTGAAGTTTAGAACAGAGGGAAACCGATTCGATGACGATGAGAAGAAAACAGGATATGCATCCTCCCTACTG
>Ga0307516_10007648_pt1 | contig 12375 bp, 10 predicted proteins | sample 19_EM_MG_FD_203310 | JGI IMG/M metagenome (GOLD analysis project Ga0307516, IMG submission 203310) | Populus trichocarpa ectomycorrhiza microbial communities from riparian zone in the Pacific Northwest, United States - 19_EM | ecosystem: Host-associated > Plants > Roots > Unclassified | place...
GCCCTGAACAGCGTGGCCTATGCGACCGCATTCAACGACGTGAAGGTCGCGGGCAACGGTGCGATTCCCAATGCCACCTCGCTGAACATCTACAACTTCTGGGCCAGCAAGGCCGGCACCTCGCAGCCCGCGGGCGAATGGGTCAAGGTGGCCCTGAGCCTGGTGCGCAAGCAGAACCTGTCGATCCAGGAGAGCGCCCGCCTGATGGCCTTGATGGGCATGGGCATGGCGGATGCGGTGGCCCCCACCATCAAGACCAAGTTCATCTTCAAGCACTGGCGTCCGGTCACGGCCATCAACGAGGCGTCCGTCATCGTCAATCCGGCGACCGTGCCCGATGCGACCTGGGTGCCGCGTGCCGGCCTGCCTGGCGGCACGTCGCCCGAGTACATCTCCGGCCACAGCTCGTTCGCCGGCGTGGGCAGCACCATCCTGCGCAACTTCTTCTGCGATGACTCGATCCGCTTCTCGCTGCAGACGGATGTGCCGGCCACGGCGACCACGCCCAATTCGATCCGCACCTTCAACACGTTCACCGAAGCGGCGACCGAATCCGGGCGTTCGCGCATCCTGGGCGGCGTGCACTTCGAGTTCAGCAACCAGGACGGCATGAAGCTGGGCCGCGGGGTGGCCACCGAGGTGCTGGACACGGCGCTGCTGCGCACCCAGGGCGAGACGCACCATCATGGCCATTGCCCGAAGTGAAATGGAGCACCCGGCCCCGGAGTACCGATGCCACCCGCCGAGCGGGTGCTCAGCCGCCTTGGGGCGGCCCGGCGCCGGCTGAGCGAGGCTGCAAGGGGTGCCGGGTGGCCCTGCACAATGCAGAACTCCCCTCCCGCCCCCCTGATCGATGCTCATCCCCATCACCCCGCAAGTCCGTCTTTTCGTCGATGTGGAAGGCGTGGCCCTGGTCCCTGACGGACCGGTGCTGCGACCCAAGCCCACCCTGATCCTTCTGCACGGCGGCCCGGGCTACGACCACTCCGGTTTCAAGCCCGCCTTCTCGCAGCTGGCCGACGTGGCGCAAATCATCTACTACGACCACCGCGGCCACGGCCGCAGCGACCGGCGGCCGCCGGACGAGTGGACCCTGGACACCTTTGCCGACGACGTGGTGCGCCTGTGCGATGCGCTGGGCATCGTCCGCCCCATCGTGCTGGGCCAGTCGTTCGGCGGCTTCGTGGCGCAGCGCTACATCGAGCGGCACCCGCTGCACCCGGCGCGCGTGATCCTCTCCAGCACCTCGCCGCACATGGGCCTGGCGCGCAAGCTGGCCATGTTCGAGCGCCTGGGCGGCCCGGCGGCGCGCGAGGCGGCCGAGCGGTTCTGGACCCGGCCCAGTGCGGAGAACTGGGCGCCCTACCGGCGCCAGTGCCTGCCGCACTACAACACGCGGCCGCCGGCCAATGACGATGCCACGCGTCGCATCGTGTTCAACGAGGAGATCCTGTTCACCTCGGCCGGCGGCGAGCAGCAGACCATGAACCTGCTGCCCGGGCTGGCGCGGGCGCAGTGTCCGGTGCTGGTGATGGCCGGCGAGCTGGACCCCGTGTGCCCGCTGGCTGATTCGCAGGACATTGCCGCGGCCTTGCCGGCCGGGCGGGCGCAACTGGCCACGTTCGCGCGCTCCGGCCATGGCGCGTGGCGCGACGAGCCCGAGGCAGCCTTCGCGATGCTGCGGCGCTTCATCCTCGAGCAGGCGGCATGACATGGCCACGTGGCTGACAGGCGCACCGGGTGCCGGAGTACCGGCGCCACCCGCCGAGCGGGTCCTCAGCCGCCCTGGGGCGGCCCGGCGTTGGCTGAGTGCCGCGCTCGACTACCTGCCGCGCTGGATCGAGCACCAGATGCGCCTCACCGGCCAGCCCGGCTGCGCGCTGGCGGTGGTGCACAAGGGCAAGTGCGTGCTGGACCTGGCCTTTGGCCACGCCGACCAGCCGCGCGCCGTGGCGCTCACGCCGCGGCATCGTTTCCGCGTGGCCTCGCATTCCAAGACCTTCACGGCTGCCGGCGTGCTGAAGCTGCGCGAGCGCGGCGCCTGGCGGCTGGATGATCCGGTGGGCCGCTACGTGCCGGGGCTGCACCCGGAAGTGGCCGCGGTCACGCTGGCGCAGCTGCTCTCGCACAGCGCCGGGCTCGCCCGCGATGGCGCCGATGCCGGGCAATGGGCCGACCGGCGGCCGTTCCTGAGCGCCGACGAATTGCGGGCCGACCTGGCGGGCGGGCCGGTGATCACCGCGAACACCCGCTTCAAGTATTCCAACCACGGCTTCGCGCTGGCCGGGCTGGCGATCGAGGCCGTCACCGGCGAAGCCTATGCCGCATGGATCGCGCGCGAGATCGTGGCCGCCTCGGGCCTGGAGGAGGCCACGCCGGACGGCCCGCCCGCACGCGGCGTGCCGTTCGCCCACGGCCACAGCACCCTGGTGCCGCTGGGCCATCGCGTGGCCATCCCAGCCCGCGACCCCACCCACGCCATGGCGGCGGCAACCGGGTTCATCAGCACCGCGGCCGACTTGGCGCGGTTCTTCGCCAGCCTGGCGCCAGAGGCCAAGACCAGCGTGCTCTCACCCGCCAGCCGGCGCGAGATGGCCCACCGCCAATGGCGCGATCCCCATTCCAGCCTGCAGCGCTGGTACGGCCTGGGCACCATCAGCGGCACCCTGGGCGACTGGGACTGGCAAGGCCACAGCGGCAGCTTCCCCGGCACCCTCACGCGCACGGTCTGCGTGCCGGCGCAGGACCTGGCGATCTCCATGCTGACCAACGCCGCGGACGGCTTGTCGCAGCCCTGGCTGGACGGTGTGCTGCATGTGCTGCAGGCCTATGCCCGCCACGGCGCGCCCTCGCGGCGCACGGCGGCCTGGCAGGGCCGCTGGTGGAACCGCTGGGCTGCCTTCGACCTGCTGCCCATGGACGACCGCGTGCTGGTGGCCACGCCGGCATTGGCGAACCCGGTGCTGGACGCCACCGAGATCGACGTGGGCGAGCGCGACCGCGGCGGCGTGGCGCATGGCCGCATTGCCCTGGCGGGCGGCTTCGGCAGCCATGGCGAGCCGGTGCGCCTGGTGCCCGGGGCTGCGGGCCATGGCGGGGAGTTCTGGCTGGCGGGCAGCCTGTTGCTGCCGGAGGCGCAGATGGTGAAGGAGATGCGCGAGAAGTACGGGCGGCGGTGAGGCGGATGCGCCATCCCTTAGCATTCCGCCTTTTCCGGAGGGTTTTGCCTTGAGCGCCAACATTCTTCAGCGTCTTCCTGCCGGCGAGCGCGTGGGCATCGCCTTTTCCGGCGGCCTGGACACCAGCGCCGCGGTGCATTGGATGCGTGCCAAGGGCGCCATTCCCTGCGCCTACACCGCCCACCTGGGCCAGCCCGACGAGACCGACTACGAGGACATCCCGCGCAAGGCCCGCGCCTACGGCGCCGAGCGCGCCCGGCTGATCGAATGCCGGCCGCAACTGGTGGCCGAGGGCATTGCTGCCATTCAGTGCGGCGCCTTCCACATTTCCACCGGCGGGGCCACGTACTTCAACACCACGCCCCTGGGCCGCGCCGTGACCGGCACCGCGCTGGTGGTGGCGATGCGCGAAGACGACGTGCACATCTGGGGCGATGGCAGCACCTACAAGGGCAACGACATCGAGCGCTTCTACCGCTACGGGCTGCTGGCCAACCCCAAGCTGCGCATCTACAAGCCCTGGCTGGACCAGCAGTTCATCGACGAGCTGGGTGGCCGCAAGGAGATGTCGCAGTACATGGCGGCCAACGGCTTCGAGTACAAGATGAGCGAGGAGCGCGCCTACTCCACCGACTCCAACCTGCTGGGCGCCACGCACGAGGCCAAGGACCTGGAGTTCCTGAGCCAGGGCATGCACATCGTCAAGCCCATCATGGGCGTGCCGTTCTGGCGCGAGGACGTGCCGGTCAAGCCCGAGGTGGTGTCGGTGCGCTTTGAAGAAGGCCAGCCGGTGGCGCTGAACGGCCGCACCTTCCCCGACGCGCTGGCGCTGTTCATGCAGGCCAACGAGATCGGCGGCCGGCATGGCCTGGGCATGAGCGACCAGATCGAGAACCGCATCATCGAGGCCAAGAGCCGCGGCATCTACGAGGCCCCAGGCATGGCGCTGCTGCACCTGGCCTACGAGCGCCTGGTCACCGGCATCCACAACGAAGACACCATCGAACAGTACCGCAGCAACGGCCGCCGCCTGGGCAAGCTGCTCTACCACGGCCGCTGGTTTGACCCGCAGGCGCTGATGCTGCGCGAGACCGCGCAGCGCTGGGTGGCACGTGCCATCACCGGCGAGGTGACGCTGGAACTGCGCCGCGGCAACGACTACTCGCTGCTGGACACCAGCAGCCCCAACCTCACCTACCACCCCGAGCGGCTGACCATGGAGAAGGGCGCCGGCGCGTTCACGCCGCAGGACCGCATTGGGCAGTTGACGATGCGCAACATGGACATCAGCGACACGCGCGAGAAGCTGCAGGTGTATGCGCAGGTGGGGCTGCTGGGGGCGGGGTCGGATGGGGGGGGGCCGCTGCTGTCGAATCCGGCGGATGCAGGGTTGCCGAGCGATTGAGCGTGTGATGTTTTCAGAAGCCGTGACAGAGGCTGCTCGTCGCGTCACGGCCATGCATTGACTTAAATCGGAGGTTTCCCTGAAGGCGCTCTTTCTCGCAGTCGTGGCGCTGATATGCGCTCTATTCGCCAGCCATGTTTTAGCCGCGCCTGTTTGGTCCGGTGGTGTGACGGTTGACTACATCGACGGTGCGACAAGCATGACCGTCTATTTCGTTGATGCCACACCGAATCCAGCGAACTGCGGTCAGACACTAAAAACAGTCTCGTGGGAAGCAGGCGATGCGGCTGCCAAGAACTTCATGACCATGATGCTGACCGCCAAAGTGTCGGGTCGGCAGGTGAAAGTATTGGTCGATGACACAAGTTGCCTGTGGGGAGGCTGGCCGAAGTTGATCTCCATGAAGCTGTTGTGAAGTGCGGCCTGCTGGGCGACGTCGCATTCGTTGATCGCTGCATGAGTCCAGCCGAAGGGTCACGACGATGGGCTCGGCGTCTGGCCAAGCTGATGGCGTGATATTTCGTTGGTGCGGTGGCGGCCTGGGGCCTAGTGAACGGAACGTCGGGGAGCTTGCGATCGATCACTACTATCGTGTTCACAGCAAGCCCCGGATCGCTCGGATCGCTCCGAGCCAGAAGTCATCACCGTACCGCACGGCCAGAAGCGCGCAGAGAGCGACGCTTACCCCGAAGACGGCGATGGATGCGATGACTGAGAATGATCCAACCGTCACGACGATACAGGTTGCTGGAACCAGGCCGAACAGCGCGCCGCAGACAAAGCGAACCTTTGTTTCGAGCGGGTCTGGCTCAGGGTCGAAGATGATTTTCGGCTCGGGTGTCATGATCGTGCGATGCCCTCATCGGCATGGAAGCTGCGCTCGGGCGACCCGAAGAGCTGGCCCACCACGCGCTGCTGCGTGCCGCGGGAGAGCGCATCCGCCGAGCTGGCTCGAACTGCACTGGAGTTGGCCGCCGCAACCGGCGGCCCTGGTGTCGTGTTTATCGTGAACTCGACCCTACCCGGATTGGGTTGAATCAAGCCCAATTTGGGTTTGTTTGCCTGTGCGACCACGCTACCGCCCCACCCACGCCCGAAACGCCCCCGCCCGTTCCTGGCTCACCCGCACCTCCCCCTCCGCGCGCGGGCTGAGTTCCAAGTCCAGCCGCCCCCGGCCGGCCGCGGCAAAGCGCACGATGGCTGCAGCGTTCACCAGGTACTGCCGGTTGACGCGGAAGAAACTGCGTGGGTCCAGGTCGCGTTCGATGTCGGCCAGCGGCCCGTCGACCAGGTAGCGCTGTGCCTCCCGGGTGACCATGAAGCTGAGTTTGCCGTCGCTCACGAAGTAGGCCACCTGGGCTACCGGCACGGTGAAGAACTGGGCTCCCTTGCAGCCGACCACGCGCTCGCGCCAGGCGGGTGTCGGTGAGGGTGCGGCAGGCGGGCTGGCCAGCCGTTCGGCCAGCGCGCGCAGGTCGGCCGCCGCGCCGGCCGCAGCACCCGCCAGGAAATGGCGCTGCATGCGCCCGTACTTGGCAAACGCCTGCGCGAGCTTGTCTTCGTCGATTGGCTTGAGCAGGTAGTCGATCGCCTGGGCCTGGAAGGCGTCCAGCACGAACTGGTCGAACGCGGTCGTGAAGATCACCGGGCTGCTCAGCCGCGCATCGCGGAACAGTTCCAGCGACAAGCCGTCGGCCAGCTGGATATCCAGCAGCATCAGGTCGGGCGGGTCATTGCCGGCCAGCCAGGCCTCGGCCTCTCGCACGGAGGCGGCCGTGCCGGCGATCCGTGCGGCCGGCGCCACCCGGGCGATGGCCTCGATGAGGCGGTCGCGCGCGGGGGCTTCGTCTTCGGCAATGAAGAGGTTCATGGGGGCAGGGCGCCATCGTAGGCCGGCGTGGGCGCCTCCTGGCGCGGGGCCACCGGCACATCCACCTCGAAGCGGCCGTTTTCACGCCGCACCGTGAGGCCCTGGCCCGTGAGCAGCCGGCAGCGCTCGTCCAGGTTGCGCAGGCCCAGCCCGGCACCGGGCAAGGCGCTGCGGCGCGGCCGCTGGTGGTTGCTCACGCGCACGGCGGTGTGGCCGGCGGGGGCCAGGTCCATGTGCACGGCCAGCGGCGTGTCCTCGCCCATCTGGTTGTGCTTCACGGCGTTCTCCAGCAGCGTCTGCAAGCCCAGCGGAGGCAGGGCCCAGCGCCCGGCCACCTCGGCCAGCGCTGGATCGATCTGCAGCGTGATGGCCGGGCCGAAGCGCAGCGCCAGCAGCCGGTGGTAGGCCCGCACGAACGCCAGTTCCTCGTCCAGCCCCACCAGGTCGCGGCCCCGGCTGGCCAGCACATAGCGGTACACGCCGGCCAGCGTGTCGCAGAACTCGCGGCCGCGCTGCGCATCGTGCGTGATCAGGTGGCCCAGCGTGTTGAGGCTGTTGAAGAGGAAGTGCGGATCGATCTGCGCCTTCAGCGCACCCAACTCGGCCTCGGCCTGCATGCGCTCCAGGCGCGCCACGCGCAGCAGGTCCGACTCGCGCTCGCGGATCAGGAACACGGTCTCGTAGGCGTGGGTGACGAAGATGACGCAAATCACGTTGGTGAGCGTCACCACCTGGGTGGTGGCAGCGTCCGGCGGCAGGCCGGCGCCCAAGGTCCAGGTATACAGCCAGGCGGCCGTGAGCGGCGCGGTGTACAGCACGTTGGCCGTCACCAGCATGGCCAGCTTGCGCCAGGGGTTGGCGAACCAGTCGAAGTGCTCGCGCTGCTTGAAGAGCAGCCAGCGGTTGCCCAGCCAGATGGCGGCGGCCAGCGCGATGAACCACACGAAGCCGGCCCAGAAGCGCCACTCGTTGGGTCGGATCGGGCCGTACAGCCCCGTGAGAAAGGGGATCGATACGCCGAAGGCCAACACGCCGACGGTCATCAGCGGCCGATCATCGAAGGGCAGTGCGGCCGGGTTCGGGGGGTCGGCGTGCGGGTTCGGCAAGAAAAACTCCCGCTTCAGCAAAGATCAGCTTGGCAGGCGGCGAAGGCCCGCGCAGCATGGGGCGCTTTTCACGCGCTTTTCTTTCACGAACTTGCCTGCCCGGTCGGGGCGCAAAGGGGAACTCACCGTGGATCTTTCGCAGCTCAACATCCTGGCGATCATCGTAGCGGCCGTGCTCGGCTTCGTCATCGGTGGCCTGTGGTACTCACCCATCCTGTTTGCCAAGGCCTGGATGCAGGAGGCCGGGCTCGACGAGGCCCGCACCCGCAACGCCAACATGGCGCGGGTGTTCGGCCTGTCGTTGCTGGCCAGCCTGGTGATGGCCTTCAACCTGGCTGCCTTCATCGGCCCCAAGGGCTCGCTGAGCTTCGGCCTGCTGGCCGGTGCCGCCACGGGCATCGGCTGGGTGAGCATGTCGCTGGGCGTGATCTACCTGTTCGAACAGCGCTCACTCAAGCTGTGGCTCATCAACAGCGGCTACCAGGTGATCACCTACACGGTGATGGGTGGCGTGATCGGGGTGTGGCGGTAGTGGGTGGCTGAGCACCCGCTCGGCGGGTGGCACCGGTACGCAGGTCCCGGGGGCCCACGTCTCAGGTTGACGCCCGCTTGCGGGCCGGCCGCCTGGCGCGGCCCGTGGTTCCGACGGCTGCCGTGGCGACCGAGAGCAAGCCTCGCAGTGCCTCGTTGACCGCCTCGCTGTTGGGGAACGCCTTGGTGAGGGCGGGATCGATCACGACGACGTTCGATGCCTTGGCGTAGCGTGCCGCGTACTTGCCGCGGACCAGGGGCCCGAGATCTTCACGCCGATACTCGGCGCGCATGTCGTCCGTCTCATTCTTGGCCTTCTTCATAGATCCGTTTCTCCTTTTTGGTTGCAGGACGGGCGCTGATCATGCGGATGATGCTCCGCGGTCCGTGTGGCAGACGAGGAGCACCCGGCCGTGGCTCGAAAGCCCGAGTGTCACAAAGCGCGCCTCGCCGACGGAATGATCCAAGTCACGGCCGGTCGCCGAGAACGTGTCGCCGAACCCGGTACTGGCTTCGTCGAAGCTGACCCCGTGCTTGCGCACATTGGCGGCAGCCTTTGAAGCATCCCATTCAAACCGCATGGTCTGTCACACCCGAACGGCACTCGGTGGGGTGCGGAGCCATGGGGCGCGGGCGGCTCGTGCTGGGCAGGGGCTCGGTCGGCATGGGTTGAAGGCGCACAGCTTGCGTTGCGTTGCCGGCAACATGTCACGCGTCCTGCCCATGGGCACAGAGTGCTGTCACGCGGCCCCGGCATTTCCGCCGGTTGCTCGCTGTGGGCCCTGGCCTCCCTACCGCGCGCTCAGGATGTAGGCGACGACGTCGAGCTTGTCCTGGGTGGACATGCCGGCCCGCAGGAAGGTCATGCTGCCGATGCCGGCCAGCGCGGCATCGAGCCGGGCCACGTCGGTGGCCGCGGCGACGTTGAGCACATTGCGGCGCACGTTGTCCGTGTGGCAGCTGGCGCACAAGGCGGTGTACTTGGCCAGCCCCGCGGCGACATTGCCCACCGGGGCCGATGCCGGCATGGCCTGGGCGGCGGCGGTCCAGGTGCCGAGGTCGGCGCTGTTTTGCACTGTCAGCTCGCCCGCCAGATCGCCGGCCATGCTGCCGTCGGTCGCGGTGCGGCCGGTGACCCGCAGGACCGACTGGTCGGCCAGCACCACGCGCAGGGCGGCCTGGCCTTGGGCGTCGATCGTGCCGCTGACCTGGAGGTCCTCGTCCGGCGCGACCGCCTCGCCATTGCCCCTGGCCGATTCGACGAGCAGCAGCGCGTTCAGCGTGGACACATCGCTGCGGTATTTGAGGTGGAGGGTGGCGAAGGACTGCTTGAACTGCAGCAAGGCCTGCGACTGGGCCGCCGTGAGCGTGGTGCTGCCGGCGCTGGCCGCCATGGCCTCACGCAAGCGGGCCGAGGCCGCCTCGATGTCGGTGCGCAAGGTGGCGCGCAAGGACTGCGCCGTGGTGTTGAACTGCCCCACCAGCGCGGGTGTGGCGGCAATGCGGGCCGTGCCCACCACGCTGCCATCGACCTGCGTGCCGCTGCCGGCGTCGCCATCGCCCTGCAGCATCAGCGTGCCGCTGAGGTCCAGGCCGGCATGCGGCCCGCTGGTGATGCGGGCGCTGAAGGCGTATTGCGTGGCGTCGCGCACCACCGGCGCAGGCAATGCCGCGGTGACTTTCAGGCCGGCCGGGACCTCGGTGACCTGCACCAGGGAACTGGCCGAGGCAGCGCCTGCGCCGGTGTCTTCACCGCCGCAACCGAGGAGGGCCAGCGCCACGGTGGCACAGGCGATCCAATTCAAAGACTTCATGCGCTCCGATCCACCACGGGGAGTGCGTGGGACTCCACGCGAGTGCGAACGATAGCCGCGGCATCCGAAAAAACGCAGCCCTGGTGGCTGCGCTTACCGCCGTCACATGAATCGGGAGCGGTGTGACATGCGGTTACGGCGCCTCCCGGCGCCGGGGTCCCTGAGCAAGTGCCTGTCTTTTTTTGGCCCTCTGCTGGCCGCTTCGCGGCCGGTGGGGCCTATTTCGCGCTGTTGATGTAGGCAGCGATGTCGAGCTTGTCCTGGGCCGAGAGAGCCGATCCCAGAGAACGCATGGCGCTGACGCCGGAGATCGCCGCATTCAGCCCGTTCAAGGTGCTCGCGCGGGTCACGTTCAGCGCGTTGCGCTGCACGTTGGCGGTGTGGCAACTGGCGCAGAAGTCGCCGTACTTGGCCAGCCCCGCGGTGGCGTTGCCGACGGGTGGGGCTGGGGGCGGCGGTGGGGGAGGAGGGGGTGGGGGCGAGGCAGGCGGTGGCGGCGGCACAGGGGTGGGGGCCGGTGCCGGTGCGGGCGCAGGAGCAGGAGCAGGGGACGGGACCGGCATCGCCACGGGCGCGGCCGTCCAGGCTCCCTGGTCGGTACTCGCCGGGCCGGCGAGGGTGCCGGACAAGCTGCCGTCCGCAGCGGTCTGCCCCGAGGCGCGCATCACGGACCGGTCGCTCAGCGTCAGGCGCAGTTCCACCTGTCCTTGTGCATCGATCGTCCCTGTGACCTTGATGTCCCCGCCGGGCAGCGCTGCGGAGGCGCTGCCGCCCTCGCCGGCCCCATCCTCCTCCTCTCCGTCGTCATCATCATCGCGGCCGCCCTTCTGGCCCCGCAGGGCGGCGAGCTTGGTGCGGATCTCGGTGTTCACCGCGGCCACGTCGGCGCGATACCGGGTGTTGATGGCCGTGAACGAATCCTTGAACTGCACCAGTGCTGCGCCCTGCGCCGCATTGGCCGCCAGGGCATCGCGCAGGCCCGCCGACGTGGCTTCGAGGTCGGCCCGCAAGGCGGTGCGCAGGGCCAGCACGCGGGTCTTCAGGTCCTCTTCCAGCGCGGCGGCGCGGGCCTGTGCGGCGGCACCCAAGGCCGGCGGCTTGGCGGTGCCGGCTGCGGGCACCAGCAGGCCTTCGACCTCGATCAAGCCGTCGGCGTCGGCCCCCTTCAGGATCAGGGTGCCCGTCAGGCTCTGGCTGGCATGCGGCCCGCCGTCGATGCGGGCGCTGAAAGCGTACTGCGTGGACTCGCGCACCGTCCGGGCGGCGGCGTCGCCGGCCGGTGCAGCCGTGACCCTCAGGCCGGCGGCGAGGGGGGTGACCTGCACCAGCGGGCCGGACGCCCCGGCATTGCCCGTGTCTTCCGAGCCTCCGCCGCAGCCCAGCAGAGCGGCGGCGGCCAACGCGGTGGCGGTCCATTTCAGCGACATCATCCGTCTCGATCTCATGCTCATCTCCAAGGGTGGCCGGCCTGCCGGTGTGAAAGGCCCCCGGGCCGGTGCCATGGAGGCACGATATCTATTAATGGGAAAAATGCCCATTAAACACTCCAACCCTTACCCGGGTCACGGGCCGGACGCGCTTGTCACACGTGCTTGCGGCGGGAGCGTGGGTGCGGGTGATGGGGCCTGGAGAAGGCTCCGGGCCGCCCCGGCATGGCGGGGCGGCTTTAGGCCGGCGCGGGGGATGCGCCGGCCGGGTGCTCACCTTGCCTCAAGGCGTCTGCCAACCGCCGCCCAGGGCGCGGACCAGCGCCACGGTGCCGGCGGCCCAGGTACCGCGCAAGGTCACGGCCTGGCGCTCGATGGTGAGCAGGTCGCGCTGGGCGTCCAGCAGCTGCAGGTAGCTGTCTTCACCGGCCTTGTAGCGCTTGTCGGCCAGGCTGGCCGCACGGCGGGCCGAGGTGAGCGACACGTCGGTGTGGCCGAGCTGGTCGCGCACCGCGCGCAGGTCGCTGAGGCTGTCTTCCACGTCGGCGAATGCGGCCAACACCCTGTCGCGGTAGTCGGCGGCCGCGCCTTCGAGCTGGGCCTCGGCACCCGCCACCGCGGCGCGGTTGCGCCCGCCGTCGATGACGGGCAGCGACATCACCGCGCTGGCCAGCCAGGCCCGGCTGCTCCACTTGAACAGGTCCTCCAGTTGGCTCGATGCGAAGCCGCCGTTGGCGGTGAGCGCCAGCGCCGGGAACAGGGCCGAGCGCGCCACGCCCACGCGGGCCGCCGCGGCCTGCATGGCATATTGCGCGGCGCTCACGTCAGGCCGGCGCTCCAGCAGCGCAGAAGGCAGGCCCGCCGGCACCTGTGGCAGGGTGGCCGTGGCGCTGAGCGGCAAGGCGTCCTGGCTGAAGGCTGCGGGCGCTTGCCCCAGCAGCAAGGCCAGCGCATGCTCCGTGCGCGCACGCTGGCCGCGCAACGCAGCAAGTTCCGCCTGCACGGTAGACAACTCCGTGCTGGAGCGCGCCACGTCCAGCTCT
>Ga0307516_10007649_pt1 | contig 12373 bp, 10 predicted proteins | sample 19_EM_MG_FD_203310 | JGI IMG/M metagenome (GOLD analysis project Ga0307516, IMG submission 203310) | Populus trichocarpa ectomycorrhiza microbial communities from riparian zone in the Pacific Northwest, United States - 19_EM | ecosystem: Host-associated > Plants > Roots > Unclassified | place...
TCGTGCCGATGATGCCTAAAACGAACTTCGGATCCAGCTGCGCGAGCTCGCGGTGCAGCGCGAGCGTCAACCAGGCCATGCGCGGCTCGAGCGTGTTCTGCGCCAGTGCGCGATGCAGGATCATCAAGCGGCCCGAGCACTCCAAGGTTGCTCGCATCTGTCGGCTTTGGTTGGGCTGGGGGCCGGAGAAGGCACAGTCGCTCGACTCTAGAGCCGACTGCGGATGATTGATGCGCTCGAGCAGCGCGTAAAAGTCTTGAATGGCCGCGTAGCGCTGAAACGGCGTGAAGTCCTCGAGCACGCTGTGAATCAGCTCGGGCGTGCGTGAAAAGTCGTGGTAACGGGCGGCGACATCGAGGCTGCTGCCACTCCACGGATGCGAACGCGGCTCGCTGAAGGGTGTGCCGGCGTATTCGCAAGTCTTCATGGCTCGACCTGATAGCGAGTGTACGGTTTTTTTGGTTTGACGGGCCGGTTACGCTTGGCTTTTATACGCGCCATGTTGAGCTGGTTTGGGAGGTCCATTGGGGTGGGTTGCCTGGTGCTGGGGGTCGTTCGTCCGGCCGTGGCTCAGAATGCGAGCGCTCGCAGCACCGCGCCGGCACCGGCCGCGGCCCCCGCAGCCTCCGCGCCCATCGCGGCCGAGTGCGTCCCCAGCTGTCGTGCGGGTTACTTCTGTCATGAGGGGCAGTGCCTCTCGCTGTGCAATCCACCTTGCGGAGCGGGCGAACGCTGCTCGCAAAATGGCGAATGCGAGAGCGCGACGCCGCCGCCCGCGCCCGCACCCGTCGCCAGCGTTCCAGTTGCGCCCGCTCCTGCGGTCGTCGCGCCTCAGCCCGTTGCGGCACCTCCGCCTTGGCAGGCGTCAACCGCCCCGGTCAACGCCGCAATGCCGCTCGGGCCCGCGACGCCGAGCGCGCTCTTGCGCAACCCGGGCCGCTTCGTCTTCGCCGCTCGCGTCGGATTCCAATTGGCCGGAGGTGGACATAGCGAGCCAAGCTGCAGCTTTACCGGCGGGCTCAGCTGCCAAACCCTCGTCAATTCGGATGACGACGACAAGTCGCTCGTGATGTTCGGCATCGACGCGATGATCCACGCGACTCGTAGCCTGCGCCTCGGGCTCGGCTATCAGCTCGTGCCTTACTCGGCCATCCACTACGCATCGGCCACGAAAAATCTGCATTTGGGCAACGAGCACGCGCTCAACGGCATCGTCGAAGGCGTGGTGCCGCTCGGTCCGCAGGTTGGCCTGGTCATGCGCGCCCAGGCCGGCGTGCGCATGCTGATCATCGGCGGTGATCTAGCCGACTCGAGCAATGCTTTCTTGAGCGACTGCAAGCAGCGGAACGACTTCCATTGTGACGTCGACCAGGGCCCGATGTTTGGCGGCAACTACGGAGCGATGCTCGGCGTTCTAGGCGGCGTCGAAGCGATTCACTGGCGCGCGGATCTCGCGCTCGATCGCTTTTCCATGGCGATGCCCGTGTTCCAAGACGTGCGCAGCCAATTTAACGGCACCTCGATCGGCGCCACGCTCTACGGCACTCGCCTGTGGCTGCTCGCCGGAGTGGAGCTGTAACGGTACACGCGCCGCGCCGCTTCAGTGGCAGGCGACGTTGAGCTCGGCAATGCTCCACCAGCGCTCGGCGCTGCCGGTTTGGCGGATCAGCATGTAGCGACCGACGGCGCGTTTTTTCAGGGGAATCACGATTTCGCTGACCGAGACGCCTGCGCCTTGCGCGCTGGCGTCAGCGTCGAAGTCGGTGTGGCGATACGACAGGCTGATTTCGTAGCCGCGCGGATAGTCTTGAAGGTTCGTGCCTTGTTCGAGCGTGACTTCGCTGATGGCGACGGTGGTGCCAAAGTCGATATGAAACCACTGGCCGTCGGCAGCTTGCGCCGTGCCGGTGGCCCAACGATCGGTCATCAAGCCGTCGATGGCGTTACTGGGCGGGTTGAAGAGCGGATCTGTCGGAACCATCGTACCGAGGCTGGTGGTCGAGGCGATCACCGTCCATTGCGATTTGGGGGGGATTGGCAGGTCTTCGCAAGCGACTTCGAGCGCGGAGCCGCCGCCGGCTCCGCCGCCGGTGCCGGTGCCGCCGCCGGCTTGCGCTGACCCGCTACCCGAGGCCGGATTGCCGGAGGCGCCCGCCGCGCCCGAGCTGTCGCCGCCGCTTCCGGAGCCGCCGCCTGCGGAGCCGCCGCTTGCGGAGCCGCCGCTTGCGGAGCCGCCCGTCAGTGCACCCGCGGCGCCGCCCCGCTCCGGACCTATCTCTAAGCCGGGCACGACGCAGGCGCTTTGGCCGAGCAGCGAGAGCACTAGCAACAAACCGCGCGCTTTCATTCAGAAAGCTCCCTCGACACTGACCTGGCCCAGGCCGATGTTCGCGCGCACGTAGCCGCGCGCTCTTTGCTCGGCGCGCGGAGCGGACAACCACAGCACGCCGGCGGCGGCTAGCCCAACGCCGCCCACGATGAACGAGGCCGTCGACACGGTGCGCAGCGTATTGAGTCTGTTTACTTCATGCGTGTATTGCGGAGGGCAAACGTCGCCGGGGCAATACGGCGCCACGGGCTCACGCGTCTGAATCGCCATCACACCTGTAACCGTGCCGACGACCAGACCGGCGCCGGCGCCGGCCAGCGTGAGCCAGAGCGCCGTCGGTACCGCGCGCTCTGGTGCCCGCTCGGCTGACGGCGTCGCCCGCTCTGGAGCTCGCTCGGCGGTAGCGGGCGTAGGCCCTGCCGCGCCGGCGCCTTCAGCGGATGGCGCCAGCTGAAGTGAAACGTTGATGCGCGCGCCCTCGGCGATGCGCAGCGGCTGCTTCGCGTAGAGAATACCCTGCCGTGCCTCGATCAGGTGCTCGCCCGGATCCATTGGCACCTGAGCGCGCAGCAGCGCGGCAGGCAGCACGGCGCCGTCGAGCGTTACTTCGACGTCACCCTCGGCAGCAGTGTTGAACACGGCCAGCGTGAGGCGAGCGATGCGCGGCTCTAGCTCGCTGCGCTCGCGCTCGGCATCGGCTTGCGCCTCGCGCTGCACGGCCTCGTCTCCGTTTTTGGGGTCGAGCCGGGTCACTTCGAGGTAGCGCTCGGAGGCTTGCACTAAGCGGCCGCAGCGCGCGAGCGCCCGCGCCGACCACAAGCCGAGCGAGGGGGCGCGGATGGTCTCGAAGGCGCGATTCAGTTTGTCCGAGGCGGCTGTGAATTCGCCGGCCTCGAAATTGTTCACCCCTTCTGTGGCGAGCTGCCGCGCCGCCGCGCGGGTTGCCTCTGTGGTCTGGGTCCAGCCCGGAGTGGCGACCAGCAGCAAACCCGCGAAAATCGCGGCTGCTCTTGCCTGCCCGTGCTTCGAGAAGCTGCGCGTTGCCACCGAGAAGCTTCATGTCCGGCTCCGCGCGAAAACGCTGTCAGGCCGCTCGTCCGACAGCGACCTACACTGGAAGATTCGGTCCTTCGGGCCGGAAGCAGCGTGCATTCATTGCTGCAGCCAGTAGAACGCGGCGGTCTCGGGGCAGACCGTCGTGAGCTGGCACATACCGCTCCAGGCGAAGTTAGTTGCCGCTTTGCGCTGAACCACGAGAAGCCTACCGCGGCGCCGGCTCGCGTGCCGGGGTTCGCTGCAGCGAGCCGGCGGCATACTGACCGGGCGTCACGCCCCAGATGCGACGAAAATGGCGGGTGAAGTGACTTTGGTCGGTGAAATCGGTAGCCGCGGCGGTTTGTGCGACCGTGAACCCGGAGCGCAGCAGTTGACGCCCTCGCTCTACACGCACCTGCAGGCCGTAAGCGTGGGGAGGGGAGCCGTAGCGACGCTTGAAGCTGCGGAGCAATTGGAACTGACTGACGCCTGCGCCGCGCGCGAAGTCGCACAGATTGACGCGGGTGCCTTCGGAGCTGTGCAAGATTTCTCGAAGACGTTCGCAGGGGCCGAGCGGCACCGAGCTGTTGAACGAGCGCGCTCCCCGCTCGAGCACCCCGGTCACAGCGGCGTGGGCCAGCGCGGCCAGCCGTGACTGCTGCTCCAGTGGCTCGGCGTCGCGGACCAACGCAGCTCGGAGCGCGTCGAGCGCGGCGTCGAGATCGGGCGTGCCGCGCGGAATCACTTGAGCGAAGTGAAGCGGCGCGCAGTGCCCTTCGGCATGGCAGAGCGCCTCGAACGCCGCGGGCAGGATCTCGACGACGCGAAACTCACCTGCACGACCCTCGTGCGGCGGCGCGTGGAACAGCTCGCCGGGGTCGAACAAGAAAGTGTCGCCGCTGTTGAGGCTCAGGTTGCGCCGCCGGTAGGCGAGCGCTCCGTGCCAATCGCGCATGCGGCCGAAGGCGAACACGCCGTTCAAATGGCCCCAGGTGCGCGGAGAATGCAGCACCTCAATCAGCTCTACGCCGGGGCAGTGGTTGCTGCGAACGACACGGACCAGCTCTTGCGGCACGCCTCGACCGTCAGCGTGAGGCGCTCGCTCTGCCATGGTTCCGGCCCGTAGCCTAGCGCGGCAAACGCACGGGCCAAGTGCTTTTGCGCCGTGAGGACGCCCCACCCGCCTTCCCCCCACCCCTACCTGATTAGAACGCGCCGCGGCTTGTACGTTTTTGCAACAGCGCGAAATTGATGCAGGCGATTGAAAATGCGGACGGGGCTTGTGACTTTTCGGAGGCGGCCAGCGCCGGTGATCGCGTGCATGGGCGCGTTCACATCTTCGTGAAGGTGAAGCTGTCGGCGTTGATGCGCGAGACTTGTGTGAACGTCATGACGTAGGTGCCGGCGGCGGGAAAGCTGAGCGTGCCGAGGTTCTTGCGGTCGTCCCAGGAGTGGAAGCCTTCGCCGGAGCCGGAGTTGGCGGTGGGCGTGGCCGTGACAGCGATGTTGCCTGTCGTGATGTTTTGTCCGAACGACAGATTGAAGCCGGCGCCAGGCTGTTGCACGCCCATGACGCAGCTCAGCGAGTACATGCCCGCTTCGGCGACGTGCACCGTGTACTTGGTCCACTCGCCGGGAACGCTGTAGCAAAGGTACGTATCGGTAGCTGGCATCGGTTGGCCCGCGATCGTGTTGTCGGGCTTGCTGGGGTTCATGCGGCACACTCCGACGTTGTCGGCGCAGGCGGCCCCGCCGCACACCTGGGCGTTCGCCGGCATCGGCGGCCGATAGACGCCGCTGGCCTGCGGGTAGTCGCCGGTGGTGGTTCCCGCGCCGCAGTTGCCCGCGTCGTGACACCAGGCGACGCCCGCGCCGCCGCGATCGTAGTCGCAAGTGTTGATCTTGCCGGGGATCTGCAGGGCCGCGAAGGGTGTGCCTTTGTAGTCGACCGGCACGTTGTTGACGGAGCCGCCCGTGCCGGTGACGCCACCGGAGCCGCCCGCACCGCCGCCGCCGGCGCCTGCCGACCCGCTAGCACCTGCCGACCCGCTAGCACCTGCCGACCCGCCGCCGCCCGCTGCCGATCCAGCATTCCCGCCTGCGGAGCCGCCCACACCTGCGGAGCCGCCTACACCCGCCGAACCCGCCAGCGTTTGCCCCGAGCCCGCCATGCCGACCGTGCCGCCCGTGCCCGCGGTCGCCAGCCCGCCGCTCGTGGCGAGAGCGCCACCCCCGGCCGTAGTGCCACCGCCGCCGGCAGCCCCTCCGGCACCGCTTGCGCTCGAATTCCCGGTGCTCACGTCATCGATGGAGCTGCACGCCCAGGCCAGCGACACCAGCAGGGCCGACGCAAGGCGGAGCGATGAGATCAGGCGCATAGCAGCTGCATGTCCTCGAGCTAGCCAACCCGTCAGGTCAACGAAACCGCAGCTCACTCCCCGAAAACGGCGAGTTTCAGCTTGCCCGAGACGTCCCAATCGACAAGCTCGTTGTACCCGCCGACGGGCGTACCGGCCACGAACACGATTGGCAGGTCGTCGTCCTCGCAGCGAGCTTCACGAACCACGAAGGCGATGGTCGCGGCGTCGCCGCTCACGTCGAGCGCTTGGAAGGCAATACCCTTGGACGTGAGTAGCTCACGCACGCGCTCAATGAGTCTCTGGTTTCGATCTTTTTCGAAGTAGACCATGACCGGCGCTGGCTCGCGCTTCTTCACGGCGGGCGCGGCCACCGGCGCGCTGCGAGCCGGCGCCGGAGCGGCCGTGCCCCGCACGATATCGTTCAGCTTCGAGCGGATGCGGTTGAACACGCCCCGCGTTCTACACCGGTTACAGCCGTCGGTCTGCACCGCCAACGGCTGTCGGCGGCGCAGACCTGCCACAAACGCGGCGGCTTACTGCAGGACCTTGAATTCGATGCGGCGGTTCTTGGCTTTGCCGGCTGCAGTCTTGTTGTCGGCGATCGGCTCATTGGAGCCGGCGCCGCGCGTCTTGATGCGCTCCGCGCCGACGCCTCTTTCGACCAGCCATTGCTTGACCGAGTCTGCGCGGTCTTGAGACAGCTTGTCGTTGAAGGACGGATCGCCTTCGCTCGAGGTGTGGCCCGAGATCTCCAGGCTGATGCTGGGGAACTCTTGCAGCACCTTGACGGCGCCGCTCAGCGTGGCCGTCGATTGCTTGCGGATCGTGGCCTTGCCCTGATCGAAATAGATGCCTTGGACCACGCCCGTGAATTTCTTGATCTTCTCGGGCAGCGTGTCCGGGCAGCCGTCGTCGTCTTCGAAGCCGTTCTTGGTCTCGGGCTCCTTCGGGCACTTGTCCTTGTCGTCGAGGATGCCATCGCCGTCGGTGTCACGAATCGGGCAACCATCCGGCTTGACGCCGACCTCGTTGGGGCAAAGGTCGCAGGGCAGCGGCACGCCGTCTTTGTCCGGATCGGTGTCGATGATCGGGCAGCCTTTCGGCGCCGGACCGGCTTCCTTCGGGCAGTAGTCGTCCTTGTCGAGCACGCCGTCTTGGTCGGTATCGGCGGGGCAGCCGCTCGGGGCTACGCCCATTTCCGTGGGGCAAGCGTCGTCGCGATCGATAACGCCGTCGTGATCGCTGTCGGCCGGCGGTGGCGGCGGTTCTTTGCGCGCGCGTTCGATGACGGCGCTCAAGCCGAGCAGCGCCTCGAAGCTGTGCGCCTGGCCGCTGCCGCCCGTCTTGGCCGTCAAGTTGTCGCGGCCGTCGAGGCGCAGCGAAAGCGCATGTGTCAGCGCTACCTTCGCGCCCAAGCCAAAATGCCAAGCGACATCCGTATCGGTGCCCATGCTGGAGCCGATCACGCCCAGCTTGCCGACACCGCCGAGCACGAACGGCACCACGTAAGGAAGCGGCGCCTGCAGAACCAGCTCGCCACGCCCACCGAACAGCATGGCGCGGCTCTTGTCGAACGGGACCTTCGAGCGCGCGGCCATGGCTTCACCCTCGAGCCCAACCCACGAAAGCGGGTACCAACCCAGGCGCGCGCCTAGCTCAGGCGCGTTTTGATAACGATGCTGCGAGAAGCGCTCGTCACGCAGATTGTGTTTCTTACTCGGAAACAGCACGCCGCCGAACACGCCCAGCTCGAGCAAGTTGTTGTCTGGCGGATACCCGGCCTCGTACGGCTGGAACTCCGTGGCATCAGCAGGCGCGCTCGTGGTCGTGGTCGCGCTCGCCTTGCTCGAGGTGCTGGCTTGCGCGGTCGGCTCGCTCGATAGCGACACCGAGCTCTTGGCGCTCGCCGCGTCTTCTGCCCAAGCGGGAGTTGCCGCCGTCACGCACACCGAGCACGCCACCCAGCCCGTCAACTTCTTGAACATGGGTAGGCCTTTAAAATGCCCGACACCCTCTCGTCAATTCACCCCTGGCGCTACCAGCCAACTTGTCGTGGTTTCTTGGGATCTGACGCGTCGCCTTTCACCCCCCCCCGGGCGGCCCTTTCCGCCCGGCGCGAGCGGCAGGACCAGACTCGCCCGGGCGCCTCGCCAGATCGAGACTGGCGAAGGCGCACGACTCCGAAGCGCCGTTCGCGTTGGTAGCTGGACACGTGAGGCTCGCTTGGTGTTCTCTGAGTGGTGTTGCCGTCGTGGCGCGCGCTGCTGTTGTTCGCTGTCGCCGTTGCCGGCTGCGGCACGCGCACGGGGCTCGACATCGCCGAGCTCCGCCGCAGTGATGGCGGCGGCATGTCTTCTGCGTCGGGCGGCGCGTCGGGCGGCGCGTCGGCGCGCGGCGGAGCCATGGCCAGCGCGGGGCGTTCGTTGGGCGGAGCCACGGGCAAGCCGAGCGGTGGCACCGCGGGGAGCATGAGCGTGGGCGGCACGCTCGGCGGCGTTGCCACAGGCGGCGCTGTGAGCGCCGGCGCAGGCGCTGCTGCGAGCGGCGGCGCTGCGGGCGACGCGCCGAGTGCTGCCGGCGCCGGTGCCGAGGCAGGTAGCGGCGGCGAGCCGGCGCTGCCGCGCGCAGTCGACCTCGCGCTCGGGGCGTTCCACACTTGCGCCGGCTTCGATGACGGCGGCGTGCGCTGCTGGGGAACCGGCGGTTACATCGGCTCGGGAAACGCCGCGACGATCGGTGACGACGAAACGCCGGACAGTATTGGTCCGGTGCTCGTCGGTGGCCCCGTCAAGCAGATCGCGGCCGGCTGGTACCACACATGCGCCGTGCTGCAGTCAGGCGCACTGCGCTGCTGGGGCAACGGCCTGGCTGGCGAGCTCGGCTACGGCAACACGCTCAACATCGGCGACGACGAGACGCCTGCCTCGGCGGGTGACGTGAACGTTGGCGCAAAAATCCTGCAGGTTTCGGCGGGTCCGTCGCACAGCTGCGCGCTGCTCAGCAGCGGCAACGTGCGCTGCTGGGGCAAGAACGATCACTTTCAACTGGGCTACGCCAGCCCCGCATCGATCGGCGACGACGAGAGCCCCGCGTCGGCCAGCGTGGTCGACGTGGGAGGTTTGGTCACGCAAGTGGCTGCCGGCTGGGAGCACACGTGCGTGCTCTTGGATACGGGCAAGGTGCGCTGCTGGGGCAAGAGCCTCGGCGGCACGCTCGGCTACGGCAACGACGAAATCATCGGCGACGACGAAACGCCGGCTTCAGCCGGCGACGTGGACGTCGGCGGCACGGTTACGCAAATCGTCGCGGGCATGCTCCACACTTGCGCGCTGCTCGACACCGGCAAGGTGCGCTGCTGGGGCGAGGGCCTCGACGGCCGGCTTGGCTACGGCAACACGCAGAACATCGGCGACGACGAAACGCCCGCCTCGGCCGGCGACGTGGACGTCGGCGGCAGCGTGAAAATGCTCGCCGCCGGTGACTACGCGACCTGCGCGCTGCTCGACACCGGCAAAGTGCGCTGCTGGGGCAGCGGCCTCAACGGCGAGCTCGGCCAGGCCAGCACGCAGAGCATCGGCGACGACGAGACGCCCGCCTCTGCCGGCGATATCGATCTGGGCGGGACCGCCACCCGCATCGATGTCGGCTTCCTCCACGCCTGCGCCATTCTCGATACGGGCGCCGTGCGCTGTTGGGGTCGCGCGTCGACCGGCGCGCTCGGCTACGGCAACACGAACGACATTGGCGACAACGAGACGCCTGCCTCGGCCGGCGACGTGAAGCTCGGTAGGTGACAAGCGCGCGCCGGCCCCTCTAACCTGGGCGCCGTGGAGCCACCCAAGACACTATTTTTGACGGAGACCGGCGTCGAGCAGTCGCCCGACGGGTCGACGGCCGTGAACGTCGGGCCCATCGTGCGCGCGCTGTCCTTCCTCACGGAAGGCCGGGGGGACGATCGCGGGACGGACGAAGCTGGCAATCCGCTGCCCGACTTGATGAGCCTGGCGTTCGAGGTGGTCGAGAGCATCATCGTCGGTGGACGCAAGGCCGACTATTTTCGACGCGTGAAGCGCGAGCTCGAAGCCGAGGGCAGCGGCGCCGGCCGAAGCTCGCTCGCGCTGGCAAAGCGAGCCAGTCGCGTCCAGCCGGCGGCGCAAGCTCAAGAAGCGCCCGAGGTCGCCGAAGTCCCGGAGCGCGCCGAAGTCGCGGAGACCGCCGCGCTCGAGCAGGCCGCGAACGCCGTGCAGCTATTGCTCGCCGGTTTGCAAGGCGTAGCGTCGCAGTTGCTCAGCGCGATGCCTGGCCTCGGGGTCACGCCGAAGCTCCGGCGCAGCGCGAAGCCGAAGCGAAAGCCTAGCGCCAAAGCCAAAGCGCCTCGGCAACGCCCGCAGCCGAAGAAGAAGCGTTCCGCCACGCCGAGCGCGCCAGCCAAGCAGGCCGCGAAGCGCAAACGCAAGTCTCGCTGAGCTTCGGCGCCCGGGCGCGCCCCGCCTCAGCTGGAGTCGGTTGCACTTACACCCGAGCACACTGCGCCCGGAAAGATCGTCCGCTGCGGCAGCCTCGATGCGCGAACCTGGCGGCTTTTTCGCTTGCTCTGGGCTAACCCGGCCACCATCCTATTCGTGAGGTTCCGCATGCTTGCTTCTCGCGCCGTCGTGAAGGTTTGGGTTACTGCCAGCGTTGTGGCTGCTGCAGCGCTGTTGATCGGCAACGGCTGTTCCAGCAAAAATGAGACCAATGGCATGGGTGCCCCGGGCCAGTCTGGCAGCGCAAGCGGCGGGCAAACCGTTGGTCAAGGCGGCAGCTCTCCGGGCGCGGGGGCCGCCGTCGGGGGCAATAGCACGGGCGGAGCGAACAGCGGCGGAGTCAGCACGAGCGGAGCTAGCACCGGCGGAAGCAGCATGGGCGGCGGCAGCACGGGCGGAGCCAGCAGTGGCGGAGTCGGGCCCCAGGGCGGCTCGGCTACCGGTGGCAGCACAGTCGGCGGCAGCGCCGGTGCTGGGCTCGGCGGCAGCGGGGGCAACACCACGGGTGGGTCAACCTCGGGCGGAGCTGGCGGCGCGTCCGCAGACTGCGGCACGCCGCCTTGGCGTAAGCTCAATGTCAGCGCGGCGCCAGGCGAGCACATTCACGGCAAGGCTGGCTTGGACACGCGCGCCAAAACCATGCTGGGCAAACTCGTCATCGACTACGGCGTCAGCGGAGGCGGCTACAGCTCGTTCCTAGCCAAACGCGGCTACCATTCGATTGGTGCGCCCGCGTTCACGGAGTGCCCTGCGCCTGATTTGGGCGGCGACCGGACCCGGGTCAGTAAGTGTCGGATGGGCGAGTTCATGACCACCGGCGCGGCCATCAAAGCCACGCTCACCCAGCTGCAGGGGCAATACCCCGAGGAAGATTGGGGCTACTTCTTGACCCAAGACGGCAGCGACATTCGTTGGTCGGACGTCGCGGTCACCGGCATCTCGCATGGTGCCACCACGGCCGCCGTGGCTGGCCACGTTGGGGCGTGCGTGTGGCGCGTCGTGTCGCGCGCCGGCCCACGCGACAACACCTGCGGTTTGGGCAACGGCAATTGCACCCTGCCGCTCTCCACGCCTTCGTACGATCCGAACTGTGCGCAAGCCGACATAGCATCGTGGCTCGACGAGCCGTCGAAAACCCCGATTGACCGCTTCTACGGCATCGTGGGCACGAGCGACGGCCAGTGCGGTGACATCACGTTCAACATGCACCACACCGGCTACCTCGGCGTGCCGACCGTTTTCGACATGGCCGGCGCTGTCTTCACCGGTACCAACCAGTTCGTCTCCACGACGCAAGGCCACTTCGACTTCTTGGCCGCGCCCACCGGCGCGTTGAACACCCCGGCCGTGCTCGAGATCGCTTTCGGCATCCCGGTCGAGAATCGGAATCCGACCTTCTGAGGTAGCCGTAGTCTAGGGCAGGTGCTTTTCGGCGCGGCACGCTCAGCCGTCGTCGCTCATGCGTGGCGGCGGCAACGAGACGCCGCCCGCGGCGCGCCGCGCATTCTTCTGCTCGTACATGGCGGCGTCGGCGCGCTCGAGCAGCTCAATCAGGCTGGTTTCGTCGCCGCGCGCCAGGAATGCGCCGCCCGAGCTCAGCGACAGTCGAAACGGCCGCGAAAGCTCGCGGCTGCGCGCGTCCGCCAGCTCGCGCAGGCGTTGGCGCAGGCGGTCCAAATCACCCGGCCGGAAATCGAGCGCGAAGGCCACGAACTCGTCTCCGCCTAGACGCCCGAGCACCTCACCATCGCCCAGCGCGATCGTCAGCACGTCGGCGGCGTCGACCAGCGCCTGATCTCCCACCTCGTGCCCCAGCTTGTCGTTGATCTGCTTCATGCCGTTCAAATCGACGAAGAGCAGCGCAGCCGGGCGCGCGTCGCGCAAAGCCAGGCTGTGAGCTTGGTTGGCCACCTCCATGAAACCGCGGCGGTTGTACAGGCCGGTCAACTCGTCGCGCAGCGAGAGGCTGCGCAGCTGCTCCGCGTAGGCGTTGAGTTGCTCCTCGGCCCGACGGCGATCGGTAACGTCACGCGCAGCGGTGTGCAGCTCGTGCGGCGCGCCGCTAGCGTCGTGGAGCACGCCCCAGCGCACCTCGAACCAACGGAATTCACCCGACTTGTGAC
>Ga0307516_10007650_pt1 | contig 12373 bp, 14 predicted proteins | sample 19_EM_MG_FD_203310 | JGI IMG/M metagenome (GOLD analysis project Ga0307516, IMG submission 203310) | Populus trichocarpa ectomycorrhiza microbial communities from riparian zone in the Pacific Northwest, United States - 19_EM | ecosystem: Host-associated > Plants > Roots > Unclassified | place...
TCAATAACTCAGGTACAGCATAATAATTAGTCCTCCTCTGATTCCACAGTGTCAACTGCATCAATACAATGAGTGAAAGGCATGGCCACTCCATTGAAAACTGGATTGCGGTCCTCAAATTGGTTCACCTTCAGAAGTAGATGGACAGACGGAAGGGGTATAGGCCGCACACCATCTGCCAGCATAGGCAGTGAAATGGTGAGGACCAGGAGAAATAATAATGCCGATGTATGGCCTGGAAAGAAGGTGCGCACAATGGTCGAGAAAAAGAAGGCCGAGAGCCCAAAACCAGAGATGACCAAGCTAGTCATTCTCGCATGGCATGGAACACGTCATGAGAGATAATTTTCACTAATTGCGCTCCTCCCACAGAATGTCATCACAGGTGTTCGCCAACACAGTGCTCGTCGGAAAGTGGAAAGAAGAACACACCATTGACAGCGCAAGACAGGCCCATGGCGCCAAAGCCAGTGAATGACAAACGCAAAACAAGCATAGTAAAATGCATCGAGGAAAGGGTTGCACCAGGGGCGACGCCATCATCAAACACACGCTTTAACCCTGCATATCCCGCAAGACAACATACGAAAGTCTCCACAAGTGATATCCGAGGGCCATGCGTGTCTACAATGCGGCCCACTATCGGCCAGCAATGTATATGCCAGCTACGTATGTTAATATACGCTTCACTTTTGGCTGGAAAGAGACTACACACCATTAGCAGCGAGCCCACCAATATTGAGCTGAGTGAAGCCGAGCCCCTCCATATGGTAGGCACCAACTTGGCTCAGACTGCATGCGAGCTTTCCATCATAAACGTGTACCCACCGGAATAAATCTGTGTTAGGATAAAAATGGACTTGAATTGCACAGACGTAGTTCGTGCCAGAACAGAGCACAAATACAGCGAGAACGAACCCAACAAAGAAGGCAGGCGAGATGTGCTGAGAAAGTCTATGATGCCATTCTTGTGTTCGATATGATGCTGTATGAACTTTGTCAGTGATGGATCATTAATGAGAGGGACGAAGGTAGCATGATCGACGAACTTGCCATTGTCGCGAGGGAAGCAGATCAGGAGTTTGTGTCGATGAAACGACAGATGACAAACTCTGAGTGAAGGAAGGCTAGGCCTGCTCCTGAGTCGCAGCAACCGACGGCAGCAGGCAGTGGACTACACGATGCTCCAATCGTATACTTCCGAGTTGATTGGCTCTGTGCGGACTGGCGGGTATGCGCCATTGGTGATGCAGTCATGGACTCAGCGCACTATCCATATGATGCGGCACCCGGGCGCCCCGGTCCGAGCGTTGTGCCAACTTCCCCCACTGCCAACTGGCGCAGCACCACGTTTTCACCCAAGCACAAGCAAAAGACCCCCCAATTCTATGACCATGATCTGTGGGTAGCTGTTACGTTCGAATTTTATCAGCTAGCCGTACGATCAGTCGTCCCACAAACATCTGCTGCTTACCGCATCACTAGCTTTCTGCTTGGTGGGTTTTCGATTGCCTGGGCCCTGCTGGCTGAGAGCTGTGATTCATTGAAGGGTATGCACTGTGGTCACGTGCCAGCAAGTCAGGAGCCCACGTCACTGGTACCTCTTAAGTTCCCAAATTCCCGACCTTTTCCCCACCACTACAGCTCTCCACCTCGTTGCAATCTTCGCCAAACCTACATCCCAAACGAGCAGGAAACCCTAAGAGCCCTGTTCCCATGTCCTGCACCGCCACGCACCCCATCACTCGCTTTCCGATTGGTAATTCTTTGGTTGCCAGCTGGCCGAGAGCTGGGATTCATTGCACTGTGGTCGCAAGCCAGGAGCTCACGCCACTGGTACCTCTTTCCTGAACTCCCCGCCCCTCTTTTTGGTCTCATGGTCTCCTCTACTGATTCGCATCATTGGTGCCAGTTTCTTCCTCCTTCCTTCATTACGTTCCTTCATCTGCCCCATCCGTTCCTTCACCACCTCTTCTTCCCACCCCAGAACTGATTACTGACCATTCTAGATCAGTAGGACCTACCACTCCAACAATGCTTATCCCCACAACTTCCATCCTAATACCTACTCTGGCATCCGAGAACGGTGGGTCCAATCCAACGACGTCACCAGCATCTGGAAATAGAACCACTCCACGAAATGTTACTACCTCCGCAAGGCCTGCCCCATAATTGACTACTGACAGTGACCTCCGAGGTACCCGCAACCTACTTGGGAGCATTCTACCTGCAACTCAGACTATTATGGTATACTTCAACTACATCGAGCGTGATCATGCATAATTCGCATTTTGCATCGACCTTGTTCGACCCACCATATGGTGCGTTGGCATTCACAGGTGACGAGAATTTAGGACATGGGTCTTGGATACACTCCTAAGCGAGAGAGTGAATGGTGTACTTGGCTTCGGGGATGAATTTTCCTTTGGTGATAGGAATTGTGTCAGGGATGGGTCTTGTATAGCGACCCGGGATGGTGCTGTCACATTGAGGATCAATAGGGGTGCACGAGACGAAGGCGAAAGTCAAAAAGAAAGATGGGAGCTTGTGTGGGAGGCACGAATGCAGAGGTGCTCACTGGGCAGCTTTGCGAACCTGGTACGTCGTTCTGGTGGTCACAGTCCGCAGTCCACGATCCGGCCGCACTTCTTGGCGCTTGTGCAACTCTCACAGCCACGCACGCTTCTTTACTTCCTCGACCACACAACATTTCACTGGCCTGTTGTGCGGGCGATGTGAGCCGCACATACCGAGTGCGTCAAAGACAAAGCACCCAAAGGTGCGGTTGTGGTGGTGAGTGATGGTTTAGAGAATGCATATTTGGCGAGTCGAGGATAAAGATGGGGTTCATTGCGGTACCAGGGATGTATGAGTTTCTTCTCAGGGCATGCTCGAGACTGAAGTACTGATGGCTGACTGGATTTTGCTCGCATGTGCATATATGCTCATTAACAAACCCCTTATTGGTGTTTCCACCATCCGCTGGCTATAGACGCGTACCTTTCGAGGTGTGCAACTGGTCGGATGGGCGAGGATGACTATGTAGTGCTGTGCGAACCTGATTTGATCCAGCATGGAGGGTGTGTATTCATCTTTCGTCTGTACTAATGACCACGCTCGTGCAGACCCACACTTCTGTGCACAGAGATGGCCACCATTATCTATGCATCAATGCACGCCTTCCGGGCGTGTTGTCAGCGCCATGTCTGACATTTGCCCACCCTGTGTTGTGCGGCAGCCACCATTGTAGTCGCCGTCGGGGACAGGAATGACAGGTGTGATGTGTATAATTTCTATCATCCATCTACTGTATTTCTCTACCTAAGTTGACCTTGAACGTGGAACCCAAGTGACTGCTCGTGCCACGGATATCCATCTGTTGCCAAAAGGACATCCACGACCTGTCACCTGTTAGCACGATCAACCCCCAATGTAATGGGTGACCTTTGAGGTGGATCCCAGAATGTGCTACTAAACAAATGATACTTGTGATGAGGTTCGTGCTGCCATTGTTCTTTCTGGCCAGCTGGAGACCTATACAGATGCTGAGTACAAAGGACACATTAAGGCGGCGTTTTGACTGCACGGGAAGCATAAACACGGGGGCGTTGCTACATCGAGGTATAGGTGGGGACCTTCACTATCATTACACTCATTGGCATCTCAAGATGCATACCCTACTTGACTTGCATGCTTGATGGACAAAATCAAGAGAAGATGCGATAAAACCGGTAAAACCTAGATCGTAGGAGGTACGTAAAGACATAACGACCGCAATGTCATACCAACTGCGGAGGGGGAAGGACGATGATAGCACCAGAACCACCTCCATCTTGAGTCAGACGCCTACGATATCCAGGATGCAACTTTCTCGTAATGAGTCAGGGGTCCTAAAGTGAGCCATATTGGTCGTCTTCATCATCGACATCACGGTAAGACTGACGTACACACTCAGCCAATTTGACGCACAAGTCATCAGTTAACCCGGCTACAGACACTACAAGATCTTCAGTAAACGACTCGTTGTAAACGCCCATTACACGGAACGTCAGCGACTCTAACGACTCCCAGTGGTCTCCAGGACATGATCTGTTGTGGCTCGTCCTGAAGAAAGCACGCATTTCCACTCCATGTAATGCTTGTTTGCGAATACGGATTACAACCTTGGCACACCTTGACTTTCACTAAGTAAGGTAAAAGCTGGCGCATTCGACACAAGATTGCGAAACTTGGATTAGAATCCGTGGAAGACGGTGGATAGCCGGACGGCAGACATCGTTGCTTCTGCTTCTGGTGCCGTGTCTTCCAAGCATCAAGGTATCGATGAATCGCTGGGCCGTTTGCTACATCTAATGCACGGGAAATCAGTTGAGTTGGCATGATTCCATGTGGTGTGGTTCACGGGTTTGCAGTTGATATGGTTGCTGCACATCCATCGGTGTTACTTAAATTCAAGACCATCATCGAGAATCCTTTCGATTACTTGAAGAGCACATACACCCCGTCGTTTCTCCAGGTTTGTCGAGCATCGATATCGATCCTGCACGCGTCTAAGGCACAGTCCAACGTCTACGAAAGTCTTACACTAGGCTTTGGGGTATATGGACGGATATGCTTTCTTCTGCGGTTAGCCTACTCATCTCCTTTGTCTCGGGTCAACTTCCGCTGGGTTGTTCCTGAATCGCAGCAGGCAGTGGACCAGATGACGTTGCAGTCATATATGTAATTCAGAGTCGATGCGCTCTGCGCGGACCGATTGGTCTGTGATTGGTGTTGCACTATCCGTATGCGCCGTGTCAGTCCGAGCTTACGCCGCCTTTCCCGCTGATGCAGCACCGCGTTCTCGCCGAAGTACAAACAAAAAAAAAAAGACTCCCCAATTCGAGGTCCCTCTCCATGGACCAATGGCTACATAATTCTTACATTCGAATTGTATCAACTAGCTAATCTTTCTGGTCTGAGCGCTCGGGCCATTCGCAGGTGCAACTCCCCGACATGCAGCTGTACGATCAGCCGCCCCACATATTGCTGCTTACATCGTCCACTGTTCTTGCTTCCTACGACAATCTTGGCAGCGCAGATGTGCACCACCGCCAGAACTAATATCAACGCCCCTGTCTCTGGACCGCACCACTGGCCCACGCACTCGCCTTCATCTATCGCACTTGCTTCGTCTGAACTTGCCCAACTCGGTCTCGTCATGCAGGTGTCGATACTGGTCTACAGGTCGCCATCGTTTATGCATCAATGCAGGTTTATTGCAGGTTTTTGAACACATCCATGAATTGTTTTCCGTTTGATTTACTTATACATATCATACATTCTACTAATATTGTGGGCATCCAGTGTTGGTATATTTGTCAAAGGGTATAATCATGACTGTGCACCAGAAAAGTTGGTTCGTGTCATGGGCTCCTTGAACTTGACTTGCTTTGATGGTCTGCTGCCTTCGTTATCTTCCAAAGTATGCTTCGAACTCGAAGCAAGGTTGGCATCGTGCGTATTACCGGTTGTATGGTTTACTGATGGTTCATATAATATTTAGATGACAACACGAAACAGTGAGATCAATACATACTTGTGACCAGATCCAGAGAACGAAGACCAAGACGATGCTCTTTGTCAGGGTGCATTACCGCATGATACAGCTTGTCCGCATGTTCTGCACTCAGGTCATAAATTCCCCTGTTGCGCTTCCGAGGAACCCCAGCAGGCCAATTGACCAATCCAAGTCCCTGCTTTTCTAAATCACTTTCTAGGGTGGACCAAGGAAGGCGACCATGGGTTATGAAAACCTTGGATGACTCTGTTGGACCCGGAGGTACTATTGCATGAATGAAATATAATATCTCACAATCACGACTTACTGAGCATCTCGAGGAGTCTTTCTTTGATCTGCTCGATCTTGTCCAGTTTGGACAGGCCAGGGAGCTGCTTACTGGAGTGTTGCGTGAGGAATTTTCGCGAGTCACAATCCCTTTGATGCCAGTGAGATCTTGTTTGAGTCAAATGAAATATGGGCTCACATGGGACCCGAGATGGAGGAAACACTGTTCGAGTAACTTGGGGGAAGGCAAGCAGACAAGTTTAAACCAATCGACTCCATGTATCGAGTCTGGATGAAAGCATTATAAAAAGAAAGCAAATTGGCATCGAAAGTACAGACCAACAAATCAAATTTCGTAGCCAACTGTGACTGCAGCTCGTCCTTAGTAAGATTCTTGTTAATCACAACATCTGTGAAGGCTTCCATCCCCAATAGACCCTCAAATATAAGGGGATTCCCCTTCCCAGTGGCGGCGTGATCCAAAGAAGAGTCAGGGTCACTATCAAACTCGTCTGATTCTTGATCAATATCCTCAGTAACAAGATCTTGCATATCTGACGTAAATTAGACAGACATACCAGAATGATCAGAGTCCAGGGACAAGTCACCTAGACTCGCAGAGAGTGCTGTGTCGGAGAAGAAGCGGGCAAAAAGAACTTGGCACCTTCGACAACAGTGAAGAAGGACATTTTTCTTCCTCAGGAATATTGCCACGGCCACAAAGGTTTTGAGGATACGCAGCGTACGTGTCGGCAGTTCGTCACCAAATACATGAGGCTCACAATCAAAATAAAGCTCAGTGCAAAATGCGACACCTTCAACAGAAAGCTTCGGGGGTGGGTATTTAGTGAAGGTTTCGAACCATGTGAATAAATTGCACCAAAACTTGTTGTGCCATCCTTTATCATGCGTACCGTTGCCATTCTGAACAGGAGGCGACTGAAGACAAGCAGCGATCCATGCAGTTGCACCTAAGATGACTGAGAGAGATGAATGATCGAGGAGACCATCAGGGATGTCTATTGAGGTCGGGTGCTCCGTGCATGGCGGAAGTCCAGCAGTGCGAGACAACCATCCAGCGCAACGTCGTAATTCATCTGGAAAATGGTCATTTATATATGGCATATATGTAACATCTTGTGTGTCGGATATCACGAATCGAGACCGCAGTTGCTGCTCCACCTGTTGCCTTGCTCCTGGGCCCACCAGTCTAGAAAGGAGTGCAGCCTTTGCGATGGCCAAGCTATTGTCGTCTTCGTTATACCAAATAGCACACAAGCAAAGGGCATCCCACAGCGGGACTTTCTGATGTGTGCCTTGAACATCGAGTCGATACCTGTCGTAACGGGACTTGGCCCTTGGTGAATGCTTCATCAGAAGAGAGTCTCGCAGTGAAACGCTGGACACACCAGGATTTACAGCGCGTGCAGGAGTCGTACCCAATAACCTCCATTGTCGGCGGCTTTCCATCCAACCAACTCGACATGTTGAACCAGTATCGCAGGGGTCGTTCTCTCCATACATGCTGTAGGCATGTACATCCGTCTTCTCCAAGTTTCGTCCCCGCCTCTTCCCACGCAGCGGAGTCCTGAGGAAACGCATCCCATGAACCCCAAATGGCGCGATCTATACCTGACACCATATTGGACAGTCCAAACATCCCCATTGGAGTGCGTCCCAGTTCGATGGCCAGGTCCTTTACGTGATTTGAGTTGAAAGTAAGCCAATGAATGGCTGCGAAGCGTTGGTTGGGAGTGGCATTGCGGATTCGTTCACTTCGAAGATTTCCAGCATTGTTATGCGGGTGTCGCACCTGATTGATGCGCCGATGTAGCGCTGACTGTGCATCCACCCAATCGCCTTTAGCAATTTCAGGCAACCGATCCTGGAGGAAATAGGGGACAAGGTGCTCCCTAAGCCGCTCTTCGTCTCCGTCTATCCAAAGCCACACATCGTCTGTGAGGTCATTCCCCTCAATCCTTCGGATCCACAGTTCCCGCGCTTTGGGGTGTAACCGCTGATCTTGTCGTGTCCCTTGAAGAATGGCGAAAAGGATGACCACGATCCGAAAATCCCATCGAAGGGCAAGATCATCTGCAGAAAGTTTGACACAAGCAATGTCGTCGGCCAAAATATTGCTGTTTTGCCAGGGTTCGTGGTCCACAACGCTCTAGCTTCAGCGCCTTGGACGTACAGGAATGCTTATGATGCCTACCTGCCAGCATTACCAAGGTTCGGTTCGCTTGTCGATTCCGCCGACAGCAAACCTGCCCCAAGAGCCTCGGCGTATGGATCGCTTGTCAATGACGGATGCGATGGTTCGGTATGACTGGACTGGCCATACAGATCATCCCATGGTTGGGACCATCCAGGATTTCCAGCATCCTTTAATGCTGCTGTGAGGACGTGGGAGCTCAAGGAGTTCATGTGGCCCGGGTCGTCTTGCGATCGCGGGTCCCATTGTCCAGAGCTGTGAGCCCACAGAGCATGGTGGGGATGGTCCGACATCGCAAGATTGTCGAGTCGTTGCTTCTGTATGCGATTTGGGAACGTTGGGACCACGATTGGCGCTGAGCAGACACAGGTTTTAACAGGATAGGACCATCCGTACGCAGTGCCTCAGTTGAGCTTATGCCGCCTCCCCACTGACACAACACTCCATTTTCGCCCAGGCACAGGCTCGGGACCCCTCGATTCTTGACCATCCATGGGATAGTAACTGATACATCCAACCCACCCCAATTAGCGAATCTTTCCGGTCTGAGCGCTTCCAGGTGTACTGATCACCCGTGCACCAGGTGTATGATGAACTGACCAGTGCCATGTCTGACACTTGCAAACAGCAGCAGCCACTCCTGTGGTTGGGATTGGGGACAGGAACGACAGGTGCGTCCTCTGAGAGGTGTGCGATTTCCTTCATCTATATACCTGTTTCTTTGTCTACGTTGTCCTTTGCCGGAGCAACCGAAGTGATCGCTCATGTCCTTGATCCATGACCGAAAGGAACATACGACCTGCCACCTACTAGTCCATAGCCACCAGCAAGGTAACCTTTCTGGGGGGATTCTCGCAAGTGCTACTGTTCGACAAATGCGACACAATTACATGTCACCATCCCTCCCCGCAACTCCGATGACATTCGTTCATTGTTGGCAGGTGATGTCATTGATAGAAATATTAGCTAGCTGGAGGTATATTGTACAAATGTAGATAGGATATGGCATATTAAGAGGAGCTTTGAATGCACAAGAAGCACGAACATTGGGCTAGCATTACAGGAAAAAAAATACAGTTGGGCGAAGTTCAGAACCGGTGGGGGGCTCCGTCATCGTATTGTAGGCACCTTCTCGGGATTCGTGCGGCACTGAACTTGCTTGTTTGATCAGAAAGAAGATGTGATAAATCTGGTATAACCTAGATCGCGAGAGGTAAGTAAAGTTGACAATTTCATCATAACAGCAATGACGTACCAATTGCGGTGGGGAAGACGATGATAGCGACAGAACCACTTCCGTCTTGACCGAGACGCCTACGATATCCAAGATGCAAATTTCCCGCAATGAGTCATAGAGGTCCGAAAATGAATAGGGCTTCGAGCCATATCCGTCATAGTCATCTTCGTCATCATCATGGTCAGACGTAAATATGCACTCGGCCAGTCTGACACGCAACATTGGTCTACCCGCCAACTTTCGCTGCTGCAGCCACCGTACAAGAGGCTTGGTAGATGACTCGTAGTACACGACCATCCCACGGAACGTCAGGGATTCCAGCGACTCCCAGTGGTCTGCAGCACATGACCCGCCCAGATTCGTCCTGAAAAAAGCATCTGTTTCCACAGTGTGCACCTCCACATGACGCACGTTTGAGAACACCGAGGATACCACCTCGGCACACTCGATTTCCAAGGTAGAAGACGGCGCATCCAACACGAGATGTCGGATATTGCGGAACTTGGATTCGAATCCGTGGAAAACGGCAGATAGCTGGTGACAAGGAACAACGACGGTAAAGTGTAAATACGAGAGGTTGGGGGCTACGACCGCCTTAATTAGTTCTCTCAGTTGCGTAGCTTTGAGTGTAAGCGACGTCAGGAATGGCAGAGAGATGCTGTCTGGTTCAAGGGACGGACTATCAGAATACACGAGTTCGAGCGTGGTCAATTTCTGAGATAACAACAGAGATGGGAGTGTCCGTAGCCCAAGGCATTGAGGAGAAAATTGCAAAGAGAGATCTGTGATTGGTTGGCCAGAGGGGAAGGCGTCCACAGGAATGAGGGGACGGAGCTCCAGGCTTTGCAAAACGGGAGAGCTTTCTGGCCTTAAGAAAGTGGGATACTGGATATATGCTGTTGCTATGATAGAAGTGCGTATGAGAGAGGGTAACTTCAGGTCATTGAATTTGTCTAGTACGAGTTGCAAGCAATAGTGACTATTTGTGCGGATATTGAGCGTGCGCCAGCGATGCGCATGAGGTATGATGACATTGAGCAAGGCAGAGAGCTGAGGGCGTGAATTTTGCCAAGATTGAATGGTGATGTCCAGTGGACACTGGTGGCTTCTTGCCGTGTGTGCCTTCACGAGGGACATATTTGCACGACCCGGGGTGATGTCGATATTAGTCCAGAAGGTCGGGGAGTAGAGAATGACATCCCTCCAAGTGCGCGACACGCTTGCGAGCTCCCTTCTTCTACGTGGATGCAACGATAACGTAGCAGAAACTGAAAGGTCGAGCACATAGGAGAGAATCTCGAAGGGAAGGGCGCCGATGGGAGCTGGCTTGATTTGTATGAGACTCTCGATCCTGGACTTGTGTGCTTTGATCGCCACGCAAACGCTAGAAAGCTGTTCCCTAAGGTTCTGCTCCTTCTCCTCTAGTCGTTTCAGCTCTGCTCGCACTTGAGTGAGTTCATCCACGACCGTCATCGTGGCCCACGTCAGGTCAATGTCGTAGAAAGCTTATGATCCGGGAACTGGAACATTGCTTCAGGTTAGCTTTCCATGTGAACATCAAATTGCCTGTTACCTGTTGATACTTTTGCAAACCCGTCTAGCTTTTCTCCTCCAGAGGGTAGAAGTCTGCGCTGCTCGGGCATGGCCCTAGCCCCCAGGTCATACTTATACATAGGTCGTTGGTGCACTTACGTTTTGGCCCCATCCGCATGATCCGTGAATGCGTAAAGTTGAACCCGGGTGACCGGTGACCAATGCAGGTGCCAACCGTGGACGGAACACATCCGAATGGAAAGCCACGTTCCACTTGCTTGCCTACTAATGGCTTGACTTGCATCAAAGTTTGATGACGTTGGGTGGGGCTCTGCAGCCTAAGGACGGTATAATCTCTCTAAGTTAATAGACTATGCTTTTCACTCACCTGCCTTACTAAGCCTGAGTCTCCTGTGTGTACAACAGGTGACGTTCGTTGACACGTACACGCGCTCTCATACGGAATGTTCTGTGCATTGCTTCTCTTCCCTACAGTTCGGAAATCCAAAGTGCTCATCTCCCCGTCAGGCAGGAAACTCCCCTGACGTCAACACCACCATTCGATCCTCTGACATGTTCACTACTGCATCGGGATACATCTCGAAGCGGTCGATAGTGGGATGGCACGTTAGCTTACGACGCCCGAGGAAGTCGTCATCCGTGATACCTCGTCGGGGAGAGACAGGGACACCTCAAAACACCAAGAGCATGAGAAGAGCTGACACTGCTACCAACAGTGCATGCTGGTGGGATTTGGCAAGTCTATTTTTCCATTGAAAGTACCTTGATCTCGAAAAAACAGCATGTGGCAGTGCTGGGGGCTGCGAAGCCGAGCGCCAGCTCCTAGCCACAGTCACGGTCCTTCCGCAGCGGAAACGACCGTGCCCGTGTGTCTGACGGCATCGCGGCATCGTCGATCGTACCCAGTGTGACACGGAACCAAATGTTTACGGGGGGTCAGGGTACGGGCAGAACGTCGCTTAGTAGTTACGGCTTAGGGCTTACAGTACCAAATAACTACCAGTATGTAGAGTCTCTTCCTGTCTACTGAACGAGTCGGGGGAAATGGTTAGAGCCCGCGGGATTCCCGCCCAAGGTCGTCGGTATCTAATACAAGTGGCGGGGACACGATAATCTGCTTTGTCCTGGTGACGCGGCCTCAGCTGTCGGGCAAAGGAAGCAATCATAAGCGCCAGCGCGTTGGTTACGTAGGGACCAGGGTGCTACTCCGGGCGGAGCGTCGCTTTAGAGGTGAGGCTTTCTGTCGGCGATTTGAGGTCTTCGAGCACCTGCAGAACTGACCTTGGACTTGACGTCAAGCAGCAGGCCCTCAAATCCGTCCACTCACTACCCTAAAGACTGGCATTTATAGTACAGACTAACAACAGGAAAGTACACTGCGTCATAGTACTAGCAGGTAGGTCAGGAACTACTCACAACCAAATTTCCTTTTTAGGCCGCTGTCAAGTGTCAACGAACCCTGGGTGCTGTCACAACTGACCTCACCTCCACAGCGCCCGACAATGTACTTATACGACACTTCGCCCTTGTCCCGTCGAGG